>Ga0255756_1003887_pt1 | contig 14804 bp, 10 predicted proteins | sample 011ome_20_FD_179956 | JGI IMG/M metagenome (GOLD analysis project Ga0255756, IMG submission 179956) | Coastal salt marsh microbial communities from the Groves Creek Marsh, Skidaway Island, Georgia - 011509CT metaG (version 2) | ecosystem: Environmental > Aquatic > Marine > Intertidal zone > Salt...
CCGTCACCACCGCCTCCGCCGTCACCACCGCCTCCGCCGTCGCCATCTCCGCCGAGTCCGAGCCCGCCACCTCCAGTCATCGTCGAGCCGAGTCCGAGTCCATCGCCACCGCCGCCTCCGTCGCCGTCGCCACCGCCGCCTCTGTCGCCGTCGCCACCGCCGCCATCTTTACCCGCGACGACGTGTTCGCGACTCCTCACCAAACTTCGTGAGAATTGCGGGGCGTTTTTCGGCGAACAAGACGTAACATTTGGAGACGCCTGTTGCGCGCTCGTGAGCGATATGAGCGCTGAGGGGTGCTTTTGCGATGAGGAAACACTCGACTCGCTCGGAACGTCGGCAAGAGTCATCGAACTCGCGGCGCCGACGCTGTGCGATGGACTTGACGTACGCATCGGCTCGGCGTGCTTTCCGAGTCCTCCACCGCCGAGTTCTCCTCCCCCGGCGCCGAAATCGCCGCCACCGCCCGAGCCGAGTCCACCTCCACCAATTCCACCCCCGAGTCCTCCACCGCCGAGTCCTCCACCGCCGAGTCCTCCTCCGCCGAGTCCTCCTCCGCCGAGTCCTCCGCCGAGTCCTCCGCCTCCGTCTCCGCCCGAGCCGAGTCCTCCTCCACCTCCGCCGAGTCCTCCTCCACCGAGTCCACCACCACCCGCAGACGAATGTCCATTGCTCACTCTAATCGGTGGACCGAGCGCTGTGCAAAACGAAATCTTACTCAACTCTGTGTACATCGACCCTGGGGCGACGGCGATGGATGACGTCGACGGCGACATTTCAGACGCCGTCGTTGTCGATACGTCGGCGTTGGACACGAGTGAAGTTGGTGTGTATCGCATTGAATATCGTGTGAGGGATTCAGCAGGGTGTGAAATACGCGCTGAACGTTTCGTTCGCGTGATTGCTCTCGTGCCAACGTCTGATTTGACGCAGCTTACGGGGCTGTGCTCGAGTAACATTCCTCGCATTCGCGAATTGTGCGGCGCCGTAGCCGCATTGGACGCGAACGCGCCTAATCCCGCGGCGTTCCCGGGATGTTGCATCGCGTTGTCAGACATGGACGAAGCCGGGTGCTTTTGTGTGCCAGACGTCATCGCTGGATTCGAGGGTGAGTCGCCGTCTGTGGCGCAACTCGCCGCGTTTACGCCTCTCGCCTGCGGATTCCGCGTCAAAGTGGGCGCCGTCTGCGAAGACCAACAACTTTTGTCGCAATTCTTAAGCACCCCCACGGCGGTGCCGGAACTTGTCATCCCGGACGACGTGTGGGAAACCATTGTTGACGAAGATGGTGTGCTTCGCGAAGACATTGGGTGCAATGACACGCTCACCGTCGTGCGCAAGTATTGCGGCGCCGTGACGACAAACGCTGGATTTGCGCCCCGCGTGGCTGATTTTGCTCCGTGCTGCGCTGCTGCCGCACGTCTCTACAACAATACGTGCCTGTGCGATGAGCCAGAACTCATTACGGATGAAAACTTTGTGTTCGTGCGCGAGCTCGTGGGATTCACACCGCTTGGATGTGGATTCAATTACACCGACGAGTGCCCGGCGCTCGTCGACCGGCTCAGCCTCGAAACGACAATCGTCGAAATCCCCACGCCTGGCGACGTGCGCACGATTCCCATTAGCATCCCAGTGTTATCTCCATTGCGTACTGAGCCTACGACAACGCTCGAGGCGGGATTGGCTGGGGGATTAGCGCAGATAGACGCATCGGGAAATCAAGTCGCGCGTTTTGCCGACGGAAGCTCCGCCGCGGATGTCTTTGGCTTTTCGGGTGCTGGTTCCTGTCTCGACTACGCCGCTCTCATTCCCGAATTATGCGCCTCTGTTGGCATCAATCGCAAAGTGTCCGTGTACAACCTCACCGGCTGCTGCGTGCTTTTGCGTGCGATGCACGATACGGCGTGTTTGTGTCCGCCGTACGCTGAGACGTGGCTCGGGGATGCCTATGACGCGTACGAAATTGTCGCCAGAGAAGGATGCGGGATTCAAATCGACACGCCACCGCGACTCGGTTGCGCCAGCGACGAGGTGAATGACGAAATTTACGATGAAAAAGACTTCATCTTACCGCCGCGCGTGGCGCCGGAGATTCTCGTGAACCTTCAAGTATGGCTCAACGCCGAACCCGTCGACGTGAACGCCACGTCGCCCGACGGGGATGGCGTCGTCGCGGAACCACCGACGAATGGCTGGCTCCCAAGCGGCGTACGTAACATCTCTACGGCTATTCCTAACACGCAGTCGTGCCTTGAAGCGCTGTTAGCTACGGAAATATCGTGCATTCCAGCGATTACTGGCGCGCGCGAGGCGTTTTCGCTCGACGCATCCTGGCAGGCGTGCTGTCGTCGGTTGACATCAATCGACATCAATCGATGCCTTTGCGATGGCGCCGTGGCGCTCGCCATGACGACGACGCCTGAACGTCGACGATTGCACAGGCAATTCCTTCGTTTGGCACCGAACGCGTGTGGATTGGATGTAACGATTGGTGAGCGATGTCCCGTCGCCGAATTCATCGTCGCAGACGAAGGCGCCGCCGACGTAGCACGAGTCTCGACAATGTCGGCCGACGACGCCACCGCGTTCATGGACATCGAAGCTCCGGTGTACGAGCGCACTGATACAGTGACGAGTACAGTGTTGGCTAACGGTGGAGTGGTGTTGTCGAATCCGCAATCTCAAACGACGTTTCCACGTGGATTTACAATTGTTTCGCCGCGCCCAGACGCGCCTTCGGCAACGACGGTGACGGCTGAAGGCGTCGTCGAGTTTGAATCCGCGGCGATCCCCGGCGCACGCGTTCGTGTTGAACCGAGTGACGACGGTACTACCTTCATCGGCATTGATGGTACTGTTCGACGGTTACATGTACCGATGTCGTCGGACGCGGCCGCCGCCGACGTCGATCCGAGCGACTCGGCCGTGTCCATCGCCAACGACACCGCAGTGGCGCAGACTCGCGACGACATCGCGACGATTCCGCTTGGCGAAACATCAGAGGGCGAAAGTGGTGGCATCGCCTACACGCAAGCCTCGCAAGAATTACGCGTGGAGCTCCCGGATGATACCACGGTGACCATTACGTATCCTGAAACGCGGCCGCCACCGACGACGGCGCCTCCGCCTCTACCGCCGAGCACTGGCGCGCCCATCGTCCGCCCGCTTGAAGGTTACGGCGTGGTGGTCGAAAATGGAGTTCCCGTTCCCGAAGGCGCGCCGGGCTTGAGTGCGTGTGACCCGATTCGTACACTGAGAAATTTCCTCGTCGTCGGCTTCCAACCGGGATCGACATCGTATGACGTCTTAGGCGCCATCGCATGTTGCGCCAACGCCACGGTGAAGATTCCTGAAGTCACTGGCGTCGTCGGTTATCGCCCTCGCGGTGCGATTAACACCTTTGTCGACGCACCGAGCGTGCCAAATGTCACGTGCAGAGGACTCAGTATAATCTCCGCGTCTGGCGAGACGTTGGACGACACCTTGTGCGACCGAACGACGGTCGAAGCGACATCCGCAGGCGTGTCATTTACCCTGCGCGATATTGAATTGTGTCCAAATTGTGCAATCACAGGATCTCGCGACGGTGTTTTGTTCACAGTACAGCACGCGAGTGATGCGACACTGAATACGCTATCGCCAGTCGTTCGTGCGTTGCAATGTGACACATCTGGCACGTGGGCGCGCGCGACTGAACGACCAATAGGCGGCGACGGCACCCGTCGCCGACGGCTGTTGCAACAATTTTTCGGTGGCGTTCCTTTCTTTCCGATGCAGCAGAACACGAGCAGCGGCGCGTTCGCACCGCCATTAGTTGGATTCAACTTGACGCAATACGCGCAGCCGTCGACTCGACGCGACTTTGACGGTTACTTTGACCCGACGGGTGACGATGACCCGACGGGAGATTTCGGTGGCGTCGCCTGTCGAACCATTTTGCCACGCGTGTCATCGTCTTTGCGATGGTTTGGTGCGCGCGCGAATGTTTCTGGGCCGTATCAAACGGCGCCATTTGAGGATTACACGTTTACAGGATCGATATCGCTAGATTCCGGCGACGGACAATCGGCGACGCTGACAGACGTGAACGTCCCCGTCGTGCTCAGCGCTTGGGTGAATAATGCGACGACTGGCGAGTGGCGCAACGTCGTTGATCCCCTTGAGGAGTACCGCATTGAATGTTTTCCCACGAGAGTGGCTCGCGGGACCGCAGACGCCGAATCGCAGGTGGCGTCCACGCCGAGCGCAGATCCGTGCGGTGGATTACGATTCTTCATGTCGTCGTACGCGCCCGAAGGCGTGTTTGCATCAAATGAAAATGCTGGAGCTACGCCGCAGGTGACGCTTCTGGAGATTTCGCTCTCGCAAGTATCGTTGTGCGCCGGGTGCTCGCTTCAAGGATCCAACGAAGACGGCGCGCTGTTCAAAATTACATCCCGCACGAATGCACGTTTCGACTACGTCGGTCCGAGCGTAGGGAACCCGACGTGTGTGACGGATTTACGCGGTCGCTCTGTGTCGCCCGAAGGTGTCGACGGGGAAACCATACCGATCGTTCCGCCACCGATGCTGGTCGACAACACAACCGAAGTCGAATGCAACGGCGTAAAAGGATTAAACCTCAAGGGCATTTTGCTCCGCGATGGATCGAAGTTCATCACGGATACCGAAGACGAGTGCTGCATGGCATGTGCAATGACGCGAGACTGCGACATTTGGGTGTACTGCACGGGAGATTGCGTGGACTTTAGCTATCATTCGTGTTGGCTCAAGCGTTCGATTGGAGGTGGGTTCACGCGAGAGCGGGGACCGACGGACGTTGCGGCGTGGGACAGAGGTCCCGACGTGCCGTGGACGAGTGGATGGTTTGTGCGCGATGAAACGAGGGAGCCCGGACCGTCGCCGCCGCCGCCGGCGATTCCCTCGGTGCCAGACTCGGCAACGTACTTTACGTTACAGCCAGGCGTTGGGGTTCAAATACCGGCTTCAATAATCACGGTCATTCCAGGTGCCCAAGTGCCTGGAAACGAAACGACGAGCGAACCTCCTTCATCGTCACCGCCGACGACAAACGGAATTTTCCCGCCACCGCCGTCAAACGTGGCACCGACGACGCCACTACCGGTGCCGACGCCGGTGCCCGCTTCTCCTCCATCCACGCCGCCGCCGGGTCTAACGCCGCTTCCAAGCGGTGGCGATCCCGCTCGCGCGTGCGTGGAAGGCGATGCATTGATTTGCCCCACGGAATCTACCCCCGATGCGCTAGGTTTGGCGGATGTTCGATTGAGCGTGCAACTCCAAAGCGTTTCGCCTTCGCAAGCCGCGTTGACTGGCACGGTAATCAATTTTGGTCGCGTGCACGACCGCGTGTGTCTAGCGGGAGTTTCCGTAACGATTCCGTTTGATAAAACGGTCATAAATCCGTCTACGAGCGAGCAAAGCGTGGCGGCCTCGGCGTCAGATTTCATCGTCGAATGTGTCTTCGTCGGCGTTCGCACGCGCGACGGACCGCCGAGCGACGACGCAAACGGATGCGGTACCTACGCCTCCGCCGCCGTCGTCGACGCCGGCATCGAACTCACATTCCGAAACGTGGCGCTCTGCAAAGAATGCTGGATTGTCGGCGGTCCAGCTGGTGTTTTGTTTACAATTCGCCACCGAGATAATTGGCTCTTGACGCTCCCAGAGGAGACGCTCGCCAATCAAAACGCGTTCACAGAATCTGCCGCGACGTGCGCGCCTGTGCGGTAATCGTTGACATGCGCGTGTTCAAGACTTCAAGACTTCAAGACTTCATGCGCGATGAATAGCGCGTGAAGAACGCAATGAAATGTTTACATCCTTTTACTCGTTCCGCATACCGCGCCTCTTTTACATGTCTTTTGCACTGGGCGCTGAGCACACGCGTCATGTCCGACGACGACGTTACGTGCGATGACGAAGAAATCGCTCGGTGTCTATCGCTGAGCGACGCCGACGAAGAGATCGAAACTAAGAGACGGCGGCAAAGGCAAGTGGCCGCCGACGCGTCGCTCGCGTTGCGACTCACCGCCGAAGACGCGTGCGCGCGCCTTTGTGACGCGTCAAGTCTCGCTCTCGATGCCGTCATCGCGCGGGCGATCGCCGCCAAAGATGCATTCGCGAACATCGAAGCGTTTGCGCCGAAAACCAACGACGCAGTCGTAATCGCGTCGCCCCCGAGCGCAGAGCAGCACGCGTACGAAGTCGACCACGGGCGGTTAGAGCTTCGCTTAGAATTCTACGGCTTGCGCGAAAAGGTTGTCACCGGCGATGGAAACTGTCAGTTTCGCGCGTTGAGCGATCAATTATTTCGCGATGGTGGCGAGTATCACGACGTCGTGCGCGCGACGGTGGTTGAAAGATTAATCAACCGGCGGGACGCGTATGAAGCCTATGTCGCACCGGAAGCGTATGACTCGTACGTGGCGAAAATGAGCCAACTCGGGGAATGGGGCGATCACGTCACACTTCAAGCCGCAGCGGATGCGTATTCGGTGACGATTAACGTTTTAACTTCGTACAGCGAAAACGGATTCATTGAAATTTCACCGAGTGACGGTTCGTCATTAAACTCGCCGCGAAGCGTGTGGTTGAGCTTTTTCGCCGAAGTACACTACAACTCAATCTATCCCGCATAGCACATGTAAGCATATGTATGTATATGTATAGAACAACACCTAGCAGCAGCACCAACACACGTTAGCGTACGAACATGAAGATAAAAATATAAATAAAAGGCGACGTCCTCAAGGCGACGCCGCGGTCACCGCCGCGCGAATCGCATTAGGCATAGATCCCATCACCACGGGCGTATCTACTAAATCCATAATTCTACCATATCCAGTGATAATAAACGCCCGCGCACCATCATCGCCGTCGATATCTTCCACCGCCGTCCGTATCGACGCGATGGCTTCAAACGCCCCAGTCGCGTCGTCGCTCATCAAAAACTCCATGGAAAACCCACCGCCGATGCGATCGACGCGTTGGGGCAACACGAACGGTAAGTTTTGCCCCGACGTCGTCAGCGTCGTCGCCCACTGAAACATCGCGTCTTCAAACACGTTCACGTCGACGGAGCTCGGGAGCTTTGCCGTGCCCAACTGCTTGCCATCGCCCGCAGCTCCAGCGGCGCGCGCGCCCACGCGGACGCCCCGTGCGCTCGTCCGTCGTCCGGCGCGCGTGGATGAAAATATTTCTCGCGCGCTCGCCGCCCGAGATGGCATCGTCGCGCACGACATATGTCGGCGCGTGCGTGCGTGTGACGACCATCGGTGTTATCTTCGATGAAGATATCGCACGCGCGTCATTCGCCGACGCGACGATGACCACCATGGCGAGCGCGCGAATGACCGCGTCAACGCACCGCGCGATGTCACCGTCGGTGCACGCGCGCGGACGCAGCCGTCAGGGCGCGGTGGCGCCGTCCAAGGCGTCGCCGCAGCGGCGCCACAGCGCCAGAGGACGATCCTCAGCGACTCGGGCGTTTGTCGACGCCAACGTCGTCGCCCAAGTCGCCGAGCTCGAGGGTGGCATTCAATCGTTTTATCTCGGCACGTTGCTCACGATCTTGGGTGGGGCTGGATTTATCGTCGTGCGTCAGGTGTTGATTCGTCGGGAGCTGGATGATCAAGCGAAAAAGATGGGCGAGCGCATTCGCGCGGGTAACGCGAGCGCGGAGGATTACTTTGAGATGGGTTCTATTTTGCTTAGAAAGAAGGTATTCACGCAAGCGGTGAGAAATTTACAAATGGCGGCGACGAATTGGGACGGAGATGAGCAAGATTTGGCGTTGGTGCACAACGCGCTCGGGTTCGGGTACTCGAACACGGACAAGCTCGATTTAGCCGTGGCTGAGTTTAAAAAGTCTGTGGCGTTACAGCCTGGGTACGTGACGGCGTGGAACAACCTCGGCGAGGCGTATGAAAAGAAGAAGGAAATGAAGGATGCCATCGCGTGCTATGAGGAAAGTTTGGTGTTGTCTCCGAACAATCCGGTGGCGACGGAGCGGTTGGAGGAGATTAAAATGCGCATGAAGCGTCGCGGTCAACTCGACGACGAATGATAGATTATCAATATTATACATACACAGAGCACACAGACACGCACACGCCGCACACGCGCACGCACGTACGCACACATTGATCTGTTCATGATTCGCTATTACAAAACCTACTAAATTGTACTCGCGCGCGCGCGTGACGCTCGCGCCCTACGCGTTTCGACGCGCCTCCTCCTCGGCGAACCTCTCTTCGGCAATCTTCCTCTTCTCCCGCGATCGTCGATTCTGAAACCAATTATACACGTTCGACTCCGCTATTGGCCCATACTTGGTCAACATCTCTGTAATCTCTGTTAATTGTTCGCGGACCGGCGGTTGTTGTCCGCCCAAGAACAAGTCCTCCAACGCCTTGTAGTGCTCGGGCGTCCCCGTCCAACGCGGACCTCTCGCGTTCTTATCCTCCCCGCGTCCACCGAGTCTATTCGCGTGTCCATACGGATCCCCATTCGAAGCAACGCCCGCGACGCGCGCAGACGGCGCGTACAGCGCCGTCGTCGCCGTCCCGGCGGCGGTCGACGTCGCGCGCTGCTGCGTCGCGTGCACCGCCGTGATTTGCAACAACTGTTGACAAATATGCGCATACGCCGCGACTTGTTGACGAAACGCGTAGAGTTGCCGTTCAGTCATGTGCACGGCCGCGCCTGGCGGCGCGCGAACCGCGCCGGGGAGCGTCACCGGCGCGGCGTTGACCAGCGTGTGTGGCGCCGTTGCAGCGTCGTCATCCATGGCCGTGGCGTTCGCGGCGGTGTTTGCGTCGGGTGCGGCGTCCGCGGCGTCGTCCTGGGCGAGTGGTGCGGTGGATGGGGACATGTCGACGTCGGTCATCGCGCGCGATGGGCGCCCGCGGTCGTCGTCGACGAATGCCGGCGCCGATCGTCGTCGTCAACCAACCTCCGCAGTCTAAACCCTGGATATAAACCCTAAAAAGACACATAGTGGTAGAAACGCTCACGATATGAATACGTGATGCATAAATTTCCAGAATCTATATTTTTTTGTTTAAAACGCATATTTATATAGTGTTAAGTTTGGACATGATACTATACCTAGGAACATGCACGCGCGAGAATGTCCATACCGAAACGGTATTTTATATAGTCTTAAAAGAGCTATGATATGAGATCGCTACGCCCACCGCTTCGGTCGTTCGGCGACGCTTCGCGCAAAGGTCGCGCGCGCGGCACATCGCCTCGCGCGCGCCTCGCATCTCGCCTCGCGCCTCGCGCCTCGCGCACGCGCGCACTTCGCGGCTTTCCGCATCGATTCACCTCGTCGCCGCCGCGCGCACGAGGCGCTCTCGCGCGCACCGCGGCGATGAGCTCGCCCGTGGTGCTCGCCGGGCTCGCGCTCGCGGAGCTCCATCGCCGCGCGCACGACGGTTTAGACGGCATCGATAGCGACAGCGAGGGGGAAGAACAGGCCGAAACGCCATCGCCGACGCTGTCGTTGTCATCTTCGCGCGAACGCGCGTCGCCCGCGCGTGTGGATGCGGCGAATGAAGCGCGAGCGCCCGCGTTTGAGCGCGACAACGTCGACGAAGACGCGACGCTCGACGCCGACGACGCGCGTTCCGACGCCGAGGAGCCGCGCGAACCCGAACACCAATGTCGGTTTTGTTTTACTGGCCGAGAATGCGGGAGTTTGATCGCGCCGTGCGCGTGCGATGGCTCGCAACGGTTCGTGCACCGCGCGTGCCTCAGGCGTTGGCTTCGCGTGAGCTTTGAGCAACGAGGCGCGTACGAGACGTGCTGTCGCGTCTGTCACGAGAAATACGACGTCCCAGCGCGTTCTGGTGCGAGTAAACTAAGGTTCTGGTTTAGCCTGCGCGCACGAGATCGATTGAATGAGTATTCGCGCGTGTGGGCGCAGAATGCCATGAACGCGTTGCTGCGTCGAAAGGGGGTGACGATGCCGAGGAGCGCGAGCAGCGCGGGGAATCTAGCGCTTTTAGTGGCGTCTACCGAGGTGAATATATGGGCCAGGCGTGAGGAACATCGCTCAACGAGTGCGTTACCTAAAGCTTTGCGTGTGGCGTCGTTTCTGCTATCTGCGGCGTCGGTGGCGGCCAAAGTACGATTGTTATTCGGCGGCGCCACGGTGACCGTCAGTCGACCGAACGCGTGATGTGTGTCAAAATCATCTCGCCCGGGCGCTCGAACCAGGACGCACGTGCGTGTCATCATCATCATGATCGCACCGCGTGCTCGAGTATGTTCTTTCTGTGTGTAATTCAATAATCTGCTGTACAATGTAAACGCGTTTCGCGACTCTCCGAGCATCACTGCGCGACGCGACCGCGCGACGCCATGGCGACGGAAACCGCCGTCCCCGCGACGCCCGCGCCCGCGCTCGCGACGCCCGCACCACCGCGAGAACTATCAAACATCGAAGCATTCGTGGCGAGCGCGACGCCCGTGTTCGTCGTGCGACGGCGCGATGACCGCGCGAGTGCCACCGCAGCGGCGAGCACCAGCTCACTGTCGGGGTACGCCTTATCCGAGCTTTTCGCGGCGTTTGAAGAGCCGAGCGCGTTCGGCGCCGAAGTCCCGCTGCGGCTGCAAGACACGCAAGATGTGAGTCAATATTATGTGCCATTTTTGTCCGGCGTGCAGCTGTACGTGCGCGAGGAGGAGGGTGAGCAGGCGCGCGCGAGTGAGCGGCTCGCGTTTGAGTTTTTCGAAAAGTCTAGCCCGTATTCGCGACCGTCGATGTCGGAAACCGTGCAGACAATCATGGATGAACATCCAGAGCTGGCAACGATGCGCTCGGGCGCGCTCGCGCCGTCGAGTTGGATGTCGGTGGCGTGGTATCCTATTTATCGCATTCCGCAGGGCACGATGTTGCACGACGTGCAAGGAAGTTTTTTAACATATCACGCATTGTACGACGGGGCGTTGAGAGATGGAGATGTGGCGTGTCCGTTACCACCTGAGATGTCTGACGCGCAGGAGCGGTTGATTGAGGAGCGCGTAAAACGCGCAAAGGAGGGCGCGGAGATCGAAAGCGGCGCCGGCGCGGCGGCCGGCGACGGCGAGATTTCGACGCGCGTATTGCGCCCGTTCGGTTTATCAGTGTATAAGATGCAAGGCGACGTGTGGGCCGCGAATGATCGCGCGACGAAATGGATGGAATCTCTCATGGATGGCGCGTTCACGTGGTTGAGGTTCCGGAAGATTATTCACGCCGACTATGAATTTTTCGCGCACTTTGGTTGAGCACGGCGCACCTTTTGTCCAGAGCGCAGTCAAACTCGGGCGTTCTAACTAGTCTTATTGATTCATCATTATCTTACTTCTTGTATTGCTAAACATATAACACATATATCTACTGTACACGCTCGCGTTCTCGCGCGTCACCTCTGTCGTCGGCGCAGTCGGCTCTGACTCCGCCTACGCCGCCCCTCCCGCTCCCACGCCCACCACCGCCGTCAGAAAATATCATCATCTCCAACGCACTATTCTCCGCCCCTAACGTCGCCACATCCCTCGTTAAACGCTCGCGTTCGCGCTCTAACGCCTCCTCTTCCCGCGTCAACGCTTCCAACGCCCGCGCCAACGCGTTCGCCCGCGCCACCTTTCTCGCCTTGCTCCTCGCCGCACTGAGCCTATTCGCCAAGATTCGTCTCGCGCGTTTAGGATCGCGCGTCGCAAGTTCCTTGACGTCCATCGGTGCGCGGTCCCAATCAATCACGTCCTCGTCCTCGTCCTCCTCGTCGTCATTGAATTCTTGATGATGATGATTATAATAATTCAGCTGCCGACCACCGTCGTTCGTGAGCAGCGAATTTGCGAGCGCAGAGGACGCGAACGCATCGGCTGGGCTCGAGAGCGATCGACGATGCGTCGGTGCGCGCCGCACCGCGGACGATCCCGACCCTGTCGTCATCGCAAACGCCGACGGCGCATCAAAGTCGAGCGTCATGCAATGCCGCATCATCATTCGTCGCCGCATCGTTCGTCGCCGATGCGTCGCGTGATCGCGCTCTTCGGCGCATGCGACGACGACACCGATGCCAGTGTGTCGGTGGCGGACCGCGCGGCGTACGTCGATGCGTTCGATTGGCTCGACGAGTGCGCGCGCTTTACGGAGAGCATTCAAGATGATGTTGATGTCGATGATTCGAACGGATTATTGCGCGCGAGCGCGTCGTCGCGGGACGTGCGGTACGCCCTGGCGTCGTGGGACGACGCCATCGCGCGGTGCGTGGGCGCGGATGACGCGCGAGGCGACGACGTGGGCGGTGGGACGTCGATGAAGTCGGTGTGGCTGTCGCGGAGAGAATTTTTAAACGCGACGTCTTCGGCGCGCGCGTCGATGATGCGCGAGAACGCCAGTCGCGGGGCGTGCGTGCACGTGACGTCGGCGATGAGTGCGGCGTCGAGGGTGATTGATGCGATGGACGGCCTGGCGAAGGCATCGAGTGGGGAACGGGCGTTGGATGTGGTGTGGTTTACGCCGGCTCGGGACGCAAAAAAGAACGAGGACGACGACGAGACGTCTTTTGATGATATCTCACAGTGGTCGAAGGTGTCGATGGCGATGTATGGGGTGTTTAGAAGAGCGCTGGAGTTAGGACCGCACGTGCGCGTGCGTGTGGTGACGTGTGGGACGGGTTCGGTGCCGAGGAGCGCGAGGCGCGTGGCGTCGACGACGGGGGCGTCGACGACGTCGTTGGATGATGATGAAGTTGTGGATTTTGGCGTACGGTGGCGCGGGGCGTTGGCGTTCGCGAGCGCGAATGGTAAGGAACGCATGGAGATTTGTGGGTTGAGTGCGAGCCGTTTACCTCGGTGTCGTCCTCGTCGCGATGTGGATGACGATGTGGATGACGACGGAGGCGACGACATCGAGCCGCTGGCGACGACGACGACATCGTCGTCGTCGCTCATCGCGAGCGCACTTCGCGTCGTCGAAGTCGTGCTCATGCGTGACATTCCGGGTATGTATTTGAGCGCCACGAGCGAGTCGTTGCGCGTGAACGTGGACGATGGCGTTGGCATGCTGACGACTTCGGCGTCGTCCGCGACGCGAGGCGCTTTTTTCAGCGCGTGGCGTTCGGCGTGCGCCTCGGCGCCGACGTGGGGCGACGCTCCGGCGTTCGTGGTGCAGGGTCAACTCGCGCTCAATACATCGTTGCCGCACGACGCTTTTAGGCGACGACCGGTGGTATACCGTGATATTGTCGGCGAACGCGCGTCGCCCATGTTGCTCTATCCGGTGAAAAAGACGAGGGAGGACGCGAGCGCGGTGGAATTTCATTTGCGCGCGTTTACGGCGCTGCCCGAGCTGTTGCAAAAGCTATCGACGAGTGTGGGTGGGGTATCGTCGCGCACTGCCAAGCGACACTTTAGCGCGCTGGATAATCTCGGTACGATTGCGCGACAGGACGCGTTGAACGAAGCCGAACAAGGATTGTTAATTCTCTCCGAGCGGCCGCTCGTCAAGGGACACGCGTACGGCGACAATGACGACAAGGGTGACGATGACAACGGCAATCATGTTGTTGATGATGATGAACACAACTTGCCGGGTATATCACCGTGCGATGCGGCGTTTTCGCCGGATTTGACGGTGAAGAAGAGTAAAGTCGCGGATTTAGTCGATTTAGCCACCGCCGACGCGCCAGAGCGCGGACGATACGCGCGACAGTCGTCAGAATACGTTCGGAGATGGGAACGCTCGCGAGAGGCGAATACATTTTCAAAGGCGACGCTCGACGTGTGTAACACCAATGATGTCGCGTCTTCTCAGGCGTCGGCGCTCGGATTTGATGAAATCGTTGACGCGTTGATGGAGCGCGCGACGTCGACGTCAAAGAAGAGAGACGCGTACCGCCGAGGAGATGATGATTCGAACAATGGAAACGTCGAAGGGTTCCTCACCGAAACCTTCACGTCATGCATCGACGACGCGTTGGCGACGCTCGACCACAACACGACGACGCACCAAAAGATTTCGATGGAGGCGGTTCAGACGACGCAGACGACGCAGACGACGCGCGCCGAACGCCGCGAAGCGCGTCGACGCGAAATCGAAGAGAAACGCGAAAACATGCTCAGATCACTCGGCGTCGCTCCATCGAAAAGACACTATTACGACGATGACGAAAACAATGCGCGCGACAACGCCGCGCTCGCGTCGCCGCCGACGACATCCGTCGTCGTCTCCTCGTGCCCATCGTGCGCCTGCGAACTCGTCCCCATCCCGGGAATGAATAACTGCTACCGATGCGGTTCTAGCTTGTTCTAGCTCGCTGCCTCCAAAATAGTTGGTAAAAAAACTCTCTCGTAGTCTGTACCGTCTGTACCGTGGCGGCGCCGAGTGTCATGTATTTTAATCCTTCACCTCTCTGCGGCCGCATCCTCCATCGTCACTCTTGGTCCATACTTTACACGGTACATGCCCATATAAAAGACATTAAAAACGCCACTGAAAATTGCAATACTATACAATATAAACTTTTATCATGCACGGAAGAAATGTTTTTATGTTTATAAAATAAAAATGCAAATGATAGGCTTAAAAACAGTAAAATACGTCTTCAAGTGCAGCACCTTAACCACTCGGTCAAAGTACCAACTACATACGACTCCATATGGCGTAGGTGGAACGGTACTTACAGGATTTGAACCTGTGCGGGCATTGCCCACTGCATAGCTCGAACACGTGCGCATCGAAACTCATGGCCGAAAAGCGTCGAACGTCGCATATCAACGAT
>Ga0255756_1003918_pt1 | contig 14742 bp, 14 predicted proteins | sample 011ome_20_FD_179956 | JGI IMG/M metagenome (GOLD analysis project Ga0255756, IMG submission 179956) | Coastal salt marsh microbial communities from the Groves Creek Marsh, Skidaway Island, Georgia - 011509CT metaG (version 2) | ecosystem: Environmental > Aquatic > Marine > Intertidal zone > Salt...
ATGTGATGAAAATCGCAACCAAGCTGAATGAAAAATATCATCATGATTTCGATCAGGCAAAATGGCATGCTGATAATCGTAAGCAGGACACGCCCGTTGGCTCAGCCGAATTTGCCTTTGGCCCGCTCTAGCCACGGATCTACAACATCGCTTTATGAGGCTGACGAAATTGACAATTTCCGCGGGTTTACTCAGTTAGGGGACAGAGAGGAAACAGATCCTGTGTGAACCTGAAAAGTACTGTGCAGGCTATATAAAACATCATCCGTAAGATTTGATAATACTAGCGGTTTTTCCAACGCCTCGAGAGAAGAAAAATGCCTTAAATCTTCCAACTCAATATATTTTTGAGGGCTCAACAAGGCTCTACTCTCGCCATATTCTCGTGGCCAGGGTATAATCAGGCCCGGCATAGTTCGATTTAGGTGTTAGGCAAAAGGTTCAAAAAACCCTCATGTTAGGACACAACTAAATCGTTCTCAGGTACAGGTAGCCCTTTAGACACCCTCGCAATATTGTCAAACATTCGGGACACGGTTGGCTCGAATGTATCCTTTGTCACAGCGCCGAGGTGAGGAGTCACGACTATGTTGTCAAGGGTCAACAATGGACTATCAGAGGGCAACGGCTCAGCCATAAAAACATCCATGGCGGCACCATGAATTTGTCCTGACTGCAATGCATTGAAAAGGGCGCCTTCATCTACAACCCCACCGCGCGCAACATTTATCAGGGATGCTGTTGGTTTCATCGCCTTGAGTTCTTTTTCACCAATTAGATTTTTAGTTTCTTCAGTTAGCGGACAATGCAAACAAATGATATCTGCAGTTTCTATAATTTCGTCAATTGAAGCCCTTTTGGCAAAATTGTGAAATTCTGACTGCGGCGGTAAGGCCGATCGCTTTGCATACAGCACTTCAGCATCAAACGACTTCAACAGTCGCGCGACATTCTGCCCAATTGCACCAAAACCAATGATTCCAACTGTTTTACCACTTAATTGATATGTGGGTGTTGGAAGTTTTGTTATGCCTCGCCAGTCCCCTCCTTTCAAATGGTGATGCCCATACCCAATACCTCGAAGAACCGTGATTATGAGACCAATGGTATATTCAGCCACTGACAAAGCGTTACTTCCCGTAGTACGTGCTACTTTTATGCCTAACTCTCGTGCAGCCAAAAGATCCAAATTATCAACACCTACGCCCCACTTGTGAAGAAGCTTGAGACGCGTTGCAGACCGCAATACATCACCACTCACACCGATCTGGCCTGAGATTGCATAGTCTGCATCGGCTATTGCAACTTTAAGGTCTTCATCTGAAAAACCTCGGCCACATTCAAGTGTAAAACCTTCCGGCAATAGCTCTCGCAACTCATCCGCACGCTCTTGGGAAATTGGATCTAGGACCACTACTTTTTCTGTCATTTTTTTACTACCAATTTTTTCAGTTCACCGAAAAACCAACACCAGCACGCGCCAGACCTCCACCCAAACCAATCGGCACGCCATCAGCTCTCCAGCACGCTGAGCCCGTAATTGACCCGTCCGGGTTGAATTTAATTGCATTCATTCCACCCGCTATCCGTGGAACCCTTGAAACTTCGTGCCCAAGAGAAACAAGTGCCTTACAAATGTCAGATGAGAAACCATCTTCAACCTCAAGCACACCACCTTCGGTCCAAATACGCGGCGCCTCAACGGCACTTTGTAAGTCCATTTCATAGTCAATTAAGTTTAAAATGGCTTGAAATGCTGATGGAAATATCCTCAGTGCTCCAGGAAGCCCCAATGCAGCCACTGCGTGACCATTTTGTTCAACAATCATGGGTGCCATCGATGTGAAAACACGCTTTCCTGGCGCAACAGATAACACGCGGTCTGGGTGAGGATCAAAATTGAGCATGTAATTGTTTGCGATCAAACCTGTGCCTGGAACAGACAGACAGGCACCAAAAAGTCCATTTATCGTTTGAGTTGCACTAACAACATAACCCTTCTCATCGGCGACTGTGACATGTGTTGTCTCGTTAGATTCACCGTTAAAGTGCGCCTCGGGCAACCAGTTCAATGCCTTTTCAGAGTTAAGTTTCTTGCGCCTATGTTTAGCGTATTCTTTTGAAATCAGCCTCTCAACAGGCACTGATACGAAATCTGGATCAGCAGTTGAGACTTGTCTGTCGGCAAATGCAATTTTCATTGCCTCTGCAATTAAGTGAAGAGATTCAGGTGACCCAAAACCCAACGAGGCCATGTCATACCCCTCTAAAATATTGAGCATCTGGGAAATATGCACTCCGCTAGAAGCCGGTGGTGGAGGGCCAAAAATCTCAAACCCGCGGTACTCACTGCTTATTGGGTTACGCTCAATAACAGAGTAATTTTTTAAGTCGAACGAGCTAATGATGCCGCCACGAGTAGACAAATTGTTAACAATTCGGTCACCAATTTCTCCGTTGTAAACAATCTCAGCTCCCTCTGCCGCAATCGCACGAAGGGTCGCCGCATAATCTGCCCTTCTCAATCGACTGCCAGGTATTAAAGGCTGCGATCCTGGCAAAAAAAGTGCCTCTAATTCTTTGTCTTGAGATATTCTGTCTGCATTTTCTGATATGCAGGTACTAAGATAGGGAGTAACTAAAAAACCATGTTCTGCCAGGGAAATTGCTGGTAACAAAACATCGTGAAGGGTCAGTGAACCGTAAACTTTCAAGGCATGACACCATGCCATTAAGGCTCCGGGCACAGCAAAAGCCTTTGCACCCAGTGAATTTAAATCTCCGACCACTTCACGCTCACTCGGCAGGCCATCGCGTAGTGGTGTGAACATATTCGCCGCCGCATTGTTCGGCGCAGTTGAGAGCCCATCAATAATTATGTGCTGCCCAGAGGGATCTCGCAAGTGAATTAAACCGCCACCAAGCACGCCCACCATCATAGGCTCTACAACTGTTAGTGCGAATAGAGAGGCTATCGCAGCGTCAACTGCATTGCCGCCCGACGACAAAACTTGTGTTCCAGCTGCAGAAGCCAGGGGATGGTTAGTCACAACCACAGCACGGCCTGAAGTGACTGAAGATTTCTCGCATTTAATGTTGGAGCCTGAAACAAATTTTGTGGTCATTTTAACCCTCGGTCGCTTCTACAACCTTAAGGGACGCACCAGACAACTCGCCAAGCTTCTCACCAGCAGTAACCCTATCTTGATTAGCTAGGCCTTTTTCTTGACGGGCTATAGCCTCATCAGCAACCTGCTCAGCTTCTTCTAGCGGAAGGATCAATACACCTGAGTCATCCGCAATAACGACGTCACCCGGATTAACGACGACGCCACCACAACTGACAGGCATGTTCAGCATTCCTCCCAGATTATAGATCCTCGTAGTTATTGGCGCCATTCCCCGGCACCATACAGGAAAGTCCGAGTCCTCAATCTCTTGAATATCGGTACAAGGGCCATCAACAATACCACCAGCAGCACCAGCGGCCTTCGCGGCAACGGTAACGCCTCCTCCCCAACACGCATACTTATCATCGCCTAATCGATCAACAACTAGTACATCACCAGGTCTTAGAAGCCCAAGAGCATGGTGAAGCAATGTTGAATCGGGCCCCGGAATTGCAAGTGTTACAGCTGGCCCTACAACTGTTCGAGGTCTCAATAACGGTTGAATGTCGCGGTGCATGAAACCCCAATGTCGCGAGTGACCAACTGTTGCTGTCTCAACTTTTGAGCACTTGTTAACCAATTCCCTCGACAACACATTTGGCATTTCACCTATACGGTAATCAGGCATTTTTTGTCACTCCCTAATATGTAACGATTTACAACCAATAACTTTGAAATTGTTATTCTGGGCCAAGGATTAAATTAGGCAAAAACGTACTAACTTCAGGGACATAAGTCAGCAAAAGCAAAACAAGGATCAACGGTATTATCATAGGAAGCACAGCAGTTGTAACTTTTTCAAATTTTACTCTGCCAACCTCTGAGACAATATAAAGCCCGATTCCCATTGGTGGAGTCGCAATCCCAATCAAGAGCCCCAACTGCATAATGATACCAAAATGAACCCGGTCAATTCCATATGTATCAATAATTGGCAAGAGCGTTGGAACCAAAATTAATTTGGCTGGAACACCTTCAACAAAACAACCTACCAAAATTATAAAAACAATTAAAAGGCTAAGAAAAACATTCTTATTTTGTGTGAACTGAAATATCGCACCTGCCATTTTCTGCGGAGTTTGGTCAATAGCTAACAGCCAACCCATGGCTATAGAAAAAGCTATAATAATCATTATAACCGCAGTCATCATCGCGCTATCACTGAGCGCTGTAAAAAACTTTTTCCATGTAAGCTCTCGATACCAGAGACCCAACAAGATACAATAAATGCAAGCCAGCACACCAGCTTCTGTGGCTGTCACTAGCCCAAACATTATAGACCCAAGAATGATTGCGGGGGCAACAAGAGCTAAAAACCCGTGCTTAGCCGTACTCAGGACTTCTTTCGGTGTTGCCTTCTCTTGCTGAGGAAAATTTTGAAAAGTGGATATAAATCGCACATAAAGCATCAGTGACAAACCAACTATTAAACCTGGGACGAAGCCGGCTAAAAACATTCGTTCAATCGATTGCTGTGCTAAAAAAGCATATAAAACCAAACCTATAGATGGTGGAATCAACGGGCCAATAACTGAAGAGGCAACAGTCAATGCCGCGGCAAAATCTGCTTTATAGCCCCGCTCTTTCATGGCCTTTATTTCTATCGCTCCAAGCCCAGCGCAGTCGGCGACAGCGGCACCTGAAATGCCAGCAAAAATCATTGAGCTAAGAATATTAACCTGCGCGAGCCCCGCCTTAAAATGGCCTACTAAGGCGTTTGCAAAATTGAATATCCGTTCCGTTACGCCAGACATATTCATGAGATTGCCTGCCATGATAAAAAATGGGACTGCTGTAAGCGAAGCTTTGTCCACTCCCTCCAGCATTTGTTGGGGGATGATCTGAAGAAAATTGCTAAAGTCAGAGCTCAAAAATGTAATAAGGGCAGCACCACCGATACCTATCGATATCGGCACTCTAAGTAAAATAAGGGCAACAAAACTTCCAAATAGTATGTAAGCCATCATTCCTGTCCCTCAGCTTTGCTCAGGCTCATTTTCAGCAAGCCCAAAAAGCATTTTCAAAACATCAATCGAAGCTGCAAGAAAAATTAGGCCAACTGATAAAAACAACGGAACTGATAATGCTTGCCTAAAAAGCTCATTACCTCCAGGTAGAATAGCGCCGTCAATACCACCCATCGAAGTTGCAAAAACAACAGGAGTAGTTTTAAGAATAACACCGGTGACTGAAAGCGCACAAATATTGGACACGAGCCTGGTCACAGGGTAACCAAACCGCCCCATTTTTTTTGCAATAAAATCTATCCTAATATCTTTTAGTCTCACAAAGATGGCAAAAAAGCCAAAGAATGACAGCCACACGAAAAATACCATGGTCCATGGCCAGATCCAATAAGCAGAATAACCCATTGGACGGCCAATTATGGTTCCCGCGGTAAGTAGCAGCATCACAAGCAAACAAAAATTGCAAATGTTCTGAAATAAACCGCCTAACTTCCACATAAAATTATCAGCATAGAGAAGAACCCTTTTAATAGGGCTCTTCTCAACTTTATTTTTCATTTGTTTCATTTTGCGCGTGACGCATTCACGGCCTCAAGAAAACCAGCAGGCAGCTCACCAGAAGATGCCATCTTATTGTAAAAACTCTGCATTTTTACCACAAATGGCTTGGTGTCGAGCTCGGTGTAGCTAGTTCCTTTAGACTTCATCTCCTTAATGTCGGATTGAGCAATTACGCCCATTATTTCTCGGGAGTATGCACCAGCTTCGTTGTATGCCCGAAGCAACCCCTTACGAGAAGTGTTACTTAACTTATTGTAAGCGGCAACGTTCATCATAAACCCAACAGATTGCCAATACTCATTATGACGAGCAATGTTAGGAGCCACCTCATTAAACCTCATTGATTTAACGAGCGCTATTGGAGAGTTTACGGCGTGAACAATATTTTTTTGTATGGACTGATGAACCTCAGTCCAAGGAAGAGTAATAACCTCTGCACCTAGATGTGTCCAAGTAGCGATGGCTAATTTGTTCGCGTGCATCCGCAATTTTAGGCCATTCACATCGTCAATGCTATTAATAGGTTTGTTGGCAACCATGACTCGATAGGGGCCGCGCAGAATTGCTGTTGGGTTCCCTAAAGGACGCACCCCGGAAACAGACGCAGCTTTGTCAAACCACCCTTTAACAAGGTCTGTATCCATAAACCTCACCCAGTGATCATAATCATCGAATACAAAAGCTGGCGACACCCATGCAAGTTCGGGCGCCCATTTTTTCATGTAACCGAAACCTTCTGCATAAATGTGTACAGCACCAGCTTGCAACTGTTCCAAAACAGCGTTCTCTTTACCCAACTGTTCGTTGGGAAAAACCTGCACCTTCAATTCACCGCTTGTGTATTTATCGGTAAGATCTGCAAACCTTTTAAATACTTTACCCTCTGGACTATCGATCGGTTGCTTGGTGGCCATCCGCCATACATCAGCCGCAATCGCATTGCTTCCAAAGAACGTTAACGAAATCATTATTAAAAATAGTTTTGATAGTTGTTTCATCGGCTTTAACTCCCTCATGCAAAAAGGACAAGCTGCCGGACCAAAACACGAGCGCCCAGGCAAAAGCCCTTATCGTTCGTCTATTACGTGAAAATGGTATCACAAACCTTAGTGAGTGCAAGTAAGGATCAACCCATACTTTTGTAAATTGCAAGGGCGATAACAATTAGAACACACCAAAGCTGCCTCTGATCTGAGGTTGGACCTTCCATCCTCTAACAATCATGCGCGAAAACATGGCTTCAAACTGAAGCTGTCACGAATGTGAAAACCATAGCTGTCAGGCGTTCTTGGTATGTCGGCAACGCACGCCAAAAAACGTTTCCAAGCCTGGAACGAAGAGACAAAAAAGACTGCAACCTTGGAGCACTTGCCCTTCATCAGAAACAGGCTGCATAGTCTGGATCAAAAGCCTTTATTATTCCGTATCAAAGAGTAAGATAATTGCAAGTCCGCCAGCTATCGTTCATCCAGCATCAGGAACATAAAAAAACCTTGCATCCCACATTTAAAACCAGCCGCCCCCTGATAATGGGACAAAACGGCGCTGTTGCAACCAACCATCCGCAAGCAACAGCGGTTGGCATTGACATATTGCGTTCAGGTGGCAACGCATTTGATGCTTCAGTCGCAGTTTCACTGGCACTCGGGGTTGTTGAGCCGGCAATGTCAGGCCTTGGTGGCGATGGCTTTTATCATGTCTGGGTAGCCAATTCCGGTCAAACCATAGTTTACAACGGTACTGGACCCGCTCCAGAAGCAGCAAACAAAGACTGTTTTACCAAAGCTGGCATTCCAACATCGGGCCCGCTCAGCACCTCAACTCCGGGTCTCGTTGGAGGGATATCGGCGCTTCATCAGAACCATGGAACACAACGCTGGTCAATGTTATGTGACGCTGCGGCTGAGCTCGCCGATAGCGGGTTTTTCGTCACCCGCGCCTACCAAACATTTGCCGAGGATAACCTAGAAAAGCTGAATACCAACAAAATCAGTAAAGAAATATTTACCGATGATGGCAGTGTCCCGCCCGTTGGCACAAAAATTATTCAGCCTCAGCTCGCAACCACTTTGCGGCGATTAGGTGATGACGGCGCGGATGGATTTTACAGAGGCGCAATTGCGAAGATATTGAGCGAGGATGCTCAATCTAGCGGACTGATGCTCACTGACTCAGATTTTGCGAATTTCCGGCCCGAAACGCAGACCTCAATCAGCACAAACTATCGGGGGTTTGAGATTTACCAAACACCCCTGAATTCCACAGGCTTTGTATTGCTAGAAGAATTAAAAATCCTCGAACAATTTGACATCACAAAATTTGATTATGGCTCAGCAGACCTCATTCATCTGATGGTGGAGATAAAAAAGCGCGTTTTTCTAGATCGTGAGCGCTATGGAACCGATCCACGGTTTGCCGACTCAAACGTTGAAGAGCTTCTTTGCAAAGACCATGCGTTAAGCAAGGCAGCAACGATTGACATGTCAACGTCATCGAATATTCCACTGATGCCAAGCCAACAAAAATTGGAGAATACCACCTATTTCTGCATTATTGACAAAGACGGGAATGCTGTTTCTGCAATACAAAGCATAAATAGTGCATTTGGTTCAGGTGTTACCGGTTCAAAAACCGGCATCTTATTCAATAATAGGATGGCATATTGGCACCTTGATGATGAACACCCCAATTTGCTTCGCCCCGGCAAACGTGTCAGGCACACGATGAACGCCCCTATCATCACGCAAAACGGCAAGTTGTGGGGGGTGTTTGGCACACCTGGAGCAGACAATCAGGTTCAAATCAATTTTCAAGTTGCGGTCGCCTTGATGGATTATGGCTTTGACCCGCAACAGGCCGTGGAAGTAGCACGATGGACGAGTTCCCAGCCAAATCAAGCAGCCAATTGGCCGCATGAAGGAAACTCATGCCTGACCCTGGAGCGTGGCGTTGACGGCGACGCCTTGAGAGATCTTGAGCGGCGAGGCCATGATATAAAAACTGTCGCTCCACTTGCTGGCCCCTGTAGCGTGGCCTGCATTCGAGTATTAGAAAATGGCACAATGATGGCCGGCAGTGATCCGCGTCGTGATGGGTGGGCGGCAGCATATTGACCTGTGGCCAAACGTGACAATGAACGTGGCAATAATTTGGAACACAAAAAAGCCGTCTCGATTGTGAGGCGGCTAGTTATCCGACATTAAATAAAATCATTTGGTTGTGGGGGCAGGCAACCGCCGTTACTTGCACGATGTTTTTGCAAAAATGCAATTGGCTTGATGGTTGAACGGCTGGATTTTCTCAAAAGCCTACGGTAACCATTTGACTGCAATGTGATCTTACGGGTATTCGACCCAAGTAACTCGCGTCAAGCTCACAAAAAGAAAATGTCGATACTACTTTTTTGTTAATTATGCCCAAGGTCCATGTCCTTAAACTGCAGGTTATCCATTAGGCAAGCCCAGCAGAAAATTAAGCACTACCATATTGAATTCATTTGAATTTTCTATATTGGAGAGATGTCCAGCATCTTTGATAACTTCAAGCTTTGCCCCAGGAATTTGATCAGCAATATCCTTTGCTAAGGCAGGCGAAGTCAGTCGATCAAATTCACCCACCACAACAAGGGTAGGAGCTTCAATTTGACTCAAACTATCTGCATGATCACCACGAACCGATGCTTCAATCGATTTAATGTAACTATGCTTATGCAGGCGACTCATTGAATCTACGAGTGCATCAAAAGTGTTGGTATTCTCAGGTCTGCCAATAAGTGTTTTGGCCACAATAGGAGCAATATCCTTTGGTTCTTTTCCTGCCAGGAGCGGTTCTTTTCTGAGCCGTATAAATTCCTCCTGCTGTTCTTTCGTAAAATGTTTGAACCCTTTATGCGTATCACAGAGGATCAGAGATGCAATCCGATGGCTATATTTCTCGCAAAATGAAAAAGCAATTCGTCCCCCCATTGAAAGCCCCAACAGATGGGCCTTTTCCACACCGTAATGGTCCAGAACACGATTTAAATCATCTGCGAAATCAGAAAACTCGAGATCACCGGGATAATCGTCACTTTCGCCATATCCCCGCGCATCCCACGCAACAGTTTTAAAATGCCTTCCAAACACCTCTATATTCGTTGCCCAGTTTCGCTTGTTGCCACCAATACCGTGCATCAAGATCAACAACTCACCGTCACCACATTCATTCACAGAAATATAGGGATCAGGCCCAATCCGGTAAGAAGTAATCATAAAATTAAGTCTCCATTATGTTTATTGAATAGCGTCTCGCAATAGGCCGTAATATCAATCCATCAATGATGGAGAAAAGTATCACAATTAGAATGCAGACTGCCAAGACCCGCTGGGCATTTGATTGATTCTGCGCCTGCTGCAACAGCCAACCCAAGCCGGAACTTGCCCCGAACAGTTCAGCAACAATCGCGATCTTCCAAGCAATACCGTAAGACATTCTCACACCAGCAATAATGAAGGGCACAGCTAGAGGAATGTGTAATTTGAAAAAGTTTCTGAACGTGTTTCTTGATAAACTTTTGCCCATTTCTAGCAGTTCCTGATCCATTTGACGGAACCCCTGAAGGCAATTGATCAAGCAAAATGGTGTAATAATCATGATTTCAATAAAAACAACTGTTCCATCTGAAATCGAAAACCAAATCACCCCTAGAATAGCCCAGCCCACAGATGGAAAACTGTTTAGAACCACAAGGATGTTGTTTTCGATAACAGTATCAAAGAAAATATTTCTTCGCGATAGGACAGCCAACAGGATTGAAATCAATGCTGCAAGAAACACTGCCGCCACAACCCGTGACATGCTGATAAAGACATGACCAACCGTAGTTGAATCTGTCAACAGTGTTATGAGTGACATTAAGACTTCAATTGGGGTAGGCAGAACAAAATCCGGCAAGTCCTTGGCAATGAGCCACCAGAACCCACAGACCGTCAAAATCAGCAATTCAGATGAATAGGCAGTTCTGTATATCTGATTATTCCACATGATATCTTTTATCCAACCTTTTCTGGATTCGTTGAAAAACCAGCAATTCTGAAGCAATGACAAAGATAATCATATAGGTGATCAGAGCGAAGATGATTTCAGTTTCAAATTCCTGGCGGGCTTTATTGAGTATGTACCCCATGCCCCCAGAACCTCCGAACAGTTCTGCTGTCAGCACAACTTTCCAACTTACCCCAAAACTTATTCTCAATGTTGCAAAGGCATAGGGGTAAAGCATCGGTATTACGATTTTACAAAAATTCTTCCACTTGCTCCGTGTTAAGCTGGCGCCTAGTTCAATTATTTCAGCATCCATCTCAGACAACCCGGTACGCAGGTTGATAATCGCAAACGGAATAAGAACCATTGTTACAGCGAAAATTACTGTAAATGAATTTATACCAAACCAAAGTATGGCAACAAAAAGCCAGCCAACACCTGAAAAGGAATTGAGAAACGGTGTCAACCTACGATCCACAAAATGAGCACTTACTGGATGCAGATTAGGTAATATCGCAATAAAGCTACCTACAATAAACGCGACAACCATCGCGCTGGAGATATGGAATAGCGAGAGCAGTATCTGACGCGACATAGACGCATCAGAAATAATGGCCAATATTGTCTTGGCAACAGTGCCGGGCCCGGGCAACTGATAAGCGGGGACCTGGAGCGAATATGCATGCCAGGCCCCTATAAAGCTGGCCCAGAATGCCAGTGAGATGATAATTTTTTTTGTTTTTAGTTTCAATCGCTCATCTCACAGCATTAATGCGCCACAAATGTTGGGTTGGCTATTCCCTCAAAGTTTTAGACCAGACAGCACCACTAATATCAGGTGACTCTTTCAGCATCCCAAGTGTTTTGGCCTGATCCCAGAGTGTCTGAATAGCCTCCATATCTTCTTGGCTCATCAGTACTGGAAAATCGCTGTATTCAGCAAACCAACGTTTAAAGAACTCAACATCTGTTCCAGTCGCCTCTGCAACAGAACCGAACACCTCATCAGGATTGGCTTTAGCATATTCAACAGAGGCGCGCAGCAATCTGAGAAACTCTCGATGAACTTCCGGCTTGGCATCAAGCTTTTTACCGTAACCCGCAAGGACAGCAGAAACCATGCGTACCCCAAATTTATTATAATTATCAGGCGCGGTAGAAACAATTGAACGGAAGGCATTGGTGTTTTGTGCCTTAAAGGCCTGTGCATGGATAAGTGTGGCTGCATCAATTGTTCCTGACTCAAGCGCTGCAGGCATGCCTGGAGGAGGCATTTCAACAAACTCTATATCACCATCTTTGAGGGAAACGTTGAACCCATGTGAATTTGCAAGAGCGATCCTAATCAGGGTGATGCCAGAGGACCCAAGCGAATATACAGCAAGCTTTTTGCCCTTCAGATCTCCCGCTGTTTGCAGCGGGCTGTCTTTCCTGACCCAGATATCTGCACCTTCACCAGCTTTGTGATACCGAAGTGCTGTTCCAATAATGCGAAGATCCAGACCCTTGGAGCGCGCTCTCGGAATTGCCATGCCTGCAGTCTGAACAACGTCATAAGTCTGCGCAATTGTTGCCTGAATAAGCGCTGGTATTTGCAGCGCATCAGCCTGAACATCAATGGAGTCAGACTTCACTTTACCGTTTTTCATGGCCCACATCACTGCTTCATGACTTGGGTCAGACAAATATCCAAACTTTACCAATTCCTTTGCCAGCGCACCACCGGCAAAAAACACGCTAAATATAAATACAAAAATAAATCTCATGATGACCTCTCCCTTATGTTTCAGCTATTTTCCTGAATTCTTGAATTAGATTAACTTTTATCTTACGCAATTTTTCATTTATATCAATTTCACGAGGTCGACGCACTTTTGGCTCAATAAGATTCTGAACAGAGGCCGGCTTTGTTCCTAAGACAAGGATGCGGTCACCCAATTCTAGTGCTTCATCGATATCATGCGTCACAAAGATGATGGTGTTGCCAGCCTCTTTCCAAAGCTCAATCAGTTGAAGCCGCAAGACCCTGCGTGTATTGGGGTCAAGCGCCGAAAAAGGTTCATCCATAAGAATTATTTCAGGTTTCAAAGCAAGGGCCCTTGCAATAGCGACGCGCTGCCTTTCCCCGCCTGACAACATGATAGGCATTTTTTGCATGTCATTTGCCAGCCCAACCTTCACAAGTTGTTCTGAAGCAAGATCTAGCCTTTCCTTCGTGCTGTATCCTGGATAACGCATTTCCAGTCCAAAGGCCGCATTTTCAAGAGCATTTTTCCAAGGCAGAAGTCTTGGATTCTGGAAAACATATGCTATTTTTCCCCATGCCGCATTGGGCGGGCCGCCAGCCACCCGTATTGTACCGGAAGCACCTTCAAGCAAGTCACCAATCAGCCGTAGAATGGTTGATTTTCCACAACCTGAGGGCCCAAGAAGACAGATGAATTCACCTTTTTCAACAGAAAAACTGAGGTTTTCAAGTATCTGTACCTCGCCGAGTTGGAGGCAAACATTTTGGAAAACAATCATTGAAGAAGACTTTGCCTGCAACATAAATTACTAAGCCAAAGCTTAAGTGGTTTCTTGAAAGATTAAAATAGAATTTTCCACCCACCTGCATTTGCAACGGAGCGCAAGCTTATTGTTGCATGATCATTTGAGTTAGGGATAATAATAAAGTGCGGGGAAAAATGTATTCTCCCTTCAATCATGAACGACCACAACCATTTTCACACCAAAGGGCGCATTGTTAAGTTTCAGGGTGAATTAAACCAAAAAACACCTCCAAACCAATGGATGGAGATGCAAACAACAATGTTTGCGGAGGCTGGATTTGAACCTGCGCTCTTCAGGTTTTGAGCCTAATTTAATCGAGAATTATGACCTCGCCTGCTGCAGGGTCAACTTCAATGATCTGTCCTGATTTAATAATGCTGGTCACATCGCCATCTTCAAATCGGTCACACATGGCCATATTGGCCAATGCCGCCCCTTGCACCAGAATGGTGTTTGCCTCATTGAACAAAATTCCCTTTGGCGTGATGCCTCTCGCGGTCATTTCATGCAGCATCCAGGCTGAGGCAACGCCACCTTTTGCCGTGTTAAGCACCAAAATTTTTTGGTCGTAAGACTCTCCTACAAGTTTATGCTGTGGCCGAGAGAAAACGCCGTTGATTCTGTCCAGATCGTAACGCGTCGAAAAATTATCATCGGCAACCAGTGCTTCACCAGTCACTTTTGGACCAATACCCTTATGACATTTTAAAACTTTCATCATACAATCTTTCCGTTAATCGCTGCTGCCACACAATCTTTCATGCTAGCAAGTGCTGGCTTGTAACCATAACCACCCAAAATATTCACAATTTTTGCTGAATTGCTTAACAAACGAACCCAACCGTTTGCTTCTCCGATTTCTTTTGCTCCTTGCTGATAAAAACAGGTTCCTTCAAGAACAACTCCACCTGCATTTTCAATTTTATCGACAAATCCCATGCGCCTTGCGTCTCCGTAGGTTTGAGGGGACGTACAAACAATCATTGGTACTTTTAATTTTTGACCATCCACAAGACTGGACACCTCTCCCATTTCTACAATCGAAAGCTGGGGAGCAGCAAAAACAATCACATCAGGCTTTTCACCTTTTGCACCAAAGTTACTGCGTAATTCGGCAAGGTCGTGATCAGCAATCTTTGTAACCGGTAATTTAGTTCCCTTTACAGCTGCTAGATTTGGTGCTTCAGGGGTAATACCAACAATGTGAAACAGCGGGGTCGATCCATAGCTGGCCATGGCTGCGCCAAAATGCTTTATTTCGTCAGAGGTCGGCACAGTCTCAATACCCTCAATGACAGGCACTTCCCAGTACGACCCGGCCATACGGCCAATCACCGCTCCAAGAACGCCCCAATCAGTCAACTCGGCAGGTTGAGTTTTTATTTGGAAACGGCGTGTGGCTCTTCGTTTTTGATCAAGGTGCAAGCCGTATCGGGGCGTGCGTCCAGTTAAACCAGCGGCTAATGCAG
>Ga0255756_1003920_pt1 | contig 14739 bp, 9 predicted proteins | sample 011ome_20_FD_179956 | JGI IMG/M metagenome (GOLD analysis project Ga0255756, IMG submission 179956) | Coastal salt marsh microbial communities from the Groves Creek Marsh, Skidaway Island, Georgia - 011509CT metaG (version 2) | ecosystem: Environmental > Aquatic > Marine > Intertidal zone > Salt...
CATGTACAACCGTGTGCTGTAGGGCTAGCTACACGTACACGTATCATATCTTCTAGTTGTATCTATCTTCGTACGAAGGTATCGATATGTACAACAGTAACGCGGTGTACAGCTGTACACGTGTAGTTGTACATGTGTACAGAATGACTACCTTCGAAGGTAGCTGTTCCGATAAGTTGTTAATAGTCTCTAGAAACACAACACAACGCCCACCGTATCCTCCGCACGGTCGACAGACCCGTGTAGGCCAACACCGGTTGTACACATACAACACGTTATATCAACAATATCAACGCCTTCGAAGGTACGAAAGTACTTCCGGAAGTACCTTCGAAGGTACGGAAGTACTTCCATATTGATAACTTTTAGTGTACACGTGTACACGTACTGTACGTGTACAGTAGTTGTACAGTGTACGTGTACGTGTACGTAGCCCTATTTTATTTTCGGAAATAAAATTGCAAGGATTTTATTGTACTGTATGTAGCTATGTACTGTACGTGTACAGCTGTACAGTGTACACGTACGTGTACTGTACGTGTAGTCGTGTACTGTACGTTGTACCGTACGTGTAGGGATACACGTACAACGTTGTACGTTGTACGAAAGTACTTTCGAAAGTACACGTCAGGGATACAGTACGTACCGTTGTACAGCTGTAAAGGAGGAGACTGGTTGCACTTTTTTCTTGCTCCTCCTCCCCCTTCGCGGACTTGTTCCCGCGTGGATGGCAATAACCCTTTTTTGTCAGACTGACCCCAAACGTTAAGAGTAGTTTTATTTGTACTCGTATGGGCTATTTGGTTAGAGTGTGAATAAATACTAAAAATCTCTGATGTGAAAATAATCGAGAATTATAGGATATTTAAAACCGGCGACAGGTTCAGCTCACCCTGGAAACCCCAAATCCGCCCTGCTTTTGGGGGTCAGTCGACCCAACGGTCACAAATCAACCCGGTCATGCCCCCCGGTCACTTTTACTCTGCTCAGCCTCGTACAATATTACACGTGCGTGTACACGACTTGTACAAGTCTTGTACACGTACAGTACATTGTACTCGTATCCTCATTACGTTTACACGCTTCAGCGCGCGGCGAACGGCCGCCGCCTCGCGCCTTCTCGCGCGTGCGCTTCCGAAACCTGCGCGACCGCCCGTCTGCGCGTCCGTCCGCCCGCGCGTCCGTCGCGATGTTGACCGAGTACGAGCGAAAGCGCGAAGCGCGGATCGCGCGCAATCGCGCGATCCTCCTCGCGCTCGTGGGCGACCTCCCGAACGCGCTGACGACGACGCCCTCGCCGCCGCCGCGCGCGAGGGTGAAGGCGAAGGAAAAGCGTGCGCGAATCGCGATCGACCTGGAAGACCTGCGACGGTCGGACCGCGTTCGACGCCTCCCCGCGCGCGTGTACACGACGTTCGAGCGCGACGAGGATCTGGGCGACGACGCCGCGCGACGACGCGCGGCGAGCGACCTGCCGAAACCGAAACCGAAACCGAAACCGACGCGCGTCGCCGCGGTCGCGACCGCGTCCGCGAAGGCGAAGTCGCCCGCGGCACCGCCGGCGAAGGGGAGCATCAAGACGCTCGTCGTGCGCGCGCGCGCGTTCGCGGCGAATCACCTCGGCGCCTCGATCGGCGACGGCACCGGCGCGAAGAAAGCGGCGGTGATTCACGCGCTCGCCGCACCGCGTCGCGACGCGCGATTTTCAAAGTACAGCGGCATTCAGGAGTTCAAAAACGTCGTGTGCCTGTTCGTCAACGTCGGGGATAAGAACGGTAATGCGTACGACAACGTCTTCACGCACGCGGGTGGAAGGATCACGTGGTTCGCGCAGCCACGGCAGACGGAGGTTCGTTCGCGTTTCGTCATTCGGTTTCAGAGTGCGCGCTCTCCTCTTCGCCCGCGACGCCAGCGGTCTCGTTCTGATTCTGGCCGACCGCCGACGCGATCGATCGCGCCCTCGCTCACGTCATTCCTTCTCACCGCCTACCCTGTTTCCTGTCATCGTTCACCACATCAAGGCGACGCCCGTGATCGAGCGCATCTTGAACGCCGCGGGTCCGAGCGTCGACGGGTCCACGGCTCGTTTGGCACGCGAGACGGCGCCGGCGGCGTTGTCTCCGCGCGCGTCCATCGCCGACGCCGCGCCGGCCGACGACGACGCGGAGGGGCGAGTGGACCCCACGACGACGACGACGAGGGATGCAGATGCAGATGGGGATGAGGACGCGAAGGAACCGCCGGCGTGGCCGCTTCACCTCTTCGCGCGCATGGAAGGATGCGAGTACGTCTACTGCGGCCGCCTGCGCGCGCTCGAGCACGACCCGAGGAAGGTTCCGATGAAGTTTACGTTCCGACTGCTGGACGCGCCGCTGCTGCGGCGCAGCGACGACTTTTTAGGTGCGCGCCGTTCCTCGAGGATCCCTCCCGGCGCTAAACCCGGTCGTCTCTCTTCGCCGCGCGCGTCATCTTCGCCCCAGTTCTACACCCTAAACCTCCCTAAACCCTACAATGTACCTAACCCGAAATGGTCGGCAGCGCTCGTGGACATGGCGGACGCAGACGGGAGCCTCGGCGCGTTCAGAGAAGGCGACCGCGCGGCGACGCGTGCGGTCGAGGAGGAGGCGGACGCGGAGGGCGCGGAAGAGAAGAGAAGACGACGATGATCGTCCATTTTCATCACGCAGTCGTCGTCGTCTTCCGTCGCTATCTCTTCGCGGACGCTTCGCCGTCGCCGCGTCCCTCCGTCGTCGACGCGCCCAAGCTCCCGCCGCTCGCGTCCAGCGCTTCTTCCAAGTCGCGCGCGGCGCCGGCGCCGTCGTCGGCGAGCGAAGTTGAAGTCCGCTCCGACGCGCTCCCCCCCGGGTTCCCTCCCGGCGTCGGCGACACTCCATCCTCCAACCGCCGCGCGGAAGCTGCGCCGTCGAGTACCCGTGTCCCGCTCTCGTTGACCTCGTTCACGCGCACGATGAGCGCGTCTACCTCGGTGAATATGTCCTCCACCGCGTCCATCACGCAGGATAACCGATCGTTTTTCGAGGTCACCAGGTCGAGCTGTGAGAGAAAGCCGGGCGTGCCGAGAAGGTCCGCGAATGACAACAGCTGGTCGAGCTCTTCGCGCGCGTCTTGCGTTCGCGCAAACTTCGCGTCGAACGCGACCAACGTCGCCCGGCGCGCGTTCTTCGCGACGCGACGCGCGCGAGCGTTTCCGCTCGTGACGTCCGTGGTCGTGGCCGTGTTGAATAACCGTTTCAGAGACGCGAGGTCTTGCTCGATGAGAATCTCCATCTCCTCCACGGCGGCGAGGACCTCGTCCAAGACGTAATCGTGCACGCGAATCGCGTCGGAGAGCTTTTGGAAGTTCGACATCATGGCACTCGCGCGCGTCTTCGTTGCCTCGCGCTCGCGGTACAGCAGCCACTGCTGCGTGAAATTCGCGCCGACAACAGATATCGGCAACGCGGTGATGACGACGGAGACGACCATCGTCGCGGCTGCGACGACTTTGCCCCACCCGGTGATCGGATACGCGTCGCCGTATCCCACGGTCATGAGCGTGACCGTGCACCACCAGAAACAACGCGGGATAGACGCGAATGGATCGCCCGCGTACGCGTCTAACGCGTCCGACGCTTCCCATGCGCCGTCCTCGCAAAAGTACAAGAGCGTGGAAAAGAGCACCAAGGTCAAGACGAGGATGAAGATGAGCATCAAGAGGAGGTCGATCGAATCCGCGACCGCGGCGGCGACGACTTCGAGCTTTCGCATCTTCGCTCCGAGTTTCAAGACTCGAAACACGCGAAACAGGCGGAACAATCTAAGCAACCCGCTCGGCGCGCCGGACTCCTCGCTCGACGTCGCTGCGACGACGATGAGCTCGATGTAGAACGGCAAGATCGCCGCGAGGTCGATCATGTTCATCTTTCCATTCAGCCACTCCGCTCTGTGCTCCCTGGGGACGGTCGCGAGCTTGCCGACGTACTCGAGGGTAAACGCGGCGATGCAAAAGTACTCCACGCCCGCGATCGCGGCGTTGTTTTCAAACTCTCGAATCGTGTCCATTATGAACGTCGTCGTGGACGTCACGATCAGCGCGAGAATAGTCAACGAGATGTACTTCGCCAGCGAGCTGTAGTCCGGATCGTTCAGCGTCGCGAACATCTTCTCTCGCGTCGTCGGCCCCGTCCGGCGCGCTCTCCGTCTTCCCGCGGGAGCGTCGCCGTCGCTCCCGCGGCTGCTCGAAGCGCGTCCGTCGCCGCCGCTCTTCGATATCCTCGGCGCGCTGAGATGATCGTCCCCCCACAGCGCGACGGACACCCCGGGCGATCGAAGAGACGATCGTCCCCGTCTCCGCTCGCGCACCGCGCGACGCATCGCGACTTTCATCCGCCGCGTCTCTTCGTCGTCCCCCGCGTCGGAGGACGATTCGCTCCATTCCCTGCTCTCGTCGGACGTTTCGCCGTCGGACGACGACCACGCGTCAACGCCCGGGCGACCGCCGCCGCCGAGACCGAGCGACCGCGATCGGAGCAGCGCGTTCGAGACGCTCTTCGTCGCGAACACCGGCGTCGGACCCGCGTGGGAGCGCAGCGAGAAACGCCCGGGGGGGAGCGTCGCGGACGAATCGAGCCGCGTCTTCCGTCCGCCGCCGCCGCCGTCCGCGTCGTCGGCTTTCTCTCCGACGCTCGCGAGGGACGCGCGAGGCGACGACGACGACGACGACGACGACGACGACGACGACGACGACGACGACGACGACGACGACGACGACGCGCGCGCGCCCTCGCCTTCGAGTTCGCTCGCGTACGATATCGCGCGCACGCGCGCTTCGGTGATGACCCTCGTCGCGTTCGTGATGGCCGGGACGCGTTCGTTCACGCCGTCGCGCAGGCGTTGAAGTTTCACCACGTAGGACACGACGCATCGCAGCTTGCACCACAGCGCTCGCGGGCGCGGGAGGACGATCTCGTCGATGCCACGGACGCGGAGGACGCGTCGCGCCGCGCGCGCGGTCCTCGCGTCGCGCGAGACGTTCGTCCGCGGTCGTCGCGCGCCGTCGTAGTGCTCGAGTTCCCGGTCGTCGTTGCGTCGGTCGTTCACCGCGGCGAGGTTGAGGACGACCATCGGGACTCACCTCGAGTGGGGAGGGGTGGCGCGCGCGCGTGCGCGCGCGAGGACGTGGGCGAAGACGACGCTCGGGTTCGCGCGACTCCTGCGCGGCGGTCGGGGGAAGGCGCGACGCGCGCGCGGCGCCCCCGAATGTGCGTGTGTGACCAAGTTCCTACACGTACGTGCGTGTACAGTACACGAGTACGTGTGCACGTCCAAGACGCGCGCAAATGCATGGATCTGGTGTCTAAAATCGTGCACGTACAGTACTGTACGTGTACCGCCGACGGCGCACGGAGAAGCGCGGAAAGTGAGGGGAGCGTGTCTGACTGACGCTCATACTGTACAAGAAATTAATAATAAAAATAATCGGGACCGTAGAACTGACCCGCGCTACGCGCTAGAGGTGAAAATGCTGTATCAAACTAAGATTCCATACGAAATTTTGCGTACTCGCTCGTACTCTATGGTTTTTTTGTCTGATCGAGTTACGAGGCGCAACTGGTCTATCGATACCTGTATAAGATCAGATACTCGTAGGATAGAAGAAAACACCCTCGTCGGCCGCGGCGCATCGCTGCGTTGCCCCCCACCCTCCTCGCCGTGTCACCGCGCGCACGGCGCGCTCATCTCCACGCCGGAGACGACGCTGGCGACTTCCCGCCTTCACGCGGCGCGGCGAACCGAGACTTCGCGGCCGCGGGCGGCGCAGCGCCGAGTCCCGTGGCGTTCGCGCCTCGGTCCTTCTTCCCGAGCGCGAGCGCGCGGAAGTTACCCTCCAGCTGCGACGGGTTAAACCTATGGACGCGTTGACGCGGTTTGAGACGTACGGCTCGGTTAGTGTGATGTCGGAGCGGGAGGACGCGATTCGCGAGCGAGCGGGCGCTCCCCGGTGTTTGGCGGAACGGTTCGTCTCGCGTGTCCGAAACGAACAGCTGTGCGGCGTCAGACAGCTGTCGAATCTCGGTTCGATTGTTCGCACCCGGCGCGGATCTTCTGCCCCTTCTTCTGCTTCTGGCTGACGAACTTCGACGCCGGGGACATGACGCTGTCCGTCGGGCTGCTGAAGCTGCGAGCGCGACCGGGGTAGCGAAGGGGAGGCGGAGACGTGAGGACGCGACGAAAAACCGACGAACGCGGTTGTCGCGCGAGGGAACGACGTCGCGTCGGAGCGCACCGTCTCGCCTTCTTGATCGAGAGCGGCGCGAGCGCGACGGGCGCCGCGACGTTCGCGTCGTGCGCGCCGAGCGCGGTACGTGGCGCGAGCCCGGACGCGACTTGATTCTCCGGCGAGCCCACCTTCGTCGCCATTCGGATCGATCGATCGAGAGCGAAGTCGAAAGCGACGCGGATCTCGAAACGCGCGCGCGCTCCGCGACGCGCCCGCGACGCGCGCGAACGCTTGGCGCGGCGAGCGGCGAACAGACGTCGAGGTGACTCGCGACGATTCGAGCTCGAGCGCGCACGGGGATGCGATGCGCGTTCGTGTGTGCCGCGCGCGTGGTATGCCGCGATCGGTCACGAGACCTCGGTCCCCTCTTGCTTCTGTACACGACTACGAGTACCTGTACGTCGCAGACCAGAATGCGGTTTTTCACCCGCGTTAAGCTTTTGATCGGCTATTGCGATGATGAAAATACCCTTTCAAAATATTTGATCGGAAAATCCCCGATCGCTTTGATCGGGTATATCGACAGACCTGTCGATACATGCGGGTGAAAAACCGCATTCTGGTCTGCGTAGTACTTTCGTACACGTAAAACAACTAAAAAGTCTACTGTACTGTACCTTCGTACCGAAGGTACACGTTTTATATGAAGGAAGGTAGTAGGCCCTACATTTTATACACGTGTACAGTATCACTCGTGTACTGTATCTGATTTATTATTACCTTCGAAGGTAAATCTATCTTTCGTACACGTACACGTACGTGTACAACGTTGTACTTCCAAGTAAGTTGTTACCTTCCGAAGGTACGAAAGTACAATCGAGGACATCGTGCGGGGCGGTGAAAAGTGAGGCGGGGATATTTTATTTACATACTAAAAAACGGGAACATCGTCCTCATCGTCCTCATATGGGTTTAGGCTACCCCCTCCATTCTTGTATCTTATCATCACACTTTCGGCGATGGCATGTTGAATTGAGGGGGTAATCGTGCTTTCTGATGCGGAAATATCAATCTCTTTTTGGTCTGTCGCCATAATGTTGTAGTGAAGCGTCCAGTACGCTCGGGTTGGGCTTTGCGAGTGTGCGTCCTTCAGGCGACCCTGAATAACGACAGTTGGAAATTTTTCTTTGACCCACACAACTTCAACATTAAAAGTATCATCTGCCGATACGACATCAAAGCTTATGAGTTCGCGCACGTCGGCCATCGTGCGGGGCCGTTCAACTATACTGAATCGGGACGGCGTGTAGTCCCAGTCTATTTCAACTGGTATATAATCCGTCTCCCGCGTGTGATCGAGCGACGCCTGTAACGCGGCTGCCATTGCTGGGTCCTCGCCAGCCGCGTTCGCGGCGTCCATTCCCTCAGCGTTCAACGGCTTGAATCCTTCGCCGTGCGGGGGGCGGGGGCGGTGAAAAGTGGGCGAAAATAACTACAATAAAGCAACTTACTGTACAACGTACACGTACTGTACCTGACAAGTTGCCTGACGATGACGAGAAGTGGTTCGCTACGACGCGGGCGGCCCCGCCGTGCACTCCCCGTCGCGCGCTTCCGTCGCGTCGCCCCTCCCCCGCCCCGATGACGCACCGCTGACGCCCGCGCGATGCGCGCGACGCGTGATTCTCCACCTCCGCAGCCGCCGCCGCCGCCGCGGCGGGGCGACGCCGACGCGCCGTCGTCGTCGTCGCGCGCGGCGAGCGTCGATTTCGCGTGCGGCGTCGTCGCCGGTTTCTTCTACACGCTTTCCGCGCATCCGTTCGACACGGTCAAAGTCGCGATGCAGACCGCGCCGCACACGGGGGCGTCCGCGCCGTCCGCGCTTGCGACCGCGCGCGCGATCGCGTCCGCCCCTGGCCCGGGCGGGGGGATCCGCGCGCTGTATAAGGGCCTCTCCGCGCCTCTCCTCGGGTACTCGCTCGAGGGCGGCTTAAACTACGGGGTCGTGTCGCAGACGCGACAGTGGCTGACGCACCGCCGAATCGCGATGGACGAGCGCGCGTCGGCTGACCCCCCGACGAGCAGCGGCGCGGCGGCGGCGGCGGCGGCCATCGCGGACGTCGCCATCTCCGGCGCCGTCGGCGGGGCCGTCCTCTCTCTCGTCATCGCCCCGACGGATCTGATCAAGTGCCAAGTCCAGGATGGACAATTCGCGAGCGCGAGAGAAGCCGTCGCAGCTGGTGGGCGCCTCTGTACATATCTTTTCACCGCACACACCTCGCGTCGTCGAACCTACTCTCATCGGTCGAGCCCCCTCGATCGGATCGATGTGAAACTGACCCGACCGACGTCGATCGATCGCGTCGCAGCGTACGAACGCGACGGCATCCGCGGGTTGTTTCGAGGGACGTTCGCGACGATGCTTCGCGAAATTCCTGGGAACGCGCTGTTCTTCGCGACCTACGAGCTGGCGCAGAGTGCGTTCCCGAGGTGGACGCGGAAGCCCGCCCGCCGGGAAGATGCATCATCGACCGTCGCCGCCGCCGGCGACGGCGGCAGTGGCGGCGGCGCGGCGGCGGCGTATCGCGTCCAGGAAGCCCTCGCGGCGATCGCGTGCGGCGGCGTCGCGGGGTCGGCGTTTTGGCTCGCAGTTCTGCCGATTGACGGCGCGAAGACAAGGTGAGACTACTTTCCATGCGACCCCATTCGCGCGTCGCGCGTCGTTTCTTAAGGACTTTCCTCCCAGGTTTCAAGTCGCGCGCGTCGGGTCGAAAGACGACGTCTCGGTGTTTCGGCTGATCGGAAGAGCGTTCAAGGCGGGGGGCGTCGCGGGACTTTGGCGCGGCTCGACTCCGGTGCTTGCTCGAGCGGTGCGCGCGCGCGGCGTTCGTTCGCGTCGCGTCGTCTCGTCGCATCGTTTCTCTCTTCTCCTTTCCCTGCCCGCCCGCCCCGCGTCTTCCCTCGGTCTTTTCTCCGCGCGACTGCCGCGACGCGGGCCTGCCGTTCGACTGACCGTCCCGCGAACGCTGCGCGTACTTTTTCGCGTCCATCCGTTCACCGTCACCAGTTTCCGACGACGGCGGTGATGTTCCTGGCGTGGGAGTGCGCGCGAGAGTTCGCGGACGCGAGCGACCGCGTGTAGCGTAGGAAGGTTGGTTGGGCGCTTCTCGGGAGCGAGTAGTCTAGTCTAGTTTCTTACTAAAACCTGTTGTGTGAAGTACCTTCGAAGGTACGAAAGTACCTTCGTACCTAAGTAAGTTGCCTTCGTACGGAAGTACGAAAGTACCTTCGTACGAAAGTACTTTGTACGCACGTGTACGTTGTACGAAAGTACGAAAGTACGAAAGTACGAAAGTACTTCCGGAAGTATACGTGTACGTGTACGTACGGTATCTACTCGTAGCATATCTACGTGTACTACACATACCTTTCGAAGGTACTCAAAGTACGAAAGTATTTCCGGAGTGTACACTACGTGTACAACTATGATACACGTGCAGGGACCGACCCGGGGACCGACGAGAGAGAGCGCCAGACCACCCGCGCGGCGGCCGAAGACCCCCGCTCGCGCCGCGCCGCGCCGCGCCGCACGATCCGATGTCCGCCGCGACGGAAATCGCCCCCGCGTCGCGCGACCACGCGCACGATTCGCGCGTGATCATCTACCCCGTGTACCTCAACGCGAACGCGTCGGTCGCGGACGGGCGGAAGCTCGCGCGGTCCGCGTGCTGCGACGCGCCGCACGTCCTCGAGATTCGCGACGTCATCGAGAAGCACCTGAAGCTGCCGTGCGAGATCGAGGACAAGCATCACTCGCGGGACACGTGGCAGCGCGGGCGCGTGCGCGTGACGCTCAAGAAGGACGACGGGATGCCGCTCGCGAGGGAGATCTCGACGCGCGGGGCGCTGTTGACGGAGGTGGCGCGGATGATTCCGAAGCATCCCGCGCGCACGCCGGGGACGAGCGCGCACAAGGAGCGCGTCGCGCGGATGCCGACGCCCGGGGAGATATTGACGCAGTTCACGTCGCAGGCGGGGCAGGCGGGGGCGGCCGCGGCGGCGGCGACCGGGGGGGGCTCGACGACCGGGAGCAAGAAGAAAGGAAAGAAGGGGCGCAAGTGACGCGTCTCGGAGCCCGCGTGATGAGGTACTGTGCGCGCACCGTGCCAGACCAATTGCGCGTAGCCGGTAGTGTGTCTTGAAGTACTTTCGTACTTTCGTAGGACCGTAGGGCTAGTCGTCTGTACGAAGGTACACGTACAGTACACGTACAACGTTAATAACGCGTTGTACACGTACAACGTCGATAGTACAAAGTACGAAAGTACTTTCGTACGAAAGTACTTTCGTACCTTCAGGTACTTTCGTACGAGGTATTCTATCCGCGAACCAAACACGTACGGACGTGATCGCCCCCGCCCGCGTCGCGTCGTCGCTCGCTCGCTCGCTCGCGCGTCGTCGACGGCGAGACCTCCCGCGTGATGGCGGAGGGGTACGCGTCGATCGACCCCGACACGGGCGCCCCGCGGCAGCGCGACCCCTCGGACGCGTCGTTCCACTCCCCGGCGTGGCAGGCGCACTACCTGCAGTCGCTCACGGCGACGCGCCCGACGTACGAGGAATTTCAACGACGAGAGAAGGAGCGCGAGGGGAAACTCGCGGCCGCGGCGGAGAAGACGGACGAGGAGACGCGGGCATTTCGCGCGCAGCTCGAGGCGGATCGCGAGAAGCGGCTCGCGCGCGTCCGCGGAGGGGGGGTCGCCAAGAAGAAGAAGCGCGGCGGCGGCAGGAAGGATGCGAAAAAGTCGAAGGGATCGAAGAAGGGATCGAAAAAGGCGAAAGAGAAGAAGCACGGGAAGAAGAGCGGAAAGAAGAAGCGGAAGCGCGACAGCGACAGCGACGACGACAGCGACAGCGACAGTGGGAGCTCCGGGAGCGACGACCCCACGGAGAAGTTCCGCTTGTCCGGGTTCTTCAAGGCGGAAGACGGCGCGGCGGAGTAGGACGCCCATTTAGCTTCTAGGAGTATTTACATGCACACAACCGTGTAAAGTACCTTCGTACTACCTACAACACCTTATTAAAGTCGGATTTTCGCGATGATCCCCATGCGCGCGCTTGACTGCTGGGGTCGCCGAGACCCAAAACGGGCAACTCAGCCTCGCGAAAAAAATGTCACGAAACCGGGGTCACTCAACGCGGCAAACGCTTTCAGTCATTCGCTCGTCATCGTTTCTTTCGCACAAACGGTGCGGTGCGTCTCTACGTGCGTACTTCTACTCCTTACGTACCCTCCGTAACCTCGCGCCTCGCGCCTAATCCCAATCGTGGAAGCTCTCGCCATCGCTCCACCCGCCGCCCTCGCCCATCAGCGCGTCCTGAAAAAACCGAAACATCGCGGACTCGACCGTTTTCCTATTGTGCGTCCTGCGCATCACGTGCCGCTCCGTGGGAAAAGGAAGCAACGTGAGCTCGCCGCTCGTCCCGGCGTCCTCTCCGAGCTCGCGCGTCCTCCGCGCCGATGCCGCCTTTATCGCGTCCTCGAGCGCCGTGGAGTGCGAGAAGTGCACATTCTCGTCGAGCATCCCGTGCACGATGAGAAGTTTTCCGCGCGCGAACCCGTCGACGTGCGACAGGACGCTCGCGCGCGCGTAGGGGTCGTCTTCGGCGCCGGCGGCGCTCGCGGTACCCACGCTCGCGGTATCCACGGTATCCGCGTCCGCGTCGTCATCGGCGGCGGCACCGTCTCGCCTCTTGTTCGGCGCACCCAAGAATCGCTCGGTGTAGTGCGTGTCGTACAGCTCCCAACGCGTCACCGGCGCGCCCGCGCACGCGGCGGCGAACGTCCCCGGAGCTTTCAATACGCACGTCGCGGCGACGAATCCTCCGTACGACCATCCGATGACGCCCACTCGGTCCGGATCCACGCGCGCGTGATTCACGAGCCACCTCACGCCTTCGATCTGATCGTTCACGTCGACGTCGCCGAACGCGTTCTTCAACGCCGCCTCGAACGCGTGCCCTCGACGCGAGCTCCCTCGGTTGTCGAGCTTAAACAAGACGTACCCGAGTTGTCGATAAAACTGCGCGCGCACGTCGGACGTGAGCCGCCACGTGTTTTGCACCTCTTGCGCTTGAGGTCCGCCGTAGACGATGACGATTCCGGGACGCAAAGCGTTGCGCGCCGACGCCAACTCCGGGTCCTCGTCCGGGAGGTAGAGCGCGCCGTGGAGCGTCGTCGATCCGTCGGCGGCGGCAACCGTCACGAGCGACGGGGGGATCAGATTTCGACCCTGCGCCGCCACCGTCGCGGAGATGTCGCGATGCAGCGCGAGCGCGGTCGCGTCGAAGTCGTCCGGAAACGCGTCGTCGTCGTCGTCGCCGTCGTCGGTAACGCCGCCGCTGCTGCCGTTACACACGTCGTCGTCGTCATCCGTCGGCAGCATACGCAACATCGCGTTCGGGGCGTTGTTCACGCTGTCGTAAACGTCCAAAAACCGCTTTCCCGCGTGGTCCATCGCGACGGAGTGGTAGCCTCTCTCGCGCGTCAGACGCCGGCACCGCGGCACGCGCGGGCGCGACGTGGCGGCGTCAGGCGTGGTGGTAGAAGCGGAAGCGCACGAAGCGTCCAGGGTCGGAAACAAACGCGCGCGGTACAGGTGCCTCTCCAGCGGCCCGAGCTTCGACGCGGTGAAGTACACGAACCCGCGGCCTTCGTCCACGCCGATGAGTTCGTCTACGCACCACTCCCCGCCGGTGATCGCGTGCGCGCACTCGCCGTCGACGCCGTCGTGGTAGTACAGGTGCATGTACCCGGTCTTCTCGGACGCCCAGATGAAGTCGCCGTAGCGCGCGCCGGAGACGGCGTCGCGTGGAGCCTCCATGAAGTCCCAGTCGCGCGCGCGTGCGCGAGTACTCGTACTCGTACTCGTACTCCTCCTCGATTTACCGCTCAGGACGTACAGCATGTTGTGGATCGAGACCCACGACGCGTCGTTCCGCTCAACGTGCAGACACGTCCCGCCGTCGCGCGGGTTCGTCGCGCGCTCGCCCGTCGTCGGATCCAACCGCACGACTTTCATCGTCTTCTGATCCCGGCTCTGTATCTGCGCGATCAAGAAGTCCCCTCTCGGGGACCAGTCCACCGCGGCGAGGTACTCCTCCTCCAGGCCCGCGCCGCCCAAGCTCGCCGGGCCGCAATTGACATCCATCCACGTCACGTCGTGCGCGGTCGGATCGTCGTCGGGATCCCCCGAAAAAGGTCTCCCGTCGCCGCCATCGTCGCGAGGACTCCCGCGGTCGCGGCGGTGGTCCGTCGTCCCCGCGCCCGTGATCTTCGACACGTCGACGACGCCTAACCTCACGTACGCGTTGCATCCCCCCGTGAACGGGTACGCGTGCTCTTCCACGATGCGCGTCCCCGCGCGCTGCGCTCCCAACGTGCACGGAATTCTCACCGTCGGAATCGCGGAGACGTCGACGCGGCAAAAGGCGAGGGCGCCGCCGTCGCGGCGCCACCAAAACCCGCGATCTCGGCGCATCTCCTCGGCAGCGATGTACTCCGCGAGTCCGTGCGTCACGGAAGGGTTGTTATGCGCGCCGTACGTCACTCGCGCGCTCGGTGGCGCGGTGCCTGGCGAATAGCGAAGCGACGACAGGAAACGTCGTCAAGAAACGTGATGATCAATTTGCGCCCGAGGAAGGGATCCGCGACCCATCGACTCGTCGAAAAGGCATCGAGAAACGGACGTCGCGCGACACAACACGCGAACGGGGTCGCGCGGGAAGCGGACTGCGGACGCACCGAGGCCGGCGACGTGAAGCGACGTCCCGGGGAAACACCACGAGTTGGCGTCGCACGACGCGACGCGGATCTCGTCATCGCGCACAAACGCGACCCACTTGCCTGCGAGAGGGTGGTTTCGTTTCGCGCGCGTCGCGTCGCGCGAATGAGTAGGGAGGGTTCGTGGTTTAGAGTTAGGGTACGAGCGGCGCGGACGCGAGCGGCCGCGGCGGCGCGGGCGTCTCTTCGCGCGCACCGTCCGGGGAGATCTTCGCGTCGAGCACAGGCGAGCCTTCGGCCGAACGCGCGACCAAACGCAGGTCGCCGCCTTGGACGCCGCTGCCGTTGAATACGTCCTGGACGTACGCCCCGTACGTCTGTGAGATGAGCAACCGCATTATCGACGACCGCGCGTGCGAGGAGGAGGAGGAGGAGGTCGACGACGATGGCGACGCGCGGTGGTCCGCGCGATGGGAACTGGACGCCCACTCGTAGCTCGTCAGCCCTTTCCCCGTCTCCCTCGCGCGCTCGCGCTGCATCGCCTCCGGGGCGGAGTACCCGCTCTCATCGTCGCCTTCGAAGTGTAAACGCGTCGGCGGCGGCGTGCACAGCAGTTTCGTCGTCCCTGTCGCGATGTCGGGGTGGAGTTGAAAGGCGTCAGAAGCGGAGTTGAAAGGCGTCGAGGTGTGTCGGGATTGAAACCAGCGAGGGGTGATGGGCGGAGAGATGCGCCGGG
>Ga0255756_1003928_pt1 | contig 14731 bp, 10 predicted proteins | sample 011ome_20_FD_179956 | JGI IMG/M metagenome (GOLD analysis project Ga0255756, IMG submission 179956) | Coastal salt marsh microbial communities from the Groves Creek Marsh, Skidaway Island, Georgia - 011509CT metaG (version 2) | ecosystem: Environmental > Aquatic > Marine > Intertidal zone > Salt...
TTCCCCGCCGCGCGCAGGCGGTCCGAGCGCGCATGGCGACCTTGGCGATCGCCCGGGCGGCGCCCGTCGCCCCCGCGCGGCGTTCGCGACGCCGTGCGCGCGGCGTCGTCCGCACCCTCACGCGAGCGGCGGCGAGAGGTGCGTCGGATGATTCGAGCTCTTTCGTCCGCGCGCCGCTTCGTCGAAATGTTTCTTTTCGCGCGCTCTCGCCGCCTTCCGCGACGCGCCGCGACGTCCGTCTTCTTCCCTCGCGCTCATCCCTCCCTCCCTCCCTCTCTCCCAACTCCTCCGCAGAGACCGAATCGAGCGCGGGCGCGATCGACGTCGTCGCGCTCGGGAACATGTGCGTCGACGTCCTCCTCCCGCCCGCGCCGATCCCTTCCCCCGACGCGCTCAAGACCGACGCGTCGCTCGCGTCGCTCGACGCGTCCGCGGAAGCGAAGGACGACGCGCGCTGGGAGGTGGGGGGGAACTGCAACTTCCTCATCGCCGCCTCCAGGCTCGGGCTCAGAGCCGAGTGCGCCGGGCACGTCGGCGACGACGCGCACGGCGCGTTCCTCGTCGAGACGCTCGCCGCGGAGGGCGTGCCGTTCCGAGACCTGTGCGCGATCGCGAGCGAGGACGCGCAGACGGAGACGCTCAAGTGTTTCGTCCTCACCGACGGCGCGGGCGGGCACGCGTTCTGCTCGCGCTACGACCTCGGGCCGTGGCCGCTGCTGTCGCGCGTGGACGTCGTGGATGAGGGCGCGGCGAGCGCGCTCGCGCGGTGCTCCGCGGTGTTCGTCAACGGGTTCGTGTTCGACGAGCTGAGCCCCGCTGCGGTGCGAAGCGCGATCTCGCTCGCGAAGCTCAACGCCGCGGGGGTTTTTTTCGACCCGGGCCCGAGGGCGTTCACCTTCGTCAGCGGCGACGCGGGGAGGAAGGAGGCGCTGGACACGATCTTGGCGGCGACGGACGTGATACTCGCGACGCTGGAGGAGGCGGCCGCGCTCGCGGGGATCGAGGCGGTCGCCGGCGCGGGGCACGGCGCGACGGAGACGGGCACCGCGGTGGGCGCGTCGTTCGCGGAGAGCGACCCGACCTCCGGCGGCGGCGACGACGCGTTGGACCCTCTGAGCGTCGCCAGGGCGCTCTTCTCGCGGCCCGGGTGCGCCGCGGACTGGGTCGTGATCAAGTGCGGGCCCGACGGCGCGGCCGCGTTCACGCGCCGCGGCGACGCCGTGTACGTCGGCGCGCCGGAGATCGACGTCGTCGACACCGTCGGATGCGGCGACTCCGCCGCCGCCGCCGTCGTGCTCGGGTATCTGAAGATTCAAAAGAAGAAGAAGAAGCTGTTCGAGGCGTCGAGCGGGAAGATCGCGTACTTACCCAACGCGGTGCTCGCGGGGATGATGGAGGAGACGCTCACGCTCGCGACCGCGGTCGGGAGCGCGACGGCAACGAGGCCGGGGGCGGGGCGAAACGTCGCCGACGCGGAGACGACGCGAGCGCTGTTGACGGCGGCCGCGGCGAAGATCGAGACGATGAGCGAGGAGGAGCGGGCGAGGTCCGGGATCAGCGCGGGGGGGGCAAAGCGCGCGTTGGACGTGCTGGAGGAGTCGTTGCGCGCGAAGGATAGGGGGCAGAGCGCGGTGTGATGGACGAGAGGCTGACGGAGGACGCCTCGCGGATTTTTTATAAATCTTCCTTTCGGTCGTGGAAAACGCAAACGCGACGACACACTTATCCATCCGACTCGACGCGTCGCATAGCACACGCCCTTCGCGCGGCCGGCACCGCACGCCGCTTCGTCGTTCCTCTCATGTCGTCCTCGTCCGCGCTCGCGCGCGGCGGCGTCGCGCGCGTCGCCGCCGCGCGGCCGCGCCGCGCGTCGTCCCGTGCGCCCGCGTCAGCTCGTCGCGCGACGACGACGTCGGCGATCTCGAAAAACGACGCCGACGCCGCGCCTCCTCCGTCGCGACGCGACGTCCTCCTCGCCGCGGCCGCGACCGCGGCGACGCTCGCGTCGTCCGCCCCCTCGCCCGCGCGCGCGGACGCCCCCACCTCCGTCGTCGCGTTCGAAGGCGTCGCGAACGAGCGTTGGACGAAGGTCCCCGTCGCCGTCTCGCTCCCTTCTGCGTGGCAGTCGCGCCCGGGCCAGCGCGCGAAGCAGACCAAGTTCATGATGTACACGGACACGTACGGGCCAAACTACCGATACACGGACGCGCTGCCAAAGTTCGTGGACGCGGACGGCGGCGTCGTCGCGGATTTCATCGCGTGCAGCGTGCAGTCGCGCGGCGGGCAGGAGAGCGTCACGGATCTGGGACCCATTGGGAACGTAGACGCGAAAGTCGCGTTCGGCGTCGACGTCGAGGACATCGCGCTCGCGGAGACCGCGGGCTCGAACGTGCGTAAGGACGCGGGGAAGCAGACGTACTACGAGTGGGACCTGGACGTCCCGAACGGGAGCAAGGTGCTGCTCAGCGCGTGTATCAGCGGCGGCGGGTTGTACGTGCTGAGCATTGCCGCGAGCGAGGCGCAATGGAAACGAGCCGGGGAGGAGTTGAAGAGGACGCGCGCGAGCTTCGCGGTGCCTGTCGCCGCGGAGAGCACGACGGACATCTCGAATAGGATTTACAACAACGCGAGCGCGGGCGGGTTTAAGTGAAGCGGGCGAGCGGCGAGAGGGTGGAGGGGCGTGTTATGTTAACCTTATTTGCGATATGCAAGAAAAACGTAAACGCGAGAGCTCGCGACACTGACGAACTCGGCACTCGACGACATCTGACAGCGCGCCGCCGCCGACGTCGAGGCCTCCGCGCGGACGGCGCGGCGATCGACGCGCGCGTCGCGGGATGTCCACCGACGCCGCCGCCGACGTCGCGCCGCCGCCGTCGCCGGACGACGACCCGCGCGCGACGAGTCTCGGCCGCGTCGACGCGCGCGACGACGACGACGACCCCCCCGACGAGATCCGCGACAGGCTCCGCCACGTCCAGGAGGCGTGCGACGCGACGACGGTCGACGCGCCGTTCCCGACGTTGGACCTCAGCGGGAGCCACCACGCCGGCGACGCGATCGAGCGCGTGACGTGCTTCGGCGACGCCGTCGTCCGCGGGCTTCGAACGTTGCGCCTGGAGTTCGCGCTGCGACTGGAAGACTCGCACGTCGCCGCGCTCGCGCCGAGCGCCACGCTCGAGGACGTCAACCTGAACGGCGCGCAGTCCGTCGGCGACGACGCGGTGATCGCCATCGCGCGCGCGAACCCGGGCTTGCGCGACATCGGGCTCTACTGGAACGTGCGCGTGACGGACGACGCGATCGCGACGCTGTGCGCGTCGTGCCCGGCGCTGCGATCGATCAACCTCAGCGGATGCAAGCGCCTCACCGACGCGAGCGCGAAGTCGCTGTCGAAGCTGAGACGCGTCGAGTCGTTGAACCTGACGCGATGCGCGTTCACCGACGATGGGTTGACCGCGATCGTGCTGTCGCCTGGGATCGCGGATCACCTCGTCTCGTTGAACCTGTACGCCGCGGCGCGGTACACGAGCCGCGCGTATCGCTGCGTCGGCGTCTTGTCGCAGGTGCGTTCTATACACTGGTCCCCATACGACCGCGTTGGCGTGGTGAACGCCGATCCTTAAGGACTTTGCCCGGCGTCTCTCTCCGCCCATCCCTTGCGTTCAATCCCTGCCCTCGGGGCCTTTCAACTCCACCTGACGCCTTTGAACACCACCCCGCCATCGCTTTGTATGGAACGACCCACAGTTGACGTTTTTGGACGTGTGCGGCTCGCAGGAGATCTCCGACGACGCCGTCGCGGAGATCGCGGAGGGGTGCCCGCTCTTGGAGTACCTGAACATGTCGTGGTGTAACGCGGTCACGGACGTCGGGTTCGTCGCGGTCGCGGAGGGGTGCCCGCGGTTGCGGATAATGAGCGCGCACGGGAACAGAAACGTGACGAGCGCGTTTGTCGACGCGTTGGCGCGGACCGGTGACGGGTCGCTGCGAACGCTGGACGTGTGCGGTTGCGTGGGCGTGGCGGAGGACAGGAGAGCGCTGCGGGCGCTGCTGCCGTCGTTGCACGATGACGACAGGACCGCGTTCGTGTTTCACACGTGAGCGGGGTGGCGGGAACACGACGATAGGCACGTAGGAACGGCACGAAAACCGAAAAAACGGGCGGCGGCGGCGGCGGCGTTCGAGCCGACGGCGATCGTCTTGTTTTTCGATGCGCATTAAATAGCATGTTAAGTTAGCAAACGTACAGCGCCGATTCCATCCAACTCGTCTTGCGCGTATCTTCGGAAGGATTTCTCGCCGGCAGGATCCGCCGCACCTAGGAAGTCGACCGTGAACAAAATGGACTCGAGGGTCAACTGTCCATCTTCATTTTCTTCCTCTTCCTCGTGTACGATTACCTTATATCCTGCTTTTCGCATTTGCCAAATGACTTGGAGGCGAGTTACGTCAGACTCCCACACTGCCTTCACGTCTTCGAAGCTGTGAACGAATTCGCCGTCGAACGAGGAGGCGATTTCGAGGAAACGTTCACGCTCGATGTCGAAACGCTCACTATCATGAAGAAAAAAAGAAAATAGCTGCATAAGAGGATAAGGTCCAAGTTCAAAGGAGTCGTATTGTAGCGTCCTCGACGCGTGACAGAGATCGTAGAAACATACAATGTCATCGCGGGTAAGGTTTTTACCGACTGGTACGTAACAGTAACCGACGTCTAAGATGTAATCGACCCGAAGCGGAAATTCTGGAGGTGCTTCTTCTTCGGCGTCGTCGTCGTCTTCTCGGATCCTATAGACATGTAAGTGCTTGCGCAAGTGCTCCATTTCCGACGGTGTGAAGTTCAATTTACGTTTACGCTCATCATACGTGGATCGTTCACGCTCTCTTTTGTGCTTCTGCTCTTCCTCCCACAACTTTCTCAGGGGCTTCTCGAAAACATCTTTCCACCTTCTCGCGAAACCAAGCGCGAATTGAAAGTCCACAGGGCTCAACCCTGTGAAATCTGCGATCCTTGTCATCTGATCCATATAGTTCTCCACTATTGCATCCAGCGGGTAGCCGCAGCCGCCATTTTGATAAGGATAAAGCTGATTAGAATAAAGCTGGCGAGCTTTTTCAGACGTCAAGAGCAAGAGAGCACGTATGACGGCCTCCCGAACCACGCCAGCGAGCACTCTCAACTCTGTCGAGCCCCCCGCCGCGGCGAGTTCCACTCCCTGTTTCACGATGCAGAGCACCGTGTCTTGAGCGCTTTTGAGCGGTTCAGTTATCTCGGCGATGCGCGCATCCCACACCGCGTTCGCCCTGGCCGCGACGTCCGCGGCTGCTGGAAGCGCGATATCTCCTCGCCCTTCGCGCTCCTCCCGAGCTCGTTTTTTCTTCGATTCGTGCTCGTCCCGAGCTCTTTTTTTCTTCGCGGCGATCGCGGCGACTTGCGCGCGCTTGATGATGCCCGCCTTCTCCGCGAGCCTCGTCGACCTCGCTTTGAGATCAGCCGCGATCTCGTAATCCCCCGCGGCAGCGGCCGCCTTCATTTGATCGTTCATTTCCGGTATTTTCGCCTCGACATCTGCGAGCATAGCCGCGAGATCGTCCACTGGCTTCTCGCTGAACGCTCGAACGCGCTCGGCGACGTCGTCCACCTCCATGATCTCGACGTCGGTTCCGTCGCCCGGAATCGTCGACGTCGTGCGGACGCCCTCCCCGGGTCGTCTGGCGTACGGCGCTGTCGACGCCGTTGGCGCGTGCTCGGACGCGCCGTCCATCTCGCGCGCGGATGGAATGTTGGCACCTCTGCTCGGACAGGAAATATATCGGTTGCCAACATTTTTCCGACAAGCGCGAGCTACTGTGCTGTACAGGTACACACTGTACCCGGCCGCGCGGGGGGGAGGTTCGCGCGACGACAGGACGGATGCAACACGACGTCGTCTCGATGACAATAAGGTTAGCAAAATACCAAAGGCGGACGACGCCCTCCCGCGCGTCACGTCAGTCACGGATCGTACGGCGACTTCGGCGGCTTCTTCGTCACGCTGCTCCGCCGCGTCAGCTTGTGCCCCGGCGGCCGCCAGTACCCCTCGATCGTCTCCTCGTACCTCGACGCGTCCACGTGCCGCCGCAATGCTTCCAACAACAACGCCGTCACGTCCCTCTCCGTCCCTTTCGGGAGCCGGTGCGTATCGCAGAACGTCGCGGCGACCTCCCTCGCGACCTCGCCCTCGCGGAACACGAGCGTCGCGGTCGTCTTCCCCGGCCGCGCGGACGACGCGTGGATGCCGATCTCCAGCGAGAGAATCGCGTCGCCAACGGGCGGGCGGACGCGGTAGGGCCACCCCCGCGTCGTCGGTATCGTCGGCGACTTGGGCGACGACGCCACCTTCTCTCTGGCGACGGCCGCGGGGCCGACGACGGGGCCGACGACGTTGACGACGCCGTTCTTTTTCCGCGTCACCACCATGACCGCGCCGAGGCGCGGCGGCGTCGACCGCCGCGCGTCGTCGTCGTCGTCGTCGTCGACGTCGACGTCCGCGACGTCGACCGCTTTCGGGTCGTAGCGCGTCACGAACTCGCGTTCGCTCGGGCTCATGACCGACGGCGCGGGCGAGGGGTCCTTCGGCGGCGGAGAAGGCGGCGCGACTGACTCGACCGGCTCGACCGGCGGCGGCGCCACGGCGACGCGCAACTCCGGATCGAACGCGTCCGGGGGTATCTCGTCCATCGACGCCGGCGGCGGCTGCCCCGCTGTCGCGCGCTCCGTGAGATACATCGCGACGACGAACTCGTTCCACGTCATGTGCCCGTCCCCGTCCGCGTCCGCGAGGTCCCAGATCGTCTCCAGCGTCGCCTGCTCTAACCCCGCGGTCGCGAGGAGCTCGGCCATCGCGCCGCCGTCGACCATCTCCATCTCGCGCGCGCCGTCGGACGCCTTCATTTCCTCGAACGTTGTCCTGTGCTTCGCGAGGTCCTTCTCCGTCAAGCGCGGCCACCGCGGGTCCTCCGGTGCGAGCGTCGGCGTCGGCTCGGGAGGCGGCCGGACCGGCGATTCGAGAGGAACAGGAACGGCCTCGGCGTCGGCGTTCACGCGCGACGCGCGCGGCAGCTTCGCCGTGCCGGACGAGCGCGAACTCGTGAACGACGGTCGCGTGACGCTCTCCTCCCTCTCTTCCACTTCCTCCGCGTCGAACGTCCCCGCAGGGAGGTCGCTCAGCGCGTTCGGCGGGTCCTGCCCGACGCTCGCGCGCTCCGTGAGGTACATCGCGACGACGAACTCCTTCCACGTCATGTCGCCGTCGCCGTCCGCGTCCGCGAGGTCCCATATTTTCTTACACACGTCGTTCGACAGCCCGGCGGAGAGCAGCAAGTCGACGACGGCTTCGCCGCTCAGGTAGTCGTCGTCGTCGTCGTCGTTTAACTCGTCGAACACGCTCCGGTGACGATTCAGATCCCCGCGCGTGATCCTCGGCCACGGATTCGAAGGGTCGTGCGCGGCCGGGGAGTCCACGCGCGGGTCGGGGTCGTCGCGCGCGCGCCGCCTCGCGCGCGTCGGTGTCGCCGACGCCGACGCCGACGCCGCCGGAAACGGAAACGGAAACGGAAACGGAAACGTCCCCGCGGGCAAATCCGCCAGCGACGCCGGGGGCTCCGCCCCGCGCCGCGCGCCGTCCACGAGATACATCGCGACGACGAACTCGTCGAGCGTCATCTGCCCGTCCTCGTCCCAGTCCGCGAGCGCCCATATCTTCTTCAGCGTCGCCTTCTCGAGGCCCGCGGCGAGGAGCACGGCGACGACTTGGTCGCCGCGGAGGCGGTCCGAGCCGCCGTCGCGAAGCGCGTCGAACTCTTCGCGGAGACGCTCGAGCTCGGTCGCCGCGAGCGGCGGCCGCGCGAACGTCGCGGGCTCCAGCGCCTCGAGCGCGGCGACGATCTCGGCGTGCGTGGACGCGTCGGTCGCGCGTCGCGTCGCGCGCGGCGACGTCGCGCGGCTCGACGCCTCGGAGAGACCGCCGGCGGGGCGCGGCGGCATCTCGGGCAGGGAGAAGGACAGCGGCGCGGGCGGCGCGCTGCGTCGCGCCGCGCGGCGCGGGCCCGCGGTGGACGGCCGACGCGGCCCCGCGGACATCGACGGCGAAGACGTCGACGGCTTCCGCGCGGACGCGGACGCGGACGCGGACGCCGGGCGCGTCGCCTTCATGTCGCTCGGCTCGTCCCTCGCGCGGAACTCGTAAAAGCTGAGGTGCGTTCCATACAAAAATAGTTCACCGGAGGTCAGTTGAAAGGAGACGCGATCAAGTGTTGAAACCGAGTGGTGGGTGAAAAACGTGTGTATAGAACGCACCTGAGCTCCGTCTCCTCGCGGACGACGCGACCGAGTTTCATGCGATAAACCGCGTCGTCGAAGCCCTTGATCGGCTTCGGCGGCGTCGGAAGCTTCGGCGCCGGTCTCGCCTTGGGTATCGGCTTGGGCTCCCACGGCCGTCGAAGCGTCGTCCCCGGGACGTGCTGGTACGTCGACGCGTATCCGTTCCCGTACATGAGCGTCGTCGGCGCCTTCTTCCGCGTCTTCGGAGTCGCGTCCTCCTCGACGCTGTCCCACCGCTTCGGCGCCTTGCGAATCGCCGGCTTGAACGTGCACTCTTTGAGCGACTCCGCTTCTCGCCGCTCCGCCGTCGTCATGAGCGAGTGGAACCCCTCTTTGAGTTTTCTCGCCGCCCAACGGTTCGCCGCGTCCGCGTCTCTGACCATCGCGACGGACTTTCGGTTCAGCTTGGGCGAAAACGTGCACTCCTCGCGCTCTCGCGCCGCCTTCTCTTGAATCGCGCGCTCCTTCGCAGCCTCCGACGCGACGCGCCGGCGCTCCATGCGGTCCACGATGTGGTCGTCGTCGTCCAAGGAAAACGACTTCGTCGTCTGCGTTTTCTTCTTCGCGCTCCCGCCCGAACCCGAACCCGACCTCGGCGCCTTCGGCGCGTCCTCGCCGAGCCACGACGACCACTTCGCCGCGTGCGCGTGCCCGATCGGCGTGTACGCGAGCCGCGCGAGGCTGGCTTTCGCGCTCGCGAGCTCGGTCACGAGCTCGGCGATCTCCTCGACGGTCTCCGCGTCCGCGCCGCGCGGCCACCACGGCACGCCCGACGCCCTCGCCGCGGCGCCGAGGTCAAACTCCTCGCCGCGAGAGAACGACTGGTCGTCGCGCACGTCGAGGAGGCTCGCGCCGCTCTCGGAGACGCGAGGCGCTCGCGTCGCGGACGCCCTCGCGAGCCCGGCGTCGGTGACCGCGCCGACGAAGCGGCAGAAGAGCCACAGCGGGATCTCTTCGTTTCTGCTACGGCGCAGGCAGTTGCGGACGCGATACACCAGCCGCGCTTCTTCGCGACGCGCGGCGTTCTATACAAGCGAACGTTGGGGTGGAGTTCAAAGGCGTCAGTTGGAGTTGAAAGGCGCCGAGGGCGGGTATTGAAAGGGAGGGGTGGGCGGAGAGAGACGACGGCGAAAGTCCTTAAGGATCGGCGTTCACCACGCGAACGCGGTCGTATGGGGACCAGTGTATAGAACGCACCCCGACGGGGGTCTCGCCTAAGAACCCGAGCGCGCGCAACGCGGGGCCGATGTTCGCGTTCGGGATCTGTAACGCCCCGGTGCAGTTCGTTACCGTGGCCGCGACCGACCGCGTGCACGCGTCCAAGAGCACCTTCGCCCGGCGAACGTTCGCCGCGTTCGACTTTGAAGAGATCCCTTTCGACTTTCGCAGCGCCGCTCGCTCGGCTTCGAGCGCCGAGCGCTCCGCCGCGCGCTTCTCCGATCGCAGCGACGCCTCCATGTGGAACGACTTCGCCGCGGAGGCTGTGAACGACGTCGACGCGCGCGCCGCCGCTTTCGCCGAGGAGGGAGTGCCGCTTTCGCCGTCGTAGCTCAGGTCGATCGCGTTCATTCGATCCTCGAGGTTCACCTGGCCGTCGCCGTCGTCGTCGTCGTCGTCGTCGTCGTTCGTCGTCCTCCCTCTTCCTCTTCCGCCGCTCGTCGTCGTCTTAAACGGCGACGGCCGCGCGCGGAACGGCGTCAGGTCCTCCGTCTCCTCCGCCTCCCTCTCCGCGCGCGTCAACTCGATCCGCGCGAGCCTGCGCTCCTCGAGGAGCTCGAACCGCTCGTTCATCTCGTCGAGTTCGTCCTCTCGCAACGGCTCGACGCCGCGGTCAAAGTCGCACGCGGCGTCCTCCTCCGCCTCGATCGCCTTCGCGACGCGGTAGTTCTTCGCGTCCTTCGTGAGGTGGATGCTCAGCGCTCTGTTCGCGAGGTTCTCGCGCTCGTCGCGCGCGATGCTCTTGGAGTACGACGATATCCTCGGCTCGAACGTCTCGTTTTTTTCCTCTTCGACGGCGCGCGCCACCTCGGCTTCCCTTCGCGCCTCCCTCGCTTCTCTCCCGCGCTGTTTGTACGTGTCGAGGGACTTGTACAGCGCCGTGGGCTTCCCTTTTGGCTTTTTAGGCTCCATCGCGACGTCGGCGATGATGTCGCGCGTCGAACGAAGCGGCGGCTCCCCCGCGTTGTCGACGTCGACGTCGACGCTCTCCGCGGCGGCTTCCGCGGCGGCTTCGGAGGCGGCGGCGCGCGGCGCTTCCTCCTCCTCCTCCTCCGCCGCCACCGCCTCCTTCGCCGCGGGCGGCGGGAACGTTCCCTCCGGCAAGTTGCTCAGCGATGCCGGCGGCGCCCGCCCTCGCGCCGCGGCCTCTTTCAGGTACATCGCGACGACGAACTCGTCGAAACTCATCTTCCCGTCGACGTCGGCGTCGGCGAGGTCCCAGATTTGTTTTAACCACTCCTTCGGGAGCCCCGCGGTGACGAGGACTTGGACGATCTGCCCAGCCTCGAGGTGCTCGCTCGCGGGCCCGTTCGCGGCGTTGAGCTGGTCGAACCGCGCGCGGTGTCGCGCGACGTCCGCGTCGGCGACGGCGGGCCAGCTCGCGACGCGAATCGGCTCGGGCTCGGGCTCGGGCTCGGGCTCGGGCTCGGGCTCGGGCTCGGGCTCGGGCTCGGGCTCGGGCTCGGATTCAACCTCGGGCTCGGGTTCTTCGACCATCACCGGGAACGTCCCCGCGGGCAGCTCGTCGAGCGAGCCCGGCAGCGCGCGTCCCTCCGTCGCGCGTTCCGCCAGGTACATCGCGACGACGAATTCGGAAAACGTCATGCGACCGTCCCCGTCCGCGTCCGCGAGATCCCAGATCTTCTTCAGATGCGCCCTCGGGAGGTTCGCGCCCGTCTCCGTGAGAAGCGCGACGACCTGCGCGCCCTCGAGGTACTTCGTCCCGTTCCCGGCGGCGTCGCACAGGGTGTCGAAGTCGATGCGACGCCTGGCGGCGTCCTCGTCAGAGACGGGGGGCCACGACGACGACGCCGATCCTTCTCCTCCGTCCTCCGCCGTGATCTCGGACGCCGGCACCTCCGTCGTCGTCGTCGTCGTCGTCGGTCGCTCCGGGCGCGACATCCGCGGGAACGTATCGGGAGGGAGCTCGTCGAGCGAGGTCGGCGGCGGCGTCCCCGCGCTCGCGCGTTCCACGAGGTACATCGCGACGACGAATTCCGGAAAGCTCATTCGCCCGTCGCCGTCGTCGTCCGCGAGGTCCCATATGTGTTTCAGCATGTCCCGCGGGAGCCCGGCGTCCATGAGCACTCGCACGACGTCGCCGCCGTCGAGGTACCCGTCGTTCGTGGTGTTGATCGCGTCGAATCGCGCGCGATGGCGCCCCATCGCGTCATGCGACAGTTGCGGCCAGGTTTTCCTGGCTTTTTTCCATCGCTTCTCCTGCGCTTTCTGCTCCGCTTTCTCCGCTTTCAGCGCCGCCTTCTCTTGCTTCGTCAACTTCCTCTCGGGCGCCATGACGGAAGAGCGCGCGAGGAGCCCCGCGCGCGATCCCACCACCCCGGGTGGCGGCGTTGTGATCGATCGACCGCGTAATTTGGCAATCGACGACAAGACCGCGACCGACTAGTCCCCATACGACCGCGTCGGCGTGGTGAACGCCGATCCTTAAGGACTTTTTTTGGTATCGAAACCGAAGGTACTCAGCGAGTCGCGGACGCGACGCTCGTCACATCGCGACGCGCTCGTCCCACCACCGAGCCGCCGTCCTCTCGCATCAGCTCCGCGACCGCGTCGTCGTCGGCCCTCGTCGCTCGCGCGCGTGGCCGCCCGTCGTCGGCCATCGCGCGTCGCCGTCCGTCGTCGTCCTCGCGCGTAAACCCGACGATCGATCGCGTTATCGACAACCGGACGACGAAGGCGGACTCGCGGGAAACGACGTCATGACGTCCGTCGCGATGCCGACGGCCGCGGCGCCGCGCGCGACGCCTCGCGCGTCGACGACGCGCCACCGCGGCCGCGGCCGCGCCGCCAGGAACGCGCGATGCCGCGCCGCCGCGGAGCCGGACTGGAAGACGAAGCAGCGCGAGCAAGACGCGCTGATCAGCGTCGAGGAGGACGCCGTCAAGCGACGCGTGGAGGAGCTTCTCGCGCCGATCCTCGACGTCGGCGCGGGAGGAGACCCCGGCGACGCGGCGAACGGCGCGGGCCGCCCCGCGTCGGATCTCGCGAAGAAGATCCGCGACGCGACGTCCGTCCTCGAGTCCGGGCTCGTGGAGCGCGAGACGGAGGTGCGACTGCTCCTCCTCGCCGCCTTCTGCGGCGAGCATCTGCTGCTGCTCGGTCCGCCGGGGACGGCCAAGTCAGGCGCGTCCCGTCTCACACTGGTTCCCATACGACCCCGTCCGCGTGGTGAACGCCGATCCTTAAGGACTTTCTCTCCCGGCGTTCGTCTCTCTCCGCCCAGGGTCCCTCGCTCACAATACCCGCCCTCGGCGCCTTTCAACTCCGCTTCTGACGCCCGTCGTGAACTCCGCCCCGACGTCGCTTATTCGTACGGACCCTCGACCCTCAGAGCTCGGGCGGCGCCTGTCCTCCATCTGCGACGGCGGCGCGTTCTTCGAGCGGCTGCTGACGCGGTTCAGCGTCCCGGAGGAGCTCTTCGGGCCGCTGTCCATGCGCGGGCTGGAGAACGATCTGTACGTGCGGCAGACGGAGGGGTACCTTCCGACGGCGACGGTGGCGTTCGTGGACGAGGTCTTCAAAGCCAACTCGGCCATCTTAAACTCGCTGCTCACCATCCTCAACGAGCGGCTGTTCGATAACGGCGCGGAGCGCGTCAAAGTCCCGCTGCTGTGCCTCGTCGGCGCGTCGAACGAGCTCCCCGAGAGTGAAGAGCTCGACGCGCTGTACGACCGCTTCCTGTTGCGGTCCAGCGTCGAGCAAGTCAGCGCGGGGTCTCTGTCCGGGTTGCTCTCCATGCGCGCGGCGGAGTTCGCGTGCGACGCGAAAGTCGGCGGCGCGAAAGACGACCCGGCGTGCGAATCCCTGAGCGTGGCTGACTTCGAGGGCGTCAAGGCGGAGGCGGAGGCGCGCGTGGACGTCCCGCGCGGCGTCGTCGACCTCATCGTCGACCTCCGCGCGTACCTCCAAGACTCGTGCGAGCCCCCCGTGTACGTCAGCGACCGCCGCCTCGTCAAGGTGCGTTCTATCTCACACTAGTCCCCATACGACCGCGTCGGCGTGGTGAACGCCGATCCTTAAGGACTTTTGCCGTTGTTTCTCTCCGCCCACCACCCCTCGCTTTCAATCCCGACACACCTCGGCGCCTTTCAACTCCACCTGACGCCTATCAACTCCACCCCGACGTTCGCTCGCCTCGCCTCGCCAAGTCCATCGCGTTGCTCCGCGTCGCCGCGTACACCAACGGCCGCTCCGCCGTGAGCGAGTTCGACTGCCTGCTGCTCGCGAACGTGCTGTGGCAGCGCCCGAGCGAGGCGCGAACGATCAGGGAGTGGATCCTCGAGCGGCTCGCGCGCGATCGCGGCGTGGAGCAAGTGCAGTATCTCCTCGCCGGGCTCTTCGGCCGCGCGTGCCGCGCCGACGGCGACCCGACGGAGGTGCGTTCTATACACTGGTCCCCATACGACCGCGTTCGCGTGGTGAACGCCGATCCTTAAGGATTTTCGCCGTCGTCTCTCTCCGCCCACACCTCGCTTTCAATCCCCGTCCTCGACGCCTTTCAACGCCAACTGACGCCTTTCAACTCCACCCCGACGTTCGCTCGTATGGAACGACCCGGAGTGCGGCGCGCTCGCGACGGAGGCGGCGTCGCTGCGTGGGGTTCTCACTTCGCAGATCACCGCGCTCGCGGGGACGACGAGCGGGTCGCTGCCCGCGCTGAGGGATCATCTGTGGCTGTCGCCGCCCGAGGCGGAGCGCGCGTCGCAGACGTTGGGGCCGCTGTTCTCGAAGGTGCGGCGGGGGCTCGAGAAGCTTCTTCGCGAGACGCTCACTCTGGAGGTGGCGCTGGAGAGGAACACGGAGCCGCACATCATGGCGCTGTTGCTGCCGGATTACTGGGCGGATTTCATACGAAGCGGGCCGATCGAGGACGTGAAGCCCCTGGGCGTCGGGAGCAAGCCGTGAGCGAGGCGGCGAGAGGTTAGAGGCGGCGGCGGCCGGGATCGAGAGTACACTATTTTTTCTTCATCGTCCAGTGGTAGAACCGGTCTCCGTTAGTCCGTCCAGTCTCTTCCCGTCGTCGATCGGATCTGCGACGTCCGACCCTCCCGTCCCTCGTAGTCGCCTCGTCTTTCGTCTCCTCCTCCCAGAAGCGCCGCGTCACTCCCCGCCGCCCCGCACGCGCAC
>Ga0255756_1003948_pt1 | contig 14698 bp, 14 predicted proteins | sample 011ome_20_FD_179956 | JGI IMG/M metagenome (GOLD analysis project Ga0255756, IMG submission 179956) | Coastal salt marsh microbial communities from the Groves Creek Marsh, Skidaway Island, Georgia - 011509CT metaG (version 2) | ecosystem: Environmental > Aquatic > Marine > Intertidal zone > Salt...
TCAGGCGGAATGGACTCCGCGGATGACTGAAGTGACACACCGCAGGCGGACACCAGGACCATCGATGCTGCAGCGACTGCCGCGGCCAGCAGCCGCCGACTGCTCAGTCGATGCCGGGGCATCACGGCATCTCCTGGGTGACGGGAAGCTCTGCGACGAAGCGGGCGCCGCCTTCGGGGGATGTCTCGACCCACAGGTTGCCTCCGAGCACGTGCGCCTGCTCCAACGCGATGGCCAGGCCGAGTCCAGCTCCCTGGGTCCGATGGGCGGCGTTGCCTCGTGCGAAAGGCTCGAAGAGGCGCTCGCGCAGAGTCTCGTCAACGCCAGGTCCGGCGTCGTCGACGTTGACGCGGACGTTCTGGTCGTCGGCAGCGATCACGACGGTCTTGATCCCGCCTCCGTGGTTCTGGGCGTTGTCGACGAGGTTGCCGACGATGCGCTCGAAACGACGGGCGTCCGTGCGTGCCACGGGTTCGTCGCCGACCACCATGGAGGCGTCGAGGCCGCGTGACTCGACCACCTCGCGGCAGAGGGCTGCGATGTCGGCGTTCTCCCACTGCGGCGGATCGTCGGATCCGATGCGGCTGATCTCCAGCAGGTCGATCAGCATCTGTGCCATCCGTCGGGCCTGTTGGGCAAGGACGCTGACAAGGCCTGCCTCACGCTCGGGCAGGCGGTCACTGCGCGCCTCGAGGAGTTCGGCCGTGCCGAGGACGGACGTGATCGGGGATCGCAGCTCATGGCTGACGTTTCCACTGAAGCGTCGCTCGCGTGCGATGCGAGTCTGCACCGCCCCCGCCATGTCGTTGAACGACTCCGCGATGGGATCGAGGTCGCGGTCGCCGGTGAGCTCGATGCGTGTGCCCAGTTCCCCGCCAGCGATCCGATGCGCGGCATCCCCCAGTCGGCGCACGGGTCGCAGAAGTCGACCGACAGCTGTTGCTCCGATGATGGCGCCGATGAGGCCTGCAATCACGGTGAGGGTGACGAGCGTCCAACCACCCCAGGTGAGGATCTGGTCGAGGTCTCGCAGCGGAAAGACCTCTACATAGAGCGCACCCGCAACGGGCACCGCCACGATGTAGTACGGATCGCCCCCGATGCTGGTGCGCTGGGTGGCGCCCTCACTGTTCGAGACCGAATCCAGCAGGCTTGCGGGCAGGGCGTCCGGCGGAACGGTGATGCCCGAGGTGTACCAGGTTCCGTCGACGCGGAGCATCGGCTGGGACGTTCCCACGGACGGAATCTGGACTAGCGCATCGCTGGGCGAGGCGCCCGAGGAAAGAGCAGCGCCCGCGGCCCGGGAGTCGAGAGCCGCCCGGGTCAGAGCGGCGGATTCGCGCTGATTCACGAGGTACCACGAGGCGAAGGCGTAGGTCGTCAGCGAGACGGTGCCACCGACCGTGAGGGAGAGGACCGCGAACGCGACAGCGACGCGGGCACGCAGTCCCATTCTCATGGGCGAGTGGCCCGAGGCGTCATGCCTTCATCCGGTAGCCGAAGCCGCGCACAGTGGTGAGCAGCTGCGGGTTCGCCGGATCCTCCTCGATCTTGCTGCGGAGTCGGTAGATGAGGTTGTCGACGACGCGCCCGTCGCCCGCGTTCCCGTAACCCCACACCTTGCGCAGCAGGTAGTCGCGGCTGAGCACCCGGCCGCGGGCACCGATGAGCTCGGCGAGGACGTAGAACTCGATGCGGGACACCGGAATCGGCTCGCCATTGCGGAGCACCTCGGCGGCATCCGGCCGAAGCTCGATCGGGCCGCAGACGAGGGCCTGAGCCTGCTGGGGCGCGGAGTCGTCCTCGCCCGGATTGGCCTTGCGCAGCTGGATGCGAATGCGGGCCATCAGCTCCTTTGCGACGAAGGGCTTGGTCACGTAGTCGTCAGCACCGGCTTCGAGGCCCGCCACCACGTCGTGGCTGTCGGTCTGGGCGGTCACGATGATGATGGGCACCTGGCTCGTCGCGCGCAGGCTGCGGACGAGGTCGAGGCCCTGGATGCCCGGCAGCCGCAGGTCCACGAGGACGACATCGACGCGCTCGTCCATCATCAGGACCAGACCCTGCTCCGCCGTGCCCGCCTCGAGGACGCGGTAGCCCTCATCCTCGAGGTTCGTGCGGAGCACGAGGCGGATAGCTTCATCGTCCTCGACGACCAACACGGTGCGCACCATGTCTCCATTCAACCGTGAGCGTTGCGGCGCCCGTGTCTCGCCCTCGTGCGCCGCCCTACCTGCGACAGACTAGAAGCCTTTTGTGACATTTGTGCGACATTCGGCCTCGCGATCCGCCCCTGCTGGTCCGGGGTCCCTCGTCTCTAGGCGCGCATCTAGGCGCGCAACGCCTGTGCGAGCTCACGGAAGGTGCCCACGAGCAGGTCCATGTCCGCAGCGGTGTGCGCAAGCGACACGAGCCACTGCTCGTCGAGCCCGGGAGGCGTGAGGACGCCCCGGTTGATGCCCCACAGCCAGCTCAGCTCGGCCACCTCGAAGTCGGTGCGCTTGTAGTCGCGGTAGTTGCGCACCGGAGTCGGTGACCACGTGACCGCACCCTTCACGCCGAGTCCGACTGTGTGGGCCGGCAGGTCGAACTCGGCGATGATCGTGTCGAGTGCTTGCAGTGCGCCGTCATTGACCTGCTCGGCTGCTTCGAGAGCCTCGCGGGAGCACACCTCGTCGACCGCCATTGCGGCCGCCATGACCAGCGGGTTGCCGTTGTACGTGCCGAAATGGGCCATCCGGTTGTCGACGACCGCCGCCATGACCTCCGCCGTGCCACCGAACGCGGCGAGCGGCAGGCCGCCGCCGATGCTCTTCGCGAGAGTGATGAGGTCGGGCTTCACACCGAGGCGCTGCGCCGCACCCGCGTAGCCGGCCGTCAGGCCTGTCTTGACCTCATCGAAGATGAGGACGACGCCGAACTCGTCACACGCGGCACGCACTCCGGCGAGGTAGCCAGCGTCGGGCAGGACGATGCCGATGTTCTCCATCACCGGCTCCATGACGACGGCAGCGATGTCATGGGCGTGCTCGGACAGAATCTCCCGCAGCCGGTCAAGATCGTTGTAGGGCACCGGATACACGGTGCCGGCCTCGACATCGAACGGGGTGACGGGAATCGGAGCCGCTTCCGGGCCTGCCTCGGCAACGTCAGGCTTCACGGACACCGAGAGTGCGTCGTAGCCGCCGTGGTAGCCGCCCTCGAGCTTGATGATGGCCTTGCGTCCCGTGTACGCGCGGGCCGTGCGCACCGCATACATCGTCGACTCGGTGCCCGAGTTCGTGAAGCGGAGTCGGTCGAGTCCGAAACGCTCCTGGTAGCGCTCGGCCACCTCGGTCGCCGTGGGCGACGGGGTGACGAACAGGGTGCCTGTCTTCTCGAGGGCCTCGGTGACCTTGGCGACGACGGTCGGGTTCAGGTGGCCGACGAGCATGGCGCCGAAGCCCATCGAGAGGTCGAGCAGCTGGCGGCCGTCCACGTCGGTCAGCCAGGCCCCACGGGCGGACACGATCGAGATCGGGTACGGATCCCAGTGCTGGAATGACGACGTCACGCCGAGCGGTAGGGACTTGCTGGCACGCACGTTGTGCTCACCGGAGCCCGGTGTGGACGACGTGAACCGATCCCACTCCTCCGCCATCAGCTCGGCGACGCGAGCCTTCTCGACCGGGGTCGAGGTGGCAGGCAGATGGCGCCAGGTGGCCGGATCATTCAGAGGTGCGGTCATCATCACTCCCATAGGGCATTCCGTTGTCTTACAGCAGGCTAGCCCACGAAATCGCTTTGGGCCAGCCCCTTTGCAACGAAATCCGTCGTTTTGCGCCTTGGGTGGGGGAAATCCGCACTGCCGAGACCCGCTTGCCGGCAAGGGATGCGAGGCGGGGCGCCGAGACCACGTCGGCGCCGTGCCCGAGGGTCAAGATCGTTGCGCCGCAGGGGATTACCCCGCTTCTGCCAATCGTGTTACTTTCGCAACGTGCTCCTTCCTCGTCCACGCACAATCGCGGCCGTGATTCTCGCCGCCGGCGTGCTCAGCGGCAGCCTCGGCCTCATCGCCGCGCCAGCCGCCGCTGCGGGTGATGATCCCGTCCAGACGGTCGGGCTGGGGGGACGACCCACCGGAGCGGTCATCTCGCCCGACGGGCGTCTGGCATACATCAGCAATCCCGGCGCCAACTCCATCGACATCGTCGACCTCACCACCGCGCAGCTCATCCAGTCCATCGAGGTGGGTGCGGGCCTGCAGTCCCCTGCACTCAATACGAGCGGCACCCGGCTGTTCGCGACAACGCAATCGGACTCCACCCTGCTGATCATCGACACGGCCACCCGGGCGATCGCTGGCCGAGTGAAGGTCGGCACGCAGCCCACCATGCCCGTGATCAGCCGGGACGGAACTCAACTGTTCGTGGCCAACGGTGGCAGCGACAACGTCTCCATCATCGATCTCATCTCGGGGACCCTGACGGCCACCGTCGAGGTCGGCGACCGTCCCCTGGCACCAGTGCAGGGGACGGGCAGTCAGTACTCCCCGCTGGATGACTTGCTCTTCGTCACGAATGCCGACGCGTCGACGGTGTCGACCATAGACCTGTCAACCAACAAGATCATCGCCGAGGACGCCGTCGGAAGGGTGCCGACGCGCCCTGCCGTGTCCCCCTTCCTCGGCGTCATCAACAACGAGATGGTCATCTCCAACAACGGTGACGGCAATGTGACGATTCTCGATCAGGCGCGCGGGGGCAGCACGAGTTCTGCTCGCGTCGGCGCATCCCCCGGCATTCCGGTCTCGAGCATCGACGGCACCGAGGTGTTCGTGCCGAACGGCGCATCCGCATCGCTCACCGTTCTCGACATCGAGACGTCGCCCGCTTCGATCAAGGCCACCGTTCCCGTGGGCAAGGGCCCCACGATGCCCCTGCTCAGCCCCAACGGACGCATCCTGTTCGTCCCCAACACCGGGGGAACATCCGTGACCGCCATCGACACCAACAGCCACACGGTGCGGGGCAGCTACAACGTCGACCGCGGACCCGTGAGCCTCGCACTCTCACCTGATGCAAAGACCCTGGTGGTGCCCAACTCCGGGAGTGGCACCGTCTCCGTCATCGACCTGACCAGTCAGGCGCTGCCGTTCGCGCCACCGGACGTCACCGTCGCGCCGAAGTCCAAGAAGGCCAAGGTCTCCTGGGAGCAGTCGAATGAGATCGGCGTCACGGGATACATCGCCACCGCGATCCCCGGCGGTGCCATCTGCACGACTTCCGGGAGCGCCTGCACCGTCAAGGGACTCATCGGCGGAAAGAAGTACTCCTTCTCCGTGCAGGCCGTGAACGCCTACGGTTCCGGTGCCGCGACCCTGAGCTCCAAGATCAAGGTCCGGCGTTGATTCGGCCGGCAGCGCTCACCATCTCCGGACTCATCGTCGGCGCCGGTCTCACCGGATGCTCAGCGGCGGGCGTCGATGCCACGTGTGATGTCGACGGCGTCACCGACGAGGTCCATCACATCCTCTCCGATTCGGATGGAGAGATGGGTGACCTGCTGACCCTGAACTGCGCGGACGACTGGGCGGTCGCCTCTGTCGCCGTGACGCGTGCGTCTGGCGATCAGGCGGAGTCCTTCGTCTTCCGAGGCTCGGACATCGGCTGGATCCTCACCTCACCGGTCGATGCCTGTGCAGCAGACGGTCCACTGGCGGCACCGGCAGCATTGCAGGATGAGGTCTGCGCCCTGACGGATCCAGTCGACCCCGCCTGAGGTCACGATGTCCCACGGACGCACCGGGTCAGGCTCCAGGTGGCTCTTCCTGGCGCTGATGGCCGGTGGTGCGCTCGTATTCGCGGTGACGTTCATGATCGTTCAGGCGAATCCCGCTGCCCTCGACGACACCGTCGCGGACTGGGTGGCGAACTCCCGGTCCGACATCCTCGGACACTGGGGCGTGGCGGTCGCGGCAGTGACCCGACCGCTCGTCGTCACCGTCATTGTCGTGGGGGTCGGCATTGCTCTCATGTGGCGCGGACGGATCCGCGATGCCGTCGTGCTGGTCCTGGCGACCCTTGCAGCCGATGGCCTTGCGGTCTTCGTGAAGGAGTGGACGCAGCGCCCCCGCCCTGAGGCGCCGATTGCCCTGTTGACGCAGGCGGAGCCGTCGTTTCCGTCCGGTCATGTCCTGACCGTGACAACCGCATCCTTCGTCCTGGCCCTCGTTCTCTGGCCGTACCTGTCTGCGCGTGCACGCCGATGGTCCCTCGCAGCAGCAGCGACCTTCACGCTTATCGTGGCCGTCGACCGCCTTCTGGTCGGCGCACACTGGCTGACGGACGTCATCGCCGCACTGGCCGCATCAGCGGTACTGATCGGTGTGTCAGGCCTGGCACTCTCCTGGCACCGTGGTGCGAAACACCGTGGCGATCACTCCGAGACGCGAACGACGACCTTCATCGCGGCCGGGTCCTGACGCGAGTACGTCAAGGCCTGCTCCACTCCATCCAGGCTGAAGTTCTTCGACACCAGCGCATCGAGGTCAATCGCGCCGGATGACACGAGGGCCACGGCCTTGGGGTACGTGTGCGCGTAGCGGAAGGTCCCCGTGATCCACAGTTCTCGTCCTTGGATGACGCCCACGGGCAGTTCCACCATCGTGCTGGGCGACATTCCCACCAGGACCACCTTTCCTGCAGGCGCAACGGATCTGATGCCCTGATCGATCGCCTGGGCAGCGCCACTGCATTCGAGCAGGACGTCCGCCTCGACGGCGTCGGGAAGGGACGTCGATCGTGAGTCGATCGTCGAGAAGCCCAGCTCGGCGGCACGCGCGAGTCTGTCCGGGTTCACATCACTGATGGTGATCTCGGAGGCGCCGTTCGCTCGCGCCACCAGAGCGGCCATGACGCCGACGGGGCCGGCTCCGGTAATGAGGACCCGGACTCCCACGCGCACATCACCCTTCTCGCAGGCCCAGACACCGACCGACAGTGGCTCGAGCAGTGCGGCTGCGTCGAAGGAGACGTGGTCCGGGACGGGATGGACGAACGCCCGCGGCAGCGTGACGTACTCGGCGAAGGCGCCGTCGATCGGAGGCGTCGCAAAGAAGCGCACGTCCGGGCACAGGTTGTAGCGGCCGGCCCGGCACTGCTCACACGCTCCACACGGCACCCCGGGCTCCATCGCCACGCGGGTGCCCAATGGGATGTCTTCGACACCCGCTCCCACGGCAACGACCTCACCGGAGGCCTCGTGACCGAGGACGAGAGGAGTATCGACGATGAAGTCGGCAATCCGCCCATGCTCGAAGTAGTGGATGTCACTTCCGCAGATGCCGACCGATCGGACCCGCACGAGCACGTCACCGGCCGCAGGCGAGGGGACGGAGCGCTCCTCGACGCCGATCGAGAGATCTGTTCCTAGAACACTGACGCGCTGGGCGTCCGGAAGGCTGGGCGTGCTCATGCTGGCTCCTCGTTTCCGCTGGCATTCAGCCAGGCGAGTGTGGCACGTGACCCCTCATTGTGGAGGAGGTCGAGCACCTGCAGATACGGAGTCGTGAATCGCGGATCGTCGACGAGATCACCGAAGAGCTCGCGGTTGCCGAGGAAGGCGAGCGGCTGGTCCCGCTGACTCTGCGCAATCGGGACAAGGACGTCCTTCAAGGGATCGACGACGTTGATGGGGTGGCCAGTCTCGTCGACCCCCTCTGCATAGCGAGCCCAGCTGGCGACGATCGCCGCCGACATGGACACGGAGCCTCCGGATGCCAGACGATCCCAGACAACGGGGAGCAGCCACTTGGGGATTCGATCGGAGGACTCCGCGCACAGGCGAGCGATGGTGTCGCGGACCTCAGGGTTGCTGAACCGCTCGATGAGCTGGGCCTTGTAGAAGTCGAGGTCCACACCCTCGACCGGGTCGAGGGTCGGGGTTGCCTCCTCGTCCATGTACCGACGCAGGAAGGCAGCGATGTCCGGATCCTGCGTCGCGTCGTGAACGAGGTCATATCCCGCCAGATGACCGAAGTAGCACAGTCCCTGATGGCTGGCGTTGAGAAGACGCAGCTTCATCTTCTCGTAGGGGGAGACGTCCATGGTGACCTGGACACCAGCGCGCTCCCACGCCGGTCGACCGGTGGGAAAGGCGTCCTCGACCACCCACTGGAGGAACGGCTCGCAGACGACCGGGCACTCATCGACAACGCCCAGCACCGAGCTGACAGCCTCGACGTCTGCGTTCGTCGTCATGGGAGTGATGCGGTCGACCATCGAGTTCGGGAAGGAGACGTGGTCCTGCATCCAGGACGCGAGTTCCGGATCCTGCAACTTGGCGAAGGCCAGGAACATCCGGCGAGCGACGTCTCCGTTGTGCTGGATGTTGTCGCATGACATGACGGTGAACGGCTCAACACCGCGGGAGCGCCGGCGAGAGAGTGCTGCACAGACGATTCCGAATGCCGTCCTGGGCGTAGCACCAGGCTGGAGATCCGCGGCAATGGCGGGGGTATCCGCCATGAAGTCCCCGGTCAGTCGATCGAAGTTGTAGCCGCCCTCGGTGATCGTCATGGAGACGATTCGGATGGCGGGATCAGACAGGGCCTCAATCACGGCCTCGTAGTCGTCGGGCGCGAAGAGGACGTCCAGGATGCTGCCGACGACCCGGTGGTCCCATGAGCCGTCAGAACTCTTCTCGACGAGCGTGTAGAGCCCGTCCTGCTGGTGCATGGCGCGCGCAAGTCGCTCGTCTCCGGGCAGCAGTGCGATCCCCAGGATCCCCCAATCCTGTGCGGTGCCCTGCGACAGGAGTCGATCGATGACAAGGGCCTGATGAGCCCGGTGGAAGTTTCCGACACCGATGTGCGCGATGCCGGGCGAGACCGTGCTTCGGTCATAGGACGGCATGTGGACATCCCCCGGGAGGCTTCCTAGGGCGCTGGCGCAGAGTCGTTCGGTGGGAGCCATGCGGACTAGTATCCGGCGCCAGAGCCGTCAGGGAATCAGGTACATCGGATTGGGCAGCAGGAATCCGTGACCGAGGTGCCCGAAGGACATGTCACTGATCTGGTCGCCCGTGCTCGGCCCGATCTTCCAGCCCCTCGGCTGCAGTCCCTTTCGGGCCTGAGCCTTGTACACCGGGGCAGGTCGGTCGTCACCCTCCGCACGCATGACCAGCGCCTGCCAGCCGGACACGCCAAGCGACTCCAGGCATGACGTCGTCCCATCACGCTGGCTCTCCGGTCGTCCCGTGATCAGGATCGGAGTGACACCACTGCGCTGCAGCCGCAGGAACAGGCCCCTGGTCGCCGTGATGACCGGTGTCGTGCAGTCAGTGACGTACGCGTTCGAGGTCGCCGAGTCGCAGTCGTAGGCAGGAGTGTTGGGGCCAGCCCGGGTTGGGAGGCGACGTGGACGCATGTCGGAAATCAACCCGCTTTGCACGTGTGCGTCTCTCCCGGGGACGGATCACACCGGACAGTGCGTGTGTTTCGTGCACGTCTACCCGCCGAGGACGCCCTCGCCGATGAAGCCCCCAGCACTTCGGACACCCGGCGGGATCGCGAAGGCCGAACTGCTCCGATAGGAGACGAACCGATTCATCAGATCCGACTCGGACAGCTGCCGCTGCATCGGGATGAACTGCGTCTGCGGATCCCGATTGAAGGCGATGAAGAACAGGCCAGCGTCGGGGCTGCCATCCGGCCTCGTGCCTTCGATGTAGTTGTAGCCCCGCCGCAGGATCCTGATTCGCTGCCGGTTCACCGAATGAGCCAGAGCCAGATGCGAGTGCGGATTGATGAGGCGTGCTCCGGAGGCGTCGCTTGCCCGGAAGTCGGGGCGGGTCCTCTCGGTCCCGCCGCTGAGCGGTGCACCCTCCCCCTTGGTGCGCCCGAAGACCTGCTCCTGGGCGCCGACCGGCTCGTCGTCCCACATGTCCAGGTGCATCGCGATCTTGCGAGCTGCGAGGTAGGTGCCGCCCGCCATCCAGTCGGGGCCGTCACCGGGCTGGACCCAGACGTAGTCGTTGTGCTCGAGGGTGTCGTTCGGCGGGATGTTGGCCGTGCCGTCCTTGAACCCGAACAGGTTGCGCGGCGTGGGCGCCCCACGACCACTCGCCCCGACCGTGCCGGCCTGTGTCCACCGCGTGACGGTCTTCCCTCCGGCAGCACGCACGAGCTCCCGCATCGACTGCTGCACCGCCTGCGGATCATCCGCGCACGCCTGAATGCAGACGTCGCCGGCAGAGATCGCCGCCTCCACTTCGTCTCCGGGGAACACCGGCAGGTCAGTGAAGCGGCCCGGCTGCTGCGCCGCGATACCGAAGCGGTCTACGCCGTCGAGAGTGAAGAGCGACGGGCCGAAACCGAAGGTGAGGGACAGTCCATCACTGCGACGTGACTCCATCAGACCGGCGGCAGCATCCGTCCATCCGCGCAGGACGCCGACAAGCTCATCGCGCGAGGCTGCCGTGACGTCGAGCGCCGTGAACGCAAGATGAGCCTGTGCCGAGGTGATGACCCCCTGCTGGTGGTCGCCGTAGAAGGAGCCCATCGCACCGGGATTGCCCGCGCGGTCAGGACGGGCCGGTCGGTCACCGCGGTCAGGACGGTCGGGACGCTCACCGCGCGGAGGATGGTCATGCTCGGCAGCAAGAGCGGGGGCTGCACCCACGATTCCGACGGCGCCGACTCCCATGAAGGTGAGCATGGAGCGGCGGGAGATTCCTCGAGACCCGTGCGACTGATCCGACATGTAATCCTCCCTGCGCTCGAGGGGGGTCTCGAGCTCTCGGGTCCTATATCGCCAGACAAGGCTGGGAATTCCCTGGGAAATCGCTGGCGGGTTCCCCAGAGTCGTCCGGGGGTACGGGTATCCCTCAGCCGCCCGCGTGATCGGCCGTCCTGGATCTCTGACAGAGTGTGCCGACCCGTGACCGAGGAGGCCGTCCATGCCCGCACTGCTGGCGATGTTCTCGAGCATCGCCTGGGGCATCGCCGACTTCGGTGGCGGCTTGGCCACGCGCCGTGTCGGGCCCCTCCGCGTGCTGACGGTCTCCTATCCCGCGGGAGCCGTGGTCATCACCCTGCTCGCCCTCACCATCATTCCCGGATCCCTCACCTCGGGTGCCATCGAGCTTTCCGTCGTCACCTCGATCGCCGGGACGATCGCGATGGTCCTGCTCTATGCCGCTCTGGCCGTCGGGCCGATGGGAATCGTGTCGCCGCTGACGGCGGTCGGGGGCGCCGCGGTTCCCGTAATCGTCGGCATCACGCGTGGCGAGACCGTCACTCCTCTGATCGTCGGCGGCATGCTCCTTGCGGTCATTGCAGTGATCCTCGTCAGTCGCGAGTCCGGCCCTCATGCACGGGTGTCCCTGCGCGGACTGCTGCTCGCTGGCGGTGCTGGTCTGTTCATCGGCCTGTACCTCGTCGGTCTCGGCAGTGCGCCTGAGGGTTCGGGAGTGTGGGTCGCCGCGCTGAGTCGCTGGTGGTCGACGCTCGGTGTGCTCGTGGTGGTCGGGGTGCTTCTGCTGCGACGGGGGCGATCCTCGGGGAGCCCGTATCCGTGGCTGCTCGCGGCGATGGCTGGAGTCCTCGACGCCTCCGCGAACGGCATGTTCCAGCTGGCCGCCCAGGGTGGCGAGCTCGTCGTGATCGCCGTCATCGGCTCTCTCTATCCCGCCGCCACTCTCCTGCTTGCGCACTGGGTGCTGAAGGAGCGGATGTCCCGCGTGCAATGGAGTGGAGTGGTCGTCGCCCTCGCGGCGGCCGTCGCGCTCACGGTGTAGTTCCCGGCCACGTGCTGGTCATGAGGACTCAGAACGCTGGTTAGGGTGAGGAACGGCCACCCGCTCGGGGTTGCCCCGAAACGTGGGAGCTCCTCGTGAACCGCCGCCTTCTCATTCCCGCCAGCGCACTCGCCGCAATGACTCTGGCCATCACCGGGTGCTCCAGCACCAGTGACACGACTCCAGCGGACACGGCGGCGTCAGAGGCCAGCACGGACGCGGGCGCGGAGGCAACCGACCTTGCCGCTACGACCAGCGAGGAGTGGCTCGCAGCCGTGACCTCATCCGAGGCGTCATTCTTCGACGCCGGCCAGGCTCAGGCACTGCAGGTTGTCGTCACCGTCACGGACTCCGTCGAGGGCGGCGCCACCGCCGACAGCACCTACAACCCGGACGACACGTTCGTGGGGTCGTCGACCCTCACGTCGGCCGACGGCACGGAGTCCACTCTCCGCGTCGCCTGCACGGCGACCATGTGCTTCCGCAGTGAGGAGGGCGCTCCTTGGGAAGAGGCGGATCGAGCCTTGATCGAACGTCCCGCTCCCGGGGCAGTGGGAGCAGCGGTCCAGAATCTCGAGTCGGTGGGGACAGTGACCTACTCGACCAACGGCAACGACTTCGCCGCCAGCGTCGTCATACCTGAGGCGGAGGGCCAGGCCGCCGGAACTGCCGAACTGACAGAGACGGTCGGTGAGTCGGAGATCACGACGACGATGACCGTGACCTCGGGAGAGAACACCAACACCACGGTCAGCACGATCACCTACGGGGATGCGGCTCCTCTGCCGACTGATCTTCCCTAGCGTGATCCCGCAATGACCGAAACCGGCTACCGGCGCCCGTCGGGCGTGAGCGTCCGGCTCCTCGTAGGCGTGGTTCTCGCTGGGACCCTCTCGGTCCTGGACTCGACCATCGTCGTCCCTCTCCTGAGTTCCATCGGTGAGGATCTCGGGGGCGGTTCCGAGGTCTCATGGTTGGTGGCTGGCTACCTCCTGGCCTCGACAGTGTCCATTCCCCTGTGGGGACGGTGGATGGACCTTCGCGGCGAGCGAACTGCGATGTGGGCCGCCGTGTCCGTCTTCCTGCTCGGAACGATCGTGTCCGCGATGGCACCGAGCCTTGGCATCCTCATTCTCGGCCGAGTCATTCAAGGTCTCGGTGCGGGCGGCGTGGTGCCGCTGGGTCAGGCGGTGCTCGCGGCACGGTGCAGCAGCGGCGAGCGAGCACGGCTGCAGCTGTACTACAACATCGCCTACGGACTGGCTGCCGGCCTGGGGCCGCTGATCGGTGGGGCCCTGGTGTCCGTCTCCGTGATCAGGATGTCCTCGGGACTGCGTCCCTTCGAGCGCATGATCTCGGCCAGTCGCAGGGCCCCGAACTTCCCTGGCTGGATCACGACGAGCTGGTCGTCGGGAGCGTGCTCGCTGATCAGTTCGAAGTAGACGTCCTGCCCGAAGGCGGGAGGCACGACGAACGTCACCTCGGCACCGGCAATGGCTGCAGCGACATCGGTATCGATCCTGGAGATCTTGGCGAGTCCGCCCGACTTTCCAGAGGCGGTCGATCCCTCGACGATCACGCCACCGAAGGTGGTGAGGATCTTGATCTGCTCCGAGTGCTCCGGCACAGCCGCAAGGTGGACCTCATGGCCGTCGAGGGTCATGCCTCCGGCGAATGCCTGCCCGGCGTTGCCTGCACTCAGGATCGCGATTCTCATGGGCTGAGGATAGGGCGTCCACACGCCCGGTTGGGTTGCGGAGTCGCACAGCGTCGCCACTCCCGGTCACAACCGACGACTGCACCTCGCCGAGCCTCGAAATCTGACGAACAATTGCCATAACTGCAGAGGCCCGTGAGGGAATCGAGGAATTCTTCAGAGGCGCCAGGAAACCAATTCTTCAGAGGGGATCCGCCTCCGGGTGCGCTCACTCGAATGCGTGAATGCCCAGCGATCGTGAAGAGCAGCTACGCAGGTGTGAGCCCGAGTCCGCTCCGGCCGGTGGCGTTGAGATCGGACTCGGCAAAGCGGTTGTCCCAGTCCCGCTCGTAGTGCTCCTCGGGGAAGTCACTCGGGCTGGAGCCCGTCGAGAACGCTGCCCGAACGTTGGCGGAGTACTTCTCGTTGCGTGGGCACCAGGGGGCCGCGGGGATGTACATCACGTTGCCCCAGCCTTGCTGGTTCTGGACCGGTGCGACGCCGTGGATCATGTCGCAGTGCCACCAGACCGAGTCGCCGGCCTTGACGTCGGGGATGCCGGCCTTGGCCCGCAGGAGAAGTGAGTGGTATTTCTCGGTGGCGGGGAAGACCTGGTTCGTCATGACGCCGCACATGTCATCGTCGGGCACGTCATCGAGGAGCGGGCGCAGGAGCAGGTAGCCCATAGCCTCGGGAATCGGAATGGTGTGCAGGACGCCCTGGTCGTGGTCCATGTCCGACAGCGCGGTCCAGCCCTGGAAGGTGCGGAACGCCGAGCACATCGTCGAGCCGTCGTACTGCGGCCCCGCCGTGCGGTGCGAGGCATCCCACGGGTCGTAGGCCTCGACGCTCCCGTCGTAAAGGTGCCGGAACGCCTGCTGATACGCCTGTGTCATCCACAGGTCCAGAGTGCCCGGGTCGAGGTGTGTGCCGAGCCCGGCGGAGTCGGCGCCGGGGGGACGGCGCCGGATCCGGTCGGGGTAGAGGGAGTCTCGATCGGGGTCGAACCACGTGACGCCGTCGGACTCGTTGCGCCATTGGCGGTTGAGGAAGGCCTGGACCGTTGCCATCTCGTGGCTCTGCCTGGCCTCCATCTGCGGTCGGGACCAGTAGATGGGGTAGATCTCGGGCTTGGAACCGACGCTGCCGAAGAAGTCGTCGCCGGGACCGCGGTAGTTCTCGAAGAAGCGGTTCGACTCGACGTAGTCGACGATGTCGGTGTCC
>Ga0255756_1003956_pt1 | contig 14670 bp, 20 predicted proteins | sample 011ome_20_FD_179956 | JGI IMG/M metagenome (GOLD analysis project Ga0255756, IMG submission 179956) | Coastal salt marsh microbial communities from the Groves Creek Marsh, Skidaway Island, Georgia - 011509CT metaG (version 2) | ecosystem: Environmental > Aquatic > Marine > Intertidal zone > Salt...
GACTATTTCTTTTTGAGTTTTTTCTTATCGACGTCGGGGCCCGAATAGTGGTCCACACCAAGAGTGAGCGCGTAGCAGGCCAGTTCAATTGCTTTTGGAATCGCAAATTTCTCGCCGTTTCGCTCGCCTTTCTCGTAATACTGAATGATCCGAGACTTTAATCCGAGAGCAGACGCCGCTTCCTTTTGCGTTAACTTCATCAGTTTGCGCCATGCCTTGAACTCTGATGGTTTCATTGAGCTTTCCTTTTGCTACGCCAAAGTATACGCACGTCATGCGGATGATCCAACCGGTCAGGTCGATGCGCTCTGTCGATCATCAATGGCCTGCTTCTTAGTTGATGGCGGGTTCAGGTTGTTCAGCGATTCGTCAATTCGGCAATCGGTGTCAAGAGTGGACTTGACGAATCAAACCCTCGGTTTCACCAGGTCGAGGATCGTGCCGATGACAGAGGTGTCGCACTCAGAAGACCCAAGAATCGCCGGCTGTTATCAAAAACGAGCAGCGGTTGAGATGGATTTTGCTGAGTTGAACCCATGAATTCAGGGCCTGATGGGTGATTGGACAAGAGCAGGTGTTGCGTCAAGCGGTTCAACACTTTCCACAGGTCAAGAGTCAAGTCGTAGACAACGAGGAGAATAATTAGTTCGAGCTTTTATTTCAAAAAAGAATCAGATTAGATCGATAAAGTATTGATTTAACGAGTTTTATTTTTAGTGTTTAAAATTTGATCAGGCGCATTGGTTGCAGGCGTCACGCGGGCTGTGCGGACTACCTCACTTTTTATCCAAAAAGTTATCCACAGCTTTTCTGAGTAACCATTTTGTCAATACGCGATGCAAAAAAAATGGAAAGAATTGAAAGATCATGAACAACCCGCACAATGAACGGCTCAACAAGGAGTGATTTATGCTAGATCTGAAAACAGCCAACCATATTGTGAACCACATCATCGATGCCGCATCGAAGCGTGACGATCTGAAGCCGATGACCGCGGTCGTGATTGATGCCGGCGGCGCGGTGATCAGCGCTCAACGCCAAGATGGAGCATCACCAATTCGTATTGATCTGGCGAAAGGGAAAGCACATGGGGCGGTAATGATGGGCATCAGTAGCCGTAAGTTGGGTGAGCGCGCAGAGCAGCAAGCATATTTTATTCAGGCTGTGAATGCCTTGTGTGATGGCTCATTGGTTCCTGTCGCAGGTGGCGTCCTAGTCCGTGATTCAACAGGTGCCATTATTGGAGCAGTCGGTGTGACTGGAGACACGTCAGATCATGATGAAGAGCTCGCCATTGCAGCCATCGAAGCCCAAGGTTTGCAAGCCGACGTTTGAGACCATTCAGCGCGTCAGCGACTGGTCCGCTTGCGGCCGAAGGCGTTACCGCTTGGGCCGCTTTTGGACCAGCGGGCCGATCGCTTGCGTGATTGGTCTTAATCCATCGGTTGCCAATGCGCACACTGACGATCCCACGAACCGTCGCCTAATCAATCTACTCGGCGATCTGGGGTTTGGAGGGTACTGGCTGGTGAATCTCATCGCTGAGTCAACGCCTTATCCGGATCAGTTAGGACGGCGGCCGAGACGCTTATCGATGGTCAATCGACAGGTGATTGAGCAAGCGATTGGTGAATCCGATCAGACGATTCTGGCGTGGGGTGTAGGAGGCATTCGTTGTGACTTCCGCTTTCGGTTGGTTCGATCCATTCATGAACCTCAATGCTTTGGCTGCACCAAGGCCGGCGAACCAAAACATCCACTCTACCTGCCGAAACATGCCACGCTTCATGGTTTTCCTGCATATGCCCATTAGGATGAAGACAAAATCTCGGCTAGGGTGCGTCGTAGAGACTCTTGATACTCGGTTTCGGACGCAAAACCTGAGGCGATTTCATGAAGTTTGGCATTGGGGTAAAGGGTAGCCAAGTGCTGAGCCAAATGCATTGGATGCAGCGCATCTTGATGTTGACCGATCACATCAATGCGACCCTTGAACTGCTGGAGATCTGAAGCACTCAAGGTCAAGGCCTCGGATTCAAGCGCATCCATCCAAATCATCAGATCATTGAGTCGTGGATGATCAAGCAATCGTTGGTAGGTCTCTTGGTTCCGTGGAGCAGTCGCTTTCAGTGCCTGAAAGCTAGGTTCATCCATTAATTCAGTGAGCCATTGTGATTGTGGCTTTGTTCGGATAATCGTTTGTAATGCCCGAAAAACAGCGAAGTGATCGGTATTTTGATCGACGCCAAAAGCTGGCCGAGAAAGCACCAGATGCGAAATCGCAATCTGTTGACTGAGCTCCATCACTAAAGCGGCGCCGAGCGACGTCCCACCCATGATTTGTGGGTCCTCACCGAGATGGTCGATGAGTTCATGCAGGTCCATCACGGCTCGCTGGAATGACAATTCCTGCCTGGGGCCAAGTTCGCTAAAGCCATGCGCGCGAGTCTCAAGACACACCAGACGCGAGTCTTGGAGGTCTGGCCAAGTCTCGAGAATCTGCCGATGGTCCATGGCGAAGCCATGCTGAAAGATCACGAGCCGCCCGTGCCCGTGATCGAAGTAGTGGAGAAGGGTGCCGTCAGATGCTCTAAAGGGTTTGAGCATCGATGTCCTTAATACGAGTCAGCTTCCTCAATGGAATCCTGTCCGAGGTAGATCACGCCGGGCGCTTTGTCCGGGATGTCTCCAGATTGATCGTTAATTTGACTCCACCAGTGCGCAAATTCTTCTTTGCTCATTTGATGTGGGTAGAGCGTGCCTGTTTGATTGTGGTTTGTACTCATCACTTACTCCAAATTGCTCGGGTCAGTGACGATCCTTGTCGTTGATTACCACCTTGGTCGAAGCATCCTGCACAGGTTTCTCATCGACTGCAAGTGACGCATAGTCGAATGCAGTCTTTTCGCTATCATGTTTTGGCTATTTTGGTCGATTGATTGTGCACGGAGGAAAGATTGTGCGATTGGTAGGGATTTTATTGAGTTTGAGTTTGAGCTCTGCGGTCTACGCCGAGACTTGGCTGTGCCGTCACGAGAGTCCTGACCATGAAGATCTGACCTTCATGCCGCAATCAGATGGCACCGTCACGTGGCAACATCAAAAACTGGGCACGATGGAGCCTCTCAAGTTGATTGTGAATTCCGATGGATTACTCACGATGGCGACACAACGGCTGAATATTCTCTATTCCCGGTTTTTCCATCTCGACAAATTTAGCGGTCGAATGGGTGAAACCACGTTCCGCGGGTCGACCTTACGTCGACTTGCCGAAAAAGATCCAGAGCTCAACTGGGACATGGTCACGACCTTGTGGCAGTGCGAACAGACGAGTCAGTCAGCGAAGTAACAAGTCGCAGACAATCAAGTCATGATCAGAGATCGTGAGCCCATCACGGCCAATGGCTGGGATTGTTTTCGGGTGTTGCGCGATGAGTTGTTTGACAAAGAACCAGTCAATTCGGCCGAGCGGAGCCTTGGGATAGCCGCGTTCGCGAGGTCTTTGTGTGACGTCCTTTGTATTGCAGGTCCCCCATTGAAACTCATGGTGATGACAGAGATCAAATAGCGGCTCGTAGGCGCAAGGGTTCAAAAAACGATCGGGGTACGCTATTGCCAATTCGGCTCTTTCGCGGAATGGATCTGTGTGTAATCTCGGGTCCAATGTCGATGTATTGAGATCACCACCAAACACGGACGGCAAATGCGTCAATCGACGGTCGAATAACTCCCTTAAGGCGTCTGCTCTCTCTGTTGGTCCTTGATTATTTTCAAGATGGGCCGTGAATATCTCAACTGATCCAATGGAGGTTTCGAGCGTAGCACCCACTGCGATTCGACCCCCCAGTCTTGGTTCATTAAATCGTCGATGCCACCAGCTTCCGTCACTTTGTGTGAATCGATGAAGCCAAGGTTTGTGTAACGGATATCTGCTGAGAATGGCGTTGCCATGCAGTCCAGCCACGTTGGTGCTCTCTACAGGGGTCGCGATTTCCCAGGGATTGCCGAGCTCGAGCTCGACAAATTCAACTGCGAACAAGCCATGCCAACCAAGCCTCGCTGCCAATTCCTTGGCAGTATGCTGCTGTCCGGATCGACTCATTCCAAGATCCATTTCACTGAGAAACAGGACTTCAATATTCACCCGCTCGATCAGGTCAGCCGCCCGTTGCCACTCTTTGCCACGTTCCAGATTCCAACTTCCAATGCGAATCGAATCCTCGATGACGTGATTGGATTCAACATCCATCACTTGAAGCTCATTGAGGCACGGAAAGAGTTGTGCCCAGTCGCGATAGGGATCTCCGCGATCGACTGCGACGAGAGCGTCAGCACGAAGCTCGATTGAGGGGATGGAGATGTCATTCACTCGTTTTGTCATATAACTCTGGCAAACTCCTCACACGAGGTGATTATGGAATGCATTGCACACCGTGGCTCGGCGCTTCGAGTACCTGAAAACTCGCTCGCTGGCATCAAGTACACGGCAATGATGGATATTAAACAGATCGAATGCGACATTTCTGTGGCATCCGATGATATCGCTGTTATTTTTCACGACGAGTCACTTCGTCGCATGACTGGTGACCCGCGTTCAGTGCTTTCAGTCTCCAGTGAAGAGCTAGTGACGATTCCACTGATCTCTCCATTCAGATCAGTGACTCAATACATCCCCACAGCACTTGATTGGATGCAGGAAGCATCTCGTCACGGCCTGTTTATGCACCTTGAAATCAAAGTTCATGATCAAGAGTTTCGACGGGCAGTTGATGCCGCGTTAAGGGCTTTTGACGGATCAGGCTTGACGAAGGATCACGTTCGGTTTTCATCATTTTCGTTCGAGGCGATCAAGTATCTAACGTCGATTCGCCCAGAACTCTCTTTGGGTTTGGCGGTGACGCAATATTCAGAGATCGCAGATCGATCAATCGAGGAGCTTGATCTGGAGTCGATGCATTTGCAGGTAGAGTTTGTGACTCGTGAACACCTACAGGCGGCTCAAGAACGAGGGCTGACAGTCTGTCTCTACACCGTGAATGAGTTATCGATCCTGGGTGATTTACCCCTGCAGGCCATTGAAGCTGTATTTACTGATGATCCAGTGACGCTGCGGGGCGCAATCGCCGCCCTGAAATTTTGAAATTCAACCCCATAGACACACTAGGAGGTATTGCTCGTGCGGTATTTTGATGTCAACCAGAATCCTGTCATGATCAATCAAGAGGGAATGGTGTATCGCTTGGAAACGGATAACATGTTGGTTCAAGAATCGGCGAATTATCAGTTGTCTGAGGAAGCAATCGAACTCACCGAAGTGAGTTTTCTGCGACGATTTCATGATCGTCTTGCGCATGCCTTCATACGATCACTGGATCCTCATCCAATCACTCATGCCGACAACGAATAAGGTTGATCTGACCCGATGAATCTAGAAACAGTGCTTTCTGTGCAACACTACTCGGATGCGTTATTTTCCTTCAAGACAACCCGAAGTGAGGATATTCGCGCGTTTAAAGCCGGCCAATTCACAATGATCGGCATGGGCGACAATGATGTCTTGCGCGCCTATAGCATTGCATCTTCACCGGCTGCTGATCACTTGGAGTTTCTTTCGATCAAGGTGCCAGGCGGGCCACTGACAGAGCGCCTCAAGGATATTCAAGACGGGGATCAGATAGAGGTTGGCGATCGTCCGACCGGAACCTTGGTTCTCGATAATTTGCTTCCAGGGAAACGGCTTTGGTGCGTGGCAACCGGGACAGGCCTCGCGCCCTACCTGTCAATCATCCGTGACCCGGCGACTTTCGAACGATTTGAGCAGGTGATCGTCACGCATACGGTTCGGACGACCCAGGAGTTGGCCTATCGGGAGCTCCTTGCCTCATTGCCGATTACCTATTATCCAACCGTGACTCGCGAACCCTTCGCGACTGAAGGCCGAATCACCCAACGGATGGATGATGGCTCACTGTGGGACGATTTAGGGCTCGATCCTTGGAATCAAGCATGCGATCGCATCATGATTTGTGGATCTCCCGAGTTCAATAACGAATTGAGAAACCGTTTGCAGTCAGAGGGTTTCTCACACGGGACAAATCGAGCTGCTGGTCATTTTGTCCAAGAGCGCGCGTTTGTGATGCAACGGGTTGATTAGCGTTGTTTCAGACCCTTGAGCCGATCAAAGAGGATCGATGAATCTCGAGAGCCTAACCCATTCTCCATGATCGACTGATATTGCTGATGGACGAACTCAAGACAGGGAAGCGACAGATGCTGATCAGCTACCGTGTCGCAAGCGATACCCACATCTTTGGCATGTAAACGCGCCTCAATCCCTGGCTCGAAATCTTCAGCAATCATCTTCGGTGCCATCAGAGACATCATTTGACTGCCCCCCATCCCGTCTTTGATGGCTTGAAATACCGCATTCGGATCAGCACCCAACGTTTTTGCAAAGGTTAGACACTCAGCAACACCTTCAATGGTAATGGTCTGCGCTATCTGATTGCTGAGTTTTGCGATTTGTCCATGGCCGGCATTGCCCACACGAGTGATTGCTTTGGCATAGCACTCGATGACTTGATTCGCTTGTTCACAGGCCTGAGTGGAACCACCTTGCATCACGATCAATCGAGCTTCCTCAGAGGCCCAAACACCTCCTGAGACGGGAGCGTCGACAAACATCATTCCCATCTCGCCGAGTTGCCTGGCAATGTCCATCGTCCGTGCTGGATCAATCGTTGAGTGATCAATGAATAACGTTCCAGGGTTGGCCGCGTGACTTGCCCCACTGTCACCAAGAAGAATGGCTTCTACATCGGCCGTCCCTGTGACATTGGTGATGATGACATCAACATTCTGTGCGACTTCCGTGAGGCTTAAGCAGGGTGTTGCACCGAGTTCAACAAGGCCTTTGGCCTTACCCTCGAATATCTCAGGCCGTCTCGCATAAAGTTTCACTGCGAAGCCCCGATTGATAATATGACGAGCCATGGGAAGACCCATGGTACCTAGCCCGATAAATCCTACTGTGAGAGTCATGTTTTGCCCTTGAATCGATGGAAGTCAGCATGAAAAAAATTGCTCTGCATCTTGCATTGATTCTCGCGCAGACTGCAACTGTTTGCGCGTCAGAACGACCGTGGTGGGAAACTGAGGTGGCTCGCGAGATGGCGTTGATGGAAGCGCAAAATGAAGAGATCCGACGAGCGATCGAGACAGAACTTCAGTTTCATGATCATGCGGTATTTGCTGAACTTGAGCGTCTATCAGACTCTTATCTAGATCAGACAGAGAAACAGTGGAGCGCCAACGACGAGGCGGTGATTCGGCAAGAAGTTGAACGCCTGAATGCTGCAATGCGGCCTTACTTCGATGCAGAAAGACACCTATTTGAAGTCGACAGTTATATGACTGATCGAACCAAACGGTAAGGATAGTCGCGGACCTCATCGGTCACCGGAATCCGATGGAATCCGAGATGTTCAAAAAATGAGACGGCACTTTCGTGAGCTTTCACCAACAGGAGCTGAAGGCCCTGATCGAGTGCGATCTGCACAGCTTCATGGATCAGTCGGCTTCCCAGCCGACGTTTCTGATGGTCCTGTCCAATAAATAGGCCTTGAATCTGAAGGCACCGATGATCATTCGGTAGATCAGAGCTATCCTCATTGACAACCAAGATTGCAACGAGAGTGTTGTTCTCGTTGCGAAGCCCGTAGAATTGGTGATCAATCCAGTCAGAATGACGATAGCGGTAGGCGTTAACGCTGAGCCGGTAGAGTCGGTCAGATAATTGCCAAGCCGTGATGGACGATGCCAAAACCTGGTTAATTGCTTCCAACGCGTCTGGTGTTTCGTGGGTCAATCGATAAGACATGGCTAAGTCTCCAGCAGAGGCTTTGATATGGGGGATGAAAAACAGTGTTCAAAGCCGTGAAGCAGAATCAATTAGTGTATGCCTACGGGCTCGGCTTGATTGGCGTTGTGTGTTTTGCCGCAACACTCCCTCTCACCACCATTGCGCTCAATGATTTTTCACCCACTCTGATTACCATGCTCCGCGCAGTCATCGCGGCATCTGCCGCTTTGGTTTGGATTCTGATGAGCCAATCAAGTCGTCCTGCCCAGCATGAGATTAAGCCACTGTTGGTCAGTGGTTGTGGTCTCATCTTTGGCTTTCCACTCGCAATGGCGATTGGGCTTCAATCGGTTCCTTCTTACCACGGTGCTGTTGTTTTGGGTGTTCTGCCACTGATGACTGCCGTGCTTTCGGTTCTTGTCCATGGATATCGGGCGCGCTTAGGATTTTGGTTGTGTGCGTTAGCCGGCGCGTCACTGGTCATTGTATTTACCCTGCGAGAGCAGGGGGGATCGGTCAATTGGGCTGATCTTTGGTTGGTTCTAGCGGCACTGATGGCTTCATCAGGCTATGTGATTGCCGGGGATCTTGCCAAACGCCGTCCAGGTCCTTGGGTTATTTGTTGGTCATTGGTACTGCTGTCGCCGATTGCTCTGGTTGGAACCCTGATGGTTTGGCCCGATTTTTTCTGGGCGCGTCCAGACAGCTCACTTCTGTCGGTCTTGGCACTTGGACTGTTTTCGATGTTTTTTGGCTTTTTTGCCTGGAATTCGGGGTTGGCGTTAGGCGGCATTGCCGAGGTTGGTCAAGTTCAGTTGCTTCAACTCTTTTTGACGCTACTTTGGGGAAGTATCCTGATTGAGGAAGTCGTGACGTGGGATGTTTGGGTGTTTGCTCTGCTGGTCGCACTGACAGTTTATATCGGTAGGAAGCTCGCGTGATGGATGAGACTGTTGATGCGCAAGGCGCTCGGGGACTGGATCGACAGATTATCGCCTCGGGAGTGAGTGGCTTTTGCTTGATGATGCGGGCGGCCAAGGCAGCCTGTGATCGGCTTTTGGATGAGCATCCGCAGTCGGTCATTTGTTTGGCGGGCCCGGGGAATAACGGTGGCGATGCCTATGGAGTGGCCGGGCTTCTCGTACTGGCGGGTATCCCGACACAACTTGTCGCGCTGACCACTCCGACAGGCGATGCATTAAAAGCACGGCATTTCTTTGAAGATGTGGGTGGAGTGGTATTGGATACCGTGACGGCACTCAACGCTGCTGATTGGGTTGTTGATGGGCTTCTCGGCACCGGTTGTGATCGTCCACCAGAGGGCTTGATTGCAAGCGCAATTCATTGGATTCATGCACAACGGGCAGAGGGTGCTTTGGTGATGTCGCTCGATGTCCCATCGGGGCTCAATGCGTCGACTGGACAGGCCTATTGTCCGTCGGTTGAGGCCGACATGACCCTGACGTTTTTAGCGCTGAAAACGGGTCTTTTCACCGGGGAGGGACCAGCGATGTCTGGCGAGGTTTGTTTTGATGCGCTCAAGCCTTGGTCAGTCAACATGCTCGCGCCTCATACACAATTGATCAGCCAAGAGCGGATCGATCTTCCCAGCCATTCGAAAACCGCACACAAAGGATCTCGAGGAAGTGTTCTTGTGGTCGGAGGCCGTCACGGGATGGAGGGCGCTGGCCAACTGTGTGGACTTGCAGCCTTGCGGACCGGTGCCGGGAAAGTTTTCTGGGCAACCGATGCGCCCGTCTCTGAAATCCCCGAGTTGATTCGCGTGCCATGGAATCTCAATGCGATCACAGACTGTGCGACCGATTGCCTCGCGGTGGTCATCGGCCCAGGATTAGGATTGGATGCAGGGCCATTGATTGAGGCGTTGTGGGCGCTGAATGTCCCATTGGTCGTTGATGCAGATGCCTTGAATTGGTTGTCTGAACATCCTTCACCCAATCGTCAAGCTCCTTGGATTGGAACGCCACATCCATTGGAGGCGCATCGATTAACCGGACAGTCATTCGATGATCGTTTTACCATGCTCGAATCGCTCGAAACGTTGTACGAGGCGACTTGGGTTTTAAAAGGTGCAGGGACCTTGGTGACCGGTACGCCAACTTGGCTGAATCCGCTGGCGAATCCGGTCTTAGGAACAGCCGGTTCCGGTGATGTCCTCGCTGGGATGATCGGTAGCCTGTGGGCGCAAGGTTCCAAAAGCCCTGCAATCACCGGGGTCTGGTTGCATAGCAAAGCCTTTTTGGCAGCCTTGGATCAGCGTGGGTCTGACGTGATTGCGAGCGACGCGATTGAGGTGATCGGACGCATTAAGACTGCTTGATTCAGCGGCATGACTGGCCTAATGTAACCGCTCTCATTAGGGCAAAAACGATAAAAATTGGATAATCTCCTGTGAAAACCCGCATTTCATTGCTCCCAAGCATGGGCATTCCTCGCCCCTTTACCGACACCAAGCCACTGCAAATTGTGGAGGCAGACTTGGCGGATCCAGGTCCCGATGAAGTGCTTGTGAAAATTCTCGCCGCCGGTGTGTGTCATTCTGATTTGTCAGTGATCAATGGGGATCGCCCAAGACCAACACCTGTCGCCTTGGGCCATGAAGCAGTGGGAGAAGTCGTCAAAACAGGCCCAAGCTCCAGTGATTTAAAGCCCGGACAACGAGTCTCGATGATTTTTGTGCCAAGTTGTGGGCATTGCGATTGTTGCGCTGAGGGGAGGCCTGCACTTTGTGAGCCGGGCTTACAACACAATACCAACGGAAGCTTACTGTCTGGCGCGAAACGCATCTCAGTGAATGGTGAGGTGATTAATCATCACTTGGGCATTTCTTGTTTTTCTGACTATGCGGTGAGTCATCGTCGAAGCCTGGTACCCATTGACTCTGATTTGGATCCAACAGTTCAAGCCGTTTTCGGCTGTGCTGTCCTCACGGGTTGTGGCGCTGTATTGAATACAGCGCGTTTACACGCGGGTGAGCGAGTGGCGATTATTGGTCTTGGGGGTGTGGGTTTGGCTGCGTTGCTCGGAGCGCATGCTGGCGGTGCGCGTCAAATCATTGCCGTTGACGCCAATCCAGACAAAGAGGCACTGGCTCGCGAGTTGGGTGCCGATCATTTCGTGAATGCGCGAGATCCGGATGCCATTGAGCAAGTCAAAGCATTATCATCTGGTGGCGTGAATTTGGCCGCCGAATTCGCCGGCGTCATGCCTGCATTGGATATGGCCATCGAGGTCACGCGTCGTGGAGGACGAACAGTGACAGCAGCGCTGCCTAATCCTGCTGATCGTTTGTCAGTCGCCGCAGCACGACTCGTGACTGAGGAGCGCGCATTAATGGGATCATATGTCGGTTCCTGCGTCCCCTCGCGAGATATTCCAAATTTCCTCGCTCTGCATAAAAAAGGGTTACTTCCAGTCGATCGGATGATTTCCCACACGTTGGAGTTAGCGGAAATTAACGTCGCCATGGAGCGGTTGGCCGAAGGCCAAGCGGTTCGTCAAATTATCTGTTTTTGAGTGAGTCAATGATGTCCTTATATCAACCGTTATCTTTTGTGAATGGTCAGTGGGTCGGAGCGACCTCAGGCGCAACGTTCGAAGTAGTGAATCCGGCAACCGGGCAAGTGGTTGAATCGGTTGCTGATTTGTCTGCCGCCGATTGTGTGAAAGCCGTTGATGCCGCTGAAGCTGCCTTTCCGGCCTGGGCTGGGCTCACCGCCAAGGAGCGTTCTGCCATTTTGCGTCGTTGGTTCAATCTCATGACGGAACATACTGAAGAACTTGCCCATTTGATCACTGAAGAGATGGGTAAGCCTCTGGCTGAAGCACGAGGTGAAGTGGCTTATGGGGCGAGCTTTATTGATTGGTTTGCTGAAGAAGGTCGGAGAATCTATGGCGATGTGATTGCTCCGCACATGACTGACAAGCGGATTCTTGCGATCAAACAACCGGTGGGTGTCGTGGCAGCCATTACACCGTGGAACTTCCCACTGGCAATGATTACCCGAAAAGTCTCCCCAGCAATCGCAGCAGGCTGCACAGTCGTCATCAAGCCGTCAGAGGATACGCCGCTCACGGCCTTGGCCGTGTGTGAATTGGCGCGACAAGCGGGGATCCCAGATGGCGTGATTAATTGCGTGACTGCTATGGACGCCCCGGCGATTGGTCAGGTGTTAACAGGTGATTCTCGAGTGCGTAAGGTGACCTTCACCGGCTCAACCCAGGTGGGAAAAATTCTTTATCGGCAATGCGCAGACAGTGTGAAAAAAATCTCATTGGAATTGGGCGGGAATGCGCCTTTCATCGTTTTTGATGATGCAGATCTCGATGCGGCGGTTGATGGAGCCATGTTATGCAAATTCCGTAATGCCGGACAAACGTGTGTCTGTGCGAACCGAATTCTGGTCCAAAGTGGGATTCACGACCGTTTTGTTGAAGCGTTTGCTAAACGAGTCAAAGCGATGAAAGTCGCCGATGGCAAAACTGAGGGATCCGACGTTGGTCCATTAATTAACGCAGACGGTAAGGCAAAAGTTGAAGCGCATGTTGAAGATGCCTTATCGAAAGGCGCGACGGCAATCTGCGGCGGTGAGTCGCATGAGGCTGGCCCACTATTTTACAGCCCGACGGTGTTGGTTGGCGTCACAAAAGACATGTTGATGGCGTCGGAAGAGACTTTTGGACCGGTTGCTCCGATTTATCGATTTGACCATGAAGCAGAAGCCATCGCATTGGCGAATGATACGCAGTATGGATTGGCGGCGTATTTTTATACTGAGGATTTGTCTCGAACATTCCGAGTCTATGAAGCCTTGGATTACGGAATCATTGGTGTGAATACCGGGATTATTTCAACGGAAGTGGCACCTTTTGGTGGGGTCAAGGAATCGGGTTTGGGACGAGAAGGTGGTCCGCACGGAATCGATGAATTCCTCGAGACAAAATACGGTTGCATCGGGATCAAATTATGAGCAAAGACAGTTTTGATCGAGGCTTAACCAAGCGTCGACAGGTCATGGGTGATGACTTTGTGGATCGTGCACTCGGTCAAGCCGATGAGCTCACCATGCCCATGCAAGACTTTGTCACTCGGGTGGCCTGGGACGAAATTTGGAATCGAGAGGCGCTGTCCGATCGTGATCGCTCGCTGGTGAATCTGGGAATGATTGCTGCGCTCAATCGTCCACAGGAATTCCGGGGACATGTCAGGGGTGCGCTGAACAACGGAATGAGCCCAGAAGAGATTCGTGACGTCTGTCTGCAAATCGCAGTGTACTGCGGATTTCCGGCGGGCCTTGATTCCTTAAGACATGCGATGGAAGTGATCAATGACAATCACTGAAACTGAGTCACCAGAGAGTGTTCTGATCTATGTGTACGATCCCATGTGCAGTTGGTGTTATGGCTTCCGACCAACGTGGAAAGCCTTGAAGAGTCAATTACCTGAAGGGCTTCCAGTGGTGTCGCTGTTGGGCGGGCTTGCCGATGATAGTGATGTTTCAATGCCTGAGGATATGGTGAAGTATCTCAGACGTACTTGGAGTCAGATTGAGTCCACCTGTGGAGTCCCCTTTAATCACGCTTATTGGGATCAAACACCGCCACCGCCGCGAACCACGTTTATCAGCTGTCGAGCGGTCATTGCCGCCGAACGGCTCGCTGGGCGTGGTGAGACCTTCGCTGAACGGATCCAAGATGCATACTACACCGAAGCACAGAGCGTTTGGGACTTCAATACACTCTGCGATTTGGCTGAGGCGTTTGGGTTTCAGCGATCGAGTTTTGCAGACGCCTTAATGTCAGACGATGTCCGAGCCGTCCACAATGAACAGCGACAGTTAGCTGAACGCTTGCAAGTGGAGGGCTATCCGAGCGTCTTGTTGATCCACCAGGGCCAGGCGTATCCCATCCCGGTCAGACATCAGGGTGCCGATGTCATGCTGAGTGATATTGCCGACCTGCTTGCTGAATCTCAGGCTTAAAGCGCAAACTCGTTTTTTAGTAGGTGTTTCAGCGCATCGATGGATGCTGGTCGAATTGCAAATGCGGCTTGCCCTGCAGGGAAAAACTGATCAATTTCAACGGCATGTTTGTAGGCTTGCGTTGGAGGCATCCAGCTTAAAATATGAAGTCGCGAGCGGTAGGTCTCATAAATCAATTGGACCTGTTCGCGCGACGGAAGATCACAGCCTGTGAAGGGCTCACAGGCTTGGTAGTCGATCAAGGATTCGAATAGAGGTCCACCCTCTGCGAACACATGATCCCAAGATTCAAAATGAATTCCTTGCGAGTGGCCGTTAATCACACTGTCTTCAACGGCCAGCAGAACTGCTTCGGCTGCTAACGCTTCCGTTTTCATCAAGCACCTCATTATTGTTATTGGTGTCTCAAGTAACGTTAGTGCAGTCGCAGTGCACAAATCAAAGGTTAGGTTGCAAATATTTGCGACATGTCCTTGAAGGATTTGAATTCAAGTGCGTTGCCTGAGGGCTCTTGAAAAAACATGGTTGCCTGTTCACCCACCTCACCCTCGAAACGGATATTGGGTTCAATTAGAAACTCGATGTCAGCAGCTTTGAGTTTTCCAGCCAGATCATGCCAATCATCCCAGTCGAGAATGACGCCAAAGTGGCTTGCTGGGACCTGTTTCCCGTCCACAGGATTTGTTGTTGCAGGCGTGTGTTCATCCTCAGCGAGGTGGGCGACCACCTGATGGCCAAAAAAGTCAAAATCAATCCAACGTTCTGACTGACGTCCTGTGCTACAACCGAGAACATCGATGAAAAAAT
>Ga0255756_1003978_pt1 | contig 14621 bp, 7 predicted proteins | sample 011ome_20_FD_179956 | JGI IMG/M metagenome (GOLD analysis project Ga0255756, IMG submission 179956) | Coastal salt marsh microbial communities from the Groves Creek Marsh, Skidaway Island, Georgia - 011509CT metaG (version 2) | ecosystem: Environmental > Aquatic > Marine > Intertidal zone > Salt...
TCAAAGCGTCCTACCGCCTCGCGTTCGACCAACTCCTCTCTGCGAAGGACAGCCTCAACGCGGCTGAACTCGTCGTCGGCGATTTGAGCGCGAAACTACACGACGCTTTCGTCTCCTTCTGGGCGGAAAAGAAAACCACCGCGAATAGTAGTAGTAGTAGTAGTACTGCTCCTCCTCCTCCTACTCCTTCGCGACAAAACGCGTCAAGGTCGTCGTCGCCGCTTTCGTCTCCTTCTGGGCGGGACAAGGAACCGTCTTCTTCTGCTCCTCCTCTGCATCCTCCTTCTGCTTCTTCTTCGAAAAAAGGGCTTTTCTACGCGCAGTTGACCGAACAGTGGTCCTCCTCCTCCTCTGCATTCTCCTCCTCGAACCAACCGACTGTTTCAAATAGTACTCGAATTCGACTTAGTATTTAGGGTTTACATATTTCTCTTTTGGGATCGCTTTAACACTCCTTCATACTTAGTTTTCTTTCGACGACGACACGACGACGACGAAGATATAATAACGCGGAAGGGATAACCTGTGTCACAGAAGAAGCGTTTTTGGAGAGGCAGACGCGTTCACTCGCACACACGCACACTCTCTCTTTTCACATCCTCTCGCTCTTGTGAGTTGGAGATTTTGTTTGCACTCATCTCCGGGAAAAAATTCAAAATAAGAAGAAGAGTAGTTCATCAGTGAGCGAAGGAAAAGAAGAAGAAGAAGAAGAAGAAAACGGATTAAGAAGATGGAAGAAGCGAACCGCCACGCGTCCATGTCGACGAACGTCCAAGGTTCGGACATCGTCTATAACACGTTCCTCAATTTTCTCAACGAGTTGTTTCCGGTGGTAAATCCTGAGACCAACGAGTTAGAATCGAGGAAAATTTACGTCGAACAGCTGTACGAGATGCACGAAACGTCGAGCACGACCATGCACGTGAACTTTCACCATTTGAAAAATTTCGACCCGGACGTGGCGACTGAGGCGGTGGAGGCGAATTTTTATACCTACGAACCATTTTTGAGGCAAGCGGTGAAAGATTTTTGTCGAGAACACGTTCCGGAGATGGTTCGATGGGGCGCCTCAGCGAGCAACAATCAAGGCGCGCAGGAGAAGGATTTTTGGGTGTCGTTTTCGAATTTGCCGGGGACGAAACGGTTGAGAGACTTGAAAGCGGAACACGTCGGGCAGTTGGCGTCGTTTAGTGGGGTGGTGACGAGGACGAGCGAGGTGAGGCCGGAGTTGATTATCGGAAAATTTATGTGCGGCGAGTGCGGCGAGGTGATTCCAAACGTCGAGCAGCAGTGTCGGTACACGGAACCGACTATTTGTCTGAAACAGACGTGCTCAAATAGGAAGAAGTTCGTGCTGATGAAAGAAGGGTGTACTTTCATCGATTGGCAGAGGGTGAGAGTGCAAGAGAACGCGGACGAGGTGCCGGCTGGGAGTTTGCCGAGATCTATGGATGTGATTTTGAGACACGAAACCGTGGAGATGGCCAGGGCTGGGGATAAAGCGGTGTTTACCGGAACGCTGACGGTAGTACCTGAGACCGCGCCGGCGAATATGGCCGGGGATAGGACAGAGCTGGGGAGTTCCGGGAAAGGGAGCGCAGCTGGGACGATGTCGACTGGCGTCGGCGGCTTGAGAGATTTCGGGGTGAGGGAGTTGTTTTATCGAACGTGCTTCGTGGCACATTCTGTCGTTAACGTAGCTGGGCCAACGGCTGGTGGGAACGAAAACGTGTCCGCGAATACCGGAGTGAACATCCGAGGTGGAGACGACGAGAAGGAGGTTGTGAACTCGTTCACGCAAGAACAGTTGAACGATATCGAACGCATGTCGAAAGACCCGAAAATTTACGAAAAGTTTGTTCGCTCGATCGCGCCAACCGTCCACGGGCACTTGGACATTAAAAGAGCCATTGCTTTGATGTTATTTGGCGGAGTGCACAAAATGACAAAACAAGGTGGGACGAATCTAAGAGGCGACATCAATGTTTTAGTCGTCGGCGATCCGTCGTGCGCGAAATCGCAATTTTTGAAATACGTCACCGCATTTCTCCCTCGCGCGGTGTATACGTCTGGTAAATCGTCCTCGGCAGCGGGTTTAACCGCAACAGTCGGGAAGGATATGGAAACTGGGGAATATTGCATCGAGGCTGGAGCGTTGATGTTGGCGGATAATGGGATTTGTTGCATCGACGAGTTTGATAAGATGGAAGTGAAAGATCAAGTAGCCATTCACGAAGCCATGGAACAACAAACGATTTCCATTTCTAAAGCCGGTATCAACGCCACGTTGAACGCGCGAACATCTATTTTAGCCGCCGCGAACCCGTTGGGTGGTAGATACGATAAATCGAAAAAGTTGAAACACAACTTGGCGTTGCCGGCGCCAATTTTATCTCGATTCGATTTAGTCCACGTGATGATTGACGAACCGGACGATTACAGAGACCACATGCTCGCGAGACACATCGTCTCGTTGCACAGGATGAAAGAAAAAGCCATCGAAGTAGATTTCACGCTAGAGCAATTGCAAAGGTACATCCGTTACTCGCGATGTATTAAACCGCAAATGACACCAGAGGCACAGAGAGAAATCGTAGACGCGTATGTGAAGCTGAGAAGAGGCGACGCGCAGCCCGGGTCGACAACAAGTTATAGAATTACCGTGAGACAGTTGGAAGCGCTCGTGCGTTTATCCGAAGCGCTAGCGAGACTGTATTGTCGCGCAAAGATTTTACCCAAGCATGTGCGCGAGGCGAGACGTTTGCTTTCGGAATCAATCATCGCGGTTGAAGCCAGGGATGTTACGTTAGAGGAAGACGACGACGAGATTGACGAAGATGCAGATAAAGGACCGATATTGCCGAGTACGATGAGAGCGTCGATCGCCAAGGAAGAGCGAAAGATGGAGAACGAACGCGAGGAAGTCAGAAGACGCAGCGACGCTGGACTACCCGCAGAAACGAATAGGGAACGTGAGGAGAGGGAAGAGAGAGAAGAGTTAGCGTGGGAACGACGCACCGATGATACTGATGCTGGGGTTAGTGGTGGTGGTGTTGGTGAAGATGATGACGGCATGGTGCGCGATAATAATGCCGCTCCATCTTCGCAACAGCCCGCCGGCGTGGTTGCAAGCACGCAAATCATCGCGCAAGAAAACATTCCTCCAACCGCCGGAAAGAAACCAAAAAAGAAAATAACCATCAGCAGCGAAAAGTACCAAAGCGTGAAGAATATGATCGTCAATCACATCCGCGCGAAAGAGCACGATAATCCAGAACAAGATACATTGGGCGTAAAACAAAGAGACATTGTCGAGTGGTACATGGAGGAGTTCGCAAACAACGAAGCCGACGCCACGGAAACGGAGGATCTCACGAAAGAGCTCAAGCTGCTCAAGATGATCATCAACAAAATGATAAACGAGAATACGTTAATCGTTATTCAAGAAGCCCCCGAGCCAGCAGACGAAGGGGACGTGCCCATGCTACCAGACGCCGGCGAGGGAGACGTTGACGCCGAAGAAACCGCGCTGGCACTCACCGAGGAACAAAAGAAGAAGCCAAAGAAAAAGAAGCCGGATTTGATGGAGCGAATTTTGGGTCTCCATCCAAACTTCGCGCACGAGTAGTAAATTATGTCGTCCGTCGTTTGGATAATACAATAAGAATAATGTGCGCACTTTTCATCATCAGCACATCAGCAATACATCAGCTCCTTTTTTCAACCCCTATTGTCGCCTACAAAAAGGAGAGAATTAATTCCTCACACAAAACACACACCCATCTCTCTCTTTCGTGACGATGATGCTATCCACCGAGAAAGATGAAGCAGAAGAAGTAGACGACCTGAACAACAGCACGGACGACCGCATGTACGCCCGTCTCGCCTCTCTCGAAGTCGATCGATCCATCTTACTCGAAGCGTTTTTGATTTCCAATTGGGGAAACCAAGAGGTGTTAAGATTACCTGCGAACGCGGAAACGGTGAAAGATATCGATTTCGCACGCGTGGACGTGCCGAAAATGATGAACAGTTGCGAGAATGGGATTCCGTTTGATTTGAGCATGTGCGGGAGCTCGTTTTACGGTGCGGGTTTGCCGTTGAAAGAGAGCAGAGGAGGAGGAGAAAAAGACGTGCCTTTCTCGAGCAAAGGCAACGAACAGGAGGAGGGGGAGATGGAAGAGCCGAAGACGACGACGACGGCGACGAAACCGCCACCACCCGAAAAAAGAGGAACAGAGAGTACCAGTTGGAACGCGAAGAACGACAACGATCAACAAAATAATGGAATAAGGAGAGATGATGTCGGTAACGACGTCGCGAGAGACGACGAGGGGAATAACAACGACGACGACGATGATAGCACCGCGGAGAACATACAACAGTTGCGAGAAACTATACAGAAAGAGTACGAGAATAAAGCAGACTCACAAGAGGAACAGAAATTGGACGATTCGCCGTTGGTGAAGTCTATGCGCGAACTTGGAGTTGGGTCACCCGCTGCAACCGCGTCGCCGAAAGTAGGGGGAGAGGACGCCGACGAAGGAGAATTTCCGCGAGAACAAAAATCGAAAGAAAATCAGCAACCAGAGCAAGCATCGACGTCGAGGACTTCGACAGATAAGAGTAGCAACAAAGAAAAGTTCCAAATCATGGAATTACTTTTAAAATCGGCGCTGGATGATATTGTTGAACCGACGTTTTCGGCGTTTTCCGAGTCTGATTTTGCCGAGCTCGCGTTGGAGGTGTGGTTGTGTCGAACGCCGTCGTGGTCGAATGATGCCATATCGGAAGTCATTAAAGCTCTAGATATAGATGAGGCAGTAGGGAAGACGATTGCAAATATTGCGACGAAATGCCAAGGGTACGCACCGATGGAACCGGAACAGTCGGCGAGGACGCATTTGATGTCTATGAGTTTAGGTAATGTTCATCGCGCGACGGACATTTTGTGTCCAGAGATTGACTTTTTTACATCGAGATCGATTGCAATTTGCGAGGTTTTGCGAGCGGCGAAGAAGATAGAAGACGAGAACTCGACGAACGGGAAAACCAATCCGTTTTTACCAGCAGGTGGAGGAGGAAATGGACAGAACGACGACGGACAAAAGCCAGTATCCATGTCGCTCATGCTGCAAGAACTCACGAGATTCATCTCCGAATCGAGAGGAGATGTTCGAGCGTTTTTTACTTCGCAGGAAGATTGCGACCAAATACTCGAAGCTATCGAGCACGCGCTCGATAACGTTGACAACGAATCGCACGGGGCTAAGATTTCATCCGCGCATCCGCCCTCCGTCGCGGCGCGAGCGTATTACCAACTTTTCAAAACCGCACTCGATCCTGTTGAAGAGAGATCGCTCGCGTTCGATTGCGAGGATACTCTGAACATTTTAAAGAGTACCGTTCGCGTCGGGTTAGGTCCGTCCATCACGGAAGCTGCGCATAGCGCGTTACTTGTGCTCTTCTTGACTAAAGTTGCCACGAGGACGAATGAAGACGACGATTTAGATACGCTCGATGTTGACGAAGAGTTTGAGAAGCGCGCAAGTATTTTGACTCGAGCTGGTACAGAACTCGAGCGAGCGATTTTCTGTCGCACGGACGGTTACGACTATGTCGTCGTCTTCAAGAACGATAAGATAGCTGCGTCGACTTTGATGAAATTGGTGCGTTGGTGCGAAGCCGCAATTAGCGATTACATCTTCGATGTTTCTCCTCCAGCTGATTTCAAGGTCACCGAGCACCCTCTGAACACGTACGATACCGAAGCTTTCGCTGCGATACTGCGTTTGTATCGTTACGTAATGATTGCGCTTGGACAGAGCGACGATGACTTTGAGCACGCTTTGATGAGGGCGAGCACGGCGAGTGCGAAGAAATGTTACGAACGCATTCGCGTACAAGCCATGGAAAATGAAGTCTCCTCTGAAAATTCGAACGATACTTTGGCGCACAATCCAGCTGCGGCTGCCGCTCGAGTTCTCGAAGTTATCGCCTCGGAAGTTTCTAGAATTGCCGACGAGTACGCCGCGCACGTCGCGCCACGCATCAAATCTTGTTTTTTTCCGTCCGAGTACGAATCGTTCGCCGCGAAGTCAGATATTCAGAAAAGACAAGAACGAGCGGACGTGGTCTTCCCACGCGAGCTCGCAAATTTATTCGTCGATGAATTCACGTGGTGGTTAGAGTCCGATCCGCCTTTAACGACGGTAAGTTTGCGAGCGTTGTGGGCGAGTGGCGACGCGCAAGCCGCATTAAGCGTTTGCTGTGACGCGGACGCTTTAAGAAGACACCAAAGAACATCTAATAACAATGATGGTGTAGCGATGATCAGAGCAACCGATGCTGATGCGGAACCAAGCGCTACTAATGCTGCGAGAGACCCGTATGCGACCTTTCCTCAACTCAACGTAAAGGAAAAAGCCGCGCCGCTCATTTTTAAATGGATCGGTACCAAAATCGACGATGCCAACATTTTTGCCGAGCGCGCAGCGCAATCTGAAAAATGGACCAATGACCGTCGGCAGAAAAATCATCCAGCGCAAAGCGCGGTTGAGTTACTCAGACTCGCCAACGAAACTTTAGAAGGGTTTTGGGGTTTGGGTATTCCGTGTTCGGTCTCGGCGATTCGCGCATTAACCGAAGGCCTCGACGGCGCATTTCAAAGGTACGCCAGCGAGCTCTTAAAAGACGTTGGAGATGTGAAAGATGGGGACGAGTTACCGGAGAAACCGCGCCTGACGAGATATAAAAAAGATATCGTCGACAAGATGCAACAAGACGCTTTAGAAAGTATTAAACGGCGTAAATGGGTATCAGAAAACGCGCAGTCGTTAGACGCGACATCTCACTCATACTGCGCCAAGTTATCGGCTTTAGATTTCATATTGGATGAACTAGAGAACGGATCCATCGAGCGGGATCTACCGAACAGATGGATTCGCATGCAGCGCGATTGCGTGGCGTTAACGAATGGATTAGTCGACGAGAACAACAACATTAACGGCGAAGAAGATGGTGACCACCAAGACGACTTTGAAGCCTCGAAATGGCTCGAGGACGTTTTCGCCTCTGCGCGCCAAGCTCTGGCGTCGACTATTGATACGCTCTCGAATTTACTCGCCGCTCGCATCGTGTTTACGAACATGAAGGAAATCTTTCACGACGGTGCCTACGTCACGAAAGATAAGAGTTTGTCGCGTTTATCTGTAGTTGTCGTTCCAGCTTTAGACGATTATATGGGATCGATTGTGTTTTCCATAGGTCCCAGAGCCGCCGCGAGGTTGTTAGAAATCGTCGCTTCGGCCATGTTGCGCAAATTTTGCGAGATGTTCGTTCGAATAACTTTAGACGGAGGCCCGGGAAGAGCCTTTGAAGTCGCCGACGCGAGAGCCTTTGTTTTAGCGGATTTGGAAAGTATACGTGAGACGTTCGAGGCGAATGGCGATGGTTTGAGGGAAGAAGACGTGAGAGTAGTGATGAAAGAAGCCGAGCACATCGCTGCAACCATGGCCTCGGAAACCGATCCGTTGATTAAAGCAATAGAAAATAACGAAGGCGCGAATCCCACGCAGCAGGAGATTATGTTTCGCGTCTTGTGTCATCGAGCGGAACACGCGGCGTCGAAGTTTTTGAAAATTAACGCTAAGTTGCCGAAGAAATAGTTTAGCTCATTTAGAGTGTATTAATATATGTGTTCGTATGATGTTGCATGACAAAAGTACAGTGTACGAGTACCCAGTACAATTCCTTTTTCTAAAGTTGTTTTTAATTGTTTTTTAAATCTCATGTGATTAACCAGCGACCATGGTTTGCTTGACCCCTTCCACCTCGATCGGTTTCGACAACGCTTGGAAGCAGTTCAAAATTGGCTTCTCGCCTTTTGAGATATCCGCTTGGTTCCACCAATCCTTGTATGCGCACATGTTCCCGGCAGTAAACGCATCCACCATGTCTGCCCCGTACGTCGCTATGAAATTATGCGCCTTTTTAATAAAGCTCTGAGTGATGACGTACGATTGCAACCCACTCAACGCGCTCGCGCGAGTGTTCATCTTATAAATGTCAATCTTTGCGAACGCTCCGTTTGGACCTTTCACTCCGACGCTCTTAAAGTGTGGCCCTTCAAACCCGGGTTCTCGCATGAAGTTTTGCAAAAACAACACGTCCGCCTCCTTGGGCATGTTTTCCGTCAACGTTTGTACCGCCCAAAACGGCACGTTCGTCATCTTATTCCCATCTGACTCCATAATCCACGCGATTGGCCACCCTTGATCTTTTACCCACTGCCACTGATACAAGTGCGCGTACAAGCACCCGACGTGATGCGACAAACCTTTATCCAATGAAAACTGGTCCAAAGTCCCGTCTGCTTTCCTCGTGTCGATGTGTTTCAACAATCCCATCAACTGGTAAAAATCTTTCACGTCCGACGCGAAAACCGTCCCGTCTTTCACTTTCTTATGAAACAATTTCCTTATATCTTTCACCGCGTACTCCGCGTTCGCGATATCTTTCGGCCATTTCTTGGCATCGATCCCTTGCGAAATACTCACCGTCTCCGCCAAATCTTCGTAATTCACTCTCGTTTCCCCGGCTAAAGTTTCAATCGTTCGTCGGACTTTCCATAAATCCTCGTCGTTATCTCGCAACGCGATGAACACCACCGGTACGTCTAACACCGGTTCGTACACTTCGTTCAACGGTTTGTACGCGCCAGTCACCACGTGTGGACCGTCGCTGGATGATGCTTTCTTCCCTAAAGTTGGCAACGGTGTTCGATGTTCCGTCGTCGTATCGTATCGTTCTTGGTGGAAGGTGTTGTACGAATTCGACGGATCGTGATGCACGTCCGCTCGGTTGAACACCTCGAACGAATTCTCGATCGCTTTTTCAATCTTCTGAAACCCTTTCGATGGATTCATCATTCCCAGTTGCGCAGAAGAGGAACTCGTCACGAGCGCGTGTTTGCTCACCGCGGCGACGCCAATCGTGCTCAGCGCAAAGAGCGCGGCAGAAATGGCGAAGAGTGTGTATTTGCTGCTCGACGTGGAAGGTTGTCGATCGAACGGTTCATTTTCCTGGATCGGGGCGAGTAAGTGTTCGCGCTCGTTCGCGTTTTTCGTCGTCATCGCGCGTATTGGTGGTGGTCGTGTTGTGTGTATGCCGCGCGCGCGTCTTGTGGAGATTTTCTTTGATTTCCCCGCGGTCCTTTTCGGGTTTAGGGTTTAACTCCTCAAAAGGGGGGAAAGCGATAATACTATGCAAAGAGTAGCGTATATGAATATATATATAATGATGTGAACAACCTCTTTCTCTCCTTCTCTAATGCTCTCTCCTTTGCATTCTTCTTTTCCTTTGTCTTCTTCTTTATTATCCGTGATGGTGACTTTTTTTCGAAGACGAAGACGAAGCGCCGCCGTGCTTATTAGATTTTTCCTCTTTCTTCTTGTTATGGGCGACGATTTCGTTGTCGTTGTCGTCTTTTTCTACTTCGCCCAACTGACTGGCGGGCATTTTACGCCTCCCAATCAACGTTCCGGCGTCGTCTACGGTCATCATCGAGTCTTTCGGCTTCGTCAAACCTTGGCCCGGGATTTGCTTGAATTTCTTTTGCCAATCGCGTTCCTTCATCGGAATGTAGTTGGCGGAGTAATCGCCGTTGGTAAACACGACGTGTTCTGTCGCCCAACTCATCCGGTAGTTATCCACCGTCGTTCTTCCCATTGGTGCGGTGTTGATGTTTCCATTTTCATCCAACGTGACCACTTTCCCGTGCACTTTTTTCGTCGACGCCATGCCGCCGGAGCTGCTCGTTTCCACCGGTTCCACGTGCTCCGGTAACTTGCTCCCGTCCGGAATATCAAAATCTAACGCTTCTTCTTCTTCTCTCTTCTTTTTGCTGCTACTTTTTTTATTGCTCTTCCCGAGTTGCGGAAGTTCTTGTACGCGCGCCTCGCCTAAACTCGCGCTCATCATCGCTCTTACTTTCGGATGCGTCGTCACCCAATTCGTCGTCTCGTACGGCACGGATTCCGTGTCGATTAGACCGTTTTTCCACTTTGATTTCTCGTACTTTTGGCCGTTGAAATATACCTCGTTGCTTTTGCCTTTGTACGTTCTTCGATCGCTGTTCAGCGGGTAGGAGAAATGTTCCGCGTCAGCGCCGTAACTGCCTCCTTTTCCTCCTCCTTTCGTCATCATCATCATCGTCGCAGACGATCCTCCGCCGGCGGACGACGTAAACGACGACGACGACAGAGCCGTCGAGGCGACACCAAACGCGGCTAAAGATACCGCGCATCCCATCGCAAACGACGACACGATGTTGTTCGCACTCGATTTGGTATTCGCAGAAGAAGAAGACGCATCACGTCCGCCGCGGGGGGATTGGAAGGGGCGCGTCTGCTCCTCGACATCATCATTCTCGTCGGAAGGAATCGCGTCGTAGTGCTTCGCCAGCATCGCCACTCGACCACCCATTTATTATTGTTATTCGAACTTCTTCTCTGGTAGTGGTAATGAAAGTCGCAGTCGTCGTAGTAGTCCTCGTCGAAACGCAGCAGCACAAGCAGTCAAGGAATGGCGTATCTCTTCCGTGTCTCTTGTTTTTCGTGGTGAACGCTTGACTCTTTTTTTTCAGAGGGGCATTTCAATTTTAGGGTGTAGGGTTGAGTTGAGACGATTTTTCTCTTTTTTGAAAATACGCGAGCGATTCCTTTCTTCATACTACGACTCGCAAGAGATGGGGGCATCATCATCATCGTCGTTGACGGAAGCGGAGATCGACAAACTGACCGCGTCGAAGTTGAGAAAACTTTTAGATGCGAAAGGAATCGCGCACGAGAAGAAAGAGTTAAAAGCGGCTCTGGCGGCGAAATTGAAAGACGCGATGAGGAAAGAAAAAGAAGGAAAAGAAGAAGAAGAAGAAGAAGAAGAAGAAGAAGAAGAAGAAGATTCAGAAGAAGAAGATTCAGACGAAGAAGACTTCGACGAGTACGAGGACGACGGATCCGTGGAATGGATGTTGAGAATGCACCAAAAGATCGCGCGACCAAAAAACAAAAGAGACTGGGAAATCCGCGAAAGCGTCCTGTCAGGTGGAGGCATTCCCTGACAACTAAGAAAGAAAACGTCAGATACGAGTACTCACAAAAAGACACGAGAGACACGCACAAAAAGATAGATACAAAACCGAGAGTGTAAATCTTTTCTACTTAAGGTGCCTTTAGTTACTTTACTATTACTTTACTATACACTCGAGTCTCTCTTTTTCTCCTCTCTCTCTTGCTTGGTTTCGGAAGACTCTTTTCTTCAAACGCCTAATCCGCTCGCGCTTCCGCTTCCATGCGAATGTTCAAGTCGTGATAATACTCCGGATCCGCCAACGCTTTGTAGCAGTTCAAAATAGTCGGCGTCGGATTTTGCGGATCGAACGGGTGCGTGTACTTTTGCATGTCATACATAGTCCAAGCGATGTTTTTCGCCTCTTCGTTGTTGTAAGACGTCGTGCACAGCTTGTTCAAAATGTACCCGTCGATCATGTCCGCGCCGTGTAAAGCTAAAAAGTGTTGGATTTTCTCGACGAACGTGTCCGTGGCGATGTACGAGGCTAAGCCGGCGTAGCCTTGTTGCGGATGGTAGTTGAGTTTGTCGAAGGAGTATGTTTTGTGCTCGCCGGAAGTTGGGTGTTTGATTTCTACGTTGCGTCGTTCCACGCCGGCGGGTTCGTACGGATACAACTGCAACGTGACAAAGTCCGCGTCGCCGGGCATTTGTTTCGCGACGGACGGGATGGACTCCAAAGGCACTCTGGTTAAACTCAATCCGTCAGATTCTAAAATCAGCGCCTTTTTCAAACCTGTATCTTTAATTTTCTGCCACTGGTATAAGTGCGCGTACAGACATCCGTAGTGGTGGGATAAACCTTGCGATTGCGCGCGAAAGTATCCGTTTTGGTCTCGCTTTTCCACCTCTCCGATCCAAGGAAGTTCGGCAACCGTGCGACGTTCGGGAGGTAAATCGGCGTACAACGGATCGTTTTGATGAATGTTCCAAAACAAACGCGCGAAACCAGTTGCGTATAATGCTTCTTGCAAACCGCTTTGCGGCCACGCTTTCGGGTCCACGCCTGGGGATTTCTCCGCGTGAATCAATGGAATCTCTTTCAAGCGCTCTTGCGTGCGCTCCCACATGGTCGTATCAGTATCGCTATCCGCAGAATCCAAGTCTAAGCGTTTGTCGAGCGTGATGACGAACGCGTGCAAGTCAGTCGCGTCCGGGATCGGCTTTTTCTTTTGCGCTTCAGTTTGGGGGTATACGAATAATGTCTTGCCGTTGTTCCAAAGTTCGTGCGCTTTCGGTTGCATGTACTCTCTCCCGTCGCCGTCAATCAACTTCACGTTATCGGCCAAGATTCTAGGGATTTTGAGTTGGCCTTCTTCTTTTTGCTCGTCGACTCCAACATTCGCTTCTTGCGCTTGATGTTCTTGCGCGTATTGTTGTGCTTTGACTTCCTTTTCCTTTATCGGCACTTGCGAAAGGTACACCACCGGTCGATCCTGTCCTTCTTCTTTGCGTTCTTCCTCAACTTGAGCGTTGTCCTGTACTTGCTCCTCGGCTTTCGGCATAACGCCAGCTTCTGGTTGTTGTTCTGGTTCTTGTTGCTGCTGTTGTTCTTGTCCGTCTTTTTGCTCTTGCTGCTGTTGTTCTTGTTCTTTTTGTTCTTGTTGTTGTTCTCCTCCTTCTTTGCGCTCTTCATTTTCCGCGGCAATCTCATTGGCGGCTTCCGCAACTACATCCTCAGTTTTCGGCATCTCGTGCACTTGTTGACCTTGAGCTGGTTCTCCTTCTTCTTGCTGCTCGTTGTTGATGTTGTTGTTGTTGTCGTTGTTTGTACTTTCAAGAGGCGTCGACGCTTCAGAGGAATCCGCCGCCGCCGCCGCCACCGCTTTGTTCGCGTCATCCGTATCTTCGCCCAACTTGGGTACCCACGATCGTTTCGGAATCTTTTTTCCTTCCTCGTCTTGAGCGGAGGCTATCGACTTATCTCGTAAGGTCGAAGTCATCTCTTTCACTTTGGTGGACTTCAATGCCGACGTCGATGCAAAAGATTTCTCCGCGTCGAGATTCACGCCAGCTTTTAAAAGCATTTGTCTCGCGGCGGCTAAAATCTCCGGCGTAGGCTTTCCAAGCACGCCGTCTATCTTTTTCGCTTCCGCTTCGTTACCATCAGCCGGTTCGACTTTCTTAACCTCGCCTGCTAACAGTAACTTGGCAAACTCGATAGCTTTTGGCGACGGTTTGTCGTCCTCTTCTTCCGCGGAGGCCTCTACTTTTCCTTCATCCTCTTTTTTCTCCTCGCTTGGTTGTCCTTCTACTCCTTCTTTTTTCTCCTCTTTCGCCGCGGCTTCAATCTCCGCCTCGGCTCGTGCTTTTGCCTCTTCTTCGCTCTTCAAAAAGTTCTGCGCGATTTCGAGCAAAGACTGCGGCTGAGAAGGCTTAATTTTGTCAACATCTTCTTTTTTATCCTCCGTCGGCGACGAGATGGTGGTAGAAGAAGGTTCAGAGGTTTCAGAAGAACCTTTCTTCTTCTTACTCTGCGCGACGACGCTTTTCTCCGCTCTGACCAGCGCGATCGTATTTGCCGTCATTTCTTCCGCATCTCGTTGCTGCTTGGCGTCCAATGGCGTCTCTTCGCCGTGCTTCTCTCTCAACAACTTCGTCGCCGCTTCCAGCAACGCCGGCGACGGTTTCTCCACTTCACCGAGTGCCGCTAAAAACTCTTTCGTCTCTCGCGATTGCTCTTCTTTCGCCTTCTCCGACGACTTCTTCCAGCTTCTTCTCGGCATAGCGCCTAATCCAGCCGCCTCCGCGTTCGCAAAGGCGGTATCGTCCTCGCTTCCTTGTCCTTCCCGTCGACGAGTATCATCGTATCCGCCTAAACTCGCCGCCGCCGCTTCCTCGGTTTCCATCTTCTCAATCTCTCTCCTCGACGGAATCTTCGTCGTGTACTTCTGCAACAACGCCCTCTCGTCCTCGCGAACGATTAACCCGTTGAAAAAATGGTTTTTCCCGCCGACGGGTGCGTTCGCGGCGACGCCTTCACTGATCACCCCTAACTTGGCCGAGGGCAAGATACCGCGCGGCCTTCGGTGGCCTCCTCCAGCAACAGCAGTATTCGCCGCACCAACACTCCCGCGAGGACTCGAAGTAGTCGTAGTATTTCCGGTAGCGATCGCAACACCGGCGCCGACGGCTAACGCGATCGCGATGAACGTCTTCTTCCTCGACCAATAAAACGACGACGACGATGATGTCGAGGACGCGGCTCCTCCGTGTCCTCCCTCGTGATGATTGCGGAGAATCAATCGCTCGCGTTCATCGTCCATCATCACTTCCTTGTTCCTATTCATATATATAAGAATGAAAAGAGCGAATGAATCAAAAGTCGCAGCAGCGGTGCTCTCTCTTTCCTCAAAGTGTTTTATGCGCGAAGTGTTACAATACTTTCAACTTTTAAGCGCGCGTTTCTATCTCTGTCGTGTGTTTTGCGAAATGCACAGACAGCGCCCTCTTTCTTAAACCCTACACCCTAAATAAAAAAACTCTTGTTTTTT
>Ga0255756_1003980_pt1 | contig 14619 bp, 17 predicted proteins | sample 011ome_20_FD_179956 | JGI IMG/M metagenome (GOLD analysis project Ga0255756, IMG submission 179956) | Coastal salt marsh microbial communities from the Groves Creek Marsh, Skidaway Island, Georgia - 011509CT metaG (version 2) | ecosystem: Environmental > Aquatic > Marine > Intertidal zone > Salt...
ATCCGGGTAATCGGGTTTGACTCTCTGTTGGTCGATTTTGCCGATGAAATGGGCGCGGGCACGGTCATTCGCGGCATTCGGGGTGTCACAGACTTCGAATACGAATATCAACTCACCGGCATGAACCGCCAACTTAATCATGACGTCGAGACAGTGTTCCTGATGGCAGATATCTCTTTGCAGCATATTGCGAGCAGGCTGGTCAAAGAGGTTGCGATCTACGGCGGAGAAATATCCAAGTTCGTGACCGCTTCCGTGCGCGAAGACGTGATAGCGCGGGTTCCAAAACAGCGCTCTGTGTAGAGTGGGGCGATCATTCATTGCGGCGACAGATGCTTGCCGCTAGATCGCATGTCAGAAAATCAGGACATTAAGATCGCGTGACCTTGAACATGATGAAGAAAATACTCGCAGCCTCTATTTCAGCGGCATTGCTTGGCCTCCCGGCCGCGGCGCCTGCACAAGAAGCTGAGGCTGAGACCGTTGAACAGGCGCCGGCTTCCGCGGCTCAAAATTCGATCAATTACGATGTGACAGCGGACCCTGACAATGTTTGGCTGCTCGATCTGTCCAATGGTGAGCGTGTTGCGATCCGCCTGATGCCGGCTTGGGCGCCCAACCATGTTGAGCGCATCAAGACACTGACCCGTACCGGGTTCTACGATGGTGTGATCTTTCACCGTGTGATCGACGGCTTTATGGCGCAGGGCGGCGATCCCACCGGCACAGGGCAAGGCGGCTCTGCGATGCCTGACCTTGAGGAAGAGTTTAATCCGCGCCCGCACATTCGCGGAACTGTTTCGATGGCCCGCGCGACAGATGAGAACAGCGCGAACAGCCAGTTCTTCATTGTATTCTATCCTCGTTTCAGCCTGGACAAACGTTACACCAACTTTGGCCGCGTGATTTCGAATATGGACGGGGTGGATACGATCACTCGCGGCGAACCGCCTGCCAATCCTACGCGCATTCTTCAGGCTAGCATTGCTTCGGACAACAAGCCGCAGCTGTTCCCACAGCCCGAGGCGCCCGTTGAAGAAGAGATCACCGCTGATCTTCTCAGCGCGCCGCTAAACTAATCGCTCTTTCCATTGCGATTGGTGCACCTTAAGGCGCGCCAATCATGCGTGTTGATCTATTTGACTTCGAGCTCCCGCAAGAGCTGATCGCGCTGCGTCCCGTGCGCCCACGTGATGCGGCGCGCATGCTCTATGTTCCGGGCCAGGGCGCATTTGAAGACTTGGGTGTGCGGGACCTGCCCAAGCTTCTCAAACGGGGCGATGTACTGGTGTTCAACGACACCCGTGTCATTCCCGCGCAGCTAGAAGGTCGTCGTGCAGGCGGAGAGGCCAGGATCGGAGCGACTTTGCACAAGCGTGAGGATCTGCGCCGATGGATCGCGTTCATTCGTAATGCGAAGCGTCTGAAGGAAGGCGATCAGATTGTTTTCGGCGGCGGCGTGACCGCCACTGCAGAGAAGCGAAATTCGGACGGCAGCTTCACTCTGTTTTTCGAGGGCGATGAACCCGTCGAAGTGTTGCTTGACCGTGCAGGCACAATGCCATTGCCGCCTTATATCGCGGGCAAGCGCCAGATCGACGCGCAGGATTATGAAGATTACCAGACGATGTTTGCGCAAGAGGATGGCGCAGTTGCTGCGCCAACGGCTTCCTTGCATTTCACAGAACGCCTGGTTTCAGAATTGGACGCAGCCGGAATACAGCAGGAAACGCTGACCCTGCATGTCGGTGCGGGCACATTCCTGCCGGTTAAGGCCGATGATACCGACGACCATCAGATGCATTCGGAATGGGGGCGGATTACGCCTCAAGTTGCTGATCGCCTCAACGCAACCCGCGCTGCGGGAGGGCGGATTATTGCAGTTGGCACAACCTCACTGAGGCTGCTGGAAAGCGCGGCCCGCGAAGATCGAACCATCACCCCGTTTGAAGGCGACACCGATATTTTCATCACGCCGGGATACCGCTTCACGGGTGTCGACGGTTTGATGACAAACTTCCATCTGCCCAAATCCACACTGATGATGCTTGTCAGCGCGCTCATCGGTCGCGAACGCATGATGGAAGCTTATGAGCATGCAATTTTGCATGGTTACAGGTTCTATTCGTATGGTGACTCATCATTATTGCTGCCCTAATCGGTTGCAATGAACGAACCGATCCTTGAGCTGCATGGTCTCAGCAAAATCTATCCCGGTGGTCTCAAAGCGCTGGACAGTGTTGATCTGGAAATCCGGCAAGGTGAAATATTCGCGCTGCTTGGGCCTAACGGAGCCGGCAAGACTACATTGATCGGTGCTGTTTGCGGCCTGGTCAGACCAACTTCTGGCAAGATACGCGCGTTCGGGCATGATCTTGCCAGGAACTGGCGGCATGCCAGAGCGCGGATAGGCTTGGTGCCGCAAGAACTCTCTACAGACATGTTCGAACCGGTGATTGACGCGGTCAGCTATTCACGCGGCCTGTTCGGGCATCGGCCTGATCCGGGGAGGATTGAAGATATACTGCGCTCACTTAGCCTTTGGGACAAGCGCGGCGAACGGATTATGGCGCTCTCAGGCGGCATGAAACGACGTGTGCTGATCGCGAAGGCGCTGGCCCATCAACCTGACTTGCTTTTCCTAGACGAACCCACTGCGGGGGTAGACGTCGAGTTGCGCAAAGGCATGTGGGAGCTGATCGGCACCATGCGCGAACGCGGTGTTACAATCATCCTGACCACCCATTACATCGAAGAAGCCGAAGAAATGGCGGACCGTGTCGGGATTATCAATCAGGGGCGCTTGCTGATGGTCGACGACAAGGCTGCCATGATGCAGCGTTTGGGCCGGACTGAAGCGCATATCGAGTTGGCTTCACCTCTTGACGAGTTACCCGGAGCACTCGCTCACTTTCCTGTCGAGATCGAGCAAGGCGGTCGTTCACTGTGTTATCGCGGCGGCGATGGCACAGGCAAGGGCAAGTCCGAGGTTGCTGAACTGACAAAGGCACTGACCGCAGCTGGCATCGACTACACTGGTATCGATGTGCACGAGAGCTCACTCGAAGATATCTTCGTGTCACTGCTTGGCGAAGAGGAACTGGCATGATGGGGTTCAATTTTCGCGGCGCATGGTCGATCTTCAAACGTGAGGTCACCCGCGCTTTTCGCACTGCGTTCCAGTCGATCCTTGCGCCAGTTCTCACGACATCGCTCTACTTCGTTGTGTTTGGATCGGCGATCGGCAGCCGAATGGAACCGATTGATGGTGTGCAATATGGCGCGTTCATTATCCCTGGACTGTTGATGCTTACCTTGCTGGGTGAGACGACTTCGAACGCTAGTTTCGGCATTTACATGCCGCGGTTTACGGGAACCATCTACGAATTGCTCTCTGCGCCCGTTGGCGTCGCGGAGACACTAATTGGTTTTGTCGGCGCGGCAGCCGCGAAAAGCCTGATCCTGGCCAGCATCATCCTGATTACCGCAAACCTGTTTGTCGATTACACCATCGCGCACCCGATCCTGGCGGTGATCTATATCATGCTGGTCGCTGCAAGCTTTTCACTCTTCGGCTTCATCCTTGGCGTATGGGCGGACAATTTCGAGAAGCTTGGCATTATTCCGATGTTGTTCTTGACCCCTCTGACCTTCCTCGGTGGCACGTTTTATTCGATCGACATGTTGCCAGAGCCGTGGGGCAAGATCGCGCTCGCCAATCCGATCGTTTATCTGGTCAGCGGGCTGCGTTGGACATTCTATGGCAGTGGAGACGTAAGCTTTGGCCTGTCTCTGGGTATCACGCTGGGATTTTTGGCAGCCTGTACAGCGATAATTGCTTTCATCTTCAAGACCGGATGGCGCCTGAGAGCCTAGCCAGAACGCGCTGTGTGTTACCGTATTACAACGCCCTTAAATTATCGAATATAAGCAGCAAAATGCGACTTCAAGTTGCCTTGTTGGCCTCGGATTTCGGAACGATATGGGCTGCGCCGCTCGCCCCCTGAGCGGTGAAGAATGAAAGTACAAAAGAATGAAAAAGCAGTTTGTAGCAGGGCTGTTCGCAGCGGCTATGATGACGCCAGCCGCTGCGCTGGCTCGGGATTCCAACGAAACCGAAACATTCATCGGCGTATCGGCCGGATACCATGATCTGGGTGTTGGTTAGGATGAAGCTGAAGGCGTGGAGCTTGACGATGGAAGCCCGATTTTTGGTGTGGTTGCGGGCGTCGATTTCCCCATTGGTGGTGATCTGTTTGCCGGTGTTGAAGGTAACTTCCACTTCGGCACAGACGAAGTCGACTATGAATATGGCGCGCTGGCTCGCGTCGGTATCGCCGATTCAAGCGGCACCAAATACTACCTGCGTGGTGGCTACCAGGAAATCGAACTCGACGTTGAAGAGATTTTGAACATCGAACTCGACGATGGTGAGTTGGATGGAGTGGACACCAGAGATGGTGATCTGATCGTCGGTGCTGGCATCGATATTCCGCTCGCAGGCGGAAAGCTGCGTTTCAATGTCGACACAGTTTCGTTCGACACGGTCCGTGGCACCACTGGATTCGTATTCTCTTTCTAATCATCGAGAAACAGGAACAGGCCGGCGGTGCTATGCATCGTCGGCTTTTTTCTTTTGAGTGACATGATTGTCTCTGGCGGCTAGCGGGTAGCGCCATGAGCGAACGGTTCAAATTCACCATAAGCGCCACGGACGGCAAGGCCCGCACTGGGTGCATCCAGATGCAGCGGGGCGACATTCGCATGCCTGCCTTCATGCCCGTTGGGACCGCCGCGACGGTCAAGGCAATGAAGCCGGAGACCGTGCGTGAGATTGGCGCGGACATTATCCTTGGCAACACCTATCACCTGATGCTGCGCCCCGGTGCAGAGCGTGTTGCGCGCTTGGGCGGGTTGCATAAATTCATGAACTGGCAGCGGCCGATCCTGACCGATAGCGGAGGCTATCAGGTCATGAGCCTGTCTGAACTGCGAAAGCTAACCGAGCAGGGCGTTGAGTTCCGCAGCCATATCGATGGCTCCAAGCATATGCTCACGCCAGAACGATCGATGGAGATACAGCGCTTGCTTGGGTCCGACATCGTCATGGCGTTTGACGAATGTCCGCGTGCAGATCAGCCCCGTGATGTGATCGCAGAAAGCATGGAGTTGTCGATGCGATGGGCAAGGCGCAGCCGGGCCGGCTTTGATAGCGGCGGAGAACACGCCGCAAAGTCAGCCTTGTTCGGCATCCAACAGGGCGCGCTCGATGAAGATTTGCGCCAAATCAGCGCCGAGAAGCTCATCGAGATCGGCTTTGATGGCTATGCGGTCGGCGGGCTTGCTGTGGGCGAGGGGCAAGAGGCAATGTTCGCTACGCTCGACTATGCGCCAGACCAGCTACCTCAAGACAAACCGCGCTATCTCATGGGCGTTGGCAAGCCCGATGACCTGGTTGGCGCGGTGGAACGCGGGATAGATATGTTTGATTGCGTGTTACCCACGCGATCAGGGCGCAATGGTCAGGCCTTTACCTGGCATGGGCCGCTTAATCTACGCAACGCGAAACACGCAGAAGACACCGGCCCGCTTGATGAAAGATGCGCCTGCGATGTCTGCAATACGTACTCGCGCGCTTATCTGCATCACCTGCAGAAATCGGGTGAGATCTTGGGGGCTATGCTGGTGACTGAGCACAATCTCAGTTTCTATCAGCAGTTGATGCAGGCCATGCGCGATGCGATTGCCGAGGGGCGCTTTGCAACGTTTGCTGCTGATTTCCGCCGCGATTACCTGTCCGCTTAGCGGTTCAAGAAGCTCTTCAGCCTTTCGCGCTTTTTGGCCGCCTCTGAGGGACTTGCGGTTCGCGCCATATTCTCAATTCGTTTGCGCCATTTCGGCAAACGCTTGTCCGCTTCGCCATGCTTTACGGGTCCGAGGGCGAGAAAACGCACTGGCTTGAATCCACAGAAACCCAGAACCTGACGTTTGCACCTCTCGATCAACGCATTGCCATACATCAACCGCAAGAACAGCGGTGGGGTGTCCATAGTTGCGATAACATCGGCGGAGCGCCCTTCCATCAGTTTGTCCCACCAGTTGTCGTCATCATGATAGGCGAAGGTTAGGCCGGGTAAGAGGAGGCGATCAAGCAAGCCCTTAAGGTGGGCTGGCTCGCTGCCCCACCACATTGGGAAGGCTACCACCAAATGATCGCAAGCATCCAGCAAGGCAGCGACACGATGCAAGTCCGGCTCCCATTCGGTTCGCTTGGCATAACCATGATGAAAAACCGGATCGAATTGCAGGTCACGCACCGCAATCCGATCGACTTCATAACCGGGCGCTAAACCTGCCTGATACAAGTCGAGAAGATGACTCGTAAGCCGGTTGGTATCAGGGTGCCTGTCAAGGATCAGGATACGCATTTCGCAGAGGATAGGCCCTACAAAGGGATGTAGGTAAATACAAAAAGGGCGGCCCGCAAAGGCCGCCCTTTTTGTATATCGAGCTTATCTCTTGGATTAGCGCGAGTAGAACTCGACCACGAGGTTCGGTTCCATCGTTACCGGATAAGGCACTTCGTCCAGCTTCGGCACGCGGGTGAACTGAACCTTGTCATTGCCGTCAGGGGCAACATAGTCAGGAATGTCACGCTCTGGCAGGCTCTGGGCTTCGATAACCAGCGCCATTTCCTTCGCCTTGCTGCCGAGGCTGATCACATCGCCTACATCACAACGGCGCGATGCAATGTTGCACTTCACACCGTTCACATAGATGTGGCCATGCGAAACGATCTGACGTGCGGCAAAAATGGTTGGTGCAAACTTCGCGCGATACACGATCATGTCGAGACGGCGCTCAAGCAAACCGATCAGGTTCTGACCGGTGTCACCCTTCATTTTGGTTGCATCTTTGTAAGTAGAGCGGAACTGCTTCTCGGTTACGTCGCCGTAATAGCCCTTAAGCTTCTGCTTGGCGCGCAGTTGCAAGCCGAAATCGCTCATCTTGCTCTTGCGGCGCTGACCGTGCTGGCCCGGGCCGTAAGAACGCTTGTTCACCGGGGAATTCGGACGACCCCAGATGTTTTCACCCATCCGGCGGTCAAGTTTATGCTTCGAGCTGGTACGCTTCGTCATGGATTATCCTTCAAATTGCATGAGCCGCCCCTGTGGCGACCATTTAACCCGGCCTCGCTGCGTTTGAGAAAGTTTCAAGCGCGGCTACCGCTTCACCGGGGTGCGGAGCCAATTTGCGAAGGCGCGCAGATAGCAGGATTGTGCACTGCGTCAAGACGTTTGGTGGATTCAAATCTTATGTGTAAGCTCTCACTTGCGGTCGCACGCCAAGAGGTATTTTGGGGAGATTGCCGCGTGTCCAAAGAATTTGATTTCGAAATCGTTGATGCTGGTTCATCGGGGGCCGCCCTTGCTGCCAGGCTGAGCGAGAACCCGAACGTGAGGGTGGCATTGCTTGAAGTGGGCGGAAAGCCACCGGCACGAGAGGAAATCCCCGCAGCCTGTGCGTCGCTGCAGCTTGATCCTGAATGCGACTGGATGTTTCAGGGGGAGGCCGGAAAGGCAGGTCGCGGACTGCGTAATAACAAGATACCGGTTCCGCGCGGCAAGATGCTGGGTGGGTCATCTGCCATGAACTATATGGTTTTTGTGCGCGGCCACCCGGGGGATTTCGACAATTGGGAGGCGAAGGGCGATTGATCGAAGTCGTGTTCCAGAAACGAACTGCGTTTAGTTGCCGCGGTTGAATTCGCGCCATTCCTTGCTGGTCATGCATACACGCTCTTTCTTGCGTGAACCCATGCCGGTGCTGATCCGGCGGCAAATCCGTTTGTCTTTGGCTTTTTCTTCTTGAGCTTGCTCGGCGGCGCGCTCTTCTTCTTGAAGTTCGGGCTGAGCAGGTTCTGCTTGTGCGACCAGCGCGAGAGCTATCATGGTAGAAAACATGAATTAAATCCTATGGATGGAGAGGGTTGGGGGGACGCGTACTTTAACTAAACGCCCATCTGAATGTCTACAGAAGAACGCACTGTTTCCTCGAGCGTTCCGCTTTATTTGCGATCACCACGATCAAGCGATGACAACACCCCGCGCAATGTGCGCACTTGCAAGTTATCCCAACCGGGTTTGGTCAGAACTGTCCGCAACGTTCGCCGGGTGGCTTCTGCCCGCGCTTCCGGCAGAAAATAGCCCTTTGGTTCCAGCATGCGCTCCAGATGTGCGATCAGGCCATCTAGTTCCTCTTGAGGGGCGGGGGGAAGCGTTTCGTCTTCCGCAGTGGGTTGAACCAGATCGGCCTGCTTTGACCATTCATAGGCACACAAGATCACAGCTTGCGCGAGATTGAGTGAGCCGAATTCCGGGTTGATGGGAACCGTAAGGATCGTTCTGGCAAGAGCCACATCCTCTGTTTCCAGACCTGAACGTTCAGGCCCGAACAGGATCGCGCTCTTTCCAATCTCGGCGTGGATCGCGCTGCCTGCTTCATCCGGCCCGACCACCGGCTTGGTAACACCGCGCTTGCGCACAGTCGTGGCATAGACGTGGGCACAATCCGCGACAGCTTCGGCTGTGGTCTCGTAGACTCTTGCGCGTTCAAGAACGATATCCGCGCCGGCAGCTAAGGGGCCGGCATCGGGGTTGGGCCAGCCATCGCGCGGCGCAACAATACGCATTTCGGTCAGCCCGAAGTTGAGCATGGCGCGCGCTGCCTTGCCGATATTCTCACCCAGTTGTGGGCGAACCAGCACAAAGACGGGCTGGTTACTTTGTCCCATCTATCGCGGCTTCCTGCACAGTGCTGGCAAATTCTTCGAAGTCCTTGGCCTCTGAGAAGTCGCGATAAACACTGGCAAAGCGGATATAGGCGACGCTGTCGATCTGGCGTAGTCCGTCCATCACCATGCCGCCGATGCGGGAGGAGGCAACTTCGGGATCACCCGCTGTTTCAACCTGTCGCTGAATGCCAGATACAAGCTGATCGATCCGCTCCTGTTCTACCCCACGTTTGCGGCAGGCGAGTGTAACCGATTGCTCCAGCTTGCTGCGATCGAATGCCTCGCGCCGGTCTCCGCTTTTGACAACGATGACCTCGCGCAGTTGGACGCGCTCGAATGTTGTGAAGCGCGCACCGCAGCTTGAGCATTGCCGACGCCGCCGGATCGAGGTGTTATCCTCGGTCGGGCGGCTGTCTTTGACCTGCGTGTCATCGTGGGCGCAAAAAGGGCAGCGCATGGTTTGTCGAAGCTATCCCGCTATTTCTTGACGCGGCTGTAGATCGCGACGCCTACACCCGCGATCAAACCAACAGGCCACGTTACGACGGGCAGAAGCGCGCCTGCGACTGCGCCGACAGCTGCGCCTGTAAGAACTGGCTTGGTTCCAGGATGCTTCGCACCCCCTTTTGCGATGCCGACAACTTCGTCTTTCACATCTTCGAAGATGTTGCCTTCTTGAGGGTTCTTGTCAGTCATGGTTTAGCTCTCCGGATAGACAGGAAAAGCTGCGCACAGTTCCGATACCCGGCCGCGCACGGCTTCCTCGACCTGAGCATCGCCTTCCGGACCGTTCTTGGCAAGTCCGTCGACCACTTCGGCGATCAGCTTGCCGACCTTGCGGAATTCAGCGGGGCCAAAACCGCGGGTAGTGCCCGCTGGCGTACCAAGGCGAATACCACTTGTCACAAAGGGGCTGCGCGTATCGTAGGGAATGCCGTTCTTGTTGCAGGTGAGCCACGCGCGATCGAGGCCTTTCTCGGCATCCTTGCCGGTCACATCCTTGGCAGTCAGATCAACCAGCATGGAATGGTTGTCTGTAGCGCCCGACACGATGCGCAGACCGTTTTCCTCGAGGCTGGCTGCCAGAGCCCGAGCGTTTTCTACCACGGCACTGGCGTAAGCCTTGAAGTCGGGGCGCAATGCTTCGCGGAATGCAACGGCTTTCGCTGCCACAACATGCATCAGTGGGCCGCCCTGCATACCGGGGAAAACCGCCATATTGATCGGCTTGGTCAGTTCTTCATCGTTCCAAAGGATGATGCCTGAACGCGGACCGCGCAGGCTCTTGTGCGTTGTGCTGGTGACCACGTGGGCATGCGGGAAGGGTGAGGGGTGGGCACCGCCAGCGACCAGGCCCGAAATGTGGCTCATATCAACCATCAGATATGCACCGACTTCATCGGCCACCTTGCGGAAAGCCTCCCAGTCCCAGACGCGCGAATAGGCCGTGCCACCAGCAATAATCAGCTTAGGCTTATGCTCTTTCGCGATGGCCATGACATCATCCATGTCGATACGCTCGTCTTCCTTGCGTACGCCATAGGCGACTGGATTGAACCACTTGCCGCTCATGTTCACGGGCGAACCGTGGGTCAGGTGGCCCCCCGAATTGAGGTCGAGGCCCATGAAGTTGTCACCCGGCTGCAGCAGCGCAAGGAACACGGCCTGATTCATCTGGCTGCCCGAATTGGGTTGAACGTTGGCGAAGTTGCACCCGAACAGCTCTTTCGCGCGTTCGATTGCGAGTGTTTCAACCACGTCGGCATAGTCGCAACCGCCATAGTAACGCTTGCCAGGATAGCCTTCTGCATATTTGTTGGTGAACACGCTGCCGGTTGCTTCGAGCACGGCCTTTGAAGCAATATTTTCAGACGCGATCAGTTCGATCTTATCTTGCTGGCGTTTCAGCTCCTTGCCAACCGCCTCTGCGATTTCAGGGTCGGCTTCGGCCAGGTTGTCATGCCAGAAACGGTGCATGATATCGGTATCGGTAGAGGGTGCTGTGCTCATTGGAGAGGCTCAATCGTGTCGGTGTCAAAGGGCGGGTTGGACAATTTGTCGACGCGGCGCTGGTGGCGCCCGCCGGCAAATTCGGTGTCTAGAAATGTTGCAACGCAGGCCTTGGCCATTTCGATCCCGATCAGCCGCGCGCCCATGGCAATGCAGTTTGCGTCATTATGTTCGCGGCACAAGGCCGCCGACAAGGGCTCTGAAACCAGGGCGCAGCGCACAGCAGGATTGCGATTGACGCTTATCGATATCCCGATTCCACTGCCGCATAAGGCAATTCCGCGCTCTGCTGTGCCACCAGCCACAACTTCGGCCAGCTTGTAGCCATAGTCAGGGTAATCGACGCTTTCGGTAGAATGGGGCCCAAGGTCTGCAACCTCATGGCCGGCTTCCATAAGCCACTCTGCAAGCTCTGATTTGAGCTCTGTGGCGGCGTGGTCAGATGCAATCGCTATACGCATGTTTACCATATAGTGAAGGGTAATGATTCTCTCTACCCCGGATACCGGCTTTTCTACCGCGATCTGTGATCAGCTTACCTGCTTGCGCGCCCACGCCGAAAGTTTCTTGGCTTCAGCAGCAGGTTTTCCGGTCGCATCGATTTCTGAAGCGACTTCGCCCTTGGCAGAGGATCGGTGGAAGTCCGCGCTCTCACCAAAGGTAACGGGGCAGGTCTTGAGACCAAACTGTTTTGCGGTCTCTTTGGCTTGTGCGATCTGACGGGTTGCGCCTGCAGGAACCGCGGTAAGCACGACATAGGCGGGCTTGCCTCCGAAATCGATCATTTCAGCCACAGCTTCGAGCGCGTGCAAATCAAACGCACGTGGGCGCGAAGGGATCAGCACCAGATCAGCGGCTTTGATCGCTTCACGCATTGGAGCTTCGGCGTGTGGCGGCGTGTCGATTACCACTACTTCTACATCGTCCTGCTTATGCGCACGCTTGATGGGCTTCGCGAGCCGGGCAGGGGCGCTGGTGACAATAAGCGTGTAGAAATCCCCGCGCCGCCGCCGTGGCTTGCGGGTCGGTATCGATTACGCAGGCTGGCTGCTTCGCCTGCGTAGCGCTCGCGGCCAAATGCAGGGCGATGGTGGTCTTACCCGACCCGCCCTTTTGGCTGATGATGGTAATGTTTGGCATGGTTCGAACCTCAAAATGCTGCACTGCACAATGGGTATCGCAATTCAAGCTAGTACGCGAGAGCGGAATGCGCCCTTATAGGGAAAACCGACCTTACTGATCCAGGAACGAACGCATTTTGCGGCTGCGGCTCGGGTGCTTCAATTTGCGCAGCGCCTTCGCTTCGATCTGACGGATACGTTCGCGAGTCACAGAGAACTGCTGGCCTACCTCTTCCAGAGTGTGATCGGTGTTCATGCCGATACCGAAGCGCATGCGCAGCACGCGTTCCTCACGCGGGGTGAGCGAGGCAAGCACGCGGGTAACCGTTTCCTTGAGGTTCGCCTGAATCGCGGCATCCACAGGGATAATCGCGTTTTTGTCTTCGATAAAATCGCCCAGATGTGAGTCTTCTTCGTCACCGATTGGTGTCTCAAGAGAAATCGGTTCCTTGGCGATCTTCATCACCTTGCGAACCTTTTCCAGCGGCATGGAGAGGCGCGCGGCCATTTCCTCAGGAGTGGGCTCTCGGCCTTCCTCGTGCAGGAATTGGCGCGAGGTGCGTACAAGCTTGTTGATCGTCTCGATCATATGGACCGGGATACGGATAGTTCGCGCCTGATCGGCAATCGAGCGCGTGATCGCCTGCCGGATCCACCAAGTGGCGTAGGTGCTGAACTTGTAACCGCGGCGGTACTCGAACTTGTCGACCGCCTTCATCAGGCCGATGTTCCCTTCCTGAATCAGGTCAAGGAATTGCAGACCACGGTTGGTATATTTCTTGGCGATCGAGATCACCAGGCGAAGGTTGGCCTCAACCATTTCCTTCTTGGCGATGCGCGCTTCACGCTCGCCCTTCTGTACCATGTTCACGATTCGGCGGAGTTGAGTCAGCGACATGCCGGTCTGGCTGGCGATGTCCGAGATTTCAGCGCGAATGCGATCAATTGCATCGGCTTCCTTTTCAGCGAAGGCCGCCCATTTCTTGTCTTTCTTTGCATTGGCTTCGAGCCAGCCGTCGTCCATCTCATTGCCGACATAGGCTTTCAGGAAGTCGAGGCGTTTGACTTTGTGACGCTCGGCCAGTCGCAGCATCTGGCCGCCAAGCGCGGTCAGGCGGCGGTTGAACGCATACAGATTATCCACCAGGAATTCGATCTTGGTGGCGTGGAACTGCATGCTTTCCACTTCACCGGTCAGCTCTTCACCAAGCTTATCGTAGCGGTTTTCCTTGGCCTTCGGGAATTCATTGCCGGCAGCGAGTGTTTCGACACGTTCGGCCTGGAGTTTTTCGAACTTCTTGAAGGTCTGCGTGATGCGCGCGAAGCGTTCGATTGCGTCAGGTTTTAGCGCTTCTTCCATCTGCGCGAGCGACATGGTGTTGTCCTCGTCGTCATCATCGTCGCGCTTCTTGCCTTCGCCTTCTTCGCCTTCTTCGCCTTCTTCGCCGTCATCTTCGTCTTCTACATCGTCATCATCGTCGCGAATGGTCGGGCCAGCGGTCTCTTCCGAGATCTCGTCATCGTCGTCATCTTCGGCGCCGTCTTGCAGCTTTTCTGCCGGCGGTTCCTTGGATAGCATCGCGTCGAGATCCAGGATCTCGCGCAGCTGCATTTCTTCATTGTTGAGTGCTTCGGACCACTGAATGATCGCGTGGAACGTGATCGGGCTTTGGCAAAGGCCCATGATCATCATGTCACGGCCAGCCTCGATGCGCTTGGCAATTGCGATTTCGCCTTCGCGGCTGAGCAATTCAACTGCGCCCATTTCGCGCAGATACATGCGCACCGGATCGTCTGTTCGGTCACCGGTTGTGGTCTTCTTGGCAGCCTCCGCTGTAGGCTTTTTGGCGTCTTTCTTGCCTTCATCGACCTGCATCTCAGCCACTTCGGCTTCCTGCTCGGCTTCAGCTTCGGCATCTTCGTCACTCTCGACGATCTGCACGCCCATTTCAGACAAGGCGGTCTGCACGTCCTCGATCTTCTCGGAATCCATATCCGTTGGCAAAGCTTCGTTCAGCTCGTCCAGCGTGACGTAGCCTTTCTTCTTTGCCTTGGTCATCAGCTTCTTGATCGATGCCTCGTTGAGATCGATCAGGGGTGCATCGTCATCCTTGCCGTTGCCCCCACCATTTTTCTTCGACGCCATAGGTCCAAATCAGTCCGTGTTCATGTCGGAGAGCTGCTCGAATTCAGCAACCTCGCGAGAAATTTCTGTCTCGGCCGGTTTCCCGACCTTGCGTCGTCCAAATTCCTTCAGACGTAAATTCAGTGTAGCCAACCGTTCCCGCAAACGCGCCTGCTCTGCAAACGCCCCTTCTGGGTCTTCTTCAAACCGCGCCTTTGCAGCCTCGAGGGCAGACAAAAGCGCCGGCCTCTCGACCAGTAACGCAACGGCTTCAGCCAATTCCTCGCGCGCATCTACCGGGTCGGTGCTTTCTCGCAGGAAAGCGTATCGTTTGTTATCCGGTGGGGCAGGAAGGCCTTTCGCGCCTGATATGGCGACTTGCCCGTGCGAATCAAGCGTTTCTGACAGTTCAAGCAAGCTTTCGACAGTTTCTGTCATTTTTGCATCATTCTGTGCGAGTTTACCCAAGGCTTCGGTGTGCCGGACAATTTCGCTTGGATGCTGCAAAAGCCCATGGATGACCGCGCGCGTAAACTCGTCACGCGCGCCGCCAGACAGAGCGTGCTTTA
>Ga0255756_1003984_pt1 | contig 14616 bp, 11 predicted proteins | sample 011ome_20_FD_179956 | JGI IMG/M metagenome (GOLD analysis project Ga0255756, IMG submission 179956) | Coastal salt marsh microbial communities from the Groves Creek Marsh, Skidaway Island, Georgia - 011509CT metaG (version 2) | ecosystem: Environmental > Aquatic > Marine > Intertidal zone > Salt...
GTGTGAGTGCTGCGTTCATGATGGATGATGTGTGCTTCTTTTTGTGAATGAGAAAATATCTTTCGTCGTGTGTCTCAGACAGAGAGGCAACAACAACAAATTCTTGCACCAACAAAAAAAGTGAAAAAAAGCAGAATTGGTGGCCGAATGTTTTCACAAAAAAATTTACTTTGAGCTTGCGAAAGCACCCGAATGTTTCTCTCTCTTTTTGACTCCTTTTTGGTGCTTTTGCTTTGCGGGTGAGCTTTTCACAGCCGCAGAAGAGCGAGTTTTTTCAAATAAAACGAGCGCGCGAGAATACTAATCTCGCCAGAAGAAAGAAGTTTTTCTCTTCTTCTCTTCTCTCTGGAGCAGAGAGAGAGAGAGAGAGAAAGCAGAACAACGCTCTCGCGAGAATAAAAGAAGGAGAGAAAACGAGACGAGAGAACCCCCCGAGTGAGTCTTCTTCTTTGTTTTCTTCTTCCGAGTAGTTTCTGCGACGCGCGAAGAAAGAGCAATTGTTGACTCTTTTTCTTCTTGGGGAAAAAAGGAGAGGTCGGGAAACAACGATCAAAAAAATCAGATGTTCGCGCGACCGGGAAGGATACGCGCGTACTGCTCCGTCTCCGGCGGATTGGACGCGTTGAGAGATGCCGGAGGGGTTTCCGACGTGGAGTTATTAGATGCGAGACAACCAAGGGTGAAGAGAGAGGAAAGAATGGATAATAAAGATGATGATGATGATTTTTACGAGGCGAGAAGAAAGGAGGAGCTCGAAACGACGGAACGACGAGAACTGCACGCGCAGTTGAACCGAGAGGACAGCGCGTACGGATACTCATCATCAAACATCAACACGAGTCGCCAGAATAGAAGAAACACGAATAATAATAATAATAATAATAGAGAGGAAGAAGAAGAAGGACCGACGACGCCGCCGAATCAGCGGGAGAGCGAACAACCGCCGCCTCGCGTCGGCGCCAAGAGAGGCCTGATTCCGCACAGTCGCTCGATGCCGGAGTTTGGCGAGGCGAAGTTATGGGCGAGGCGAAACCGAAAGCAACCGCAAAGATTAGACGTGAGGTTGCAGTGCGTCCAGTTGGGGGTGATTGAGAGTCCGAGTAGTTATGCATAGAAGAAGAAGAAGAAGAAGAAGAAGAAGAAGAAGAGAATGATGTATTTTAGTTTTTCGTAATAGAAAGAGGATAGAAGAATTTTCAACCGACGATACGGTACAGTATGCGCGCGAGTGGTAATTACTTTTGATTTTGTTACACTGCTCGTTCTTTTTCAACCGAGAAGCGTATTCCGCGTCTCTTTTCTTTTCTTTTCTCTCTCTTCTAGTTTTTTATTTCGATCGCTTCAACCACCGCAGGAGGAGCTTTCTCTGCTGATTGCGTATCCTCTTCTTTTTCAGAAAGGAGTTTGGAATTAGGTGCGTGATTCTCGGACTCGCGTCTGAGCTCGTTCATCTTCGCCACGAGCGCTTGAATCACTTTCCCGGATAACACACCAAAATCGTACATGTTCATCAGGTGTAAATGAAACAACTTTCTCATCTGGCGGTCTTTCACCAGCTTTTCTTTGTGAACGTACATGAACGAACTCGTGCAGTCTGGCATTTGCCTGTTCGCCATGGCGCAATATTTACGCACGTGTTTGTTCCACATTCTAAAGAAATCTTTCTCGACTTGCGCCACGTCCACGTATTCGTCTATAAACAGCGCGTCTTCTTTGTCCCACATTTCTTCCTGCTCCCTCTCGTCGTCGTCGGAATCGGGAATGGTAGATTTGTCTTCCGTTTTGAAAATTTTCTTGCTCATGGGTAAACACGTTCGCGAGTGGTAATACCGACCGCCGATGGCGAATGATTTTCTCGAGCCCGTCTCTTGAATCGTCGTCTTCTTCGTGGCGACAACTTCTTGGTACTGCGCTGATTGACGAAAATTTTTCTTCTGACTCGCCGCCTTATCGAGCTCGCCTTGCGAAGCAAATTTCCTCTTTTCCAGTTTCGATTTTTCCTTTTTTATCCTCTTCTCTATATATTTCTGTTCAGCCTCTTTCGCGAGTCTTTGACGTATCAACTGCTCCGAAGCGGCGTAGCCGAGAGGAAACTCTTCTTCTCTCCCGTCGCCACCTTCTTCGCGATTCCTTTTAACTCCCACTCCTTGTAGTTTCACGTTGTTCGAATGGCTCCACTGTTGCAACAAGCGCTGTTGCTGTTCTGGCGCGCCGACGTGAAACTGTCCCAATTCCGCCGTGGCTCTATTTTCCGCTTGCACTCTTTCTTTCGCCGCGCGAACAACTTTGGTTAAATTGATATCGTTCCCAAACATCCTCTTTTGACTGTTGTAAAAATCCTTCACGTGTTCCTCTGCATTTTCTCCGTTCAAAACTGCCGCCGCTTTGTCCAAGGAAATCTGGTCGTAATAATGCGGAGTAAAAAACTGCGCGAATGGATTCTCCTCCCACCCTCTCTTGTGCTCTTTCTCTTTCAACGCCGCTTTCTTCGCAACTTGCGAGATATTCTCCTCGATGCTTTTGAGCTGCATCTCATTTTGTTTCTGCAACTGCTTATTCCTAATCTCCTCGTTCAACTTTATCTTCAAAATCGCCAACTCGTTCTCCCACCCGTGCGTTTTACTCTGAACGTCTTGACTGGACGTATTCGTCGGCGCCAAGTTCCCAATCGCCGGTAAAATTACTTTATTCGTTCCAACTTTCTGGTATTTTCCTCCGCTAAAGAACTCAAACGATTTATTCGCCGGGTCTTTCAACAGCGTCGCGTCTAACATGTTCAATTTGTCCTGTCCGTTCTCGCACATCACGAACGACGTCTTCTTAATCCTCACTTCGATCGTGTTCATGGTCACCACTCTGTCTTCCGATTTTGCCACGTACATTCTGTTCGGATCCGTCAGCGTCCTCTTCTGCACCGTGTTCACCGGTAAAAACGTAAAATAGAACTGATCGTGCGACGCGTTCAGGTGTTGACACAAACCGATAAAATTCCTCGGCTTGAGGTTGCAAAACGGACACCGCGCCCGGTACGCTCTCTCCGTCTTCTCGCTCACTCTCAAATCCGCGATGCCTTTGGCTTTATAAAAGTATCGAAACATCACGTCTTGATCGTCTTTCGGTTGCTTCTCGTCCTCTGATTCTTCTTCTTCCTCTTCTTCGTTCTCGTCCTTGTCGCTCTCGTCGTCGTCGTCGCCTCTACTCCTACTCCTACTCCTCTCGTTACTCTTAATCTTCTTTTCTGTCGTCTCCGCACTCATCTCAGTCGTCGTTGATTTCCTCTTTCTTTTCTTCGGTTTGATGTACCTCAAATTCCTCACCAGGAAGCTTTTCTTCAGCGTTTTCGGTCCTTTCGCTCGTTCGTGCAGCGTTCGGTACAGCATCACCAAATCTTGGTAGTGGTTCTTAAACGTGTTCGAATCTGGCTGCGCGATCGACCCCGGCTCCTGATTTCTCGTTTGCTGATTATTCGTGTTGTTAGTATTATTATTTGGCGTTTGTGCGACTCCCGTCGTTACCACCCTCGTCGGTTGTTGCTTTTTAACATTATTCACCGTCGTCATCTCTCGCTGCTTTTTAAGCGCCTCCTCCTCCTCCTCCTCCATGGTTGAGAAATCTTGAATCAAATCCGTCAAAGTTGTGACGCTCGCTTGGAAATCATCATCGAGAGCGAGAGCTTACAGAGCAAAAGATGGGACTGAACTACACGCGTGGGTCGACCATCATCAAGACGACGACGACGAAAAACAACAACAACGATCATCATCGTCGAGAAGTTCCTCGAGATTTTGACGAAGAGACGGAGACGAGAATACGAGGTGAAAGCAGACACCCGACGAACGTTTTGCACGTGTCGAACATCTCCCCGAGACTGACGGGACACCACGTGAGGGAGATTTTCAACGCGTACCAACTCAACGAGAAGAACGAACATCGCGGGATCGAAAACGTCTCCTTCGGCCACGGGAGGAAGTTTTGTCGCGTGCAATTTCGGGAGCTGGAAGACGCGGAATACGCGAGGGAGAACTTGGACGGCGGGGAAATCGACGGGAGGGAGATTAAGGTAGCCTTTGTCGATTCGGTGAGTTGCGTCGAGAAGGGAGGAGTCGGCGGCGGCGCAGCGGAGGAGGAGAGGAGAGGATTTGGCGGCTTTGGAGGGTACGAGAATAATAGGAATAACACGTTCGATAATAATAACGGTAGAGGAGATAGCGGTACTTTTAGAGGGAGGAGGAGAGATTTCGGCGGCGGCGGGTATACTACGAACAACAACGCCAATAACGGAACGCACGCCGCCAGAGAATACGGCGGGAGACGAACGTCGCGGTCGCGTTCGCCTCCGCGGAGAAGAGATAGCGGAACGTACAGAGGAAGAGACAGAGATAGAAGACGAGGGTATTCTGGATCTCGATCTCGTTCGCCTCCTTCGGCGTCTCGTTCTCGATCTCGGTCTCGCTCTCGCTCGAGAGAGCGGTACGGCCGAAGAGGCCGAGTTGAACGAAGTAGACGACGCCACGATCGTTCGCGATCTCGATCGCCGCCTTCGCGAAGAAGAAAGTCGTCTGGGAGTTACGACGATGACGACGATAAAGATAACGCGATGGATGATGGCGGTAAACAAGGACGCCGAAGGTCATCTCGGAGAGACGCGCCGTACCGACGAAGAAACAGGTCGCCATCGCATTCGCGTTCAAGGTCTCCAGACAAGCGAAGAGGAAGAGGAAGAAGAGGTAATCGAGAGTATTCGGAGTAGGAGCAAAAAAGTAACGATAAGAAAAGTAGGAAAATACACGCGACTACTGCACGCGACGACATTCGCAAAAAATCATCTTCTAGATATTACACGTCCTCTCTAACTACCTCTACGAACCTTCTTTCTCTCTCTCTCTCTCTCTCTCTCTCTCTCTCTTTTCACGTCGCGCTCCCATCCCCAACCTCCTCTGCTATCTTCACCGCGACATCACCCAAAGTCTCCGGCATTAATCTCTGCGCGACTAAAAAATAAATCACCAACCCGCTGCTATCTACGATCGTCGTCATCAACGGCGCCGACGTCACCGCGGGATTAAAACCCAGCTTCACCGCGAACAGCGGCAACCCGGCGCCTAACACGTTCGCCCACACGCTCACCAAAGGTAACGATATCGCCACCACCAAACCAATCAGAGGCGATATGCCTTCCCACACCAGCGATAACACGAACACTAACATCCCCAAAAACCCGCCCATGATGAACCCGGAGACGGCTTCTTTGAACAGAACCTGAAGAACTTCGCGCGTATTTTCCGGTTTTATCTGTTTCAAAGCGATCGCTCGTATAACGGTCGCGACCGATTGCGACCCGGTGTTCCCACCGTGCCCGATTAATAACGGGACGAAATACGACAGCTCCACTTCGTGCGTTAACAGCTCTTCGAATCGTTCCACCACCACCGCGGCTAAGATTAAGCCGAGGAAAAACGCGCTCAACCATCCGATTCTGCTCTTCAGTATCTTCACGACGGACTCTTTGCGGTAATCTCCAACGAGAGGATGAACAGTATTCGAACTGTGTTGTTGCTGATTTTGGTGGTTCACTTCTCCTCCTATTCTGTCTCCTCCGACCGTAGTATTGTTCTCCTTCGCACTCGTCTCCGTCGCGAGAGCACTCTCTGCGAGCATTATCATCGATAGTCGTATTGACGCTCAACTCTTCCGCGATGTAATGAAGACATTTGTCCAATTTCCCGGCATTACTTTCGAGCGTAAATCACGCGCAAAGAGGAGCATGTCTTCATCATCATCGCACAAGAACCGAGTGGAAGGCATCTCCGGGGCAATCGCGGGATTGTTGGCGTTGCTCGCGACGTATCCACTGATCACGCTGAATACGAGGCAGCACGTTCGAGAGAAGACGAAGACGAAGACAAAGTCGACGACTGGTTCGACGGGGAAAGAGGAGGTCGACTTTGAAGACGATGAAGACGTCGAGAAGAAGACCGAGAGGATAAAGCGCGGAGAGAAACCGAGAGTGCGATTGGTGTTGCCGATGGTGTCGTCAAAAACGAGAGACGAAGAAGACGAAGACGATTCGACGACGATGCAAACGAAACTGGAAAAGTTGAAGAAATTATACGTGGGGGTGAAACCAGCCTCGATTGGGACGGTGTGTTCGCAAGGCGTGTATTACTATTGGTTTTCGGTATTCAACGGCGAATATTTACGCCTGAAACGAGAACGACTTTTAGGACGACATCAGCGAGAGGAACAGAGCGTATTTTTAACACCGATTGAGAGTTTACTCACGGCGAGTTTAGCCGGGTGCGTGAACGTCGGGTTGACGCTGCCGATATGGACGGTGGTGGCGAAGATGCAAGTCGTGTCGAAGACGTCGTCCAGTCGAGGACGGAGCATCGGTGAGGAGAAGGACGACGAGAGTGAGAGCGAAGAGGAGGAGGCACACAAGTGGTCGGCTGTGAAAAAGAAGAAGGGTGGAGTTTCGAGTAGTGTCGATGCGACGCGCCGCGAGAGGCGAGACGAGGCGAAAGCGCTTGGATTTTGGACCGTGGCGAAGGAAGTGTACGATACTTCCGGCGTCGCCGGATTTTACGGAGGCTTATCCGCGTCGTTGATTATGGTCACTAATCCGGCGTTACAGTTTGCAATCTACGAGACTTTGAGGCAGAAACAACGCGGTAATAGTAATAGTAGAAATAGTAGTACCAACGCCATTAGCGCTTTGGACGCGTTCTTTTTAGGAGCGACGGCAAAAATTGGAGCCACGTTAGCGACGTACCCGATGTTGGTGATTAAGTCAAGGTTACAGGTTGGAAGAAGAGGCGTTGTAGGAACGACGAAGAAGAACAGCATCAAAGCAGATGGTAAGAACGGAAATAATAGTAAAGAGTACGACGGTATCGTAGACTGCGTGAAAGATTTATACACCAACGAAGGCGGCTTTTTTGCTTTTTACGACGGGTTGACGACGAAACTTTCCCAGACCGCGTTGTGCGCGGCGTTGATGTTCTCGTCGAAGGAAGAAATTTCGCGTCGCGTAGACGAAGCGGCGGTTCGCATTCTACAAAGATATGCGAGCAGTAAGTAAAATGATGAACAGCACAAAATAGGTAGTAAAAAATTGATGATGTTTGGTTGTGTATGTATCGCGCATTGCGCTTCATTTCTCTCTCTCTCTCTCTCTCTCTAGTTTTCCGCTTCGTTCGCTTTTTTCTTCGCTTGGATGATGCATTGAATCGATTCTGGATTCGCCACCGCGCTTAAATCTCCAAAGTCACCCGTCAAATCACCTTTGGCAATCTTGCGTAAAACTCTTCGAACGAGCTTTCCCGAGCGCGTCTTGGGAATTCCAGTGCCTGGCTGGAGAAGCAAAATCCCACCGGTTGGTTTTGCAAACGAACCGATTTCCTTCGCGCATGTGTCCATGAGATCTCTTACAATCAACTGCTCCGGGGTATACTTGGATGATTTCAATTCCGCTTTCTCTTTCAAAAATTGAATATCTTCTCTCAGCGAGCAAAACGCGAACAACTCTTGGCCTTTAATCTCAGACGGGATGCCTACGACCGCGGCTTCGGTTACAAACACGTTCCGAGCGAGCGCGTTTTCGACTTCAGCCGTGCCAATTCTGTGACCAGAGCAGTTGATTACATCGTCGACTCGCCCGGTGATGTAGTATTGCCCATCTTCGTCTCTTCTCGCGCCATCGCCGGAGACGTAGTACCCGTCAATCTCTTGAAAATACGACTTGACGTATCGTTCGTGATTTTTGTAAATGTCGCGAAACATCCCAGGTAACGCGGGAGGTTTCAACGCGAGCAGACCTTCCACGTTTGGTCCATCTAATTCTTTCCCGGTTTGCGGGTCGAGAATCGCAGGAATGCATCCGTAGAAAGGTAATCCGCATCTCCCCGGTTTCTGTTCGCCGACGTTCGGTAAAGATAAGATGACGTGTCCGCCGGTTTCGGTTTGCCACCACGTATCAACTATTGGCAACTTTCCCTCGCCGACGACGTCGTGGAACCACGTCCACGCGGATTCGCCGATAGGTTCTCCAACCGTTCCTAAAATCTCCAAAGAATCTCGTTTCGTTTTCGTGACCCACTCGTCGCCTTGTTTCTTCAAAGATCGAATAACAGTTGGTGCGGTGTATAAAACTTTTGCGCGATATTTGTCGCAAATTTCCCACAATCGACTCGCGTTCGGGTAATCTGGTTTACCTTCGTATAAAATCGAGGTGCAACCGTTCAGTAACGGACCGTAGACAAGATACGAGTGACCCGTTATCCATCCGACGTCTGCGGTGCAAAATGTCACGTCGCCAGCTTTTACGTTAAACGCTTCTTTCATCGTCTCCCCGACGTGAACCATATATCCGCCAATCACGTGAACGACACCTTTGGGTGCGCCCGTTGACCCGCTCGTATACAAAATAAACGCTGGGTCTTCCGCGTCGCGCCAGATCGTCACCGGCGGAGGTCGCGACTCTTGCTCGTCCAACGCCAAATCAAAACCTGTTATTTTTCAAAGCAAAAAGAGAAGAGAGTTATAAGTTAGCGTCAGTTTCCTACTTTCAAGAAGGTATAAACCATAATATGGACGCATGATGCCGTGCGGCGCGTCCGTCCAAGCGGGTGACATTTCATTACCTCCGTGTCGTTGTTTGTACGCGGCTAATATCTCTGCTTTTTCCTTTGGCCAATCCGTGTGCGGCTCCGATCCGGGCAAGTTAAAGTGACACACTCTTTCCTCGATTCGATGTCCTTGTATCTCGCAAATTTTTTCCGCTTCGGCGACAATCTTAAACAACTCAATCGCCTTTCCGCCTCGATACGACATCGCCGCCGATACCAAAACTTTAGCCTCGCTATCGATGATTCTTTTCGCCAACGCCTCCGCAGAGTACCCGGCGAAAACGACGTTATGCACCGCGCCGATCCTCGCGCACGCCATCATCGTCACCACAACCTCTGGAATCATCGGTAAGTAACACACAACCACATCCCCCGGTTTCACGTTGCACACGTAAATCAAGTGATTGGCTAACTTATCGCTCTTCTCTTTCAACTCCAAATACGTGAGCGTTTCGCACCGCTTCTCTCGCTCGAAGCCTTCGTCGGACTCAAAAATAATCGCCGGCGCGTCTCCTAAACCTTTCTCGATGTTTCGATCCAAACAGTTGTACGCTAAATTCGTCTTCGCGCCTTTAAAGAACTCGACGTTTACGTCGCCTTTCCTCGCGTCGAAATTTTCGCGTTCGTTGTGTTCGTTGTGTTTGAAAAACTCGTCTCGATTTTCCCAACTATAGTTCTCGTACGCGAGTTCGGCCCAAAACGCACCCGGGTGCCGAATCGAATACCGATACTTCTCCTGGTACCGTTTCAACTGCTCGCGAGGATCGTCCGTGACGACTTCAATCGTTTCTTTCTCCACGCTCGAGGAGTGGATCGTCGCGTGCGATGGTCCCAAAACCGAAGGAGGAACTTCTTCTTCTTCTTTTGCGCGCTTCTTTGTCTCTTTCTCCGACGACGACGACGCGCGAACCCTCAACATTCTCTTCGCCCCGTGGTTCTTTCTTCTCCCGCTGCTGCTGCTTCGAAATACTGCCGTCGTCGTCGACGACGATGCGGGGAGCATCAGCGTCATCGCGCAACTGTTTGCGTTTTAAAGTGAAGCAGAGAGATCTATTATCGCGTATTTTTTAGATACAGAATTTATTACAAAAGCGATTTTTGAAATGATGATGTTGTTGATGATGAGATGATGATAAAGAGGAGAAGAAGTTTCTTCCTTTTATATCTCAAACTATTACTCGTCGTCGTCCATGTAAAAACCGACGTCGGTCATGCACGTCGGACACTCGCTGTGACCTCGTTCGTTCCATTCGACGATACACGCGAGATGGAAGTGGTGCGCGCACGCTAAGGTGATTTTCGGGTTATCTTCTTGGTACTCCTCGAAACAGGTCGGGCAACAGTTGGTGTCGTCAAAAGGTGTCGATGGACGGTCTTCTTCTTTTTCGTGTTGTTGCACATCGTCTTTGTTATTGTTGTTACTCTTTTCGAGCGCTTGGAAGATGGAGGCGCGCAAATCGTTCGGTTCTTTGCCGTTGTTCGACCCGTCTCTTTCAAATTTCGCCGCCGGTACGAGGGAAAGACTTCTAAAGTGCCTCGACGTGGAAGTGGATGCAATTGTCGCACCAGTTGTCGCGCTTCGCCGGACGACGTTCTTCTGTTCTATTTGCGCTTGCTGCTCGTCTTCTCCGTCGTCTTCGAACGCTTTATAACTATCGTTTATAACAATCGGAGATATCAACCTGGACATCCGCGACGTTCGCCCGCCGCTCGGCGGCTCCTTCCCGCTGCTATTGCTACTGTTGTTGTTACGAAAGTGACCAGTAACTTTCGGCGGCGGCTCCGATTCCGTCCTTCGATGTTTGCCTTTTTTATTATTATTTTTATTACTACTCCCGCTCGCGCCGACGCCAAAGCCCCTCCGCATAAACGACGCGGACAAAGATTCCACTTTATTCCCGCTCTCCCGATCGTCGCTTAATCTCCCTTTTTTCAACAGTCTCACCTCCTGTTCGTCCTTGTTCGAGGTAGTTTCCGAACCTTCTTCCATCTCGTCTCCTTCTTCTTCTTTGTTGTCGCTCTGGATCGCCGAAGCGCTCTTTTCCTCCTCCAACTGCTCTTCCTCCTCCTCCTCTCCTCCTCGGTCTTCTTGGTCTTCTTCTTCTTCTTGAGACCCATTTCCCATCATAAACTTCGCGAACGGATTCTTCACCCCGAAAACGTACTCCGAGGACATCGTTTGCCGATGGCCTCGGTGTTGATGTTGGCGAAACCGTCCGTCCATTTCCCGGCGCGCGTTGTTGGTGATTCGTTGACGATTGTGATTTGACGATGCGTTTCTCCCCGTTGATCTTCTTCTTCTTTCATTTTCGTCGTCGGTCGCGGTCGTCGACGAGAAACAACACCCCATCGTCGGTAGAGAGTATCAGAGAGTGTATCTGTTTGTTCGTTTATTCTTTCGATGTATCGAGTGCTTTGCGCGAGAGAGAGTCTAAGAGAGAAAAGAATGGAAGAAGGAGAGAGATATGAGTTCGTTAGTTGTGGAGTGAAAAGACACTTACGTTTCAGTCAAAAGAAGAGCTTTTGGTGGATTTTAGTAAAGCGTGCGATTTATTTTTCGCTCTCTCTTCTGGTGTTCTTGTTCTTCTGTTCTTCTTCTCTTCGCGCGTGGTGCGTGTCGTTGAGGAGGGGAGCATTTCTTAAATATGATTTGACAATAGTTTTATTACATTTTATACTCTTCGTCGTCGCGGCTGCGCATCGCGTCTCTTCGCTTTTCTCTCCGATTCATCCGGTATTATTATTACTTATTATGTTGGTAGTAGTATTACACAGCAGTAGCGCTTTTTCGGACTTCTTTCTCGCTGCTGCTGTTCCCTAACTTTTTTCTCGTTTTTCTAAAACGGCACCGCTAATCTTCTGCTCAACCATAACCCAAAGGCTAACGCTACGCCGTGAGCCACGTGCCATCTCACCGCGAAATATTTCGTCTTGAACAACATCTTTTCGTTTTCCACGTTATCCAACGCGTAGTTTTGCATCGCTCTCGCTAATGGGTAGGTGATAAAAATCATCGCTCCGGCAACGGAAGGTAACCATCCGCACGAGACGAACGTCGCGATCAAGGCGTAATAGGCGGAAACGACGTGTTGAATCGAGCTGACGCAAAAATCCACGCCGAATCGAACGCACGGCGACAACTTCCCGCTCACCTCGTCCCCTTCTCTTTGGTGCAAATGACTGGCGAATAGAATCATGCTCGTCGTCACGCCAACCATCCACGCGTTGACCCATAACAACGGAGGCACGTTCAAAAAACTCGGCAAGTTTGCGCCCGCAAACACCGCGAAAAACGCGCTCGTCGCCAAAGGTCCAAACGCGGTAAAGCACAACGGCTCCCCCAACCCTTTATAGGACAACCGCAAAGGCGGCGCTTGATACGCATACCCGCACCCGATCGCCAGCAACAACGCCATCGGCGCCACAGCCGGTGCGTTTGCAAAAAGCGGCAACAAAGTCACCACCCCGGCGATTAAAAAGAACGCGCTCGTCACGTGCGCCGCCTTGACGTCTCCGTTTAATAAATTCACAATCGATTCCGGTTTCCTGTTCCCACTATCCACTCCAGTCTGATAATCCCACGCGTCGTTCGATATGTTCAGCCACGCGATCACCGAACACGCGCCTAAGAGTAAACGTAACGTCAAGTTCATCGCGCTCGCGCCAATTTTTGGGTCAATCAGGTTAAGATAACTCGCCGAAGAAGCAGCGACTAAAACGGGAATTATGGCCACCGAATACATCGGCAGTTTCGCGCAACGCCACCACAAACTGCTCGAGCTCAGTTCTCTCTCTTTAGAGTTGTTGTTGTTATTTGAGTTGTTGTTTGAGTTGTTGTTGTTGTGAGCGTTATTGTTTGTATTTGAAGACGAAGAGGAGGAAGAGGAAGCCGATTCGAAGAACGAATTGGACGAAAAACTCTGCAGCCGCCTTCGCCTTCTGTACTTTTCCTCCTTTTCCTCCGTAGTATTCTCCCCGCGATGACCCCGGGGACGACGACGATTCCGAGGACGAGCGCTACTACACGAATCGTCGTAAGAATTATTACGAGAAGAAGAAGAACACGACGCGCTGTTTCTCCGATGACTTCTACTCTCGCGACCCCGAAGATGATGACGATGATGATGATGGTGCAGTCGATGATAATAATTGTCGTCCAATTCTCCCGTCGTCCTCGTCCTCCTTTGCGTAAGAGCAGTCGCGCTTTTACTCACACTAAACCTCGATTTTGAGGAAAACGAAAGCGCGCGAGACGACGCCTCCATCGTTCTCTCAACTCTTTGTTTTTTCGATCTTCGTTGTCTGTCTGTCTGTTTCTTTTTCTCTTTCGCGTGCGCGAGTGTGTTGTTGTGTGTGCGGAAATTCTCTCTCGCGAGTGCTGAGAAAATTTTTTTTGCCTGAAACACTAAATAGAAAACAATTATATACCTTATTTTGTATTTGACTCCCATCTGTCGTTCATACCACGTGAAATCCATCGCTTCCCATCAGCACAGCGAAATTAAGCCACGTTGGGCGCCAATAGTATTGCGGTAAGTAATTACGTGAGAAGTCGGCGTGATGACAGGTTTTCTTTTTGCTTTTTGTACGTGTGTTTCTCTTAATTTCAATTCTGCGCTGTTTCTAGCACCATATCTCTATGTATGTATTGTCTCTCTGCGTTCTCCGCGTATTTCGCGCGTTCGAAAACGGAAGCTCCTTTCTCGTATTCTTTTTTGTTGATGAATGATACCTATGATTTTAAAGCGTGTGTAGCTCTCCATGTTCGTATCGCCAACCGTCTGGTAACAGACAGTTGTTGTCGAGGAGGTATTGTACACATTCGGGGTGGTTGTTCTCGTGCGCTTTTCGTACGGCCTCAGAGTCCCAAGGCGCTTTGGCGGTTTCGCGCAAGTACTTCAAACAGTCTAAGTGGCCGTTCCCGGCCGCACGCTCACACGCGAATGCTTCAAATTTATCATACTTGCGCTCAACAAGATATTCGAGTATGTGGAGGTGACCATCATAAGCCGCAAAAGCGGCAGTACGAAAATCCCAAGGCGCTTTGACTTTTTCGCGTAAGTATTTGAGTACCTCGAGACGACCGTTTTCGGCAGCATATGCACACGCCAACTCATTGATAGGACACTGATTTGCAGCGCAATACTTTACCATTTCCAGATTACCTTGACGTGCGGCCCTATTAATCGTCCATCCATCCCACTCACACTTTTTCTCCTCTCGCGCCCACTTGAGCAACTCGAGTTTATTCGTTTCAGCAACTCGAGAGCAGAAATATGTTTCGTCCCACCAACTCGGCCACAACGATTTATTCTCCCACGCAAACTCCAAAGTCGATATCGAGGACATCTCGCTCACTTTAAACTTCTTTTTCAAATCACCCGCGCGAGAGGATCTCTTAATCAACTTTCTCGTTTCACTATTCACCTCGTACAAGAATTTCACATCCGTCGAATTCAATCTCGGCAGAATGTGTTGGAAACAAATATCGTCGTTCTTCACAATCACGTCCCATAAATCTCTCTGACCAACCTTCCTCTTCCGCATTCTCGTCGTAACTCCTTCTGCAGACATCATCGATCAGCTTTTTTTGCAACGCTGCTCTCTTTCAATAAAAGGACATCGTTTTATATTCGTCGTCATTCGAGAGCGTCTTCTTTCTTTGAAAAGACTTTTAATATGGGGAGAAAATGCCATACATACAGTTGAGGAGTTGAACGTACCAGTATGAATGTTTTTGGGCGGTTCGAGAAAGGAGATTTCTCTCATCAAAATTTTGGTTTGTGGCTGTGATTTTATTTCGTTCAAGTGTTTGTTGTTGTTTTGTTTTCATCCCCGAAACGTCGTGAGAAACAGAAACAGAAGAAGACAACTAAGAAGAAGAAGAAGAGGGACAGAAGAAGAACCCCTCTGTTAACACGGAGAGAGAGAGAGAGAGAGAGAGAGAGAGAGAGAGAGAACCGTCATGTTTTTGTCGCTCGCGGCGAGA
>Ga0255756_1003992_pt1 | contig 14597 bp, 10 predicted proteins | sample 011ome_20_FD_179956 | JGI IMG/M metagenome (GOLD analysis project Ga0255756, IMG submission 179956) | Coastal salt marsh microbial communities from the Groves Creek Marsh, Skidaway Island, Georgia - 011509CT metaG (version 2) | ecosystem: Environmental > Aquatic > Marine > Intertidal zone > Salt...
AGTGGTGGTGGTGGAAGAGATCAGCGCAAAGCGCAGCTTTAGCAGCAGCGAATACTAAAAGTGACGAGTGGAACGAAAAGATATCACTCGTCGTATTTAGGGGAAAAGAGACGTCACAAACACACTCTTTTGGCATTACCGCGCGCACAAAGAAGAAGCGCCTAAATACATAAACACACACACACACGCGCGCGCGCGTGTTATTAAAAGAAAATGGGCTTGTGCGTCTCGAAACCGATGGAATCGTCGACCGAATCGACTAAAACGACGACGCGTAATACTAAATCAAAGTTCACAAAATCCAATTCATCTGTCGTGCAAGATCCGCGGTCGCACAAAATCACGCGCGTGAACGGCGCGAGCATAAAGTCTCTCGGGAACGCGTTGTTCTTTCCGGACAAAGCCATGCCGTGCAAATCAATTACCGTTCCAAACTTTGTGTGCAGAAGAGGCACTGCTTGCGAGTATGCGCACGCGCAAACAAACTTGACGTTCTTTTTGGATTGTTTGAACTCCGCCGAGTTTTCGTTGGACGTGTGCATATTCCAACTGACGTGTAACGAAATCGCCGAGGCGGTGACGAACGCGGTGAAAAGAGGCGTAAGGGTGAGAATTATCACGGACGCGAATAACGTGGACAGCAATGGGTCGGATATTCGACGATTGAACGAACTCGGAAGTCCGAACAAAGGGTTTCATTATAATCACAAGATGGGGATCCAAATCAGATGCGACGAAAGAGTCGGAAGCCAAGAGTGCCGAACGAAGCCGCACATGCACCATAAATTTTGTATCATAGATTGCGGGCAATCGAAAAAAGATTACACGAGCAATACGAAATTAATGAATGGAAGTTTCAACTGGACGAGACAAGCGGTTTTGGAGAATCAAGACAACGTGATGGTTTTAGAAGGCTCGGTGAACTTCCCGATGATTAACGCCTATCAGCAATCGTTTAACATGATGTGGTCGAAATACGAACGGTTCGTGCTGCCGAGGGCGGGTTAGTCGTGATGATGATGACGAAACCGAGCCTACAGCGGCGCGCGTAGTAGTGTATAGTGATGATGATATTATTGTGTTGTGCTAGTGCTTGTATTATACTGATGAAAAGAATATCTTGATTTTTATTTCATGAAAATTTCATTGTTTTATGTGTACAAGCGAATTTGCGACTTTTCACTAATGGCGCAAAGTCGACTTTTCAACGGCACGTCGCCGCGCCAGTCTTTCTACTAAAATACCTTTTCTTCTTCTCCTTCCTGCTCTCTCAACTCCGAAGCGGACGATAACGATTTCTTACTTTTCGAAGAGAAGATACCGGTCAAGAACCCTTTCTTCTTCTTCTTTTTCTTTTCCGCCTCCGCGGAAGCCCCCTTCTTGAGGTCGTCTTCTTTCGCCGCCTTCATCGACGAAAACGCGATTCCTTTCTTCTTTGCCGACGCTTCCTCGTTCTTCGTTTTAATCAAATCCTCTCTAGTATCCGACTTTGTCGCCGCTACCCTTACCCTCCCTCCGCTCGAGTGCTTACTCGACAACTCGCTCAAATTCTCTTCCTCTTCTACGATGGTCTCGTAAATTGCGTCGTTTTCCTCCTCCTCATCGTCTCTCTCTCCTCCTTCGTACTCTCCATACACGCACGTATTGTACATATCGTCCTCGGCTTCGTCGTAATCTTCGTCTCTGTTACTGTTCATTTCGTCTCTCGATTGCGCCAAAAGCGCTTTGATTCGCTCGGAAAATTTCGCCGAATCCGAGACTTGTTGCTGCTTATCTTCATCTTTCTCCTCTTTGAGAACCTCCACTTGTTCTCGATGTTCTTGTTCTTGATGTTGTTGTTGCTTTTGATGTTGCGAGGCGATCCGGCGGAACCGTTCCAAAGTCGTCGCATCGTCTCCCACGTCGATCGACGCTCGCTTCGACCTTCGTCCCGATTCTTCCTCCAACTGTAACAACTCCTCTTGGTGATGTTTTTGTTGTTGTTGTTGTTGTTGTTCTCCCCCTCGACTGCTGTTGCTGTTGTTGTTGTTGTTATTGCTGTTGTTGTTGTTGTTATTGCTGTTGTTGTTGTTGTCCTGACTGGATGAACTTCTTTTGGGACTTCCGTTATCATTCGCATCACTCGTCGTCGTCGTCGTCGTCGTCGTCGTCTGAATCGTTTTCATTCTCGTTAGGTCAAGATTTTGGAAACCAACTGTCGCATCGTCTTCATCTTTCGCGCGACAACTGCTGCTCGTATTATTACGACTCCCAGGAACCATCGTCGAGGATGATGACATCCTGATCTGTTTTACAAAAGCTTCGAAAGAGTGGTGGTACTGCTCTTTTTCTTCTTCTTCTTCTTTGTGTATGCGTCGATAAAGTGTCGGGCGTGAATGCATTAAAATACGAGAGGAAAAAACTCTTTTGGATAACTTAAAAGACAGTCATGAGAGTGTGTCTCTTCATCTTCTCGATCGAGTAAAAAAGTGTTTCTCGTCGCATTTGATGGAGTTCGCACGAGAAGACCGTCGGTGTTCACTGAATTTCTGTTCCTCCTTCTAATACGAGTGTACTCTCGCGCTGGCTGCTACAATACATCTATGTTGTGAACGCTAGAAAAACAGTATTGAACTCCTACGTAATCGCGGTAGAACAACTACTCTAATAGCCCACTCTCTACTTCTAATACTCTGCGATGCCTTTATCATCACCAAAAACACACTCGTTCTCGTCGTTCTCGCTTTCTTTTTCGTTCTCCGCTTGTCTTCTTCTCATTTCCCGCTCTTTGCGCGCGATTTCCGGCGTCCAACCGACCCCGACGGCGACGCCTTTCGGCCGGCGCGAAAGCGGCTTCTCGGCGACGATAAATTTTTCCCCCTCGCGAGCGCGTTCGGAATAGTTGTGATATTTTGCGAATTCGTGCATGACGATGCTCGACGCGACTGCGACGTTTAGAGACGCCGTACCTGCGCCGTATTGCTTTATGTAGACGAAACCGTCGCAGATTTTCTTTTGTTGAGGGGTCATCCCGTGGCCTTCGTTACCTGTTTTCGTTGCGAGTCGAGAACGAGAACGTCAATCGGGAGAACTCCAAAGAGGAATGAAAGAGAACGGCGGCAACGAAAGAAAGAGAGAGAGAGAGACATAATAGAAAAAAGGCAACAAGTACATCGATTTTTCACTCACCTAAAACAAAAGCCGTGTTGCCTTTCCACGGATACTTCGCCACGTCCACGCTCTCCTCGGTAATCTCCACCCCTAAAATCTCCTCAACATTATAAGTCTCTCTCATCGTCTCCCTGCATTCCTCCAACGTTGGATGGTGTTCAATCTTCACGTGCGCGTCCGATCCTTGCGACCCAAAAACGTTGTAATGCGCGGATCCAACCAAGTGCATGGATTTCACATCAAACGCGGTGCAGTTGCGACAGATGGTGCCGATGTTGTGTTTTTTAGACACGTTTTGGACGATGAAATGCATCTCAGCAGGGGGTACCTTTTCAGAAGTCATCTCTTTCTCTTCTCTTCTCTTCTCTCGTTATTATTACTGTTATTGTTATTCGTATTCTCCAAAACTCTGTCTCTCTGTCTCTCTGTCTGTCTGTTGCGCGCGTAAAGCAAAGTTCATCAGAGAGCCGACTTATAGTAGAGATATAATTACCTTTTCTTTGTTGTTTGCGTGTTTTTTGTTTTTGGCAGTTTTGGCGGCAAAAACGTCAATTATTCGTCAAAAAATCTCAGTCAACGCATGTCTTTTGCAAAAAAGAGATCCTCCTCCTCCTTCTCACGCAAAGCGGAGACGACGAAAGAGATGACGACGACGACGAACAATAACACTAACGACGAAAACAGCAACAACACCAACACCAACAATTCGTCGTCGTCAAAAAAGTCGTCCTCGTTTACTCTTCCTCCTTCTCCGAATAGGGAGACGATGTTTTCATTCCATTGCTCGGCGACGTGCAGTCACGGGATGTTGAGGTGAGTATTTTTTACTCGCAACATATTCCTCCTCGTTTACCATTAACCATTATTCTCTGTTATTATTATTATCATCATTCAAACGACACAGGGAAATCGAAACGTTCTGGAAGAAGCAAAACGCGTCGTTACGACACGAGCTGTCGACCACGCGTAAAAACGAAACGAAACTGAAACGAGAGTTGGAGAAAATGGAAGATCGACGAGCGAACGAAAGGAAAGAAATGAAATCGATGCGAGAGGCTTTACGAGCGATGCGAGAAGAGGCGAGAAGGCACGAAAAGATTACGATTGATTTGTCAAAGAAGCACGAGGAGGAAATGCAGAAGGTGATGGAGGAAAAATATCGAGTCGAGATGGGAGCGAGTTACGCGATGGATGAAGTTTTAAGGAAAGTCAAGAGGATTACAGTTGTCGATGATGATGATGATATTGATGCGCATGCAGATGGTTCATACGTACATGCGAGCTAGCTTTTGCCTTTCGTTGCTATATTTATTTCTCATGTTCGCAACGTGCAAGTTGTACATCTCCGGAATCGCTTTGACCGCCGCCGCGTAGACGACGCTACTGAACTTCCCTTTACCTGGACCAGTGCCTGGATGTTCGAATTGTGTTTTGACCAATCTCAGGAACGCTTCGGTGGATTCCGGGTCGAACACCCACTCGTTCGGTTTCTTTGATTTTTGAATTTTCGCGTGGCAAATCTCGCATCGCTTTTTAAAATCCTCAAAATTACTCTTCCAAGTGTCCGTCATCCAATCGTCGTTTTTCTCGTCAAAAGTCGCCGCGACGGCTGGAGATTTTGAAGCTGCTTTCAATGGCGTCGGACGCGCCGATTTTGTCGGCGTTGGACGCACAGAGCGAGTGTTCGGCGAGGAAAAACCCGCGGCGTTGTCGATACCATTCTCTCCTCCTTCTCCTCCTTCTCCTCCTTCTGCGACGAGTTTCGCGGATTCCCAATCTGGATTTGCCGTTTTGAAAAACTTGTTCATTTTGTCCCGGAGCGTTTTTTCCGTCCAAACAAACTCCATCTCCGTTAACAAATACATCACCATCGCTCTGGACAAAAACGGGTTAAAGAGCTCTTTCGGCGCTCTCATGCAAAACTCCTCTAATTTTGAGTTCAATTTCTCTTGTTTATCTGCTCTCAAGGCGTGCTGACCTAAACCAAACTCGTTCGCGTCGTCGTTTATTTTCCCGCTAAAAATTTGCGCGAGCTTTGCGAGCGCTTTCACGATTTCAACGAGTTCTGGGTCGTTCTCGTCTTCCGGTTTCCACTCGCCAATCGGTTGCGGTCGTCGGCCAATCAGCGGGTTGCTTACTTTCGTACCCATCGCGCTCACAAACGCAGCCGGTGGCTCGATACCATTCGCAATCATTTCCTCGCGCATATTCATCCACTTTCTCGTCATTTGGTCTTTAGACAAACCAACCAAAGGCGCGTATTTCTCGTTTGTCGAAGCTATGCTGACGATGTGCGCCCACGCGTGGCCGAATTCTTCCACCCCTTCTTTCAACGCGGTGAGCATAGGCTCCGTCCAATTGATCGTCCATCCGCGTCCACATCTGATCTCTCCTCTAGCTTCCGCTTCCAGTCTTAGCTGTTCTTTTTGTTTGTAAGTCAACTCAACTTCGCCTTTCAGCGGCGTCGTGCCGTCGGCGTTGACGTTTTGAATTTCTCCTTTATTCACAAAGAAACCGGAATGTTTCGTTTTCCTCCCATCTCGGTCGAAATACTCGTCCAACTCTTCGTCGTCGATCCAATCGTCGTCGACGTCGTACCAATCGATGTCACCACGTCGGCGTCGCTTGTTGCTTTTCTCCTTCTTCTTTCTTTTCTTCTTCTTTTCTTGATCGTTTTGGGGCTGTTTTTCGTCGCTCCCCGGCGCGCTTTTATCGTCATTATTCGCGTTCTCTTCATCGCCACCAGTACTACCTTTCTCTCTTTTCGCTCTCTTCTCTTTCGAAGGTGGTGCCACCAACGTTCCTCCGGGCGTCCTCGTCGGATGATCGTCTTCCATCTCCGACCCGCTCGAATCGTCGTCCTCGTCGTCGTCCTCTTCCTCGCTTCCATCCTCCTCTCCTTCGCCCTTCTCCCCATCTTCCTCCTCCTCCCCATCCTCGCTCATTTCCTCTTCCTCGCTCTCTTCTTCATCCGAACTCTCTTCAGAGGACGAATCGCTCTCGTCTCCGCCTTGCACCCCGCCTTGATACAGCGCCTCGATCCTTCGAATAACCGCCGCCATGTGCCCTCCGCCGCCGTTCGTTTCCAACATCTTATCGTTATTCGTTTTGCTCAATTGCACATCTCCTCCTCCTCCTCCTTCTTTTTCGGCTTGTTGTTCTTTCTCTTGTTTCTCCTTCGTTTTCATTCGTTCTTTCACCGATATCCCGGTTTGTTCCTTGACCAATTTTTTGTAGTTGATCACGTTGTCCGAAGAGTCTTCCATGTCCAACTCGCATTTTCTGTTTTGTTGTTGTTTTCGATGAAAAAATTGAGAGAAAATTTCAAAAAAGTCAAGTCAGTTTCAACTGTTTAAAGGGAAAGTGGTTTTTGCCCAATACAAAAGCTCGTTTGAAACCACCTATCGACTTTCTCGTTCGAACTGAGCCGCATCACAACGCGTGGCTCCCTTTGGTGTAGTCGTCATTATCGAATGTAATCAGCTGCTGATTGGGGTTTTTGTTCTCGTTCGAATTGAAAGTCTCTGCTGGTTTTCCGAGAAAAAAAGAGAGACGAGAGAGAGAAAATTGATGATGATGAAAGATGTGTCATCTCCACATATACAAACATAAACGCACAGTCGTTTCGTCGCAGGCGGCAGCGCAGAAGTCATCGTCGCGGTAGCGGACGCGATGGTGCCTTCCGCGCCGTTCGTTTTATCCGCGAATACCGTAATCTTGAATCACTTTGATGAGAGGAGAAGAGAGATGAGATTTGCGATTGAGAGAGACGTGTGTGTATTCAAATCTCAAAATCGTTCCACTTTTGATTGAGAGAGAGACTCCTTGTTCTCTCTTCAGCGATGAAAGTCCAAAGAGAGAGAAGAAAGAAAGTTTGTTCGTCAGAGAGGAGAAAACACACTTTACGACGCTCTCTCTCTCTCTGTTTTCTTCTTCTTCCGCGCTCTTCTCTTTGTGTGGTTTCCGCGCGTTCTTTCTCTCTCTTTTCTTTAAATCTTATTACGAAGGAGAGGATGGAAAGAAAAATGAAGAGAGAAAGAAGGAGCGCAATTTTGCCTTTGTGCTTAAACCCTACACCCTAAACAGTTTTTTCTTCAAATTTAATGACGAGTTGATTTCTCGTGCAAAATTGAATCTTTTGTGTAAACGTCGACATAATACACACTTTGCGCGAATAACACAGAATATATATACAGAGAATATATATATATATATCTAAACAGAGAGAGAGAGAGAGAGGGAAAGAAGAGAGAGAGAGAGAAGTGAGAGAAGTGAGTGAGAGAGAGAATCTAAAAGAGAAGAAGGAGGAGAAGAATTCGATCTCCCAAACAAAATCCAATCACATCATCGAACGAAAAGAAATATGTCCGAAGCAGCAGCAACAACAACACCACCCGCTCCCGAAGCAGCAGCGACAACAACAACAAATACAACAACAACAACAAATAAAGTAGCCATAGAAACGTGCGTGCCGCCACCGCCTCGCCCGGGTTGTGATTGCGCGGTGTGCGCGCCGAAACCAGCGCCTGGGGAAACGGAAGCGCAAATTGCGCCTTTAAATTCCGCCTCCCCGTTTCAGCCGTATAAATTAATCAAAGTCGAGTTAGACGGGACGAAACGACCGTTGACGGATGCGGAGCAAAAAGCGCTGGAGAAGACGCATCCGGATATTTGCGAGTGGAACGTTCCTTTATCGTCGGGGAAAAGGAGGTGGCAGAAATCGTGTCAACAAATCTTGAAGAAGTGCACGGCGGCGAGGAAACTGGCGTGGCCGTTTCTCGAGCCGGTCAATTGGGAGGTGTTGAACATTCCGGATTATCCGGTCATTATAAAGCACCCGATTGATTTAAGAACGATTGAGACGAAGTTGAACGCGGGACAGATTGAAACGCCGGATGAGTTTGTGGCGTTGGTGAGAACGGTGTTTAGGAACGCGTACGTGTATAATAAACCTGGGGATCCGTCGGGCGTGAGAGAGTGCGCGGAGCGACTTTCGGAGATTTTTGAGAAGGAATTGAAGAAGCTCGGGTAAAGAGAGAGAAAGAAAGAAAGAAAGAAAGAGAGAGAGAGAACCTATTTTAATACACTATGTACTTACTACCGGTACTACTACTACTATTACTACTACTACTACTACTACTATAATTATTATTACTAACGATCGATCAAGAGCCGACGTATAGACTCGCGCTGAAGACGATGTCTCTTCTAATCAAGGCCATCGCGTCTTCCATTTTTTGCGATAAACTCGCGTCGCCGATAATTCGGGCGACGTTTTTCACGTCTCGACACGTTTCATTTAATCGCGTGATAGTTCTCACGATCGTACCTTCTGGTACATCCGTTAATTGACAAATTTCCGAGAACGGATCCATCATCGCCCATCGATAAACGACTTCGCTTAAACCAAACTTTAAGTTCTCCGCACAATATTCGTCGCCAATGACTGAAAGACCGAAATCTCGTTGGATGTCTCCGGCACGGATAGCCAGAGTATTCGCGAGAGCAATAGAATCTTTCAAATTCACCGGTAAAGCGTCGTAATCTGGTGCAGACGCGTTCTTTTCTTGAAACACCAACGCCGAGAGTAAAGCCGCCGCTTCCGCCGGCGTCAATTTCTCCAAGCACCCGCCAAAAACGATTTCTGCGCCAATCAACTCGTCGCCAGTGGATAACTCGCACGCAACGCGACCTTTCAAAGTCACCGCTCTCGCTTCGTCGAGGTAGCCCATGTATTTCAACACTCTCGTTTTCGTCTCAAAATCAGGCGTGAGCGCTAAATTCGCATCAGACAGGCCGAATTTCAACTGGTCGATTTGATGGAGCAAGTGTCTCTCGCAATCTAAAAGTCTCGACCATTGTGATAACGTTTTTGAATCCACATCAGTTGGCATCGACGGTAGTTGCGCCAGGGCTTCGGCGTGGCGTCGACACGCCTCGGCGTCGTCGACATTGGTGATTTTCAAATCCTTCGTAGGATCGAGCGTTTGTAAAAGTAACGAAGACGAAGGAGTATCGTCGTCTTGTTTGTTTCGAATACTTTTCGTTTCGTGCTCGAGAACGGACAAAACGCGCGTCGCAGCCGCACGCTGATCAGCCTTTCTCGGCGGAGAAGCATCGTCTAATATGGCGTACGCGTCTACGTCTTGAAGTTTCAAAGCCGTCACTGCGTAGATATCGATATCGCGAATGACGAAAACGACGTAATCAAAACCACCCGCGCGCTTTCTCCACGGTAAATCTTTCGGGAGTTGCGCATTTTCCTCCGATATCGCGGGTTGATTACTCGTCAGTTGAGCAGAACTGGCTTTGCTCAATCCTCCTCCTCCTCCTCCTCCTCCTCCCATTTTCTTTCCGCCTCTCTTACTTTTTCCTCCACCGAATCCGCCAAACATGTCGTCGTCATCGTCGTCGTCGTGCTTCTTCTTCTTTGAAACGAGACGAAGGTTTGATGAGCCGCCCGCGTCTTCATCTTCCCCCTTCGAAAGTTGCGTATCAACCACCGAGGCATCGAGATCGTCGTCGTCTTGAAAATCATCGTCGTGACCTTCATCCTTAATCGCCATGACGACGACGCTTCTTTTCACGTCGCCGTCCTTTTCTTCTTTGATCACCCGTAGAGCGACCGCAAATCTAGCAAACCCACCTTTATCGTCTTTAACGAGCACGACTCTACCCGGGCTCCCGAGCGCTTCCCGAAAACCTCTGGATTTAACGATTGCTTCGTTCGCGCGTTCGCCGAGTTCTTTTAACAATTTTGCAGCGCGAGAACACACCACCGCTCGCGTCCAGTTGAACGGATCCCTGGACGCTTCTGTCGAAATCAAATCTCTCGCTCGCGTCAAAGAAATAATCGCGTGTCGAAGTCTACTCTCTCGGTTTCCGACAGTTTTTTGCGCGTGAAACTCCGCGAAGGATCTCGCCAAAACGTCTTCGACTTTTAAATCTTCCGCTCTCGCGACGTTCAAAATCATCGCAAATGTCAATCGAAATTGCGATTCGAGTTTCGTCGCCGTACCGACGAGAAGTTTACGTAAGGTATTCTCGGTTGGAAAATTGTCCCAACACGAAAGAATGACGGTACCTACGGTGTCTTTCCCGCGTCGTCCGGCTCTACCCGCCATTTGCGTATACTCACCAGGCAACAAGAAACGAAACTCTTGCCCGTCGTGCTTTCGCAAGGATTCAAAGCACACGCATCGCGCAGGGGCGTTTACGCCCATTGCGAACGTTTCCGTGGAGAATAAAACTTTCACGTTACCGCGACAGAAAAGCATTTCAACGATTTCTTTCACGATTGGAAGTAAACCGGCGTGATGTACTCCTAAACCGCGAGAGAGCAGTTCACGAACTCTCGTGACTTGCGGTAAAGTTCGGTCAGCCGGGGATAATCGAGACAGAGCTTTTTCACAAAAGATGTGCGTTTCATGCTTTTCTTTTGACGTCGTCAAATCTACGCCCGTGATACCATCCGCGAGTAAATCGCACTTTCGTTTACTAAACGCAAACACAACCATGGGAAGAAACAATTTCTTCTCCAACGTGCGTATGAGCTCGACCCATTGATTTTTACCGGTGTTTGTTTTCGTCGATTGTCCACTTCCAGTCGTTTTCACGGATTGCTTAACGAAACCTTCTCTTTGCTGCGTGCGATTTCTGCTGCCAGCGCCGGACCCACCTCCTCGACCTGCGTTTGGTTTCTTCACCTCTTGCTTGTTCAAACCTTGATCTTTCAGCAGCGCAGCTTTCACGCCCATATCTTTCCTCTCTTTCGCTTTCAGAGCTTTTTGGTAGCCGAGCGGTAGGAACTGTTCTTTTTCGCCGACGAGATGAAAATCCTTGTCGGGATCGTCGCCGCCAAAATATAGCTCGTGCTCGAGCGGAACTGGTCTTTTCTTCGTGCCGGTGATGAAAACTTTTTTCCGTTTCGTTTTACCTACCCACCCGGCGAATTCGCGAACGTTCGGTACCGTGGCGGAAAGCATGACAATCCCCACGTGTTTTGGCAACATGATGATGACTTCTTCCCAGACGACGCCTCGTTCGCGATCGTTGACGTAGTGGACTTCGTCGAAAACTACCCACTCGACGTCTTTGATGATATCCGCGCCTCGATAAAGCATAGAGCGTAGAATTTCCGTGGTCATAATCAAACACGACGATTCTGGCTTTACGCTAACGTCGCCGGTGAGCAGACCGACGTCAAATCCTGCGTCAGTAAAATCGCGAAACTTTTGGTTGCTGATCGTTTTGATTGGAGAGGTGTAGATTGCTCGCGCGCACCGTTTTTGAGCCAGCGCAAAAGCGTACTCCGCAACGACGGTTTTGCCCGCGGAAGTGTGCGCGGCGACGAAGACGCATTCGTCGCGTTCGATGCGAGCGATGGCTTCTTTTTGAAACGCGTCCAATTCAAAAGGAAAAGTTTTGGCTGGTGAATCGCCAACTGTTGAGCGATAAAATGCATCCACATCAGGTATTGGCGTCGTAATCGCCCACTTTTCTATTTTTTTCATCTCTTCTTTGACGTCTTTGGCGAGTTGCGTCGCGACGGATGTCGATTGCTGATCGTGTTCTCTCAAAAGACTTTCGATTGGGTCGTCGTCTTCTCCGTCATCGTCGTCTAAATCTTCCCCACTTCCTTCTTCTTCCTCCTCCTCCTCTTCGTCCTCCTCCTCCTCCTCTTCTTCGTCTTCTTCCGCCTCTTTCTTATACTCCATCCAATCGTTCTCCAGAACGTCCTCGAAAGTCAACACACCTAATCGTTTCGCCACATTTTCCGCTTTCCGTTTCATTTCCTGGTCTCTTTCCATCGCAGCCGCGGCAATCTCGCCGCCACGCACACCAGAGGCTCTTTCTTCGTCAAAAGCATCAATCGTATCCGTCGCTCGCCTCTCTCGCCCGGAGATGACGGACCGTTCAAATCCAGGCGGCGCGCATCCCCTACTCGAATGGCCGTCGTCTCCTTCTCCAACGCCTACGTACTCCTCCAACCAAAATCTGTGCGCTCTTTTCCTCCTCTCCATTCTAAACTTCTCCGTCTTCTCGGCTATTTCGTCCATTCCACCCGGCAAATGCGGCGCATTCCTCGTGCTCCCCCGAACGAAATCAGACCTACCTCCACCACCATTCGCGTCTCCGCCGAAGAACGCGTACGCGTCCTCTCGCCTCGCCAACGTCGCCTCGTCTTCCTCTTCAATCGTAAACCCGCTTTTGCTCTCTCCATCATTATCTCTGCTCGGCATCACGTTCACGTTCACGCTCCTCGCAGATGCGATTGGGATTTTTTTTCCAACGATATCATCGTAGTAGTGAATCATGTCGTCCTCCGTCTTTCGCGCCAACAACCGCTCGAGCGTTCGTCTCGCGCTCTTCGCCATCTCCTCGTCTACACTTTTTTCCTTCTCTTCTCTTCGCTCCTTCTCCGCGAACGATCGCGAGATGGCTAAAAGCGATTCTTTCGGCGCAGAATCCACCGGTAACACGAACGGGGGGTTTGATGAAGAAGGAGGAGTCATCACGCGCATCAACTTCTCCGCGACATCTTTCTCGTTCTCGTCGTTCAGCGCAACGCAAGTGACATTCTTTCCGTTTTGACTTTGCGCGAAGAAAAGAAGATACTTTTCAACGTCGGACGATGACGACGACGGAGGAGGAGGAGGAGGGAACTGCATTTGAGTCGACGACGAGAGCAAAAAAGAGAGAGGAAAAGTGTCTCGCTGAAAGTGGCGGTGAAAGAAGAGCGCAAAATGTGACGATTTTTTGTTCGAGCTTTTTGTTTCTTTCTTTCTTACAAACGCGCGTGAGCTAAAAAATGAGCATTCGATGCGTCGTCTTCATCTTCACGTCTGGCAATTCTCGTACCTCTGCTCTCCAATCAACCACACGCCTTGGTTCTCGTTTTCCCCACACCCTGGCGATCTGTCGACGCTGTACTCGTTTTCGGGAACCATGGCGAACGCGTCCTCGACCGTCTTCATGGTTGCGTTCGTATAGCCGCACGCGTCGAAGAGTTTGGTCCAGGTTTGGAAATCGACGACGCCGGTTTCCGGGAGCGATTCGGACGCTTGGAACGTTTGTAAGGCGTTTTGAGTGTCGGGACCCATGAACCAGTACTCGGAGTCGTCTTCGCCGCAGTTGAATCCGAGGGTGGAGAGCATGGCTTGCATTTTGTGGACGGTGAAGCCGCCTTCGTCGAGTCGCAAGATGGGCCATTCGACCGAGTCGCCCGAGGAACCTTTCACGTCGATGAAATCGTCCTCAGCGGGAGGACCGGAATCGATGTCTTCCCCGTACGGGTCTTCGTCCTCTTTCGCAACGACGGCTTTTAATTTCTTTTGCGTATCTTCGAACGCTTTTCGAGCGATACCTTCGCGACACGAGGCGACGTCTTCGTCTAAAATTGCCCCGGGCGCCGGTCCCCATTCGAATTTCTCTTTCCCGAGCAACGCTAACCACGTTTTCGTGTTGATCATGCCGTTGACTTCTAATCCTGGACCGTTCGCGCCTTGGAAAAACTCCACCGCCTCTTCCGTCTTCTTTCCAAAATACATCTCCTCCGTGTCGTCTTCCCCGCACCAAAACCCACTCTCCATCAACGCCGCGTGCGCTAAAGTCATCAAATACACGTCGTTGTCGCCGTTTCTCAGTAAAGGCCACTCGTGACCGCGATTGGTCCCATCCCCGGCCCAATTCGCCGCATCGACGATAATCATCTCCGGATTCGATATCGTTTCCCCTAACGCCGGCGTTAAGAGATCGTTCGCGACTTTATTAAAGTACTCGTCTTTCTCTTTCTGCGTCGTTTGCGTAATCGACGACGACGGCTCGGTCGTCTTCGCCATCCCGCTACTCCTTTTACTCATTCCGCCGCCGAAGCCGCCGCTCATAACCTCCGTCGCGCTCGGTGCACCCAACGGTTCTCGTTCCGGTTCCATCGCCCGCATCTCTAGTTTCATCTTTTGCATCTCTTGTTTTAAGCTTTGCACCGTTTGCAACAGCAACTCGGTCGTTTCATCCGATTTTGACTTCTTCTTCTTTGTCTTCTTCTTCTTCTTCTTCTTCTCTTCGGATTCGTTCTTCTTCTTCGTCGTCTTCTTCTTCTCGTTTTTCGAGGTGGATGCCTTTTCGCCGCTTCGCGCGACGATCGAGCATCGAGCGTTGATGGTATCCCTGCGCCAACTGGAAGGAAGAAAAACCGCTTTGGACGCCGCCGACGAACACGACGAACACGAATGCGCTCGCTGTCGTCCTCGTCGCATCGTCAACGCAGAAGGTACGCCTCGAAGGAAAACAGTACCACCGAACAATAACGTCGTCGTCGTCGTCATCGCGATGTTTTGTCTTTTCTCTCTCTCTCTCTCTCTCTCTTAAAAGCCCGCGTTTGTGTGAGAGTAAGTTGTTGTTGGGGAAAAAGTGACGCAAATGCTCTTATCCATTTCCACACAATT
>Ga0255756_1003997_pt1 | contig 14592 bp, 17 predicted proteins | sample 011ome_20_FD_179956 | JGI IMG/M metagenome (GOLD analysis project Ga0255756, IMG submission 179956) | Coastal salt marsh microbial communities from the Groves Creek Marsh, Skidaway Island, Georgia - 011509CT metaG (version 2) | ecosystem: Environmental > Aquatic > Marine > Intertidal zone > Salt...
AGACGGTCGCGAGGCCGGCGCGATCCGCGCTGCGCCCGGGGTTCTTCGGCGGCGGCGGCGGCGGCGGCGGCGGCGACCGCGGCGACCGCGACCGCGGTCTCGAGAAGAGCGACGACGCGAGAAATTTCCTCCGCGACGACGGCTCCCCCTACAAATACGTCGCGCCGTACGACGCGCCGCGGTCGTCCGCGCGCGCGCGCGATGCGCCGTCCTCATCCTCGTTCGCGCCGTTGTCCTCCCCGTCGTCGTCGACGTCGTCGTCGTCCGCGTTGACGTCCTCCTGGGACGGCGTCGACGCCCTCGCTTTGCGCGAGCGGCTCAAGGACTTCATTCGAGAGAAGGCGCCGGCGACGAGCGAAGCGGACGTCGAACGGCTCGCGCGGGAGGAGGAGGAAAATTTCGCGCTGGAGTACGCGATGATTCGCGCGGATGACGTGGACCTCGCGACGCGCAGGGACTTTTTCGAGATGCGAAAGGACGACATCACGGAGCGCGGGGGGTTTCTCGTGAACTTTCTGGCGCGTCGAGGGACAGACGTCAAGGACTTCATCAACGAGGGAAAGCCGCTCCCGCCTCCGGACGTCAAAGTCGTGCGCGCGTTGGAAGCGCAGAGGGAGAGAGACCCGGAGAGCTCGCCGTACGGTCCCGAAGATAACATCTACGCGCACCAGCAGTTCGTCGCGTTCGTGGTGCGATACGATCACGCCGTGCAGTGCGAGGAAACGGCGCGGTGGGAAAATGTCTTCACGTGGCAGACGACGGCGCCGTTTGAATTCGACGACGACCGCGCGTTCTCCACGGACGCCGCGATGGACGAAATCAAAGAAGCCTCGACGCTCAAGGGAATATCGATATTGTGCCCGGACCAGGATAAGAAAGCCGCGTTCGATAGGAAATTCCCGCGGGCGGACCCTCTCGGTCCCACGTTTCTCACGCCGAGGGGTCGAAGCGTTCACGAACGCGGCGAAGCCGTCGTGAACGCGCGGCGACGACGCGAGGTCCTCAGCCTCCGCGCGACGGCGTCACCGAAGGAGACGTGCGAGCGCCGCGTCTGCTGCGGGTGGATCAACCGGACGTGCGGCGGCAAGGACGCGCGCGGCCGCGCGTGTCTTCACGGGTCGCACCCTGGCTTGGCCGCGGACAGGCGAGCGACCGCGGCCGCGAGAGAGGAGGCGCGTTCGATCCCGCGGCAGTTTCGATTTCCGACCTCCACGACGCCTTTCATCTCCAACCCTCCAACCGACGCGCCCCTCACAACGCCACCCCGTCGTCGGTTTGGTCCAGGGGGAAGAAGTCCGCGGCGCGCGTACGCCGCGGCCGCTCCTCGCGCGCGGCGCGACGAAGCCGTATATCCCTAGGGCGCGACGGGACCCGGGCGAGCCGCCAATCTTGGGCGGGTACCCGTTCGACGTCGTCGAGGAGGGCGAGATCGCGACCGTGCCGGCGGAGCTCCTCGACGACGACTACGCGCCGCCGGTGCGTCTCAGGAAGAATACGACAGAGAAGACGGCGACGGCGGCGACGGCGACGACGGCGACGACGACGCCGTCGCTCGCGGCGTCGTTCGACGACGGCGACGTCGAGGAGATACGGGAGGCGACGGAGGATCTCAGGTGCGTTCTATACACTGGTCCCCGTACGACCGCGTTCGCGTGGTGAACGCCGATCCTTAAGGACTTCGCCCGGCGATTCTGTGCGCCCAGACCTCGGTGTCAATCCCCGTCCTCGACGCCTTTCAACTCCATCTGACGCCTTTCAACTCCACCCCGACATTCGCTCGTATGGACCCTCGACCCTCAGCGTCTCGACGGAGGAGGCGTGGAAGATCGCGCGCGCGTACTCGTACGACGGCGACGCGACGTCCTTCGACCGCGACCTCCTCGAAAGGGAGGAGAAGAAGGATAAGATCAATTTCTGGAGGAGCATGATCGCGGCGGACGACGAGGACGGCGTCTTGTTCGGCGGCTCGTTGGGGTCGAGATGGTGACGGGGGCGACGCGGGCGATGAAACGGATCGACGACGACGACGGCGAAGAGCGACGAGCGACGCGCGCGCGGACGACGAATCATCGGTGCAGAAGCCTATCGACGAACGAGTGGAATCATTATGCGAACGAACGAACTACCACTACAGCACGACTACGTGTTCTTCCCGCGGAAGTCCGGCCTCGACGCCTTCCCCATGCGCACGCCTGCGCCGCTGTGCGCTCTGTGCAGCTCCCCGACCGCGCCGCCGTCGTCCGGCTTCCCCACCTCCAGCGTCGCTCCCTCCTCGCGCTCGCGGTCGACGACGACGTCCTTCGTGGGCTCGACCGCGTCGATCTCGCGACCCGCCGAATCCGCCGCCGCCGCCGCCGCCGCCGCGCTCGTATGGGCAATCACCCTCGAGCGCGTCCCCGGCAGCCCCGGGTGCGAGTCCTCGAACGGCGCCGTCGACCCCTCGCCGTCGACCCCTCGCCGTCGCCGCTCTCTCCGCCGCGCGAACTTCCCGCCGTCCTTTGGTTTCTCTTTCTTCTTCTTCTTCTTATCTTCAGCGTCCCCCCTCCCCCCGCCGCCGCCGTCCTCGCCGTCCTTGTCGTTAGGGTCATTCTCCCCGTGGTGGTACACCGTCGCGCGCATGCGTTCGAGCAGATCCTCCATGTTCTGTATCGCGAATGTCGGGGTGGAGTTCATAGGCGTCAGACGGAGTTGAAAGGCGTCGAGGGCGGGGATTGAAAGCGGGGGGTGGGCGGAGAGATGCGCCGGGAAAAGTCCTTAAGGATCGGCGTTCACCACGCGAACGGGGTCGTATGGGGACCAGTGTAAGGAGAACGCACCCCGCCTTTTTTCCTCGCCTCCGTCAACGCCGCCTTCGCCTCCTCCGCCGCCTCGTGATCGTACTTCTTCGTCTTCTCGAACGTAACGAGCCGCCGCCCCCACCGTGTGCTCAGCAGCTGCATCGAGCTCGCGCGCAGCGTCAGCATCGGGTGCGACGGTACGCTGTCCACGCCCGCGGAGGCGGCGTCCTCGGGATCCGCGGCGGCTGCGGGTGAACGAACGAACGCGTCGGTCAGTCGTGCGTCTCACCGGTCAAACGAAACGAACGTTGAAAGGGAAGCGCGGGCGAACCGCAGGCGAAGCGCGACGACGGGGAAAGTCCTTAAGAAACGGCGTTCACATCGCGAACGGGGTCGTATTGGGACCAGTCTCACCGGGGACGAAAAAAGAAAGCCGACCGCCGACGCTCAGCAGCCGCGCGGCTTGCTCCATCAGGTCGTCCATGCACTCGTGGAACGGGTACGGCACCGTGCTCGGGATGTGGTTTTCCCTGTGATGCTCCGGGACGGCGCGCGCGGTGCCGTCCGGTAAGCGCTTGCGTCCTCCGCTCTTTCGGCCGCCCGCGCGAACGCCGTAGGGGGGGTCGCCGACGACGCCCTGGAGGTGCCCTTCGCACGCGCCGCGCTCCGACGCCGCGCCCGACGCCGCCGCGCCTCGGAACGGCGGCTTGTGGAGGTCCGCGCGGAGAAGCGCGATCGGCGGGGGCAGGCTGTAATCTTTAAAGTTCGTCCACACGTCGACGTGTTCGCCCGTCCGCTTGTCCTTCTTCCCCCAGCGTATCACTCTGATGAGGGTCGACGGTCCGTACGAAGCGATGATATCGGGGTGGAGTTCAAAGGCGTCAGAAGCGGAGTTGAAAGGCGTCGAGGTGTGTCGGGATCGAAAGCGAAGGGCGGGCGGAGAGAGACGCCGGGAGAGAAAAAAAGTCCTTAAGGATCGGCGTGCACACAACGCGAACGGGGTCGTATGGGAACCAGTCAGCGTGAGGACAACGCGCCTCACGTCGATGTCGCTTCCCATGGTCATCGCGCCGAAGTGCGCCGCCGCGATGAGGACGCTGCCGGTGCCGCAGAACGGGTCCCACACCACCCTCCCGGGTCCCGCGTGCACCATATTCGCCATGATGAGCGACATCTCCACGTCCATCGACGTCGGGCCGAGGTAGCGGCGCTTCTTGAGGTCGTACGTGTTGATGGCGGCGCGCGCGGCGGACGCGGCGACGACGCGGCCGAAATAATGCCGCGACGGAATGTCAGACGGAATGCCGCGGAGGTCGTTCCCTTCCGCGGACTCGATGCTCCAGAAGAGGTGCTCCGCGCCTTTCATGCGCGCGCGGCCGTTGAACTCCACCGCGGGTTTCAGCGCGTCGATGCGTCGCACGGCGGGGCCCCAGTTGTCGTCGCGGGTGCCGTGCAAGGTTTTGCCAAAGTCCTCCAGCTCCACCTTGAACGTGCTGCCCTCCGCGGTGTATCGCGCCTTCGTCTCCGCGTCGAACGCCGCGATCGCCGCGTTGAGCTCGTCCTGGTCGTTCCCCTCGCCCCACAGCTCGACGATGCCCTTGGTGAGGATGCTGCGCTTCATGATCGCGCGCGCGGCGTCGTCGGAGGGGAGACGCACGTAATGGAAGGGCGAGTGCTCCACGCCGCCGAACGGCGCGCGCCACTCGACGGCGTCTCCGAACCCGTTCAAGTCCGCGAGGGCTTGGAACTCCGCGCGGCGGAAGTCCAAGTGCCGGTGCATGAAGTAGCACAGGTACCACCCCATCGTCCTCGCGCGGCGGGAGAAGGGGGGGGGGCGGTCGCGGAGGCGACCGGGGGCGGCGCGCGCGCGCGGAGGATTCTGATGCGTCCTCCGAGACGAGCGCTACGAAACTATCACGTCTTCCTTCAGTTCGCTTCGTCGCGGACGACGCCGTCACTCCGATGTCGGCCGCGGCGGCGACCCGCGGGGCGCCGCCGCCGCCGCCCTCGCGCGCGCGTCCTCGCGCGCGCCGTCGCCGCGTCGTCGCGCGCGCGCCGCGCGCGTCGTCCGCGACGACGTCCGACGCGGACGCGACGAGAGACGTCGACGACGACGACGACGAGATGGCGATCCGACGGATGCGCGCGTGGTGCGACGCCACCTCGCGCGGCGTCGACGCGTCGCCGTCCGACGTCGCCGCGTTCAACGCGCTCGTCGACGCCGTCGTCGCGCGAACGACGACTTCCGCGTCCGCGTCCACGTCCACGTCGTCGCTCGCGAACACGCGATGGCGGCTGCTCGGGTGCGCGCAGCGCACGCTCCCCTCCCCCGGATCGTGGCTCGCGAGTCCGTTCTTCTGGATCGCGAAGGAGGCGCAACAGGAGAGCTACCGCCTCGCGACGTCCGCGCCGGACCTGTTCCCGCCGTTCAAGCTCGCCGCGCGCCTTAGCGCGGGGATGGACGCGCCCAAGACGGGGGAGATGTGGATAGACGCGTTCGGGAAGAGGGAAGTGCGCGCGGGGTTCCCGTTCGGAGTGATTGAATCGTTTCTGAACGGGTTCGCCGTCGCGTTCCGAGCCGGAGACGCGACCCTGGAGTTTGGCGACGACGACGGCGACGACGGCGGCGGCGGCGACGGCGAGACGACGACGACGACGACGACGATGACGTCGAGGGTGCGCGTGGACTTTGGCGACGGCGCGGTCGTCGGCGACCTCGTGACCGAGTGCGTCGTCGGACTCGCCGAAGAAACCGGCGGCGGCGACGACGCGACGGCGACGACGCGTCGGAAGATGGCGTCGCTCGTGTCCACGCGGTTCGAAAACACCGGCGTCGTCGCGCTGGACGGCGTCGCCGTCCCGTCGGGCGCGATCATGAAAACGCTGATGTCGCCGTCCCCGAGCTTGCGCGAGCGAACGACCGGCGCGCGAGGACACCCGGGGGTTCCTTACGCCGCCGCGATCGTCGTCGTCGGCGGGGGTACAGCTGGCGGGGGTACAGCTGGCGGCGGCACAGCTGGCGGCGGCGGAGAAGCGGAGGCGGAGGCGTACCTCGTCGCGACGGCGGGGTCGTGCGAGGCGACGTCCACGGCGTTGCTGTACGAGCGCGTGGCGTGATGCGTCGTTTGTCATTAGCCTTCGTTAGCAGCACCACTGCGAGCATCTCGCGTGGTGATATGATAGACTACACGTACCGTAGACGAATAACTTTCTTCTAAAACTTTCCCTTCCGGAAGTGCCCTCTCTGCTGCTTATCCTTGACGCGTTTCGCCACACCCCCCGTCCGGCGTTTGTGCGCCGCCCGCACGCGCGCGGCGAGCGGCAGGTTCTTCTTCTTCGCCTTCTCCTTGTTCGACTTCCCGCCCGTCTTCTTGTTCTTCCTCTCCTGCGACGACCCGAACTCGCCGCGTTCCTCTCTCCCCGCCATGATCGACGCCACCCTGGACGCCTTGTCGTGCGCCTTGCGGAGGCCGATCGCGGCGAGCGCCTCAGGGTTCACCCTTCGGTCCGCTGTCGACGACCCGAACCGTTCCGCGTCCGCGCGGCGCATCAACGCGCGCAGTTCGTCGTTCGCGGTCGCGTCCGCCTTCTTCCCGCCGCCCTTTTGCATCGCGCCGGAGAGCTGGCTCGCGGTGCGCAGCGCTTTGATGCGTTTGAAGTCGTCGGGGGTGAGCACGCGCGTGCGTTCGATCGCGGCGGCGTCCGCGTCCGAGTCGCTCGCGTCCGAGTCGCCGTCGCCGTCGTCGCCGTTCTCCTCGGTCTCCTCGCGTTCTCTCCGCAGCCGCGTCGCCTCTTTGTGTCGCCGTCGCAGCTCAGAGAGGGATAAGACGCCGTTCTTGCGGACTTTCGGGAGCGGCGCGCCGGCGGCTTCCGCTTCTTTGACCGCGTTCGCGGCGAGCTCGCGGCGTTGGTCCATCGTCATCGAGGGCGCGAGGCGTTTCCGCTTCACCCCAGTCTTGGCGTCGACGACGCGGTCGTCGTCGTCGTCGTCGTCGTCGTCGTCGTCGTCGTCGTCGCTTTCCTCCACGTCGTCGTCGTCGTCTTCGCTGGCGCTCTCCTCTTCCTCTTCCTCTTCCTCTTCTTCTTCGTCGTCGCCGACGCCCTCACCGTCCGCCTCCTCTGCCACTTCCTCTCCCTCTTCGTCGTCGTCGTCGTCGCTCGAGTCGGCGGCTTCCTCGACGTCCGAGTCGTCCTCCCCCCCGCTCTCCGCCTCGTCGTCGCTCTCCAACGCCGCCGCCGCCGCCGCCGCCGCCTTCTCCGCGGCTCTCTCTTCTTTCCTTAATCGCGACTCCTCGCGCTGTAAGAGCTCCGCGCCTTCGATGCGATCGAGGACCTTCTCTGATCCGTACGCGTCGACGTCGCGGTCCAAGTCGGCGCCGCGGCCGCGGTCCTTCTTTTCCAGCATCTTCGGCGCGAGCTCGCGGAATAAAGAGATGAGCGCCCTCGCCGCGGTGGCGACGGGTTTGTCCCGCGCGCGCTTGTACTGCGCGAGGTCTTGAAGGAGGTCCGAGTTCATCACGAGCGGGCACCTGCGTCGAGCGCGAGCGAGTCAGTCGTCGGCGAGTCGCTCGCTGGTTTGGAAAGAGAGAGAGACGAACGAAAACGAAACAAAGACGAAAACGAAAACGAAAACAAAAGGTCCCGTCCCTCGACGCGCCGCGCCCTCGGTGGTGTCAATTACTAAGCGGATTAATTCGTATGAGTCATGTTGTGAATGCTCTCCGCTGAATTATTTGCTCATCATCCACCGACCGTTTGCCGCGACGCGCGACCCGTCGAGAGAGGTCGGAAAAAAAAAGGGTCCGGGGAGGAGGGAAACGCAAACGCGCCGCTCACCTTAAACAAATCTCCCTCACGGTGTTAATACCCACGGCGACCACCTCCGGACGCGCGCGGTCGTGCACGAACTGATTCACGAGCTGCCGCAAGAGCGGATCCAGCGCGTCCGGGGGCACGAGCTCGTGACACGCCGTCGCCGCCGCCGCGAGCAACCGCGTGACTTCGCGTTGATTCGGCTGCACGTATCGCTGCAAAAACGGATACAAGTGCAGCAAGTGCAACCGGTGCAACCCGACGACGCGGGATACCACTTGAATGAGAAGCATCTTCGTGTCGAACTTGAGCGCGCTGCCGGACTGCAGGCGGTTGAACAGCGTCTCCGCGAACGCTTGCGGGTCGTTGACGAGCTGCATCGCGGCGAATCGCGCTTCGCCGTTTCTGCCGCCGTCTTCTTTTTTGTTCGCCCTTCGTATGGACGCCATCTGGCGCTTCAGCTTGGCCTGTTTCTTTTGTTTCGTCCTCGACACGCCCTGCGCGTTCGTCCGTGGTGGATGAGATTTTGAGTTTGAATTCGATTTTGGAAGTCAGCGTCCGTGCGATCGCGTGTGATGAAGACGCGACGTGACGAGACGAGACGAGACGCGTCGCGTCGCGTCGGTCGGTGGCCTCAGAGATCTTGGTGATCGAGTGTCGTCACCGCTTGAACCTCGAGAGTAGCAAATATATCAATACATCACCGGCCACCGACGAGACGACGAGACGACGGACGAAACGAACGGACCCGCGGGCGAGGGACGACGCGCGCGAGAGAGAACGTAACCGGGACCGGGACCGGGAACGCCGCGGACCGAGCCGAGCGGAGAAAAAAAAGAGAAGAAAAAAAACCCAAACCCAAACCCAAACCCACCTTGTTGTACGCCTTGTACACGTCCTCTTTGCTGACGCCGCTGCTCGTCCCCGCGGCGGTCCCCACCCCCGTCTTCGCCTTCTTACCCACCGCGTCCTCGTCCTCGTCGTCCTCGTCCTCGTCCCCCGCCTCGGCCGCCGCCTCCGCGGCTTCGTCCTGCCCGAGAAAAAATTTCAACGCGCCCACCATCACCCGCGGCGCCGGGTGCTTACACGCGTCCGCGACCAAGTTCACCGTCCGCGCGTCGCTCCACACGTTCCTTCGATACAGCTCCGTGATGACCGCGAGCGCCTTCTTCGCCGCCGCCTCGTTCTCGTCCTTGAGCGCGGCGGCGAGAAAGTTTTGCACTGAACGGTTCAGCCGCTCGTCGCGTTTGTTTTTATTCGCGCGCTTGACGTCCGCGACGACGTGCCGGAAGATGAGCACGCGGAGCTGCTTGTCTTGGCACCGGAACAGGCGGAAGAACAGCGGCAGGAGCTCGGTGGCTTGGACGCTGCCGCGGTTGCGCAGGAGGATGAGCGCGGACGTCAGCGACCGACGCAGCGACGGGTCGAGGTGCGCGTAGTGCTTCTCGAGGAGGTCGACGAGAGCGACGTGGAACCGCGGCATGTCTTTCGGGTACGACGCCGCGACTTGCGCGAGAAACGAGACCAGGTCCGCGAACTCTTTGAAGTCTTTCCCGGGTTTGAGCATGAAGAGGCCGTGCAGCGCGTTGAAGTGCTGGAGCTGCATGAGGACGTCGTCGCGGTATCCCTCCGGGTCGCGCTTGCATTTCCCTTGCAGCCCGAGCAGATCCACGCGCGACATTGTCGCGGCGGGTTCTCCTCGTCCGCGTCGCCCCGCCTCGCCGCGCGCGTCTCGCGCGTCTGTCTTCTCGGAGGAGACGCGAGGCGGCGCTCCTGCCGCGCGCGCGTGCTCCTCCTCTGGACGTGCCCCGCGCGTCGCGCGATGCCCCCCGCGTCGGCGGCGCCGACAGATTAGATTCGTCTCGATGGCGGCTCGCGCTCTTTTTTCGACCGACCGCGACCAGACCAGCATAAAAATACAGCTGTGCAACGCCCGCGCCCCCACCACCTCCGCGCCACTCGCGAGCGCGCGGCGTCGGACGACGCCATGGGACGCCCGCGGTCGCGGTCGCGGTCGCGGTCGAGAGACCGCGACCGCCGCCGCGACGACGACGACCGCCGGAGGAGGAGCCGCAGCCGCAGCCGGAGTCGAGATCATCATCGCGATCGCGCGCGCGGGGGGTCCGACGAGAGACGGCACCGGCGGGACGACGACCACGATCCTGGGAGGCGTCCCGCGGCGGCGCCCGCGGCGGCGCCCGCGGACGACGAGGCGGAGAAGAAGCGCAAGCGCCTCGAGGCCGCGCGGTCGCTCATGCAGAAGAAGAAGCAAAAGACGCTCGACGAGAGCGCGGCGGCGGCGCGCGGCGCCGACGCGCGCGCGAACGGGACGGCGCCGGCGCCGACGACGCTCGCGGAAGCCGCGGTCACCCCCGCGACGGCGGCCGCGCCGACCGCCGCGCCGGCCGCCGCGCCGCGCCCCGGCGAGGATGATGAGGAGGAGGTCGACCCGCTCGACGCGTTCATGGCAACGGAGGTGGCCCCGGAGGTGGCGCGCCGCGTCGCGGAGGAGCGCGCGGCGAAGACGGCGTCGATGCTCGCGCGCGCGAACGAGATCAAATCAGCGCGCGAGCGCGGCGTGGACGTCAAGGCGAGGAAGGACGCGGCTATGCTCGAGGACGTGGACGAGGAGGACGTCCCGGACGAGGTGATCGAGGTGCCGGACAACAAGGTGAAGCTCGTCATCGGCGCGGGGGGCGAGAACGTCAAGAAGATTCAGAAAAAGTCCAACGCGCGGCTGCAGGTTCGGAGGAAGGACGACGTGATGAATCGCGGGTTCGGCGGCGTGACGGCGACGGAGTGGGAGGACGGCGTCTTCGCCGCGGAGGGGGGGCGCCGCGACGGCGTCACGAAGGACGGCACGCCCATACCCGTGGTCCCCGGGATGACGACGTTCATGCTGTTCGGGTCGAAAGACGAGCGGGAGCACGCGAAGAAGATGATTCGCGACTTGTTCGACCGCGCGGAGGAGGAGAAGCGACAGAAGCGGCGCGACGATAAGGAGCTCGCGAAGAAGCGGAAAGAGCGCGAGCGGCAGATGTATCACCTGCGGCATAAGAAGGACTACGACGTCTTGGAGGTGCCGCTGGGCGCGTCGAAGGAGGAGTGTAAGAGAGCGTACAGGAAGCTCGCGGTCCGGTGGCATCCGGATAAGCACGCGGACGGCGCCGCGAAGGAGGTGCGATCGATCGGCGCTCTCTTTCTCTCTTTTCTCCTCCGCGCGCGATCGGTCGGTCGATCGTTGATTCTCGGCCACTCGTTTTTACACGTCATCGAATCGAATCACGCGCTGACCAATCACCACCCGTCCTCGCGCGCAGACGGCGTCGAAAAAGTTTTTGGAGATTCAGCAGGCGTACAACAACCTGATGACGACGGACGAGGAGGCGTCGATCGAGGCGCTCGCGGGCGGCGGCGGCGGCGGCGGCGGCGGCGGCAACGCCGCGAAAGCCGCGAAGGACATCGCGGCGGCGATCAAGAAGGCGAGGGGGGCGGTGGCGGCCGGCGGCGGCGGCGGCGGCGGCGGTTTCACTTCCGACGACGTCGCCGCGAGCGTGCGAGAGGGGGTGGAGCGAGCGAAGAGAGCGGCGGAGAGAGCGGCGGAGGAGGGGAAACGAGCGAACGCGGAGGCGGCGATGAAGGCGGCGCGCGACGCGTACGATCGCATGGGGTGATGGCGTCCGCGGACTAGGTTCTTAATCGCGCGGACAGAGTAGTACAGTACGTAGTCTCTCGACGCTTCGCCGGCGGCCGTAGACGCCGACTTACACCAGCAGACTTCTCATCAGTTGACAGCTTGGCGGATTTCGAAGTCGTCCTACATGCAGAATCAGGTTTTTTCCGTTCGACCGCTCCGGGGGCGCGGCATTACGCCCGCCCCCGCCGACGTCCATCATGGGCGCGAAAAAGACATTATGGATCGCGTGGATCATCAACTTCGTCTTCGGGTTCCTGTTCTGCATATGCGCGATCGTCAACGCGAGCGCGGTGGATAAGATTCGGGACCACGCGCACGGGCTCGGGGATTCATCCACGGAAGATCTCATCACCGCCATCGTGACGACGCAAGCCTACGGCGTCGTCATGTGCATCATCTACGGGACCTTCTCCCTCCTCGTGCTCCTCCGCAAGGTGCGTGTTGTGTGTTTGTGCACGTCGCGCGGCGTGATCGACGGCGACGACGCCGCGTCGCGTCGCGCGTCGTCCGCGGCGAGCGATCGCCCTCGTCGATTTATCTCGTCGAGAGCCGCCGCGTCGCGTCGTTCGCTCAACGACTTTTTCAGCCTTCGTCGGTCAGTCGTCTCACGCCGCCGTCTCACTCACGCGCCCTCCCCCTCCTCCTCCCTCCGCGACAAACAAAACAGACGACCGCGAACAGCGGCGCGGGGGTCATGTACGGCGTCATCATCGGCAGCGCCGTGCACATGTTCTTCGCCCTCGCGCAAGTCTCCGCGCTGTTGATGGAGCACGAGTCGTGGATTAAGGTGCGTTCTATACACTGGTCTCCATACGACCGCGTTGGCGTTGTGGACGCCGATCCTTAAGGACTTTTGCCGGCGCATCTCTCCGCCTACACCTCGCTTTCAATCCCCGACCTCGGCGCCTTTCAACTCCGTCTGACGCCTATGAACTCCACCCCGACATTCGCTCGTATAGTCCCTCCCCGCGGAATACCACTGGGAATCGGACGACAAGAAGACCTACGAGGCGACGTACGTGATGGGGTTCATCTCTTGCGTGCTGTTCTTCGTTCTCGCCGTCGTGAAGGTGTTCTGCATCTCCGCGGTGACGAAGGGCGACGAGCCGTACGACTCGTTCAGGGATCGGTACGCGCGCGAGGGCGGCGCGTCCGCGAACGCGGCGTGATCGCGTTCGTCGTCGCGAGAAGTTTTACGGATGCGCGCTATAAGGTGTGATGGAATATGACGAACGAAGAGAGCGTCCACTCTCATCACTCCCACGCGCGGCGCAAAAACTCTTCCAACCGGGGTCGAACCGATGACCTTGCGATTAACAGTCGCACGCTCTACCAACTGAGCTATGGCCCGCGCCGCAGCGACGCGAGCGACGCCGCCGCGCCGAGGATCCTCACCGCCGCCGCGTACCCCGCGATCGTGATCGGCATCAGATGCACGCCGTCCACGCGGTCGTCCGCGAGCGCCTCCGCGAGATGGAGCTCGCATCGCTCGTCCGCCCACGCGCGAAACGTCGACGCGTCCATGTCGCGCTCGCGCGCCTCCCACTCGCGCAGCGTCCCCGCGGCTTCGGCTTGCGAAGAATCCTCGTCATCAGAATCCTCCGCGAGCCCGCACAGATCGATCCATCTCGCGAGCGACGCGCTCGACGACGCGAGGTGGAGCCCGACGATGATCTCCGCGTCCGCGTCGAGGTTTTTGGCCTTCACCGAATCTGCAGCGCGCGGCGGGCGGCGGGAGGATGCGGTCGGTCAGCGTGGTAGGCTATCAGATTCGACGACGCGTCGCGTCGCGCGGCGGATAACCTTAACTCCCGTACGGGAAGCGGTCGCGGTCTCACTCACCCCACCACCGCCTCGCCGCCGCGGGGGCGACGCCCCACGGCTGCGTCACGACGACGCGCGCGCCCGCGTCGAGCTTCTCTTCTAACGCGCGCACGGATTCGCCCTCCATCGCCGGGTTCGCCGCGCACATCAGGAGGACGTCCGCGTCGATGTCGCCGCGGTCGCGCAACCTCGACGCCTCAGGGTCGTTCCATACGAAGCGACGTCGGGGTGGAGTTCATAGGCGTCAGTTGGAGTTGAAAGGCGTCGATAGCGGGGATTGAAAGCGAGGGGTGGGCGGAGAGATGTGACGGGCAAAGTCCTTAAGGATCGGCGTTCACCACGCCGACGGGGCCGTATGGGAACCAGTGTATAGAACGCGCCTCTCGCAGCAACGCGACGGATGTTAACTTCTCGTTCGACCCTCCATCGCCGCCGCCGTCCCCGGACACGAGCATCAGCGCGGACGCGCCCGACGCGGACGCGAGCATCATCTTCTCGCGCGCGTCCTCCATCGTCGCCGTCCTCGACCCCGCGATCGTCTGCGCGTGCCACGACGGCGTCGACGCGGCTTCCGTCTTGGACAGACGCGCGATGCGAGGTATCGCGTCGCCGCGATGGTCGCCGTCCCCCCAGGTCGGCAGGTCCGGGTGCACGACGCCGTCGACGACCGGACGCGCGAACGCGCTTCGCTGCGCGGCCCACGGGACGTACGGGCTGCGCTCGAGGAGGACCCTGACCGCGGCGGACGTCGCCTGCGATGGGGTGGGGCGTCGAGGGATGGGTGAGGATGAGAAGAGTTGAGGTGCCGAGTGCGGGGACGCGCGAAGGATGCGAACGGAGGACGCCGCGCGCGGAGGAGGGACGCACCGCTCTCGCGCCGGTCATCCCCGCGGCCGCGGCCGCCGCCGCGGACATGCGGACGCGCGAGGGGGGGGCAACGTGTGGCGACGCGGACGGCGAGGACGCGACGTTTTAGGCGCTCCCTCGGAAGGGACGACTCGACGACTTGAAGTTTTGTGAAGTTGTCGTGGCTTTTCCGTCGCCTCTCACTTCCTCTCGCGCGCCGCCACGCCGCGTCTCGCACGGCGATTATGGTGAAGAAACGAGGAGCGAACCAGCGCACGGGCGGCAAGCCGTTCCTCGAGTGGTGCGCGGAGAACGGGGAGCGCGGCGAGAGGCTCGCCAACGAGTTCCGCGAGGAGCTGCCGACGGAGCTGACGAAAGCGTCGCACTACAAGGCGAAGTGGAAGTGTTTGAACTGCAAGCACGTGTGGCGGGCGCAGGTGAAGAACCGCACGAGGAGCGACAGACCCCGCGGGTGCCCACAGTGCGCGAGTAATGCGCAGGCGAGCAAGACGAACAACTTCCTCGCGTGGTGCGAGAAGAACGGCGAGCTCGGCAAGAAGCTGTCGCGCGAGTACGTCGACAAGGACAAGCCGCCGACGGCGGTGACGAAGGCGTCGAGGTACAAGGCGCTGTGGA
>Ga0255756_1003998_pt1 | contig 14589 bp, 15 predicted proteins | sample 011ome_20_FD_179956 | JGI IMG/M metagenome (GOLD analysis project Ga0255756, IMG submission 179956) | Coastal salt marsh microbial communities from the Groves Creek Marsh, Skidaway Island, Georgia - 011509CT metaG (version 2) | ecosystem: Environmental > Aquatic > Marine > Intertidal zone > Salt...
AACCTAAATACTCCGGCTCATGGGGGATTGTCGGGCAGTGAAAGGCTTCCCTTTAAAGTCGCCGCGTTAGCCCCTAGAATCCGCCCCTTGCCCGCGCTACTGCGCTACCGGCTCTGCCGGTCAGGAGAAAACAGCATGAGCGAACCGCTGGTCAGCATCATCATGGGATCCCAATCCGATTGGGAAACCATGCAGGCTGCCACCACTGTGCTCACCGAGCTGGGTGTGCCGTTTGAGACACGGGTTGTGTCAGCACACCGCACGCCCGCGCGACTAGTGGAATTTGCCGAGGGTGCAGCGTCGCGTGGCCTGAAGGTCATTATTGCCGGCGCCGGTGGCGCTGCGCATTTGGCCGGTATGGCGGCGTCCATGACCCACCTTCCGGTGATCGCCGTACCGGTTTCGAGCAAGCAACTGAAGGGCATGGACAGTCTGCTCTCAATGGTGCAAATGCCAAAAGGCGTAGCGGTCGCCTGTCAGGCGATTGGTGAGGCAGGTGCGTTCAACGCGGGCCTGATGGCGGCGCAGATTCTGGCCACCTCGGATCCTGCGCTGTCGCAAGCGATCCAAGATTGGAGAGCCCGGCAAACCGACAACGTCCCCCACGCCGTCGACTGATGCGCATTGCCATCGCCGGATGCGGCCAATTGGCAAGAATGCTGGCCCTGGCGGGCTGGGAAATGGGCCACCACTTCTCCTTTATTGCCGACCCAGACGAAAGTACCGACTGCGTTGCCGGCCTGGGCCCCGTGGTCGCCCGCGATGACTATCCCGAGCCGCCGGCGCTGTTTGAGGCACTGGGACGGCCTAACGTCGTCACCGTCGAGAAAGAACATGTGAGCGTCGCCCTGCTCGAAGGATTGGCCGATCACTGTCTGGTCGCGCCCTCCCCCGAGGCGATTCGCATCTGCCAACATCGCGGCAGAGAAAAAACCGCCCTGCAAAACCTCGGGATCAATACCGCCCCGTTCCAGTTGGTAGAGGATGGCCCGTCATTACTCGCCGCGGTGGAAGCACTGGGCTACCCCGCATTCGTGAAATCCTGTGAGCAGGGCTATGACGGCCAGAATCAGTGGTTACTGCGCGACCCCGATTCGCTCGCAGCACTGGCGGCACAAATGGAGTCGCTGCCCCCGTTAGTGGTTGAGGGTGCGGTTCACTTTGACCGCGAGCTGTCGATGATTGCGGCGCGTTCGGTAAGCGGCGAGACTGCGCTCTACCCGCTCGCCGAGAATCGTCACCGCGAAGGGATTCTGCTCACCTCGGAAGTGCCGGCAGCCAATATCAGCGACGAGACGCAGGCGCAGGCTAACCACATTGCGCGCACATTGCTCGAGCAATGGTCTTATGTGGGCGTGCTGTCTATTGAGCTCTTTGATGAGGGCGGCGCGCTGCGCGTGAATGAGCTGGCACCCCGGGTTCATAACAGTGGGCACTGGTCACAAGACGCGGGCGTTACGTCCCAGTTCAGTAACCACATTCGCGCCATTACCGACACGCGACCGGGTAATACCCAACCTGCGCTCTACGCCGGCATGGTGAATTTATTGGGGCGAGAACCAGATGCGGCGCTATTAGGGGCAGCCGATGTGAATCTGCACTGGTATACCAAGTCAGTCCGCAGTCGACGCAAGGTCGGCCACATTAATGTGCAGGCAAAGGATCGCGCTCGACTGCAACAGCGCCTCGCTGAGCTGGAAGCAGCCCTTTATCCAGAGGGTGAACCGCTTTAAAGCGCCCTCACCCGTCGCGTTTTTTATTGCGCGCTTTCTTTTCAGATTTTTTGATGTGACTCATCATGCGCTGGCGGCGTTGCACTTGCCGCTGGGTGAGCTTGTTGCGCTTACCCGCATAGGGGTTATCGCCGGAGCGCAGCTCGATACGAATCGGCGTGCCGTGCAGTGCCAACTCCCGGCGAAAAATCTTTTCCAAATAACGGCGGTAACTGGCCGGCAGTGCGTCTGTTTGGGTGCCATGCACCACCACAACGGGCGGATTCTGGCCTCCTGCATGGGCATAGCGGAGTTTGATGCGCCGACCATTCGCCATTGGCGGCGGATGGGTTGCCACGGCGTCTTCGAGGATACGGTTGAGACGGGGCGTGCTCAAAGAGCGCGTCGCTGCATCGTGGGCGGCGTGGACAGACCCATAAAGCTTGCCCACTCCGGATCCATGGAGCGCCGAAATAAAGTGAATATCCGCGTAGTCGATAAACTGCAGTCGCCGCCGCAACTCTGATCGGATCCACTCTCTTTCGTCAGGGTCGATGCCATCCCACTTGTTCAGCGCAATCACCAGTGCGCGCCCTGCGTCGATGCACTGACCGAGCAGGTGCAGATCTTGCTCGACCAAACCCTCGTGGGCGTCCATGGTGAGTATCACCACCTGAGCATCGGCAATCGCCTTCAAGGTTTTGACGATCGAGAATTTCTCCACCACCTCCTTAACGTTTTTGCGTTTGCGCACCCCGGCTGTGTCAATCAGCGTGTAGTGACGACCGCGACGTTCGTAGTCGATGTAGACGCTGTCACGCGTCGTGCCGGGCTGATCAAAAACGACCACTCGCTCCTCGCCCAGCAAGCGGTTGACCAGAGTCGATTTGCCTACATTAGGACGCCCCACAATCGCCACCCGGATCGCGCCGTGATTTTCGGCATCAGTCTCCGGCTCGCCAGCCTCCGACCACGGCGCCAACACAGCGGCAATGAGCTTTTGCACACCGCGGTTGTGGGAAGCGGCAATGGGATGTAGCTGGTCCACCCCCAGCCGATAAAAATCGCTACTGGCGATATCTTCGCCGACGCCGTCGATTTTATTGACGACAAGATGAAAGGGCTTGCCCTGGCTTCTAAGATAGCCAACGAGTGCCTCATCACCCGGGTGCAGGCCCTCTCGACCGTCCACCAGCAACAGCACCACGTCAGCCTCCTCAATGGCCGCCATGGACTGGTTTGCCATCGCGGCATCAATGCCCTCTTCTTCACCGGTGATCCCGCCGGTGTCGATGACAATGAAAGCCGTCTCGTCGATCCGCCCCTGACCATACTGACGGTCGCGGGTCAGACCAGACAGGTTTGCTACCAGGGCATCGCGACTGCGAGTCAGTTGGTTAAAGAGGGTGGACTTGCCGACATTGGGACGGCCCACCAAGGCGAGCACGGGCAACATGACGTCAGTTCCGCGCCTCGACGTCGTAGGCCTTCAGCGCGCCGTCATTGGCATAGACAAAGAGGCGGTTGCCGCGAGCAATCATGTCGGCACGGGCGCCGCTCGAATCCACTTTGGTTCGGCCGACGATTTCTCCATCGACCTGTGACAGAAGATGCAGGTAACCCTCGAAGTCCACAACTGCAACATAGCTGTTAACCGGGGTCGGCCTGGACAATTCCCGGAATCCGAGCTCAATATTCTGCCACCTGACGCCCTGCCCGTTGCGCAGAAACGCGCTCACGGTGCCGTCGTCATCCGCCACATAAACGTTGCCAAAGCCCACGCCCACGCCCGAAACAGACGACACATTCCTTTGCCAAAGCCGCCGGCCCGAACGGGTATCAATGGCGGCCAGACGACCCTGATAGCTGGCGACATAAAGCTCGCTGCCCTGTAGCGCCATCGAGCCGTCAATATCCACGATGCGCTCAATCTCAGATCGGCCCTGGGGAATCGCCACGCGCGCCTCCCACGCGACATTGCCCGAGCGCAGATTGACCGCAACCACTTTGCCGTCGGCAAAGCCGGCAATCGCGTTATCACCCAAAATCATGGGTGTACCCGTGCCGCGAAGCGTCAAGACGGGCACGTCGCTGGTATAGGTCCAACGGGTCTCGCCGGTTTCATAGTCAAAGCCCATCAACTTGCCGTCATAGGTCTGAGCAATGACATAACGGCCATCACCTTGCGGCGCGGACAGCACTTCGCCCGATACCGTAGCGCGCCAAATCTCCGCGCCACTGTCGGCCGACAGTCGCATGACCAACCCCTCTGAAGCACCGACAAAAATGGAGTCGCCGTAATGTCCGACGCCGCCTGATAACGCGAGATCCAAATCTGTTTTCCAGCGCAGACGACCTGACTCGGGATCCACCGAGGCAACCCTGCCCTCCGCAGAAGCGACATAAATGCTATCTCCCGCGAGGATGGGGTTAATTTTGTAGAGGCCTTCACCTTGCCCGTCGCCCACACCACGCGACCAGCGGCTCTTGAGCTTGACCTGCTCAGTAATCTTTTGCAGTTCGACCGGCTCGCGGGGATCGAAATCATCATCGCTGAACCAGCCCTTAACCGTGCTGCACCCGACCAGCACGGTAAAGCTAGTCAGCAGAAGGCATCGCGCGAGCCACCGCATCAACTGGGATCCTCTGACACTTCTGTCGCAGGCGCGGCAGGTAGCCGGGTTTCCAATGTCCGCACTTTGTTATCCAACACCACGCTGTACTGACCGAGCTCGGTAGCGCGCTCGCGCCCCTGACGATAAGCGGCCAGCGCTTCTTCGGTGCGACCCGCTGCTAAATGGATATCCCCCTCCGCCTGCGAATAGGCAACCGGATAGGCCTGACTACCCTGCGCCAGAATAGCGAGGGCCTCTGTTTCTTGACCTGCAGCGGCCAACACGCGGGCGAGTCGCAGCTGAATCAGCTGACCGATGTCAGAACGCGTATCCCCCGCCTTTAGCGCCCACCGCAACGACGCTTCTGCCGCCGCCAAATCGCCTGCCTCGACCGCGTTGCGGGCCTCCAGCATGGCGCCGAAGCGCGCATAGGTGGAACCACCGTGTTCGTTTTTCAACTGTGAGGCCAGTGCGGTCAGCTGTTCGGGATCGCCCTGCTCTAACTGGATCGCCAACATCGTGGCGTAGAGATCAGAGGCCGCCTCAGCCTTGGACGCTGAGAAGCCTTGATACTGCTGCCAACCCACCGTACCTAATACCGCGACCACAACCGCGGCGATAATGCCTTTGCCGTTCTCGTCCCACCACCGTTTCAGGGCTTCGAGATCCGCCTCGTCCTGCATGTGTTCTGCCACGCGCTACTCCTTCCTCTAGGCGCTTTGTGCCGTCGCCAGATAACCGGCCAGAAACGCTTCCAGCTCGGCATCCGGGATTGTCTGCTGCTCGGCCTCAGCTCTGAGCGGCTTTAATGTCACCTGATCCGCCGCGACCTCGGCCTCGCCGTACACCAGCGCCCAAGCCGCGCCGCTCTTGTCGGCCCGTTTGAACTGACTCTTGAAACTGCCACCACCGAGGTGTTGGACAATATCGATATCCGGGAACTGGCGGCGGAGCGCATCGAGCCTGGGCAAACTGTGCTGGTAGGCGTTTTCGTCTGCCGTAATCACGTACAAGTCTGCCGGGGTCGAGACTGTAATATCCAGCGCCTGCATGAGCAAGGTCAGTCGCTCAAGACCGACCGCGAATCCAGCGGCCGGGGTTGCCTTGCCGCCAAAGGTCTCGACCAGCGAGTCATAGCGCCCGCCCCCACAGACCGTGCTCTGCGCCCCAAGGTGCTCGGTAGTCCATTCGAAGACGGTTTTGTTGTAGTAATCGAGGCCACGCACCAGCCGTGGATTCAACACGTAACGTACACCCAGCGCATCGAGGTAACCCAATAACACCTGAAACTCGCTCTGGGTGGTGTCGTCCAGATAATCTTGTAAGCCCGGCGCGCCATCCAAGACCGCCTGGGTGTCCGGGCTCTTGCTGTCCAGGATACGCAAGGGATTCGATTCCAAGCGCCGCTGACTGTCGGCATCGAGCTGGTTGCGATGCTGGCTGAGATAGGCCACCAGCGCATCGCGATAGCGTGCGCGGTCGTCGGCCGAACCGATGTTGTTGATCTCAAGCTGCAGGGCGTCATCGACTCCCAGACGCCGCCAAAGCTGACGACAGATCGCGATCAGCTCGGCGTCCTGATCAGGCGTCGCCACCCCAAACGCCTCAACACCCAGTTGATGGAACTGCCGTTGACGACCTTTTTGTGGCCGCTCGTAGCGAAACATGGGGCCCATGTACCAGAGCCGCTGCGGCGTGACCGCGAGATTATGTTGCACCACCGCCCGCACACAGCCCGCTGTGCCCTCCGGACGCAGGGTCATGCTGTCGTCATTGCGATCCGCAAAGGTGTACATCTCTTTTTCGACAATATCGGTGACTTCACCAATCGAGCGGGCAAACAGGTCGGTCGACTCGATAATGGGCAGGCGCATTTCCGAGTAGCCGTAGCTGGACAGCACCTCGAGGGCGGCAGTCTCCATCGACTGCCACAAAGGCGTCTCTTCGGGGAGGATATCAACCATCCCGCGTATGGCTCGGTATGTCGTCATGCCTTGGGTATCAGTGCGTGCTGGAGATGATGTTGGCTTCCCGCTCGGAACGCTCCACCTCGAGGGCCTGCGCCCGGTCACGAATGACCGACTCGAGGTGATCAACAAAATCCTGATTGCTGACTTTGTGGTCGGGCTCACCCGAGATGTAAATCAGGTTGTTGGGTGTTGCGCCGGTCAAACCGACATCGGCCTCCCGCGCTTCACCGGGACCATTCACAATGCACCCGATCACGGCAACGTCCATGGGCGTGCGCACATCCTCTAGGCGAGTCTCTAACTCATTCATGGTGCTGATGACATCAAAGTTCTGACGTGAACAACTCGGACATGCGATGAAGTTAATACCATTGGCGCGCAGCTTCAGGCTCTTGAGAATCTCGAAACCGACTTTGATCTCCTCGACAGGGTCGGCCGCCAGAGAGATGCGAATGGTGTCGCCGATCCCCTCCATGAGCAGCATACCCAAGCCCACTGCGGACTTGACCGTACCGCCCCGGGTGCCACCTGCCTCGGTGATACCCAGATGCAATGGCTGCTCGATCAGCGCTGCCAGCTTTCGATACGCCTCGACTGCCATGAACACTTCGGAGGCCTTCACACTGACTTTAAAGTCGTGAAAATTGTGGCGATCGAGAATGTCGACATTTTTCATGGCCGACTCGACCAGGGCGTCCGCGTTGGGCTCGGGATACTTGCGCAGCAGTTCCTTACCCAGCGAACCGGCGTTCACACCAATGCGAATGGGAATGCCACGGTCCTGACAAGCGGCGATCACCTCTTTGACTTTGGCCTCGCGACCGATGTTGCCCGGGTTAATGCGCAGGCAGTCGACGCCATACTCGGCGACTTTCAATGCAATTTTGTGGTCGAAGTGGATGTCGGCGACGACGGGAATACCGGCTCTGAGCCGGATTTCACGAAACGCCTCAGCGGCGTCCATACTCGGCACAGACACTCTGACTAAATCTGCACCGGCAGCGGCGATGGCGTGAATCTGAGCGACCGTAGCTTCGACGTCACAGGTCTCGGTGTTGGTCATGCTTTGCACGGCGATCGGAGCATCGCCGCCAATCGGCACGTTGCCCACTTGAATTTGTCTACTGATGCGGCGCTTTATCGGCGAAGGCTGGTTCATGGCCACTGTCCTCCCGTGCACAGTCAACCGACCGGGCACTCGTTATCGACTCTGACGGTCCATCCAAGCCCTGTATTCGGGAGATTCCGGATACAGATTGCGCAACGCCAACTCATAACTGCCCAAGGCATCTTGATCGCCTGTTTGTTCGGCGATTTCCAGCCCGAGCAGTAGCCCCCGCGGCGATTGCTGTGGGGAGACCGTCCTGTAGACCCCATGATACCCCTTGGCATCGTCAGTATCACCCGCCTCTAAGCGCAGAAATCCCATCTCCAACAGAGCCACAGGATTCCGCCGATCCATCGACAGCGCACGCGTCAGAGCGGCCTCGGCGCCCGCGGAGTCCTCCAATTGAAGTCGGCACAGCCCCAGGTTCACAAACGCCATGGGACGGCCGCTGTAAAGGGTGTCCTCGGTCACCCGATAAAACTCTCGCTCCGCCTCAATGAGGCGCCCTTGAGAGTACAAAAACGCGGCATAGTTATTGCGCGCCCGAGACAACGAAGGGTCTGCTTCAAGCGCAGCGCGAAACTGCAATTCGGCCATCTCGAACTCCCCGGTGCTCTGATAAACCAATGCGAAGGCTTCGGCCACTTCCGCGCTATCGGGGTCAATTTGCTGGGCAAGCTCGAGGTTCCGCTTGGCGTTCTCCCAATCGCCGACACCAATGTACTGACGGGCCAAGGCGACACGCTTCTCAAGCGTCGCGTCGGGGTCAGAGGCCATCTGCGTGCCGCCGCTATATTCGGTGACGCACCCGGATAACCCCAACATCAGGCACCCCGACACCAGCAGACCCAGCCACGCGGGGCTCCGCTGCGCTAGAGCCGACACTGGATTGTCATTCTTCAACGCATTCATGACACGTCCGCCTCCGGAATCATCCTGATTCCAACAGGGTCTGATCGCCACGTCCAGCTCGGTGACGCTCGGCGCGACGCGTGCGATCAACCACCTCTCCCACGAGTTGGCCGCAGGCAGCATCGATATCATCGCCCCGGGTGGTGCGCACCGTGACCACAAAACCGGCATCGGTCAGTACCTGCCAGAATCGACTGACCGCATTGCCACTAGGGCGCTCATATCCGGAGTTCGGGAAGTCGTTAAACGGGATTAAATTGATTTTACAGGGGTAGTCCTTCAATAAGGCAGCCAACTCTCTGGCCTGCTCGACGCTGTCATTGACCCCCGCCAACAGCGTGTACTCGATTGTGACCACCCGCTTTTTATCGGTTTGCGCGTTCAGATAAGCCTTGGCCGAAGCCAACAGGCTTTCGATCGGGTACTTGCGGTTAATCGGCACGATCTGGTCACGCAGTGCGTCATTAGGCGCATGCAGTGACACCGCCAGACTGACATCGGCCCACTCGGCCAGACGGTCTAGATTAGGCACCACACCTGAGGTCGAGAGCGTCACTTTGCGCTTGGAAAGGCCGTAAGCGAGGTCGTCACACATGAGACTCATCGCTGACACGACGTTATCAAAATTCAGGAGCGGCTCGCCCATGCCCATCATGACGACATTGGTGACCACGCGACCTTTACCCGACTGCCATGCATCGTAAGAATTAATGGCCAGCCATACCTGACCAATGATCTCGGCAGCGGTCAAATCGCGCTGGAATCCCTGCTTGCCCGTGGAACAGAAGGTGCAGTCCAGACTGCAGCCCACCTGCGACGAGACGCACAGCGTCGCGCGATCTCCCTCGGGAATCAGCACCGCCTCCACCAGGCTGCCACCATCAACCGCGATCGCCCATTTTCGGGTGCCATCTTGCGAATCGTGCTGCTCGGCGATGGCGGGCGGGGTGATCTCAGCGATCTCATCAAGCCGGGTTCTCAGCGACTGACTGAGGTCGGTCATGTCTGCAAAGTCGCGCACGCCGCGATGGTGGATCCACTTCATGACCTGTTGTGCGCGAAATCGCTTTTCGCCCAAATCAATGAAGAAGGTTTCAAGCTGTTGGCGGGTCAACCCCAAAAGATTGACCCGATCGTTTACCGGGGTGGTGGCGATGAGCTGGTCTGGTGCGGTCATAGCATCAGAGCCGGCCCTGCCTTAGCGTGGGCAAATTTCGCTAGATGCGAAGAAGTAGGCAATCTCTCGCTCGGCAGAGGCAGGCGAATCCGACCCGTGCACGGCATTGGCATCGATAGACTGCGCGAAATCGGCGCGAATGGTGCCCGCGTCAGCCTCCTGCGGGTTGGTGGCGCCCATCAGCTCACGATTGCGTGCAATCGCATCCTCTCCCTCCAGTACCTGCACAATAACAGGGCCTGAGGTCATGAATTTGACGAGGTCAGGGTAAAAGGGGCGCTCTTTGTGCTCGGCGTAGAAGCCACCGGCAAAGTTATCTGACAGATGCAGCATCTTGGCTGCCACAACAGTCAACCCGGCCTCTTCAAAACGGCTGATGATCTGGCCAATCACGTTTTTCCCTACCGCATCGGGCTTGATAATCGATAAGGTGCGTTCCACCGCCATGTCTGTCTCCGATATCTGCTAAGTCAACGCAAGGACCCTGCCTCGCGGGCGCGGAGTATAAGGCGTTTTGCCCTGTGGTGTCATGGCAACATTGCCACGTCTACACCCTGCTACGGGATGCTGATTTAGTGCCGTTCCGACGCGTGATTGATGGTGTAGCGAGGGATTTCAACCACCAGTGGCGCACTACCGACCTGTGCCTGACATGACAGGCGCGATTCGGGTTCGAGACCCCAGGCTTTGTCTAGATAATCCTCTTCCAGATCGTCTGCCTCATTCAGGGAGGCGAAGCCTTCGCGGACGATAACGTGACAGGTAGTGCAGGCACAGGACATCTCACAGGCGTGCTCAATATCGATGTCATTGCGCAGCAACGCTTCACAAATGCTTTCGCCTTCTTGTGCCTCGATGACGGCACCCTCAGGACAAATTTCGTGATGGGGTAATACAACCACTTCGGTCACAGCGCCTGTCGCTCCTCTTCATCAGTTTTATCGTGGGTTTCGGCGTCGGTCTCGAGCTCAGACAGCGCCACACCCTGCAGCGCCCTCTGGATACTGCGATCCATGCGGCGCGCCGCGAACACCTCGGTGGCACGACCCAGCTGCTCGGTAGATTCTCGGATCTGCTCCGGCTGTTCAGATTTTACTGCGGACGCTAGAGAGCCTACGCCGGCCTCAAGGTCAGCACGCTCGTCCGCCGACAAGAGGTCGCCATCCACCCTCATGGCCGCGCGCAGCCCCTCTATGAGGGCCTCGGCTTCAACCCGCGCTTCCGCCAACTTGCGTGCCAACATGTCCTCGCTGGCATGCTCGTAGCCCGCCTTGAGCATATCGGTAATCTGAGACTCGTCGAGCCCGAATGCCGGCTTCACCACCACTTCACTGCGGGCGCCGGTTTGACTCTCGACGGCCGACACCTCGAGGATGCCGTCCGCATCCACTCTGAAGGTCACCTCAATTCTGGCCGCACCCGCGACCATGGGCGGAATCCCCGTCAGCTCAAAACGCGCCAGCGACCGACAGTCCTCGACACGTTCGCGCTCGCCTTGCAGCACGTGCACCACCAGACCTGTTTGACCGTCGCGGGCCGTCGTGAACTCTTGCGCGCGCGCCACCGGGATAGTGCTATTTCGATCGATAATGCGCTCAACCAATCCACCATAGGTTTCCAGGCCCAGCGACAAGGGAATGACATCCAGTAGCAGTGCCTCATCCCCGGTGCGGTTGCCCACCAAAATATCCGCCTGCCTCGCGGCGCCCATGGCCACTACTTGATCGGGGTCAAGAGTGCAGAGTGGCTCTTGGCCAAAACAGCTCGCGACCGCGCGCTTGACCGCGGGCGTGCGCGTCGACCCGCCCACCAGCACCACCCGATCCACCGAAGCGACTGCAGCATCTTTCAGCGTGTTGCGGCACGCCACCAGAGTGCGCTCGATAAAAGGCGCCAACAGCCGCTCGAGCACTTCGCGGGAGAGAGTGACTTCAGCCGCCTGCCCTGCCAGCGCCCTGACGTCGAGCGCCAGTGTCTCTTGGTCACTCAGCGCCTCCTTCGCACTGCGCGCGAGCCTTAGTGCAGTGCGGCGCTGCGAGACGCTCGGATCGCCCACCGACACCTGTTCAAGCAAATGGTCTGCGAGCGCACGATCGAAATCGTCGCCACCGAGTGCGCTGTCGCCGCCGGTAGCCAACACTTCGAATAAGCCTGCCCGCATACGCAGCAAAGAGATATCAAAGGTGCCACCGCCAAGGTCGTACACCGCGAGCACAGACGACTCCTCCGCCTGTTCATCCAGGCCGTAAGCAACCGCCGCAGCCGTTGGTTCATTCAACAGTCTGAGCACTTTGATACCGGCCAGTTCAGCTGCCTGCCGGGTGGCCTGACGCTGTGCGTCATCGAAATAGGCAGGTACCGTAATCACGGCGCCGGCGATGGGGCCTGACAACTGATCTTCTGCTCTTTCTCTCAATGCCATCAGAATGGCCGCAGAGACCTCGACCGGTGTTTTATCGCCGCCAGCTGTGGCGAAGGCCAGACCAGGACCGTCGGCGAGCGTTACGTAGGGATCGTTTTCAAATTCCTCGCGGGATCGACCCAGCATGCGCTTGGCCGAGGCAATCGTGCTGCCGGGCTCTTTACTGGCGTGTGCCAGCGCAGCATGGCCCACAGCCGTGTGTTGCGCGCCGTAATAAACCACTGAGGGAAGCGACGCAGCGCTGTGCTGAGCGTCATGGCTCCCTTCACCCTCCAAGACCTTGAGCACCTCGCCATCGTAATGGGCCACGAGGCTATTGGTCGTGCCCAGATCAATACCCAATGCGTTCTGGCGGGTTGTGGTGTTTTCCTGGGGTTCGCCGGGCTCTGAGATCTGCAACAAGACCACGGTCAATCACCCTGCGGCTGCGCCGCTTCGATGAGCTTTGATAAAAAACACATCTCTTGCCAGCACCGCGCAGCATCAGGCAAATCGGGGATAGCGATGGCTTTAGCAAACTGGTCGCGACTGGTTCGGTAATGCCGATCGATCTCCTCGATCAGATGCTGCCGACCCGCCGCGTCTGCCACTGGCGTGTCGTCGAGTTGCTCACGCAACATAATCTGTGTCATCAAGAATTCCGATCCAACACCTTGGCGTTCTGCCGCCTGCAAATCGACACCTGCTCGCTTCAACAAATATTCGGCGCGTGTGACTTCGTTGGCCAAGACGCGGAAGCCACTGTTGATATCAGCGCAAAACTGGGCCGCCATGCGCTGCTCGACAACGGATTGGCCGGCGTACCGGTCGGGATGAAATTGAGACAGTAACGAGTGGTAGGCAGTTTCAAGCGCGGTCTCGTCCAGCGAGAACCCCGGCTCCAGCTGAAACAGCGCAAAATAGTCGCGCGCCATCGCGCCCGCTGTCGCGTTCACGTTTAAACCGTGAAGCTCTCGCCGCAGCCACACTCTCCGGCGACATTCGGATTGCGGAACTCCAGCCCCTCGTTGAGGCCCTCGCGCGCGAAATCCACAATGGTGCCATCCAGATAAACCAAGCTCTTGGGATCAACAAATACCTTGACGCCATCGGATTCAAAAAAAGCATCTTCGGGTTCTGCCTGATCGACAAACTCCAGCACGTAGGCCAGACCAGAGCAGCCAGAGGTTTTGACACCAATACGGATGCCCTCTCCCTTGCCGCGGCTGGCCAGTTGCCGGCTAACGTGCTCGGCAGCGTCGCTTGTCAGGCTAATCGCCATATCAGCTGCCCTGCTTGTCCCGGTAGTTCTGCACGGCTGCCTTAATCGCATCCTCGGCCAGCACGGAACAGTGAATTTTCACCGGCGGCAGAGAGAGCTCCTGCGCAATCTCGGTATTCTTGATAGCGGCGGCTTCGTCCAGATTTTTACCCTTCACCCACTCGGTCAGCAGTGAGCTCGAGGCAATCGCCGAGCCACACCCGTAGGTTTTGAACTTGGCGTCCTCGATAACACCGTCATCGTTGACCTGAATTTGCAGACGCATAACGTCTCCACACGCAGGTGCGCCAACCATGCCAGTGCCGACGTTATCGTCTGCGTCGTCGAGCTTGCCCACGTTACGTGGATTCTCGTAATGATCAATTACCTTATCGCTGTAAGCCATGGTTCTCTCCCAAAGGGCTCTAATGCGGCGTCAGTGCGCCGCCCATTCAATTGTGTTGAGGTCTACGCCGTCCTGATACATATCCCAGAGCGGAGACAGCTCGCGTAATTTTTCTACCGCGTGGCGCACACACTGCGCGGCATGATCTACTTCAGCCTCTGTGGTGAATCGCCCAAAGCTGAACCGCAGTGAACTGTGCGCCATTTCGTCATTCAGCCCAAGCGCTCGCAGCACATAAGACGGCTCTAGACTGGCTGAAGTGCACGCCGAGCCGCTGGAAATCGCCAAGTCGCGCAGCGACATAATCAATGACTCGCCTTCAACAAAGGCAAAGCTCACATTGAGCGCGCCCGGCAAGCGCTGATCGCGATCACCATTGATATGCACTTCGGGAATGTCACTAATCGCGTCCCAGAAACGCTGCCGCAGGCTCGACAGACGCCCTGCCTCGCTGTCCATTTCTTCACGTGCAATGCGCGCCGCCTCGCCAAACCCCACCAGCTGATGGGTTGCCAGCGTGCCCGAGCGCATGCCGCGCTCGTGCCCGCCGCCATGCATCTGCGCTTCGAGACGCACACGGGGTTTACGCCGCACGTACAGTGCGCCAATACCTTTGGGGCCATACATTTTGTGCGCTGACATCGACAGCAGATCGACTTTCATGGTCTCCATGTCGAGGCGCACTTTGCCGGCACCTTGCGCGGCATCGACGTGCAGCAAGACACCTGCTGCTCGGCATATTTCACCAATGCCGGCCACGTCGTTGACCACGCCAATTTCATTGTTGGCGTGCATCACGCTGACCAGAATCGTGTCTTCGCGAATTGCCGCCTGCACCATGTCAGGGGTCGTCAAACCCTGCTCGTCGGGGTCAAGATAAGTGACCTCGTATCCCTCGCGCTCTAACTGGCGGCAGGTATCAAGCACTGCTTTGTGCTCGATCTTGGACGTAATAATGTGCTTGCCCTTCTTATGGTAGAAGTGTGCAACGCCCTTGATAGCGAGGTTGTCAGACTCTGTCGCGCCC
>Ga0255756_1004003_pt1 | contig 14576 bp, 17 predicted proteins | sample 011ome_20_FD_179956 | JGI IMG/M metagenome (GOLD analysis project Ga0255756, IMG submission 179956) | Coastal salt marsh microbial communities from the Groves Creek Marsh, Skidaway Island, Georgia - 011509CT metaG (version 2) | ecosystem: Environmental > Aquatic > Marine > Intertidal zone > Salt...
AGCGGCAGTCTTGAGGAGAAGGCCGCGCCTAGTACGCCAGTGGAATCCCGCTTCAATGAAGACCTGATTCAGGATGTCAGCCCTTTTGTTGAATCACTAATCGAAAGAACAGAACTCACCGATCAGGTGCTGGCCACTGAAGCCGAATCACTGCAACAAATTAATGATGAACCCAGCGAACAACCGCAACAGGAAAGTGAAGAACAACCGCTGGAAAATCTGACCGAAAGTCAGCTTAATGATCGTCTTGCCAGTTTGCAGGCACAGCTGGATATTCGCCGACAGGCTTATGCCAAGCGGCCTCGACGCTACACCATTTCATCCGCTTCTACCCAGAAATCCCGGGACGCCCTCTACCTGGACAACTGGCGCAAAAAAGTCGAGGCTGTGGGCAACCTGAATTATCCTGCCGAGGCCAGTGCCGAGGGCATTTATGGCAATCTCAGGCTACTGGTGTCACTACGCTCTGATGGCAGCGTAGCTGATGTTCGTATTCTCAGCTCCTCCGGCCATAGAATACTGGACGAATCAGCCATCCGCATTGTCTACCTGGCCTCCCCGTTCGCAGCCTTTCCGGACGAATTGAAACAGGAAGCCGATATTCTCGACATTATAAGAACCTGGCAGTTTCATCAGAGCAATTCCTTCCGCAGCTTCTGATTCTCCTGTGGTAGCAGGATGAAAGTTGAATAGCAGTTGAAACTACTGACAGCACCCCAATATTAGTCTCAGGATAACAACTTATACTCACCAGACTCATGAATGACGAAACGCTTAATCTCACAGACCATTTTCTAATCGCCATGCCACAGCTGAACGGCTCATATTTTGGTCATACCCTGATTTACATGTGGCAGCATAGCCAGGAAGAAGGCGCTCTGGGCATTGTGGTCAATCTGCCCCTGAAAGTGCAGTTAAAGGAAATATTCAGTCAGCTGGATATCGATTTTCAGTATGGGCAAGGCCTTGAAGAACCCGTCCTCTCTGGAGGCCCGGTGGAAACCGAAAAAGGTTTCATTCTCCATGATGCCGGTCGAAAATGGACATCAACACACCAGATCACCGATGAAATCAGTATTACCACCTCAAAGGATATACTGGATGACATTGGCCGTGGCGAAGGTCCGGAGAATTATCTGCTTACCCTGGGGTGTGCTGGCTGGAGTCCTGGTCAGCTGGAACAGGAAATTGCCGGTAATTCCTGGATAACCTGCCCTGCCAGCAAGGAGATTGTTTTTTCCAGGGATTTTAACCGCAAGCCGGATATGGCAGCCTCAACGCTGGGCTTTTCCATGGACCAGTTAACCACTGATGTTGGCCATGATTAATTTTCCGGAAAGTAAATTCCGGCTCAAAACAGGAAGAAGCTTCTGAGCTCTGTAATTACCAATCTGCTCTGCATTGATTTTGGCACTCAAAAAATGGGGCTGGCTGTGGGGCAGACTGTGACCCTCACCGCATCGCCTTTACCGCTTATCAAGGCCAGGCAGGGTATTCCCGACTGGGATGAACTGGCGCAGGTAGTCAGTCAGTGGAAACCCGACGCACTGATCATCGGCATGCCATTCAATATGGATGGCACCAGCAACGAAATGACAAAAAAAGCAAATCGCTTTATCAATCAACTGGAAGCAAGGTTCAAGCTGCCCTGTTTTCAAATGGATGAACGCCTGAGTACCCGTGAAGCCAGGGAAATTGGCAGAGCCAATGCCGAAGCTGCCGGGAAAAGGTTTGATGAACGCTCAGAAGTCGACAGTCTGGCTGCTCAGTTGATTCTTGAATCCTTTTTGAATGAGAGATCAAGATAAGCAAGGCGAACAAGTTAATGCGGGTAAAAGATCAGCGCCGCCTGAACATAAACGGCGCCGATTATCGATAATAAAGTCTAGATCTGATTACCGTCTTTGGCTTTGGAAATCGCTTCCTGACGATCAACCAGCCCCTTGGCAACCAGTTTTTTCAAACACTGGTCCAGGGTCTGCATGCCCACCGATTGTCCGGTCTGGATTGCAGAATACATCTGGGCGATCTTGTCTTCCCTGATCAGATTTCGAATAGCTGAAGTACCAATCATAATTTCATGGGCAGCTACTCGGCCCCCGCCGACTTTTTTCAGCAGCGTCTGACTGACAACCGCCTGCAGTGATTCCGAGAGCATGGAACGTACCATACTTTTTTCAGCTGCCGGGAAAACATCCACAATCCTGTCGATGGTTTTGGCGGCAGAGGTGGTATGCAGAGTGCCGAACACAAGGTGACCGGTTTCTGCTGCAGTCAATGCCAGACGAATCGTTTCCAGGTCACGCAACTCACCAACCAGAATAATGTCAGGATCCTCACGCAAAGCTGAGCGCAAAGCTTCATTAAAGCCATGGGTATCGCGATGGACCTCACGCTGGTTGATCAGTGACTTCTTGCTTTCGTGAACGAATTCTATGGGATCTTCAATGGTCAGAATATGCTCATACTTGGTAGAGTTAATATAATCGATCATTGCTGCCATGGTAGTACTTTTACCGGAACCTGTAGGCCCGGTTACCGCAATCAGGCCACGGGGGTTGTTGGAGATATCCTCAAACACCTTGCCCATGCCTAGCTGCTCCATGTTAAGAACCTTGGAAGGAATGGTTCGGAAAACAGCTGCCGCGCCGCGATTCTGGACAAAGGCGTTTACCCTGAAGCGGGCCAGACCGGGAACTTCAAACGAGAAATCTGACTCAAGATGCTCTTCATAATCCTTACGCTGCCTGTCGTTCATGATTTCATAAATAAGGCCATGAACTTCCTTATGATCCATCGGATCAACATTGATACGACGAATATCACCATCAACACGTATAAGGGGTGGCATGCCAGCGGTAATATGCAGGTCAGATGAACCTTGCTGTACGCTGAAGTTAAGTAATTCCTGAATATTCATCTGGTTTTATACCCCCTATAATCGGAACCTTGTGAAGGAAAAAAATATGTCACTGAGCATACCAGAAAATCTGGAAAAAGTTCGCCACCTGATTTCACTCTATGAAGGAAAGTATGGGCGAAGCGATAAGGCTGTGCAATTAATCGCCGTCAGCAAAACCCATGGTGCGGATAAAGTTAAAACCGCTTTCCAGGCTGGTCAGCAGCATTTCGGAGAAAACTACCTGCAGGAAGCACTGGATAAAATCAATGTTCTAAAAGACCTGCCACTGCACTGGCATTTCATTGGCCCGATCCAGTCCAATAAAACCCGTGCTATCGCCGAGTCATTTCAGTGGGTTCACAGTGTGGATCGGCTAAAAATAGCGCAACGCCTGAATGATCAGCGCCCCGCAGTCTTGCCCCCGCTCAATATCATGCTGCAGGTAAATATAAGCGATGAAGACAGCAAGGCTGGCGTCAGTGTGGATGAGCTTGAAGCGCTGGCCAGTGCGGTAGAGGCTTTACCAAACCTGGTGCTGTCAGGCTTGATGGCGATTCCGGCAGTCAGCAATGATGTAGGCACACAACGGGATAATTTCAGACGTCTGCGTGAAGCCAGAGACAACTTACTTGTCCGCGGTCTGGACCAGTGCCAGCATCTTTCCATGGGCATGAGTAATGATTTTGAAGCGGCTATCGCCGAAGGCGCCACCATGATTCGTATCGGTACGGATATTTTTGGCCCGCGTGAAGCACGCTGATATTCTTCCCGTGTAAAGCTGCTACAGGAATAAGGCTTTAAGCGGGCTTTAAGGTACAATCGCCATATGTCTGAAGAAAAATTAACTATCGGTTTTATCGGTGCCGGCAACATGGCAAGCGCGCTTATTGATGGCCTGCTTGCCAATGGCTGGCAACCCCAACACATCCATGCCTCCGATACCAATGCCGAGACGCTGGCTGCCCTTGCCGGCAAGGGAATCAATACCAGTACCGACAACAAGACAGTAATCAGTAATTCCGCCACGGTAATCCTCGCTGTTAAGCCCCAGGTACTTGCTGATGTGTTAAAACCACTTCACGATACCCTTTGCGCCAATGACTGTTTGCTGGTTTCCATTGCCGCCGGTGTTGCCATGGACTCATTACAGGACTGGAGTCACCCGAAACAGGCCATTGTGCGCTGCATGCCCAATACGCCAGCCTTGGTGCAGACCGGTGCCAGCGCCCTTTTTCCCAATAACCATTGCTCTGAGTTGCAAAAGTCTGCCGCTGAAAAACTGTTGAGCGCGGTAGGCATTGTCTGCTGGCTGGAAAAGGAAACTGATATGGATGCAGTAACAGCCTTATCCGGTTCCGGTCCGGCCTATTTCTTCCTGCTCATGGAAGCCATGCAGGAAGCAGCTGTCAGCCTCGGTCTGGACGCCAGAACAGCTGAACTGCTGTGTCAGCAAACAGCTCTGGGTGCTGCCCGGCTTGCGCAGTCCAGCGATGTTGATGTCTCGGAATTACGCCGTCGCGTAACTTCACCCGGTGGTACCACAGAAGCGGCCCTGCAGCAGTTTGCATCAGAAGATTTCAATGCTATGGTTGGCCGCGCCCTGGAAAAAGCAACTAACCGTTCCCGCGAACTGGCGGCATCTGAACCGGCAACGGATAAGCCGGGCACTTAAAAAGAATTACACAGTAGTCAGGAAAGATAAATGTCATCATCGGTAGGTCAGGTCATCATATTGCTGGTAAACACCCTGGGCGGGTTAATTGTACTGGCATTGTTACTGCGGTTTTTATTACAGGCGAGTCGGGCAGATTTTTATAATCCGGTCACCCAGTCCCTGGTGAGAATGACAAGTCCCATTCTGAATCCGGCACGACGCATCATTCCGTCCTGGCGTAATTTTGATATAGCCTCGTTACTGCTGACACTGGTGATCAGTACACTGGCAACAACACTGATGATTTTTTCCGCTGGCTTTGTCATTCCCGGTATCGGTACGTTGCTGAGCTGGTCATTTCTGGGCATGCTTTCACTGATTCTGAAAATTTATTTCTGGGGCTTGTTAATCTCTATAATTGCCAGTTGGGTAGCGCCTCACAGCGGCAATCCGGCATTGATGCTGGTACAACAGATGCTCGAGCCTCTGCAGTCACTGTTCAGAAAAGTCATCCCCCCCATGGGTGGTCTGGATTTTTCGCCTATATTTATTTTTCTTTCCATTCAGGTGGTGGAAATAATGGTATTGGGAACCTTGAGGCAGGGACTCCGATTAAGCGCACAAGCGGCAATGTATGTCATCGGTATATAAACAGATAAAAAAACTTTACTGATAATTTCCGTTTTTTGTATTTAGTCTTTTATTATTTTTATATTTTAACTTTGTATATTTAAACAATGGCCAAACTCATTCCAGCAGATTCTGTCGGCATCGTGTCTCCAGAGCTCTTTCATTTTGATGAGCCACTGGAACTGCGCAGCGGGCGTGTGATCGATCAGTATGATCTGATGGTGGAAACCTATGGTGAGCTGAATGCCGATAAATCCAATGCCATACTGGTTTGCCATGCACTCAGTGGCGATCATCATGCAGCCGGCTATCACAATCCTGACGATGAAAAAGAAAAACCCGGTTGGTGGGATTGTTGTATTGGCCCGGGCAAGGCCTTTGATACCAATCACTTCTTTATTGTTAGCCTAAACAACCTTGGCGGTTGCGCAGGCAGTACCGGGCCATCCTCCATAGACCCTGCTACCGGCAAACCTTTCGGGCCGGACTTTCCCATAATCACAGTGCGCGACTGGGTGAAAAGTCAGGCGCGCCTGGCAGACCGACTCGGTATCCAGAAGTGGGCTGCTGTTATTGGTGGCAGCCTGGGTGGCATGCAGGTTATGCGCTGGGCTATCTCTTATCCCGACAGACTTGGTCATGCGATTATTATTGCAGCGGCACCAAAATTGTCCGCGCAAAATATTGCTTTTAATGAGATCGCGCGTCAGTCCATAACCAATGACCCGGATTTTCATGCCGGTCGCTATTATGATTTCAACACCTACCCAAAACGCGGCCTGATGCTGGCGCGCATGATTGGTCATGTGACTTACCTTTCCGACAATGCCATGCGCGATAAATTTGGCAAGGATGCCATTGAAGGCAACTTTGGTCGCGATCTGCGTTCGGGGAAACTGAATTTCAGCTACGACGTGGATTTCCAGGTTGAGAGCTACCTGAAATACAAAGGCGAAACTTTCTCACATAGTTTTGATGCCAATAGTTATCTGTTGATTACCAAAACCCTCGATTATTTCGATCCTGCGGTGGATTACAACTTTGATCTAAGCAAGGCATTTGCCGACAGCCAGTGTAAATTCCTGGTGATTTCCTTCACCAGCGACTGGCGCTTTCCACCGGAAAGATCACGGGAGATCGTCAATATCCTGCTGAAAGCAGAAAAACCGGTAAGCTATCTGGAAGTGGAAGCCGACCAGGGCCATGACGCTTTCCTTATGCCTATTCCCCGCTATATCCAGGCGCTGAAATCCTACCTGGGATGCGTGATCGAAGAGATATCCGGGAAGGAGGGAAAAGCCGATGCGAGCTGACCTGAAAATCATTCAGCAATGGATTGAACCCGATATGCGTGTGCTTGATCTGGGCTGCGGTGACGGCTCATTCCTGGCGCACCTTAAAAGCGAGAAAAACATCTTCGACTGTGGACTGGAAATTGATCCTGAAAATATCAACCTTTGTCTTAAGGCCGGTGTTAATGTCATTGAACAGGACATGAATAAGAGCCTAGCCAATTTCAGATCTGATAGTTTTGATACTGTGCTGCTTGCTCAAACCCTCCAGACTTCGCAGCGACCTGATATTCTGGTGGAAGAAATGTTGCGCATCGGCAAAAAATGCATCATCACTTTCCCGAATTTTGCCTACTGGCGTCATCGTCTTAAGTTACTCGGCATGGGCAATATGCCGCAATCAAGTTCTCTGCCCTATGAGTGGTATGACACGCCGAATATCCATCATTGCACCATCAAGGATTTTGATACCCTCTGCGAAGAGCGCAATATCACCATCCTGCATAAGACTGTGGTGGATTTTAATCACCGCAGCAGCTTTTTGATGAACCTGAACCCGAATCTTTTCGGGATCAATGCCATCTATCATTTCACGCGCTAAACCATGCTCAATTATTTAAAAAGAATAGCGTTCATGCTGCTTGTTCCGTGCCTGGGGTTGCAGGCTGGTAACGCTATGGCGGAATCGGAAAGCTTTGGCGACTACACGGTGTATTACCAGGCAGTTAACAGTACCTTTCTCAAAACAGATATCGCCCGTCAGTATGGCATCGTGCGCAGTGACAGACGTGCCTTCCTGAATATCAGTGTTATGAAAAAACAGGCCGATGGCACTCAGCAGGCAGTAGTGGCCAGTGTCAGTGGTGGCAAGCGCAATCTTTTAGGACAGGTAGGCGAGCTTGAATTCAGAGAGATCCGCGAACAAAAGGCTATTTATTACATTGGCGAGTTTGAATATTCCAATGCAGAAATAATACGTTTCCGCCTTGAGGTCGAGCCCGAAAACAGCGGCACTGTCCATGAAATTTCCTGGGAAACCCGGGTCTACAATAATTAAGCACTCTGAATAATTAAGTACTCTACAGGTAGCATATGACTCCTCTGGATAAAATCGTACTGGCCAGCAGCAATAGCGCCAAACTGAAAGAACTTCAGGAAATCCTGGCCCCCAGAAATATCGAGCTCATTCCCCAGTCCGAATTTGATATAGAGGATGCCGTGGAAGACGGGCTGAGTTTTGTTGAAAACGCCATTATCAAAGCGCGCCATGCCAGCAAGCATACGGGTATGGCGGCATTGGCTGATGATTCCGGACTTGAAGTGGATGCCCTGAATGGCGAGCCCGGCATATTCTCTGCGCGTTATGCCGGACTCAATGAAGGTCGTGAAAAAAACGATGCTGCCAACAATGCCCTGTTGCTGGAAAACCTGAAACAGGTTGCCGAAGCTGACAGAAGTGCCCGCTTCCAATGCTGTATTGCTCTGGTGCGTTTTCCGCAAGATCCCATGCCGCTGATTTGCCAGGGTACCTGGGAAGGCCGCATTATGTTCAGCGAAGTGGGCAGCAATGGCTTTGGTTATGATCCACTTTTTTACGTCCCTTCCCATGAATGTGCATCGGCAGAGCTTGATTCTTTAGTAAAAAATACCATCAGCCATCGCGCTCAGGCTCTGCAACAACTGCTGGCCTGTTTGACGACATGAGCCAGAACAGGCTTTCACTACCTCCTTTATCGCTTTACGTTCATATTCCCTGGTGTCTGAAAAAATGTCCTTACTGCGACTTTAACTCTCATGCTTTTCAGGGCGAATTACCCGAGCAAGCCTATATAAATAGTCTGCTTGCTGACCTCAAGCGCGACCTGCGCTGGGTTCAGAACCGGGAACTGACTTCTATTTTTATTGGCGGTGGCACGCCCAGTCTGTTTTCACCTGCCAGTATTGAACGACTGTTGAGCGCTATCGAACAAAGCGTGGGGTTTTCGGCAGATATCGAAATCACTATGGAAGCCAACCCCGGCACCTTTGAAATGGAAAAGTTTCGCGATTTTCGCCATGCCGGCATTAACCGGCTGTCCCTTGGCATTCAAAGTTTTAATAAAAACTATCTCAACACACTGGGTCGAGTACACGATGATGTCGAGGCACTGACCGCGGCAAGCAATGTCCGTAAAGCCGGTTTTGATAATTTCAATCTGGACCTGATGTTTGGACTGCCGCAGCAGGGAATTGATGAAGCGCTGGCCGACCTGCGCTCGGCACTTGCTGTTGAACCTGAACATCTGAGCTGGTATCAGCTTACCATCGAGCCCAATACCGTGTTTTACAGCAAACCTCCCTCATTACCCGAAGATGATTTGCTTGGTGATATGCAGGAAGCCGGGGTGGAATTATTATCAGCGCAGGGGTTTTCCCGTTACGAAGTGTCCGCTTTCAGCAAGCCGAATAAACAATCCACCCATAATCTGAATTACTGGCGTTTTGGTGACTATCTGGGGATCGGGGCCGGCGCCCATGGCAAGATTACTCTGCCCGCGGAACAGCAAATTATTCGTACGCGAAAAATCAGGCAGCCTGCCAGTTACCTGGAGCATACGGACAATACCCTGGCTGGCTGCGAGACTATTACTACTGCCGAGCTTCCCATTGAATTCATGATGAATGCATTACGTCTGAGTGCAGGCACTGAAGAAAGTCTGTTTCAGCAGCGCACCGGTCTGCCGATCAGTGAAATTGCCGGCTCCCTGCAACGATTGCGAAACGCCGGTTTGCTCAGAAAAGAAAATCTGGCTACCACTGACAAAGGCTTTAATTTTCTCAACAATGTATTGGCGGAATTTATGCCTGATGAGCCGGCGCACGAAAATAGAATAAACCTTGTGCCGGGTTGAAATATTACTCTTACCATCCTTGCCGGTATAAATATAGTAACTAAATAACAATAACTTAGCGCACTATTTAAAATTCCTGACTTTCAAGTAAAATAGCCGGACTAATTTTCTGGAAGCCCTATGACAACTGATCCTTACAATATTGCCTGTAGCCATGGTTTTATCCAGTCGTCCTGTTCTGACTGCAATCTCAAGGGATTGTGCCTGCCCATTGCTATGGACATCAAGGATATCGACAAGGTTGATAACATTATCAAACGCAGTCGTCCGATTCAGGCCGGAGAACATATTTACAGGACCGGGGATGGCTTCACTTCTATTTTTGCTGTGCGTTCGGGTTCGATAAAAACCTATCTGCTTGATGATGACGGTGTTGAGCAAGTGACCGGCTTTTACCTGCCTGGTGAAATCCTCGGCTTTGACGGCATTGGTACGGAAAAACATGGTTGTAATGTAATGGCCATGGAGACCTCGACCGTTTGTGAAATTCCCTTTGAAAGAATTGAAGAATTGTCACTACAGATCCCGGTTTTACAACGCCATTTCTTCCAGTTGATGAGCCAGCAAATAGAGGCTGATCATCAGATGATGCTAACCCTGAGCAAGAAAAATGCCGAAGGGCGTGTTGCCACCTTGCTAATCAGTCTGTCCAAACGCTTTGGTCGCCGCAATCTGTCACCCAATTCACTGAGGCTGCCCATGTCCAGGATGGATATCGGCAATTTCCTTGGGCTGACTATCGAAACCGTAAGTCGTACTTTCAGCCGCCTGCAAAAGGAAGGGCTGATTAAAGTCGACGGACGCGAAATTCATATTAACGACCATAAACAGCTGCAATCAATCTGTCACGCGGCAAAATAATTGCCAGGGGGTCTCTAATGACCCGCTTATCTTGACATACATCAAGCATCCAAAATAATTGGTTTGTGGACAACTGTTGTTTCGATCAACAATAGCTGCCATGAACAATGTCATCGCTTTTTCACTCGCTCGAAAAATTTCCGAAGACCAATCTCCCGAGTTGGAGTCTTCATTCAATCGCCTTGTACAGGGGAGAGATATGCTGAATCAACTTTGCAGCTCACTGGTAAAAAAAGAAAACCAGCGACGATTTCACGCCTTTCCAGAGGGCTACTGTCGTGAGTACGGACTGGTGCTTGACCAGATTCATGCCATTACCGATCTGGATATACTGCGTCTGCTCGAACTGGGAACGACGATCGCCAATATAAAAATGCTCACCGCCACTTATGGCATGGATTTTCTCGATCTTTGTGCGGAACAAACCGGCAAATCCATGGATGAAGTCAAAGCATTGATCGCCAGGCATTAAGCTTCTCAAACCTATGCGTTTGAGATAATCCCTTCCTTAGCTGATAATCCCTGCTAGCTGCTCCGGTATGTTTACCGGGTTCATTTTTCACTCGTCTCATTTCTGGTAAATACCAGACTCAGGTACCATCAACTAATGGCAAATAGCCTGTTTTTTTTCCTCTCCAAAATACTCTGGGCACTGTTATCCCCAGGCACACTGATATTGCTTATGCTTATGGCAGGAACCGCCCTGCTGTTTTTACACCAGACAAAAGTGGCAAAGCTGTTACTGGGTGCAGCCGGCCTGTTGCTGGTACTGATCACACTCTTGCCTGTTGGTGGCTGGCTGGCAACCCCCCTGGAAAAACGCTTTCCCGCCAATCCTGAACTACCCCGCACTGTAGATGGCATCATCCTGCTTGGCGGTGCCATTGATCCACTGACTTCCTATATCTGGGACCAGCCTGAGTTTGGCGCTGCTGCGGATCGTTATTTTGGCTTTATAGAAATGGCCAATCGTTATCCCCGGGCTAAACTTATTTTTACCGGCGGCGCAGGCACCCTGCTGGATCAGGAATATAAAGAAGCCGATGTTGCCCTGTATTTTCTGGAAAGCATGGGTATTAGAAAAAGTCGTTTGGAAATAGAAAGGGATTCACGCAATACCTATGAAAATGCCATTAACAGCAAAGCGCTGATGAATCCTCAGCCGGGTGAAACCTGGCTGCTGGTGACATCGGCCACCCATATGCCGAGATCAGTTGGTGTTTTCTGCCAGCAGAACTGGCCGGTTATACCCTATCCCGTAGATCACGAAACTACCCCGGGACGACAATGGCAGCCTTCATTTGATCCGGTAGGAAATCTCGAGGATATCAATACCTTTGCAAGAGAATGGGCAGGATTGCTGGTCTATTATATAACGGGCAAGACATCGGCTTTGTTTCCCCGGGGCTGTTAACTATGCTGATCTTTCCTAACAACAGAATATAGCGAGAACACTTTGGCAATCTGGAAAAAGCAAATATCCCTGGAAATCATCAACGACCTGATGACAGGCACTCTGTGTGAACATATCGGCATGGTGGTGACGGACATCGGCGATGACTATTTGAAGGGCACCTTGCCGGTTGATGCACGTACACAGCAGCATATGGGAATCATTCATGGCGGAGCATCGGTTGTGCTCGCGGAAACCCTGGGCAGCGCCGCCTCGAATTTTTGTTGTGATGATGAACATTTTATTGTCGGTCTTGATATCAACGCCAACCATGTGCGCCCGGGGAAGCCCCCTCTGGTTACCGGTATTGCGCGCCCCCTGCACATTGGCCGCAAGACCCATGTGTGGGAGATAAAAATCATTGATAGTGAAGAAAAACTGGTATGTATTGCGCGACTGACTACTGCGGTCCTGAACAAAGAACCCGCTGATTAAAAATATTTTTTAAGGAATAAATTAGATATGGCACTTCTGGCTGATGAAGAAGTAATTGCAGGAAGAAAAGACCTGGTAGCTGCAAGCAAGGAAGACGCTGACACCCTGTTGTCCGCCCTGCCCGACTGGAGTGTGGTAGAAGAAGACGGCACACAAAAACTGATGCGCGAGTATCGTTTTAAGGATTACCTCACCTTGCTGGCCCTGGGCAAGAAATTCGGTGAGATGGCAGAACAGGTTAACCACCATCCCGTTATCGTGATCGAATGGGGCAAAGTAACTATATACTGGTGGACACATACGCTGCATGGGCTGCACAGAAATGATTTTGTGATGGCGGCGCGGTGTGATCGGGCTGCGATGTTGGTATCGGCTCCTTAGATTCAGTTACAAGTTACAAGTTACAAAAGTTTATCGAACACAGGGACGATAGCTAAATGAATTTAAAGTTTTTTGAGTTGTTTGATAGTTTATTGAGCGAGCATTCTGTTAGCTCTACCAACCCTGCTATTGATCAGAGCAATATGGGCGTTATTAATTTGCTGGCGGAAACCTTCTCAGGGCTGGGGTTCTCCTGTGAAATTTTTCCCGTTGAAGGAAGTCACAATAAAGCCAATCTTATTGCCACTCTTGGGAGCGGTCCCGGTGGTCTGGTGTTGTCCGGCCATACTGATACCGTGCCTTTTGATGAAGCGCTGTGGAATACCAATCCACTGGCCATGACAGAAAAAGACAACAAGCTGTTTGGCCTCGGTGCCACCGACATGAAAGGTTTTTTTGCCGTGGTGCATGAAGCGGCGCAGGATTTTATTGCCGCAGATCTGAAACAACCTCTTATCATTCTTGCCACTGCCGATGAAGAAAGCTCCATGGCCGGTGCGCGTACTCTGGCGGCACAGGGCAGACCCAAAGCTCGCGCTGCTGTCATTGGTGAGCCCACCAGTCTCAGACCCATCAATATGCACAAGGGCATCATGATGGAAGGCATTCATGTGCAGGGACAAAGCGGGCATTCCTCGAATCCCGCGCTGGGACGCAATGCATTGGAAGCCATGCATGAAGTGATTGCTGCTCTGCTGCAGTTTCGCCAGCAACTGCAGGCAAAATATCACAACCCGCATTTTATGATTGATGTGCCTACCATTAACCTCGGGGTGATTCATGGCGGTGATAATCCCAACCGCATCTGTGGTCACTGTGATCTGGAATTTGATGTGCGCCTGCTACCGGGCATGGAAGGTGATGCGATTCGCAGCAGCATTGAGGAAATGATTGTACCCATTGCCCTTAAACATCAGACCGAAATCAGCCTGACGCGTTTGATCCCCGGTGTGGATCCCTTTGCCAATGAAGACAGCGAGCTGGGCCGACAGATACAAGCGCTCACCGGACAAGCCCCCGAAAGTGTCGCCTTTGGTACCGAAGGCCCGTTTCTGCAACAACTGGGTATGGACACCATCATCATGGGCCCGGGCAGTATCGACCAGGCCCATCAGCCCAATGAATTTATGAGCCTTGATCAGGTGAAACCCTGCATTGAAATCCTGCAGAGCCTGATCAAGCAATATTGCTTGTAAGTTACAAGTCACAAGTTGCAAGTCACAAGAGGCGACCGCAGGGCTTATCCGACCTGCATTTGATTACCTGAAGCCCTTGTAACTTGTAACTTGTAACTTGTAACTTGAGACTTGTAATCTGTAACTTGTGACTGTAGTAAATTTTGTAGATTATTCAGCAGTTTGCGTTACAATAGGCGCCCTTTTTTAAGCGCTGGACCCGAATTTTAAAAAGCTCATGACTACTGATAACACTCAATACGTGAAGTGGTTTCGACAGTCTTCATCCTATATAAACGCTTATCGAGGTAAGGTGTTCGTCATCATGTTGCCTGGAGAAGCGCTGGCCCATGACAATTTCAGCAATATCGCTCACGACATCAACCTGCTCAACAGCCTCGGGGTTAAGCTGGTACTGGTTCATGGTGCCAGGCCACAGATTGATGCAGCGTTGAAAGCAGCGGGCTTAAGCGACGAAAAACATGATGATGTGCAGGGCGATCTACACCACAAACTGCGCGTTACCGATGCGGCCAGTCTTGAGCAAATTAAACAGGTTGTTGCAAAATTACGTTACGACCTGGAGGCGGTGTTTTCCATGAGCATGGCAAACTCCCCCATGCAGGGTGCATCAATTAATCTGGTCAGTGGAAATTTCGTCATCGCCAAGCCTTATGGCGTACATGAAGGCATCGATTACTGCCATACCGGCGAAGTACGAAAAGTTGACAGCGAAGCCATCAAGAAACAGCTGGTCGCAAATAATATGGTGCTGCTGTCTACCCTTGGCTATTCCCCCAGTGGTGAAGTCTTTAATCTCACCGTAGAAGAGGTGGCCTCAAGTACCGCCATTGGTCTGGAAGCCGATAAGCTGTTGATCTATTCCGGTGAGGCGGGGATTC
>Ga0255756_1004009_pt1 | contig 14569 bp, 12 predicted proteins | sample 011ome_20_FD_179956 | JGI IMG/M metagenome (GOLD analysis project Ga0255756, IMG submission 179956) | Coastal salt marsh microbial communities from the Groves Creek Marsh, Skidaway Island, Georgia - 011509CT metaG (version 2) | ecosystem: Environmental > Aquatic > Marine > Intertidal zone > Salt...
GCGGGTGTAGCTCAGGGGTAGAGCATTACCTTGCCAAGGTAAGGGTCGTGAGTTCGAATCTCATCACCCGCTCCATATATCTCATCATATCATGTGCTAACACATTGATTTGTAGGCAATATCAATAGGCTACAGATCTGTGTATCCTTCGAGGGCTAACATAAATGCCTTGCATATCATATTGAATTTCCATGTATTTCGCCCAATTTCTTTGACTAAGAAGAACCCTATCAAAATCAGATGCTTCGAAGGCTTCCCTCTTGGGACAAGGGCTAGGATGGCCTTAAGTCTGATATGGGTCTGTGGCCAGCCTCTTGCCTGAGAGTAAAACAGGTTGACATTATACTGATATTTCGATTTTAAGACGTATCAGTTTTTAGAAAACCTTAAATGTACATTTACCTTCCTATTGCACAGATTTCCGTTAACGCGCTTTATGTCATTGGCATTGGCGGCGCCGTAGGATTTTTGTCTGGGGTGTTTGGTGTTGGCGGCGGCTTTCTGATGACCCCCTTATTGATTTTTCTTGGTATTCCGCCTGCTGTTGCGGTTAGCACAGGCGCTAATCAGATCATTGCCTCATCGGTAACTGGGGTGTTGGCGCATTTGCGGCGCGGCAATGTGGATATTCGGATGGGCCTGCTCTTATTAATAGGGGGGTTGATCGGATCATCGGTCGGGGTATGGATATTCACAGCACTTCGTGCCTTGGGGCAAATCGATCTGACGATTACGCTCAGTTTTGTGATTCTCCTCGGCTCAATAGGCACACTCATGCTGGTGGAAAGCATACAAACCCTTAGGTCAAAAAAACGCGCCGGGGGTAAGCGCTGGAAAAAACATAAGCATACTTGGCTTCACGGCCTGCCCTTTAAAATGCGATTTCCAAAATCCCAGCTTTATATTAGCGCCTTATTACCTGTTATGGTGGGCATCGTTATTGGCATCATCTCTGCCATTATGGGGGTTGGTGGGGGCTTTATTATGATACCAGCCATGATTTATATTCTCGGCATGCCTACGGCTGTTGTTTTTGGCACCTCACTTTTTCAGATGATCATCGTGGCATCAAACATTACTTTTTTGCAATCAACCCAGACCCAGACCGTAGATATTGTGCTGGCAGCCTTGTTGGTCATCGGAGGAGTCATTGGCGCACCAATCGGAGTTAAGGTTGGCTCTTACCTCAAGGGAGAACAGCTTAGAGGGCTTCTTGCCCTGATTGTTTTGCTAGTGTGTCTCAAACTTGTGTTTGAGTTAACGTTACATCCCAGAGATCTCTTTACCATCGCTATCTTAGGTTAAGCTAAGCTGGCGTTTAGCGTCATTATTCATACCATTTTACCACGGATAAGATGCGTTAATCATTATCATTAAGCCCAGCACCAGCACCAGATAAGCGTGACTGTTCCGATGATGGAACATAGGTTTTATAGGCAAGTGCCGCTAATTTTTCCCAAACATCTTTAGCAACAATCAGGTCATCATAATAATCAGGGTTTGAAATTGCATCTTCACCAGAAGCGGGAAAACACGTTAAGGACATGGTCTGATTGCGGGAATCTGACAGGATCGTCCAGTTCGTACAGCCTGTCATGGTTACCCTAGCTTTATGATTCTTGCCATCCACAGAGATCTGAAAGACGCTGTTATATTGGCCCGCCGCTACACCCAGCAGCCCTAATAGCAACACCCCATCCGAAACATCTGACATCACAACACAGCCATCATCAGGGTTGGCGATAAGCCAATCTATCGCGGCAATCCCCTCAATAGCCGGACGCGGTGAAGAAAGCTTAAGCTGATCTTTCGCCTTGGTCATAACGAGTGGGGGTGCAGTATCCGTTGCCGCCAGCATAGCCTCAGCAATAGCGCAACCATCCTGTCCATGCCGTGCCAACCATACCACCGCCGCGCCAATATCTGTGGCGCGGTCATGATCAAGCCCAATGGCTAGACTCGCCTTTCGGATTGTATGATGGATTTCGTTGGCTGACACCATCATGGCTGCGTTACGCCTCAGACGGTGATAGCACAAATATCCAGTCATCCAGTTCTGCTAATCGTGATGCAGCCAGATCAGGTTCGGTTTCCGCCATCAGATCAGCTGCTGTTGGGGCACCCTGATAAAGCGTGATCCGCGTCCAACGATCTGATTTTGGGTCAAACTTGCTGGCCCCAAAAAAGGACAATTTGCACCGCAACAAATCAATCGGCCGGCACGCATCACCGACCAGGTTATCTCTGATTTCTGCATAGGGATAAATAGCTGTGGTCTGAACTCGCCTAACAATATGCCGCAAATCTGGCCGCCCCATCAATAGCTCCGCCACAATCTGATGATCTGGCAAATCCGTAATGGCTGATTTTAGTGCCCCAACATAACGCGGAATGTTAAAGGGCATTTCCAATTCTTGCCCTGGCTCTTCGTAACGGCGGCCCAGCCTTGGTTCTAATTTTTCTTCTGAGGTGTACCAGAAATGCGCATCAGAGGTTTCCGCAGACCCATCAACCGCATCTACCCAACGATAATGATCATCTAAAATATGCCTAAGTTCAGCAATGGTCATGCTAGGGATTAGCTTTGGTGTGTGGGGATTAGCCATACAATCCACCAGCCCATCCACTTGATCGGGTATCAGTTCAATCAAAAGGGATACCATCAATTCTTGAGTTTCCAACGAATAAGAAGCGCAACGCGATACCACGTCTTTGAACGGGTATTCTTGATTAAGCGGCCTCGCGGAAATATCAGCTTTCAGTTTTGCTAATTCTTCTCGCAAGATGATGATCCTATCCATCTGAATCTGATCTTCAACCTGCCAATCATGACAGCTATGATAAGCCCGATCCAGCAAGGTTTCAAAACGGTGATACTGGTCATCATTAATACAAGGGACTGACTGCGTGCGCGCGAATGCCACCTCACGCGCCATAATCCAACTATGAAGCAAGGCAGGATGATTCACCAAGAACGGCGCCATGCCAAGACCGGTTGAATTCCCAATACCAAGATAACGCCGATAGGATGGGGCAAGCCCTATTGCTGCTTCACCAGAAATCTGACGGGCGCAGTAATCAGCTAAGAAAAGTGTAAACTCTCTGATTAAAAATACGGTAAGCATTTCCGCCTGAAAAGGCCCTTCAAGACCGGGGCGACCAGCAATGCGATCGCGATCAGCAATACCAAACTTGCCATTACCGTAAACCGCTGTGGTACGCATCAAATACCCAATGGCCTTGATTTGTTGCAAATCTGGCTGAACCCCAGACGCCAAACTTTCAACCACATGATGAAAAAGCCGTAACGATTTATTGGCTCTAGATAAGGTCAGCACTTTATGATGATAGCGTCCGGCTTCTTGTTTGGTCACTTGATCTGCTAATGCGGTGATATCTTCTTCAGTTGGGATACCGTCAAAAAGACAGAAACTCGCATCCCATTTGGTGGCGATAACCCTATCCGTTCTCTCATCCGCGTTAAGAGGACGGCTGTAAGCGATCAGGGAATAATCATAACCAGACACCGGCAGGGTCAACACCAAATGCCCATATCCATCCGCATCAAGGGCACAAACCGGCATTGTTAGGCTGGCGTTCTCTTTGGCAATACGGCGAATAAAACTGCGCATAAAGCTCAACCTGTGGGGGAAAAATGACCCTAACCGTGCCAGCGTCATCACCACATCAGGATGTCGCAAGTCAGGCAAAGGCCTGCCGCAAGCGTTGGCCTGAGTGCCATTAGGTGTGTTCGTATCAGCCTTACCCAACTCCATGTGGGGTGGTGTTATGGCGTTACTCATTGATCCATTCCCAAAAAACTATCATCATAAAACTTTAACCAATTAAGACCCATAATGTCATTAATTTCTTCGGCAGAAAACCCTACCCCAGCTAGACCTTTTTCTAAATTTGGAAAATCGCGAATGCCTTCAAACCAAGAAGGCTGATCAGGAAAGCCTGCTTGATCGGCACTGCCCTCGCCATAATCCAATTCCCTGGACCAGCGCCCATTTCGCATCCATGTGACAACACTGTCAGGCTGATTTTGGCAAAGATCAGAACCAATGCCCAAAGCCTTAACCCCATAGCGCTCAGCCGCTTCGGCAATCATGGTGCAGAAACTTTCTAGGCTACACGCGCTCCCATCTTTGAGATGATGGGGGTAGAGAGAAAATCCGATCATACCACCTTGATCAGTTAAGGCTTTGATGATGTCGTGTGATTTGTTGCGCCGCGCTGGATGCCACCATGATGGATTAGCATGGGTGATTGCAATCGGCCGGGTTGATAATTCTATGGCCTCAAAAGTTGAACGATCAGCAGAATGACTCATATCCACGACCAGACCAACGCGATTCATTTCGGCTATCGCCTGTTTCCCAAATCGCGTTAGACCGGGGTCTTCGGCTTCGTAACATCCCGTGGCCAGGAGCGATTGGTTGTTGTAGCTCAACTGCATAAATCTGCCGCCCAACTGATGCAAGATTTCAATCAGACCGATATCATCTTCCATTGGTGCGCAATTCTGAAATCCATAGAAAATGGCTGTTCGCCCTGTGTCATGGGCAAGGCGCACATCATCACCTGTTCTGCCATGCATCAATCGGTCAGGATGGGTTTCGATATACCTGTTCCAGGTGATCATGTTTTCCACTGTCTGACGAAAGTTTTCATGATAACAGATGGTGACATGAACGGCAGACAATCCTGCTTCAGCCATTTCAGAAAACAATTCAGGCGACCAATTTGCATATTGCAAATTGTCAATTCGAATGGGTGTCTGCGTTGTCATATCGTCATCCTTTTGATGATCATGCTGGTGATCGAGGGCAATGGGAGAATCAAGCGATAACTCAAGCCATCACTATGGCAAAATTAACCGCCCTTCACAAGGATTGGGTATCAATTCTTTGGACAGTCTTGTCGTCTCGCGCTAATTTAATCCCAAGTTGAATTGATGGATCGTTCCTTATGGATGGAATGGGACATCCCTATCATTACTAGGGTTGATCGTGAGGCAGAGCATGATACGCAAACTCATTGCAGAATGGTTAGGCACATTTTTCCTGCTCGCTACAGTGGTCGGGTCAGGCATCATGGCGGAACAACTGGCAGGTGGAAATATGGCGATTGCCCTTTTGGGAAACACTATTCCTACTGGGGCTATTCTCTTTGTTTTAATCACCATGTTTGGGCCAATATCAGGGGCACATTTTAACCCAGCTGTCAGCCTGAGCTTTATGATCCAAAAAGCAATCTGCCCGGCTAAGGCAAGCGCTTATGTTTTGGTTCAGATTGTTGGCGGCATTATGGGGGTGATAGCGGCACATATTATGTTTTCTCACCCTCTGATTGATCCCTCTACTACGATGCGATCTGGCATTGGCCAATGGACGGGCGAATTTATCGCCACCTTTGGCTTGGTTGGCACTATCTTGGCCTGCATTAAGGTACGGCCTGATTCTGTTGCTACAGCGGTTGGTCTTTATATCACTGCCGCTTACTGGTTCACTTCATCAACTTCATTTGCCAATCCGGCGGTAACCATTGCGCGCAGCCTTTCTAATACCTTTTCCGGTATCTACCCCGGTCATGTAGCAAGCTTTATTTTGGCACAGCTGATCGCCGCTATTCTGGCCACTTGGTTTTTTGGCTGGCTGCTTATTGATCCGGCATCACCGAAACTAGACGAAACATCATCAGAGAAAAGGGGACAAGGATGACCTTTGTCGTTTATCACAATCCCAATTGTGGAACTTCACGCAACACCGTTGAAATGATCCGCGCCGCCGGGGAGACGCCAGTTGTGATTGAATATCTCAAAACAGGCTGGACGAAGCCGCAATTATTAGGTCTTTTTGCTGCCGCAGGTTTAACCCCGCGCATGGCGCTTCGCACCAGCAAATCCCCTGCAGAAGAACTTGGTCTGTTGGACGATACGGTAACCGATGATGCTTTGCTTGATGCCATGGTTGCTCATCCCATTTTGGTGAACCGTCCCATTGTCTGCTCCCCAAAAGGGGTCAGACTTTGCCGTCCTTCAGAAACCGTCCATGATTTGCTTCCTGATACTTCATCCTAGCGCTGGTGCTATGCCGCATATCAGCTAAGCATTTTAAGACAGGCATCAGATAGGCGTTTTGCCCATTGGTCAATATCAACATCTTTTCGCAACTGATCATTTCTGACCTCAATCAGAACTTGCGGCACCCCTTTAGGCTCAGCATGCTGGATCACAAACCAGTCGGTTTGGTCATCCACCTGATAGGGCTCATTAAACCCAATGATTAAATCAGGATCATCTGCTAAGATGAACGCCGCCATTTGCCGCGCATAAACCCCACCATTTCGATAGAGAAAACTCATATGCCATGGGCGGGAAAACCCATCCATTTCAGCGGTAAAGCTGTGAATACAAACAACAAGCTTTATCTCTGGCCGCGCCATTTCACGGCGGCAGAGGTTATCATAGGGTTGAAAAATCTCATCCACACGCGCCTGTTTTTCCGCCGCGCTCAAGCCTATATTTCCTGGTATCGGGACATGGTCACTTTCCTCACGGATCGATTGTGGGGATAATGGCCTGCGATTACAATCAATGACCAAGCGGCTATAATTTTGCCATATCAACCCGGCGCCAAGCTGATCTGCTATTTTTCGAGAAAGACTGGCGCCGCCTATATCCCAGGCAATATGCTGCTGTGATAAATCAAAATCAGAACTAAACCCCAACCTATCCAACCGCTTTGGGATAGCAAGCCCAGCATGTTCACAAATGATGAGAATCTCTGGCCGCTGGGTTGGGGCGAGATATTCCGCCGGTGGAGGATCATCCGCGTGAAGAAGGTTGTTTTGATATTCTGACGATAAGGACATAATCATAAGGCCATTCTGATAACAGGTTGAAAACATTTTGCGAAGATTTGGCCCATGGCGTCAATCCCGAAAACATTTCAACATATCACGAGATCACAATTCATCACATTTCGGCCCAATCATCGCAACATTACTAATTTGTAATCATCCTTTTATTGGCGCAAGTGAGAAAGGGTCACCGTGATGTGGTTTCGAGTTTATTATTTTTTTTCAGTCATGATAACAGTGGTGTTAGGGGGCGGCTTGGCCCATGCCCAGACTTGCCCAGATCTAAAATCTGCAAGCCAAATATCTGGTTTTAATCTGTCCCATTTCGAAGATAAAGAATGGGAAATTACCACTGAAGGTGGGTTTTTCTATGTCCATTTTGATCCGGAATATTGCCTCTTTGTTTTAAGGGCAAGGATGGGTGATCATGGCATGGAAAAGATAGCGATGGCGAATGACTGGAATCAAGAACAAGCCATTTCAACCGCTTATATCAAAGATGGGGGGTTATGGTTGCGGTCATCGGCCTATTTGCATAACGCAAGTGAGAAATTGCTCGCTGCCAACCTGTTTATTTTTGATATTATGGCGCAAGAATTCTCAACAACTTTAAAGCAAGATATGAAAAAGAAAACCGCACTTTAGGATGTTATCATCAAAATAAGTGAAATTTTCTATCATTACGATTACATAATTTAAAGGTAGACCGCTCCTCTAAAATTAGTATGATAAATCAATAAGATAATATTTTAGGGGGGTATCGTGCGACTAATAGGCGTTGATGTAGGCGGAACATTCACAGATGTGGTTTTTTTTGATGCAGATAAAAATACCACTCTCACTCATAAAACCCCAACTACCCCTCAAAACCCCTCACTCGGGGTGATGAATGGTATTAATGAATTGTGCCGCCGCTTTTCTATTGATCGGAAAACGATTAATCACATTTATCACGGCACCACCACCGCTACGAACACCATGTTGGAACATGATGGCGCAGAATGTGGCATGATCACCAACGAAGGCTATCGTGATATTATTCACATTGGACGGCATCAACGGCCTCAACATTTCTCTATTCAACAGGAAATTCCTTGGCAAGATCGCCCCCTTGTAAAGCGGCGTTGGCGTAAAACGGTTGCGCATCGCATCACGCCGCCAAGTGGCGAGGTGTTAACCCCACTAGATGAAGATGGTGTTCGTGCTATCGCCGCGCATTTCAAAGAAAACAACATTAGATCAATTGCCATCTGTTTTCTTTTTGCCTTTCTTGACCCTAGGCATGAGCATCGCGCTCGTGATCTGGTGCTTGAGGTATATCCTGATGCCTTTGTGACCTGCTCATCAGATGTCTCACCTCAGTTCAGGGAATTTGAACGCTTCACCACAACAGCGATCAACGCCTTTATCGGACCGAAAGTTCGGGACTATGTGACCATGCTTGAGGACAGTATTGCCAAAGAAGGATATGGTGCTGATCTCCATATCATGGGCTCAAACGGGGGGCTTGCCACCTCATCCATGGTTGCGGAACGCCCTGTTTTGACAATCTTAAGCGGTCCTGCCGCCGGGGTAATGGGCGGGGCGTGGTCAGGGGGCCAATCTGGCAGACATTCTTTAATTACCTTTGATGTTGGCGGGACTTCTGCTGATATTGGCATTATTCAAAACGGGCAATTTGCCGAAGCCTCGCCACGTGACACTTGGATTGCTGGCTTTCCTTTAATGGTGCCAATGATTGACATTCACACAATCGGTGCAGGTGGCGGTTCTATTGCCTTTAAGGATAAGGGAGGGGCTTTCAAAGTCGGGCCCCGTTCCGCAGGGGCAAGACCGGGGCCTGCCTGTTATGGATTTGGTGGGGATTTGCCAACGGTCACTGATGCCAATCTTGTTTTAGGCAGACTTGACCCAGATAATTTCCTTGGCGGCGAGATGAAACTTGATCTGGCAGCATCAACAAAAGTCATTGATAAGCTTGCTAATGAGCTTGGCATGGAACGCCATGCTTGCGCCGAAGGGATTACCACGATTGTCAACTCTGCTATGGCAAACGCTATTCGGTCTCGCACGGTGCAAAGAGGCTTGGACCCGCGTGAGTTTTCGCTTATGGCCTTTGGCGGTGGTGGCCCACTCCAAGCCTGTGAGGTGGCCGCCTTGCTTGCCATCCCTGAGGTGATTGTACCTCCTCACCCTGGAATTACTTCGGCTATTGGTTTGCTAACCACTGATATCAAATATGATGCTATTCGCACCGCGTTTCAGGTTTCCGGCCAAGTTGATCATAATCGGGTAGAAACCATGTTTAGCGAAATGGAGGGCCAATTAGCCCATCAGTTCGATGCTGATAACATTTCAAAAGATAAAGTCCGCTTTATGCGTTACGCGGATATCCGCTATGTTGGCCAAGGTTATGAATTGCGCGTCAAGATCGATAGTGATTGTTTTGATGCAGCGGCTGAAGACGCTTTATTTGCACAGTTTGAAGACCAACACCAAACAGAATATGGCAGATCATTCCCGGATAGCCCAAAGGAAATTGTCAATGTTCGGGTATCAGGTATCGGTGTTTCAACCAAATTGGAAAAACAGGATAAACCCCAAGCTGATCAAAAGGATGACGCTTTGCTCAAGACCACGGAATGTGTGTTCCGGATGGAGGCAGAGCTAATCACCGCGCAAACAAATATCTATGATCGTTCGAAAATGCCCGCTGGATCAGAATGGGAAGGTCCCGCAATTATCCTGCAACAAGATACTACTACCGTTGTTCGTCCAGGTGACCGTTTCCGGATTGATGACAATGGCAACATGTTAATTTCGATTAACATATAACAGGCGTAATGGAGAGTATGGCTATGACAAATCTATCTGCATCCCCCACCAGCATTGATCCCGTTACCGCTAGTGTTATCCAAGGCGCATTGCAAAATATTGCGATTGAAATGGGCTACAAATTAATGCGGATGTCTTATTCGTCGATTATTCGGGAATCCGAAGATTTTGGCACTGCACTAACTGATGCCACGGGAAATCAGTTGGCAGAATCCGTGCAATCCACCCCGTTACAATCAGGGCCAATTCCCGGTTATGTGCAAAATGTGATCAAAGTGTTTTCAGAGCGCGGCGTCAGTTTTAAACCTGGTGATGTGATTATGCATAATGATCCCTATGGCGGCGCGAGTCATGGCCCAGATATCGCGCTTATTGTGCCAGTCTTTTATGATAATCAGTTGATCGGGTTTTCTGGAACAACCGCGCATCATCTTGACGTTGGCGCGCTTAGCCCTGGCAGTTGCGGCATTGTTGACGCTATTGATGTCTATGCCGAAGGGTTACAATTCAAAGCTATTAAAGTTTACGACGGCGGCGTCCGAAACGAAGCGGTTTGGCAAATCCTCAAAGATAATGTTAGAGCCCCCGGCATGGTGGTTGGGGATATGGAAGCTCAAGTCGCCGCCTGTCAGATTGGCGCTGATCGGTTCATTGATCTGGTAGATCGTTATGGCCTTAAGGCTGTTAATGATGCCAGCGAAGCCTTGATGGATTACTCTGAACGTTTGATGCGGCAAGCCATTAAAGATGTGCCTGATGGGGTATATCATGCCACCACCTGCATTGATGGGTTCCTTGATGATCCTGATCGTCGTGACCTCCCCCTCGCCGTTACCATCACCATCACCGGGGATGAGATGCTGGTGGACTTGACAGGAACCGCACCACAAGTTTCCGATCGCCCTATTAATATGCCCTTAATTGGAACGGTTGATATTTCCATCTGGCTAACCATTCGGTCGGTTTTGTTGGATTCAGATATTTACGGATATATTCCCCAGAACTCAGGATTAACGCGTCCTATTAAACTGCATGTTCCACGCGGGTGTCTTGCTAATCCAATTTTTCCAGCCCCTGTTATCGCACGCTTCACCCCTGGCAATCAGTTGGCAGATACGGTGATGAAGGCCCTAGCCGAAGCCGTTCCTGAACAGGTCTCAGCAGGAATAGGCAACCTTAAGGTTATTGCTTTTTCTGGGCTCAAAGAAGAATCCCACTGGGTGCATATGGAAATCTTTGAAGGCTCTTACGGGGGGCGGTTTAACCGCAATGGCATGGATGCAGTAGATACGCTTTATGCCAATACCCGTAACAATCCGATTGAGGATATTGAAAGCCATTTGCCTATGCGCGTGACGCGCTATGAACTGCGTGAGGATACATCAGGAGCAGGACGAACACGTGGTGGGCTTGGCGCCTGCCGAGCGTTTCAATTTCTTGAACCTGGCGGATTTTCAGTTGAAGGCGAAGGCCACCGCTTCGCCCCATGGGGGTTTCGAGGAGGTAAAGATGGTCAGACCGCTGAACTGCATCTGATCCATGCGGATGGTAAATCCGAAGCCCTAACATCCAAAGTGCCTTATCATACGACTGAAATCGGCGATACTTTCTTTGCTATTGGGCCATCAGCAGGGGGTTATGGTGATCCGGCTGAGCGCGATCCAAAGGATATTCTCGAAGACGTTCTGGATGAACTAATCAGTGTTGAATCTGCAGAACGTGATTATGGGGTTGTTGTTCGCAACGGCAAGATTGATGATGAGGCCACCAGAAAGCTGCGCTCAACATGACTAGGCGCTTGATTGGTGCGGCCGCTCAGATGGGGCCAATTTCACGAAACGAAACGCGGGAAAGCTGTGTTCGCCGAATGTCTGAAATGATGCTTGAGGCCGCGGCAAAAGGGGCTAGGTTTATTGTCTTTCCCGAATTGGCATTGACCAGTTTTTTCCCTCGCTGGGTGATTGATGATCGTGCGGAATTGGATCAGTGGTATGAAGACCAAATGCCAAATCCTGTGGTCAAGCCGTTGTTTGATCTGGCCACCGAATTAGGCGTTGGTTTCAATTTTGGTTATGCTGAAAAAATCGTAGAAGACGGCAAAACTCGATATTTCAACACCGCAATTCTGGTAGATGCTAGTGGTCATATTTGCGGCAAATATCGTAAAGTGCATTTGCCGGGGCATAAAGAACCCCAACCCGGACGACACCATCAGCATCTTGAAAAACGCTATTTTGAACAAGGCAATCTGGGTTTTCCTGTTACCCCCATGATGGATTGCCGCATGGGGATGCTAATCTGCAATGATCGTCGCTGGCCTGAAGGGTGGAGAGTTTTGGCTTTGCAAGCAGCAGAGCTTGTCTGTCTTGGTTATAACACCCCGAATGATCATAGTGGTTTTGCCGAGGTCGATGCCTTAGCTGATTTTCATCATGTCTTATCAATGCAGAGTGGGTCTTATCTCAATTCCGTTTGGTCAATAGCCAGTGCAAAATGCGGCAATGAAGAAGGCTCATCCATGATCGGAAACAGCGTTATTGTTGCCCCATCAGGTGAGGTTATTGCCCAATCAGAAACCCTTGAAGATGAGGTCATATGCGCAGACATGGATTTAGACATGGCTACCCAATACCGCCAGACCTTTTTTGATTTTGCACGCCACCGCGCGCCAGAATGCTATGGCCTCATCACTCATCGCAAGGGCAGTTCACCTGACCCTGACGACAGTTAAGTCCAACGATCCTGGCTTTACGCTGTTTTTACTTTTGCTTTGTCAATTCATAAACAGCGGAATCAGTTAGCGTAAGCTTCCAGTTCGGATCAATCACCAAAGTCGTGGTTTCTTCCTCAATCACCGCAGGTCCCATAATATAATCGCCAGCACCAAGTTTTGAGCCATCATAAATCGGGGTTTCCATCCGGGCGCCATCACTGGAAAACACCACTTCGCGTGATCCTGTTTTTGCGGTATCCGCACCATTACCCTTAGCTTGCTTCATCCGTTCAGGACGATCAATTCGGCCAACGATGGTGCTTTCCACGTTCACAACCTCAATGGCGCTATGACGTTCGGAATACATATAAAGCTCTTCATGGCGTTCATGAAACGCTTCTACTAATGTGGAAATTGAACTAGGCGTGATATCAAAGGCGCCGACTTCAACCGTACATTCATGAACCTGCCCGGTGTAACGCATATCCAGCGTTCGGGTGATATGAATATCGTTTTCAGCAAACCCATCTTTATTAAGCTGTTCGCGGCCCCGCGTTTCCAGCCCATCAAAAAGGCCTTGCAGGGTAGCATCGACATTTTCACTATCCAGCCGGTATGGTGCTGGTGCCATGAAATTGTATTTCACATCCGAAATAATCTGCCCATAGGCACATAGCCCTGATGCCAATTTCGAAATCAGAATGCGATCAATGCCAATCTCATTAGCGAGTGCTGTGATATGTGCACCCGTGGCCCCGCCAGCACCCATCAGAACAAAATCACGAGGATCATATCCACGTTCCACAGAAACTCGGCGGATGCCATTTACCATATTATTATTGACGATGGTGAACATGCCATAGGCAGCACGTTCTAAGGATAATCCTAACGGCTCACCAATATGGGTCATGATGGCATTAACGGCTTTATCATAATCAAGCTGAAGCCGGCCACCTACTAATCCTTCGGGGCTGAGATATCCAAGCACCAGATTAGCATCTGTGGTTGTGGGCATTTCGCCGCCCTTGCTGTAACAGGCGGGCCCGGGTTCAGAACCAGCAGATTGCGGTCCCATTTGCAACAGACCCATTTCATCAATCCAGCCGATTGATCCCCCACCAGCACCAAGGGTTTCCACCTGAATCATAGGAATACCAATGCGGTAGCGCAGGAAATCAATATTCTTATTCACATTGGCCTTGCCATCATGAGCAAGAGTAATATCGAATGATGTGCCGCCCATATCAATGGTGATGATGTTTTTATCACCCCAAGGCTCAGCAATAAATGTTGCCGCTTGTGGGGCAGATGCTGGCCCAGAATTGATCGCATAAACGGCTTGATTAGCTACTGTTTCCCCTAGGGCAAGGCCACCATTTGATTGGAAAAACCGAACTGGCTTTTCTGATCCTAGCGATTGAAAATAGTCATCAATAGCCCCAACATATTTTTGCAAAATTGGGGCAAGATAAGCATTCACTAACGCCGTTGATGTACGGGTATATTCACGCACCTGTGGGTAAAGTTGGCTGCCAACCGTTAGATGCACATCGGGCAACATTTCTCGGACAATTTCTGCTGCGCGATTTTCATGTTCAGGATGGAGAACAGACCAAACAAAAGACACCACAACAGACTCGACGGCTTCTTTCTTAAACACTTCACAAGCGGCACGGACATCGTCTTCGTTCATAGGGATGCGCACCTCACCGGTTGAGATGACACGCTCATTGACACCCTTGCGCAAATACCGTGGGCTTAGCATCACTGCAGGCGGATAATGCGGATCATAACGATAGCCGTCTTCTTTGTGACCCAGACGAATTTCAATCGAATCTTCATGGCCTTTGGTACAGATCAGCCCTGTTTTGGCGCCACGATGCGTGATCAACGCATTCAATCCAACAGTTGTCCCATTGATACATAAATCTGATTGTGACACCAGATCAGTTGCAGAAACCCCGGCCCTAGCTTCGATTTCTGCTAGCCCATTGCGGATCGCCTCCGTTGGATCATGCGGTGTGGATAACACCTTAAACAGCTGAACATCGCCATCAGGCTTGGATAAAATAAAATCGGTAAAGGTGCCGCCAGCATCAATTCCTAAACGATATTCCTGCGCCATTTTCTTCTCCTCTACCTAAGCGTGTTTTG
>Ga0255756_1004010_pt1 | contig 14568 bp, 8 predicted proteins | sample 011ome_20_FD_179956 | JGI IMG/M metagenome (GOLD analysis project Ga0255756, IMG submission 179956) | Coastal salt marsh microbial communities from the Groves Creek Marsh, Skidaway Island, Georgia - 011509CT metaG (version 2) | ecosystem: Environmental > Aquatic > Marine > Intertidal zone > Salt...
CCTCACCTTTTTTAATTGGCTTTGCAACAAAAACACCTTTGCCATGAATTGGAGAGGATTTAACAACAATAGAAGATCTGTCCACCATTGGTGGTTTTAATTTTTTGTCAGCCATTTTTTATACGTCTAAGTTACGAGCAATCAGGGCGTTCTTTTCAATAAACGCTCGACGAGGTTCAACCTCATCACCCATTAGGGTTGTAAAGACTTGGTCTGCGGCAATCGCATCTTCAATCTTTACCTGCAAAAGCGTTCTTGAGCTTGCATCCATGGTGGTTTCCCACAACTGTGATGGATTCATCTCGCCAAGACCCTTGTAGCGCTGACGACTTAATACGCGCTCTGCTTCAGACAACAACCAAGCAAAAGCAGCTCTAAAGTCACCAATAGTTTGCTCTTTCTGGTTTTTGTCTGGGTCGCCGCGACGAACTTTGGATCCTGAAACAACCTTGCCAGACAAAACTGCAGCTGCATTTGCCAGGCTTTGATAATCGTCGCCATGTACAAAGTCAGAGTTAATAGAAGACAGCTTGAGGTTTCCATGAATGCGACGGGACAACAGTAAGCGGAAGCGCTCTGTGCGGTCTTCTTTTTGCACAATAATTTCTGGTGCCACAGCCAATGGATTTAAAGAATCAGCAAGCGCTTGGCGTAAACGATCAGCAGACTCGTTTGCTGATTTTTCAGTATCCAGATTTAATGAGGTGCCTGAAGCAATAGCGCGCAGAGCATCTTCATCAATAGTGCGAGAAAGTCGATCAACAATCGATTGAATCACTTGATAGTGTTTTGCCAACTCATTTAATGCGTCACCTTCAATAACTTCACCTGAAGGTGTTTGTAGAGAGGCAGTTTCAAGGGCAATCTTCAATAACAATTGATTTAGTTCGTTGTCATCTTTAATATATTGCTCGCTCTTACCAAACTTCACTTTGTAAAGTGGTGGTTGTGCAATATAAATATGGCCACGCTCAATTAACTCAGGCATCTGTCTATAGAAGAAGGTTAATAAAAGCGTGCGAATGTGGCTTCCGTCAACGTCCGCGTCGGTCATGATGATGATGCGGTGATAACGGAGTTTGTCGGCTTTGTATTCTTCAATACCAATACCCGTACCAAGAACGGTAATTAAGGTAACCACCTCTTGGCTTGCAAGCATTTTGTCAAAGCGAGCTTTTTCAACGTTAAGGATTTTTCCTTTTAAAGGAAGAATCGCCTGGAAGCGACGATCGCGCCCTTGCTTAGCAGATCCGCCCGCAGAATCACCCTCAACAATAAATAATTCAGACTTTGATGGGTCTTTTTCTTGGCAATCAGCCAGCTTTCCAGGCAAACCTAATCCATCTAATGCGCCCTTACGACGGGTCATGTCTCGCGCTTTGCGCGCCGCTTCACGAGCGCGAGCTGCATCAACAATTTTGCCGCACAAAATCTTTGCGTCTGCTGGGCGCTCTTGCAAATAAGCACTTAAAGCTTCAGCAACAATTTCTTCTACTGGTCCACGAACCTCACTTGAAACCAACTTATCTTTGGTTTGACTGGAGAATTTTGGTTCCGGAACCTTAACTGATAAAACACAAGCTAAGCCCTCGCGCATGTCGTCACCAGATATCTCTACTTTTGCTTTTTTAGCAACTTCGTTTTCATCAATATATTTATTAATGACGCGAGTCATTGCTGCGCGCAAACCAGTTAAGTGGGTACCGCCATCTCGTTGCGGAATGTTATTAGTAAAACAGAGTACTTGTTCACTAAAACTGTCATTCCACTGCATAGATACTTCAGCGGTAATTTGACCACCGAGATCAGAAGGACGAACGCCTTCTGCATAGAAAATGTTTGGGTGTAAAACATTTTTAGTTTGATTGATGTACTCAACAAAACCTTTAACACCACCAGAGAAGGCAAAGTCTTCTTCTTGACCAGTGCGCTGGTCAATCAACTTAATATGAACGCCATTATTTAAGAAGGAAAGCTCACGAATACGCTTCACCAAAATTTCATAATGGAATTCTACGTTTCCAAAAATCTCTTCATCAGCCAGGAAGTGAACTTCAGTTCCAGAAAGTTCTGTATCACCAGTAACAGTGATTGGGGAAACTAAAACACCATTTTCATCGACAACATTACGGTTTTGAATTACGCCGCGGGCAAATTCCATGTAGTGCGCTTTACCGTCACGACGAATAGTTAACTTTAACCATTTGGATAATGCGTTTACACAACTGACACCTACCCCGTGTAGACCACCAGAAACTTTATAACTGTTTTGATCGAACTTACCACCAGCGTGTAGTTCAGTCATAACGATTTCAGCAGCACTTCGCTTAGGCTCATGCTTATCGTCGTACTTAATACCTGTAGGAACTCCGCGCCCGTTATCAACGATAGAGATTGAGTTATCAGTTTGGATAACTACAGTGATTTCAGAGCAATACCCTGCTAATGCCTCGTCAATTGAGTTATCTAACACCTCAAAAACAAGATGGTGTAAACCGGTTCCATCAGAGGTATCCCCAATGTACATACCTGGACGTTTACGAACAGCCTCAAGACCCTCTAGGATTTGAATCGATGCAGCGCCGTACTGCTCTACTACTTTTTTTTCTTCAGTCATTTTTTTCTAAGTTAAATACGCATTGGCATCACAACATACTTAAAGCCCTCTGAGCCAGGCAGAGTAACTACAGCACTACTATTCGCATCACCCAAACTAATTTGAATCTTTTCATTCTTGAGGTTTGATAAAACATCAAGTAAATAACTTACGTTAAACCCAATCTCTACTGCATCACCTGAGTACTCAGTCTCAATCTCTTCTTGCGCCTCTTCTTGTTCAGCATTAGTTGATTGAATTGTGATTCGATTAGGAGATAAAGAGAAACGAACACCCTTGAATTTATCGGTTGTCAAAATGGCAGCACGTTGAAGAGCGGATTGCAATGCATCTCTACCAACCACTAATGAATTCTTCTGACCCTTAGGGATCACTCTTTGAAAATCCGGGAATTTACCTTCAACCAATTTTGAAATTAACTCAATATCACCAAAGGAAAACTTCACCTGGTTTGCAGTCAAACTAATCTCAAGAGGCTCATCAGAGTCCTCCAATAAATGCTGACACTCCAAAATAGTTTTACGTGGAATAATGATTTCCTGCTTCTGACCTGAGCCGGATGGCGCTTCAGATAACTCAACCTGTGAATACGCAAGACGATGACCGTCTGTTGCTACAGCAACAACATCCTTACCCTCAATCACCAACAACATACCATTCAAGTAGTAACGAATGTCTTGCTGAGCCATTGAAAAATGCACCTGGCTAATTAGTTGACGGAAACTTTTCTGAGACATCTTCCATGCAGCAGTAACTTCACCAACACTTTGCATTACAGGGAACTCCGTTGCAGACAGAGTCTGCAACGAAAAGCGGCTCTTACCGCTCTGTACCACCATCTTGTTGTCTTTGAGATTTAAGGAAACTGGCCCCTCAGGTAAGGCACGCAAAATATCCAATAATTTTCTTGCAGCAACGGTGGTTGTTACATCTTCAGAACCAACACCAAAATTAGCATTGGTTGTAATCTGAATTTCAATATCAGTGGAGATAAAAGAAACTTTCTCACCAACTTTTTTAAATAAGAGGTTTGCCAAAATTGGCAATGTATGTCTACGTTCAACAATTCCACTAACAACCTGAAGAGGTTTTAGTAAGTTATCGCGTGAAGTGTTAACGAGTTGCATTGCTTTTAAATCCTTGTATATATCTTAGTAGTAATAGTAATAAGGGTTTGAAATTCCGTGGATAAGTCAAAAACACCCTATAAAACAACACCTTAAACGCTAAAAAACCTGTGGAAAACTTTTGTATAAGCACTGCATAAAACGGGGATAACTTTTTTTCAACACCCTATTTTTGCATGAAGCTGAGACTTTCCACAATTTATCCACATGTAATCCCCAAACTTATCCCTAGGGTTCTCCACAACCTTATCCACAACCCAGAATCAAGCTTTCAAAGTTTGTTCAATGACGTGAATTTCATGGTTCAGCTGACTGTCATGAGCACGCTCGTCTGCAATCTTCCGAACTGCATGTAAAACCGTTGTGTGATCTCTGCCACCGAACAACTCCCCAATTTCCGGGAGACTTTTTTGTGTCAACTCTTTGGCCATAAACATCGCGATTTGGCGGGGTCTAGCTATGTTTGCAGGACGCTTCTTTGAATACATATCCGCAACCTTAATGCTATAAAAATCAGCAACGGATTTTTGGATGTTTTCTACAGAAATTTGTCGATTTTGAATTGACAACAAGTCCTTTAGCGCCGTTCTAGCAACCTCAATAGTTACCTCTTTGCCGTGAAACCGTACAAAAGCCAAAATCTTTCTTAAAGCCCCCTCAAGCTCTCTTACGTTTGAGCGAAGGTGCTTTGCCACAAAGAAAGCGACATCCTCACTCATGGGGATGCCCTCATTAATTGCTTTCTTCATCAAAATAGCAACTCGCATTTCAAGTTCTGGGGGCTCAATTGCCACAGTTAAGCCTGAATCAAAGCGGGATATAAGTCGATCGTCGATACCTGCCATTTCTTTGGGATAGGTATCGCTAGTAATAATGACTTGGGATTTGTTGCTTAGTAGGGCCTCAAAAGCATAGAAAAACTCTTCCTGCGTCCTGGACTTCCCGCTAAAAAACTGAATATCGTCAATTAATAGAAGGTCTAAGGAGTGGTAGTAGCGCTTAAAGCGGTCAAAAGCCTTTTGTTGGTAGGCGCGCACCACGTCAGAAACATATTGTTCTGCATGGATGTAGCGGATTCTGGCGTTGGGCTTCTCTTTAAGAAGATGGTTGCCGATTGCGTGGATCAAATGGGTTTTACCTAAACCCACACCACCATATAAAAACATAGGGTTATATGAGGTGCCGGGATTATGAGCCACTTGAATTGACGCAGCTCGTGCTAGTTGGTTTGCTTTACCAGTCACAAATGTTTCGAATGTGAGATTTGGGTTTAGTTTTGAGTGGTCCTCAATCTCAAAACCCACTTCTTCGACAGAAATAACAGGCTCCACAACTTCTGGAGCAGCCGCTTTTTGTTGTACCTCTTCGGGCGCAATCGTTTTATTGCTCTCTGGATTTACCTCGGTCGCCAATGTAAACCCTACATTTATGGGGCGACCAAAGTACTGAGATGCCAACTCTTGAAAGCGGTCGGCAAAAGTTTTCTTGATCCAATCTAACTTAAAGCGGTTTGGCGCACCTATTGTTAGTGAGTCATCACTTTCAACGAAGGATAATAAAGTTAGGGGCTGAATCCATGTTTTAAACTGTTGGGGCGACAGTTCGCGAGATAAAATGCCAATGGCATCATCCCAAAATCCCAGTGGGCTGATTGAATTCAAGGCGGGGGGATTGTGTAAGTTGCTCATATTTTTGGAGGATCCATTGTAGCGATCCCCCAAAGTTATCCACAAGCTACAAAAACGTGGAAAACCTGTGGATAACTTGTGAATAATAGAAAAATCCCTATTTAAATTAATGATTTAAGAGAAATTTAACCAAAAATAGAGAAAAACACCTACATATTCATCAAGATAGATTGACCTTTTGCTCTGCAACAAGGAAAATACTTGGTTTTCCAGGGATCGAACATGAAAAGAACTTACCAACCCTCAGTAACACGTCGCAAGCGCACTCACGGCTTTCGCATTCGTATGAAAACCAAAAGCGGACGCGCAGTTTTAAATGCACGCCGTGCAAAAGGCCGCAAGCGTTTGGCTGTTTAATTTAGCCATTGAATAGCGCTAGGATTTCTGAATTACTAAAAATACGTCCCCAGACAAGTTTGTACTGGGGTGTATATGCTGCATCCACCCAAGAGGGCGCCAAGCCTGACTTGGGGGTTGCTGTAGCAAAGAAGTTAGCCAAAAGAGCGGTTGACCGAAATCGCCTCAAGAGAATGATTCGCGAATTGGTTTGGGCGGCTCAAGCCAACACCTTAAATAAAGATGTTGTAGTTAAGCTCAAAAAACCAATTGGTCGCGAGACACGAGGCAGGCTTAGAAAAAAAGAAAAAGAAATTCTGCGCTCTCAAATTTCAGGGTTAATTTAAGGTGCGCGTTTTAAACAGTATGGCAATAAAGTTAGTAAGAATTTATCAACTAACATTAAGCCCATATGTAGGAATGCACTGCAAATACGTACCCAGTTGTTCGCAATATGCTTGTGACTGCTTTAGTCATTATGGATTTTTAAAAAGCCTTGGATTAACGGTGTGGCGTATCTTGCGCTGCAACCCATGGTCACGCGGTGGCTATGATCCCGCTTTAAAAGATACAAAAACATCAACTTAAGTGAATGTAAATGGACTTTAAAAAAACAATTCTTTGGGCTGTATTCTCGATGTCGGGTCTTATGCTCTACAACAATTGGCAGGTTCATGAAGGCAAGCCATCTTTGTTTGGCGGTGCTCCAGCAAGCACCCCAGTAGCTGCAGAAAAAGCAGCCGCCGCCAATAAGGTTGATGTTCCTACACAAATCTCAGGATCACCAGCTGTTGCTGAAACCCCTGTCGTAAGTAGTGGCGCGATTGAAGGCGCAGAAAAGTTCACATTACAGAACGATGTTTTGGTGTTGGAGATCAGCGCAAGCGGCGCAAACGTTATTGACGCAAAGTTATTGAAATCTTTAACCGCAGAAAATAAGCCGGTTGAATTGTTCCAATACACACCGACACACAAATACTTCGCTCGTTCAGGATTAATTTCCCTTGGGAATAATGATCTGCCAAACCATACAAGTACATTTAAGTTAGCTCAATCCGGTAAAGATGGCTCGGGCAGACCGTTTGCTGTTTTTGTTAGCGAGCGCAATGGCGTTAAGTTGGAAAAAACATTCATTCTTAATCCAGGCAGCTATGTTGTGGATGTTGGGCATCGCGTTACCCAATCATCAAACAACCCAAACCCACTTGTTCTTTACACGGAGATTGTGCGCGACGCATCGCAAGAACAAAAAATCGGCCCCTTCGACGGCGCCTTTTCTGCTAGTACCTTTACTGGACCTGCTGCCTATACCGACAAAGAAAAGTTTAATAAGCTCGAGTTCACGGCAATTGATAAAAACAAAATTACCATCCCTACTCAAGTAGCTGCTGGTGAGCCGGCTTGGATTGCAATGGTCCAACACTATTTCGCAAGCGCATGGATCCCAGGCGATAAAGCTGCACGCGATATTTACGCCGGCAGAATTGATAACGGCCTCTATCGAATTGGTATGCAAACCCCCCTCGGTGTGGTTGCCTCGGGATCTTCCGTTGTCGAAAAAGCCAAGCTATTTGTTGGTCCACAAGAAGAGCGTGTTTTAGAAACCATCGCTCCTGGGTTTGAGTTGCTGAAAGACTACGGCTATTTAACCATTTTGGCCAAACCAATTTTTTGGCTGCTAGACAACATCCATTCTTATGTCGGCAACTGGGGTTGGTCAATCATTCTTTTGACCATCTTAATTAAGTTGGTGTTCTTCCCGCTTTCTGCCGCAAGCTATAAATCAATGGCGCGCATGAAGGAAGTGCAACCCCGCTTGGTGGCCATGAAAGAGCAGTACAAAGGCGAGCCACAAAAACTCAATCAAGCCATGATGGAGATGTATCGCAAAGAAAAGATTAACCCGCTGGGAGGTTGTCTCCCTGTGGTTATTCAAATCCCCGTGTTTATTTCTTTGTATTGGGTTTTGTTGTCCTCGGTTGAGATGCGTGGGGCGCCATGGGTATTGTGGATTCATGATCTTTCAGTTCCAGACCCGTACTACATCCTCCCAGTGATTATGGCTGCTTCAATGTTTGTACAAACCAAATTGAATCCAACACCACCAGATCCGGTTCAGGCAAAAATCATGATGTACATGCCAATTGTTTTCTCGGTCATGTTCTTTTTCTTCCCTGCCGGTTTGGTTTTATATTGGGTTGTAAACAATTTGTTATCAATTGCACAGCAGTGGCAAATTAATCAAATGTTTGGAAAAAAGCCCGCTAAGTAATTTGCGAGCTGCATAAAACTTTGTAATAAGTAGACAGCAATGATGACGAGAAAATTGCCTATCATTGCTGTCGCAACCGCACAGGGTAAGGCTGGCGTGGGTGTTGTTCGCATTAGCGGACAAAACCTACAACCCATCACAAGCTCCCTTTTTCAAAAAAAACTTTCTCCACGTCAGGCCAACCTATTAACGCTGTTTGACGAACACGGCGATGCTATTGATCAGCTTATTGCCATTTACTTTGCTGGACCAGCCTCTTTCACGGGCGAAGATGTTTTAGAGCTGCAGTGTCATGGTGGACCGCAACTACTTGAGTTGGTAATCAAGCGCTGTCTAGAGTTGGGAAAAAACGAGGGACTCGTTATCGCAGAGCCTGGTGAATTTACTTTGCGCGCCTATCTCAATAACAAGATCGATTTGACTCAAGCCGAGGCAATTGCAGATTTGATTGATGCGCAAAGTGAGGCGGCTGTGCGTGGAGCCGCGCGCTCCTTGCAGGGTGCTTTTTCTGATGACATTAATAATCTCATCGAAGAGATTACTCAGCTCAGAATTTTGGTTGAATCAACTCTGGATTTTCCAGAAGAGGAAATTGAGTTTTTGGAAAATGCCCAAGCGCGTCAACGCTTGGCGGCTGTAAAAGAAAAGTTGCAGGCTTTACGTGCTGGCGCTAAGCAGGGAAAAATCTTGCGCGATGGAATCCAGTTGGTTTTGGCTGGGGCCCCTAACGTTGGGAAAAGCTCCCTATTAAATCGCTTGGCCGGGGAAGAGGTGGCCATTGTTACCCCCATTGCTGGAACTACCCGCGATCGAGTGAAGGAAAGTATTGCTGTTGATGGTGTGCCAATGCACATTATTGACACCGCGGGCTTGAGGGAAACGTCCGACATAGTCGAAGCAAAGGGAATTGAGAGATCTTGGGATGCCATTCGCCTTGCCGATATGGTGATTTTTTTGACCGATGCCCAGGCAGGCAATCAAGAAGATGCGCTAAAAGCCCAGATTTTGAAGGAATTGCCCCCTAAATGTGCTGTACTCGAGGTCGTCAATAAGGCGGATTTACTGCCAGACTCTCCAAAAATGCCGTCCGACCAAGCTTTATTGATTTCTGCCAAAACTGGAGTGGGAATAGATCGGCTGAAGCAGAAGATTTTGGAGATTGTGGGCTGGGATGGACCTCAAGAGGGCACAATTTTGGCCCGTAGAAGACATTTAGATTGCATAGAGCGAGCCGCCGAACATATTGAAAAATCAGAACAATTTGCCGCAAATGGCAACAATTCGCTGGAGTTGTTTGCAGAAGAGCTATCTTTAGCGCAAAAACACCTTGGTGAAATTACCGGCAAACTGCTTCCTGATGACCTTTTGGGCAAAATCTTCAGCCAATTTTGTATTGGCAAGTAAAGGGTTTGTGCGGTGTGGGGCTGAGGGTAAAAATTCACCCAAAATGATAAAATTGTCCGATTAAAAAATTCAATCTTCATAGGGAAACATATGACTTCAACTACCAGCGGCCAAATCAATGTAAATGCGCCAGCTTATGTAAAAAACAAGCGTTTAATTGAGTGGGTTGGCGAAGTTGCCGCCCTGACCAAGCCTGACGCGATTCGTTGGTGTGATGGCTCACAGGCTGAGTATGATGAGCTGTGCGAGCTGTTGGTTTCGGCTGGTGTATTTAAGCGTCTTAACCCTGCCAAACGTAAAAACTCCTTTTTAGCTTTATCTGATCCTGAAGATGTGGCGCGTGTTGAAGACCGCACCTTTATTTGCTCCGCCAAGAAAGAAGACGCTGGTCCAACCAATAACTGGGTTGAACCTAGCGAGATGCGTGCTACATTGAAGCCATTGTTTGATGGCTGCATGCGTGGCAGAACAATGTATGTTGTGCCATTTTCAATGGGCCCAATCGGCTCACCAATTGCACACATTGGCGTTGAGTTATCTGACAGCCCTTACGTTGCAATCAATATGAAGTTGATGACTCGTATGGGCAAGGCAGTTATTGATCAGTTGGGCGCTGACGGCGAGTTCGTTCCTTGCATCCACACAGTTGGCAAGCCTTTAGCTGCCGGTGAAAAAGACGTCGCATGGCCTAACAACAAGAACAAATATATCGTTCATTACCCAGAAACTCGTGAGATCTGGTCCTTTGGATCTGGCTACGGCGGCAATGCATTGTTAGGTAAAAAATGTTTTGCCTTGCGCATTGCATCGAACATGGGCCGTGACCAAGGTTGGTTGGCTGAGCACATGTTGATCTTGGGCGTAACTTCACCCGAGGGTAAGAAATACCATATCGCTGCAGCATTCCCATCTGCATGTGGCAAAACCAATTTCTCCATGATGATTCCTCCAGCAGGATTCGATGGTTGGAAAGTAACCACTATTGGTGACGACATTGCTTGGATCAAACCACGCAAAGATGCTGTCACTGGTAAAACTCGTTTATTTGCGATCAATCCTGAGTCTGGCTATTTTGGCGTAGCTCCTGGAACCAATCGCCAAACCAACCAAAACTGCATCGACTCATTGAACCAAGACGTGATTTTCACTAACGTTGGTTTGACTGATGATGGCGATGTTTGGTGGGAAGGTTTGACAGAAACCCCACCGGCACATTTGATTGACTGGCAAGGTAAAGACTGGACTCCTGCTGATGGCGCGGCCGGTCGTAAAGCTGCACATCCAAATTCACGCTTCACTGTTGCGGCAACCAATAACCCAGCGGTTGATCCAAACTGGGATGATCCTGCAGGCGTTCCAATTGATGCTTTCTTGTTCGGCGGTCGCCGTTCAAACACTGTGCCTTTGGTTAGCGAAGCGCGTGATTGGGTTGAGGGTGTTTACATGGCCGCAACATTGGGCTCAGAAACTACCGCAGCGATTACAGGACAGATCGGCGTTGTACGTCGTGACCCATTTGCAATGATTGCATTTGCTGGTTACAACATGAGCGACTACTTCCAACATTGGTTAAATATTGGTAAGAAGTTGGAAGCCGAAGGCGCTGTGTTACCGAAGATCTATTGTGTGAACTGGTTCCGCAAAGACGAAAATGGCAAGTTTGTATGGCCTGGCTTCGGCGAGAACATGCGCGTTCTTTCTTGGATTTTGAATCGCGCCGAAGGCAAAGCAAACGGCAAAGAAACACCGTTTGGTATTACTCCAGAGTACACAGATATGCACTGGGGCGGCCTTGATTACTCAGCAGAGAAGTTCTCTAAAGCTATCAATGTTGGAATTGATGAATGGAAGAATGAGCTTAAGCTTCACACAGAATTGTTCGAACACCTTGGCGATCGTTTGCCAAAAGAGTTGAAAGAAACTCGCTCTAAGATCGAACAACGTTTGAATGCTTAATGCTGATCAGTCTTTAGTAATCACAAACGTTTTATATAGATTTATTAAATGACCAAACCCCAACACCATGAAATAGTGGTGATTGGGGCAGGCATTTGTGGAGCAACTATTGCAAATGAGTTGCTCGTGCGCGGCAAATCAGTTTGTATTATTGACGCCGCCGCATCTCCAGCTACCGCCTGTTCCAGCCATGCTTATGCCATTGCTCATCCCCATATTGGTAAAGGCTCTCCACGCCTATTGCGTCTAACGCGTATTGCATTTTTGCTAGCAGAAGCGCGCTGGAAAAATGTATGGCAGCAGCATGGAATATTTCAGCCAACCAAAAAAGACAAAGTATTTGATCGTGCACAAACGATCGAGCATCTTCGTTCCTTAGATCTTGATACCGATATGGCAATGGCTATGGATGCTAAAGAAGCGCAGCGTGTTTGTGGAATTGAGCAAAGCGGTGTTTGGTTGCCGCGAGGTGCTGGCCTAAATTTATCCGAAGCAAGTAATAAGCTATTGAAAAATCACGCGCGGTTAACTTGCGTTTGGAACACAAGCATTATGCGCCTTGAAAAGGTTGCTAAAGCTTGGCATTTATTTGATTCAAAAAATGAGATCGTCGTCGCAGCGGACAAGGTGGTTATAGCTTGCGCCATGGAGGCCAAGCCTTTAATGAGCAGCATTGATGTTCGCTTGCCTTTAAGACCGGTGCGTGGACAACTCAGTATTTTTTCGGTTCAAGAAGGAGGTCCTTGGGCCGAAAGGTTGCCAAATGTCGGGATTTCTGGCGATGGGTATTGTCTACCCGCAACTCGTTTAGAGGACGGCAGTTATCAATGGATTGTGGGCTCGAGTTTTGATGAGGGCGAAGACGATCTTGCGCCAAGAGATGAAAGTGATGACTTCAATCGTGAGCAGGCTAAGGGCCTGGTAGCTTATGAAGAAGGCGATACTCGCTCGTTAGTGAAGACCGGTGAATTTGTTGGCGTTCGCTGTGTTGCTGGCGATCGTTTACCTATCATCGGCGCCCTCACTCAGCGCCCAGGAATATTTCTGGCTACCGCCTTGGGGTCGCGTGGAATTTTATGGTCCGCTCTAGCGGCCAAGCTTATTACCGCTCAGCTACTAGAGGATGACTTTGCTTTGCTAGCGCGCTTAGGTTTTGCAGCTGATTTAGTTGCTGCACTTGCACCTGCCCGTTTCTTTGCAGGGGCTTTAGCAGCACCCTCTGCCTTGGGGGCTTTGGCCTCAAATTCAAAACCAATTTTGCCCGCTGAATCTAAGGCCAGGTAGGCCTTAAAGCCACGCCCAGTGCGGTTCGACTTAAAGTTAGTCAGAAGATCGGTTTTGCCTTCTTTCAATAACTTTTGAACCTGTTCTGCCGATACTTCTTGTTGTAAAACAACCTTGCCAGTTTTGAAGTCACACGTTTTGCTTGGGCCCGTATTGTTTTCACAAACATAGCGCATGCCATCTTCATAAACAGCGCCAGAGCATTTAGGACAAACTCCTAGAGCTTGACGACCTGTGAAATCAACCACTTCAGTTTCATCATCTTGTGTATTACCAAAATCAAACTCGAGTTTGAAACCAGCATTTGGATAGTCTTTATCGTCCTCTGGAATTTCACTCAACTTGATAATTGCTGCAAATGGCCTTCCCATTTTGCTGCGGAATCCTTGCAGAGGGCCAATCGTTTTTTCACGTAGCAACTCTTCAACTTCAGGGTATTCAAATGCACGTCCGCCAGGTGTTTTGCTGATAGTAAAGCCACACTTTTCGCAAGCAAAACGACGGTAGTTTTCTTTCACCGGACCCTTACAGTGCGGGCATGGCGTGGTCATAGTGGCATAGTCGCCAGGGATAGTATCGCTATCGTATTCTTTAGCGCGCTTCACAATGCGCTGGGTCATCTGCGCGATCTCTTGCATGAAGGTATCGCGATTCATCTTGCCTTGCTCGATGAGAGAAAGCTTGTTCTCCCAGCTACCAGTTAAATCGGGGCGCGTTAGCTCTTCAACATCTAAGCCGCGCAATAAGGTCATCAGCTGGAATGCTTTTGCTGTTGGTATCAGCTCACGTGCTTCGCGTACGATATATTTTTCTGCTAGCAGACCTTCAATTATTGCCGCGCGTGTTGCAGGAGTGCCTAAGCCTTTTTCGGCCATAGCTTCGCGCATTTCATCATCATCTACCCACTTACCAGCGCTTTCCATTGCGGAGAGCAATGTTGCTTCTGTATAGCGTGCAGGCGGCTTTGTTTTTAATGGCACAGCAGCAATAGTTTCTGTTTGAACTGATTCGCCCTCTTGGACCGGAACCAGCTCATCATCCGCCTGATTGGATTTGCCGTAGACCGTTAGCCAGCCTGGGTTTACGAGCACACGCCCTTCAGTTTTAAAGTGGTGTCCTGAAGCCTCTGTAATACGAGTAGTAACGCGGAATTCTGCGGCGGGATAAAACACCGCCAAGAAACGACGCACTACCAAATCGTAGAGTTTTGCCTCCGGCTCGCTCAAACTCTTTGGCGTTTCTAGAGTTGGAATAATCGCAAAGTGATCGGAAATTTTGGAGTTATCGAAAATACGCTTGTTCGGTTTAATCCATCCATAACCTGCCTTGGCTTTTGGATCTTTGGGATCGCCTTGCAGAATTTGTTTTGCAAATGCACGATAGTCTTGGGAATGCTCAGAGAGGTTCTCCATGGTTTGTTTAACCGTATCGAGATAATCTTCTGGCAGTGCTTTTGCATCAGTACGCGGATACGTCAATACCTTGTGACGCTCATATAAAGCCTGTGCAAGACCTAGTGTATTTTTTGCAGAGAAGCCAAAGCGTGCATTCGCTTCGCGCTGCAAGCTAGTTAAGTCGAATAGTTGAGGAGCAAGCTGTGTGGCTGGCTTGGCTTCTTCGGTTACGTTTGCTTTTTTGTCGCGACATGCCGCTACGATGCTTTGGGCCGCCGCCTCACTCCATAAGCGATTCTCCCGCGCATCTGGTTCGGCAGCATCTTTTTTAAATTTCGGATCAAACCAACGACCTTCATAGATGCCCGCTGCAGCAATGAATTCCGCCTTTACTTCCCAGTAGTCCTTAGAAATAAATTTACGAATGAGCTCTTCTCTCTCAACCACAATTGAGAGCGTTGGGGTTTGAACACGGCCGACCGTGGTTAAA
>Ga0255756_1004019_pt1 | contig 14536 bp, 13 predicted proteins | sample 011ome_20_FD_179956 | JGI IMG/M metagenome (GOLD analysis project Ga0255756, IMG submission 179956) | Coastal salt marsh microbial communities from the Groves Creek Marsh, Skidaway Island, Georgia - 011509CT metaG (version 2) | ecosystem: Environmental > Aquatic > Marine > Intertidal zone > Salt...
TTGAACAGCGTTTGTTCCAAATAACTCCTCATTTGAAAATTTATAACTACCATTCTCTTGGCTTAAGAGGACCCATAAATAACTATCCACCTCTATCCAGTTATTTTCAGTTGGCCTAGTCTCACATACTGTGGTTTGGACTATATCTAAGATTCCGTCGAGATTAAGATCAACAAATATATGCCCCCACTCACCAGTGCTTGAGATATAAATTTGATCGGGCCAACCTGGTATATATTCTGGATCTTTCTCTATACAAGATTGATCTATTTGCGACAGCACATCACGACCAATTATTTCCACATCTGGTAGTGTGGAAAATGCCCGGTCCTGGGCATTTACATGCGAAATAATTGAAATAATTAGGAAAAGGGGGAGAAATATCCAGCGACACATTTTACTCAAGTCATTCCTTTTTTATTTGAAGAAGTAATAGTTGAAAGAACTTAGAATCTACGAAATTCTTCCAAACATAGTATTTTTTCCCTGAATAATGAGTTTTTAACTAATTTTAAGTTTTTAATCTACCCAGACCAAACCACTCCTCCATTTCGTTGCTTGACCCTTGCCCCTGTCACTGTAGGATTGCTTTGCACCATTTGCTGGGCACGCAATATTGCTGATTGTTCCTGTGATGATGCACCACCGGGGACAAACATGCCACCTTTAACCTGCACCTCAATAATATAGTCATCTGATCTGGCCATATTGCCCTCCTACTAAATTGTGGCTAATTCCACGGCTGACCGTAATTTGTCAGCACTAACGTCGATGTATCTCTGGGTGGTTGCCATGCTGGAATGCCTGGCTAGCTCCTGGATGACCCTTACACTGACGCCTTTCTCACTCAACACTAGAGCGATGTCAGCGATGAATAGGGAAAGCTGTTTTTCCATTTTTATGTCACTCCACCCTGCCGGGTCACTTGATCTGGTAAAACTTGATGCGGATGGCGGGCACCGGGTTACCCGCCTCATCTGTGGCTACGCCGCTGTTATCTCCCTCCAGAGTCGCCACGAAAGTACCGCGGGTCAGCCAGTCGTATGCCCCCTCGGGTGCCTCGAAACGGGGCCGGAAGAAGCTGCGCTGCCCGCCCTGGCCAGGCAAGCCACAGCTGAATGATTCGTTGAGTATATGGATGATGGTGCCGTCATCCGCTTCCAGGAAATAATCGGCGCTTAGGGTGCCGCAGCCCCCTTCGTAGCGCAGTTGGTAATCCCACCCCCCAGGGATGACCCGGCCATTGAGCCTGGGCCCGACAATTGTGCCACCGGTGATAGGTATGTACTGCCTGTGACCAAGGGCGGTTTCGCCCTGCACGACTGCGGGGGCCAGGGTCACGCGCTCTTCGAACACAAATTCCACCTTTGGGAACTGTTCCTGGGTTGGCATGCTGCCAAGTGCCGTGGCCGGCTGCTGGGCCAAGGCCTGGATGGCCAGACAACCGCCGGCCACCGTTATCAAGAGTACTTTCATGGTCTCTTCCTTTTTCTGTTAGTCACTGTGCGCTAATTCAATCGTCTTCCAACCTGGCTGTTCTGGTTTCCTTCTCCGCATTCACATCAGCGATCCAGGCATCCAACAAACCCCGCAGGCGGCGTACTTCCGCCTGTCCGCTGTTGGTCAGGTCATTACGCTCACCGGGGTCCTCGCGCACGTTGAACAAGAAGGCAGCGCCCGGGCCATCCATCACCAGTTTGAGGTCGCCGCTACGAATTGCGGAGAACGTCGGGTTGCTACGCCAGAACAGGGTTCTATCCACCACCGGTGACTGGCCGGTGACCACCGGCATCAGGTCGATACCCTCGGGCAAATACCCCGTAGGGAATTTGGCGCCGGCCAGGGCAAGGATAGTAGCAGTGAAATCCATGGTGATGCCCACCTGCTCCGACACCTGGCCGGCGGGGATGACACCAGGCCAGCGCATGATGGCGGGCACCCGGATGCCGCCTTCCCATACTGTCCACTTGCGGTTGAACAGTGGAGTGTTCCTGGACAGCCACTCACCGCCGTTGTCGTTGGTGAAGATGACCAGCGTATCTTCCTCGAGGCCAGCCGCCTTGAGAGCGGCCAGTATCTCGCCGATGCCCTCGTCGGCACGCTCCAGCATCGCCACGTAATCTGCGCGCGTGCTGGTGCCCAGCTCGTTGGGCTGAAGGTGGGCGGCGTTGCGGATAGCCACCGACGGCATGTCCGGCACCTGGTAAGGCCAATGAGCGGCGTTGTATTGGACGGACAGGAAGAAGGGCTCACCGGCATGCTCGTAGATGTAGCGGATAGAGCGCTGCGTGATCATGTCGGTCATGTAGCCCTCTTCCTCGATGAGCTGCCCGAATTCCCAGAGGTCTGGCTTTCCCTCGCCGCTGGTATGCCGGTAGTAGTCTGTATAGCCGGCCTTGAAGCCAAAGAAGTAGTCGAAACCGTGGGCCTCGGGCAACTCGTCAGGTTCGTAGCCAAGATGCCATTTGCCCACCAGCCCGGTTTGGTAACCGGCATTTTTGAGCAGGAAAGGCAGGGAATGGCCTTCCGCCGCCAAGCCGTGGCCCCCGCGGCTGGCAACTGTTTCACCACTGGAAGGCAGCGGAATCTCCATGTCGTAGCGCTGCTGGTAGCGGCCCGTCATGAGGCCGGCGCGCGTGGGGGAACAGACCGGCCCGTTGGAATAGAAGTCGGTGAAGCGCACGCCCTCGGCCGCCATACGATCAAGTACCGGCGTGCGGATATCCGGCCCGCCGTAACTGCCGAGATCACCGTAACCGACGTCGTCAGTCATGATGAATATCACGTTGGGCTTGTCGGGCTGGGCGCGCAGGCAGGCACTGGCAAGCAGTGCGAGGATGAGAGTTGCGGCGTGTTTCATGGGAGCCCCCTTTTTTATTTGTTGTTATCGTCGATCCGCTGAAAATGAGTGTATTGGTGATACTGGGAAAACTCAAAAATAGCGGAATAGGCCATTGGCACCTTTTCCGGTCTACGCGGGATATCCGAAGAATCCAGCCTGAGCATCCGAACATTGCCACCCCCCCGACACCCTTATAAACTGTTTCAGGAAATCGGCGACTCTATAGTTACATAACAAGACCAAGGACCGCACCATGCTACTTATCCTTCGAATCGCAACTGCAATCATAGTATTCCTGTCAGCGTTCAGCTATATCGGCATCGCCACCGCCCAACCGGGTAATGAGGAGCGCAACCGCCAACCGGACAATATCGGTACCGGTCCCTACCCAGCCATGAAGGAAGAAGTTGCCTCGCTGCCGGCACACGTGATCTACCGTCCGCGCAATCTTACAGCCATGGGCGACGAAAAACTTGGGTTGGTAGCCTGGGGCAACGGCGGCTGTTCCGATGACGGAGCAAGCACCCGCTTCCACCTGCTCGAACTGGCCTCCCACGGCTATCTGGTTATCGCCAGCGGGCATATCTACAGCGGCCCCGGTGCAAAGGAGAGACCCGAAGTGGCGCCTGTCGCCGAAGGCGAACTACCCCCGCCCCGCACGTCAGCGACTGACCTGACCGACGCCATCGACTGGGCCCTGCATGAAAACGCGCGCAGTGACAGCCCTTACTATGGACGCATCGATGGTGACCAGATCGCCTTTTCCGGATTCAGCTGCGGCGGCATCCAGGCCATCGATGTCGCCGGCGACCCGCGCATCGACACCCTGGTGCTGCAAAACACCGGCATCTTCATCAATGGGCCGCCGCGTAACATACCCGGCATGGACCTGGTGAAGGGGGACCTGATGGCCATCCACACCCCCACCATTTATATCCTTGGCGGCGAGACCGACATTGCCTATGACAACGGCATGGACGATTTCGCGAAAATCAATCACGTGCCTGTCGCTGTGGCTAACCTGCCAGTCGGTCATGGCGGCACCTACTTTGATGAGAATGGTGGCGAGGCGGCCCAGGTGGCTGTCAACTGGCTGCAGTGGCAGCTGCGCGGCGACTCTGATGCAGCCAAGTGGTTTGTCGGTGAGAACTGCATGCTGTGTTCTCATAACGCATGGACCCTGGAGACCAAGGGGCTGGAATAGAAATGCTCCTGACATGGCGCCAATCAAAGGTCTTGAGGATTTAACGTCTCCCGACTTTTTCTCATTGAACAAGCGCCTGGTAAATCAGGTTCTGTACTTTCTCGAGCAAGTCCTGGTCCCCCGGAAAGGTCTGGGCATTGATCACGTAGACGAAGTTCTCGGCCGGGTCGACTCTAAAGGTGGTCGTGGCAGCTCCGCTCCAGCCGAAACTGCCGACCGAGTCCAGGCGCCCCAGGGCCGAGGTGTCAATGATCACCGACACCCCGAGACCGTAACCCGTCGAGGACGGCCCCGTGCCATTGTTAATGGAGGGAATGTTGCCGGGCAGGTGGTTCTGCGCCATGAATTCCACTGTCTTGCGCCCGAGAATGCGCACCCCGTCCAGTTCCCCGCCATTGAGCAGCATGCGGGCGAACTTCAGGTAGTCCCCGGTGGAGGAGGACAAGCTGAGCGTTGCGAAGTGGTGGTCAGTGAAGCGGGTATAACGGTCCTCCGCTTCCGGCTGCAGGCCACCCTCCCCGTTGGGCTGGTAAACCCGGGCGAAATCTTCCGCACGAGACACTGGTACACCAAACAGGGTGTCCTCCATGTTCAGGGGACCGAACAGTTCCTGTTGCAGGTACTGTGCGAATGGCATTCCGGAAAAGACCTCGACGAGATAGGCCTGCACATCGTGGCCCAGGCCGTACACCCACTGGTCGCCGGGCTGGTAGCGTAGCGGCACCTGCCCGAGCCTCTGGATTTCATCGGAAAGAGAATCCAGGCTGAACATACCGATACCATGCTCCCGGTAGATGGCATCCACCGGGTGTCCGCCGAGTCCCCCGGTCAGTCCCAGGGTGTGGCGGAAAGCATCATGGATGGTGGGCTTGCGGTCCAGCACCTCCAGGATCGGGTTGCCGTTCTCATCGACACCGGCAAACACCTTGAGGTCACTGAATTCGGGGATGTAACGGTCCAGTGGGTCCGAAAGCTGGAAGAGGCCGTCTTCGTAGAGTGTCAGCAGGGCGACGCTGGTGATGGGCTTCGTCATGGAATAGAGGCGAAACAGGTGCTCCGTCGTCATGCCCACACCGGCCTCCCGGTCGGCGTAACCGTAGGCCTTGTTATGCACAACCTGGCCGTCGCGAGCAACGGCGACGACGAGGCCAGCCACCCTGCCCTTGTCGACTTCTGCCTGGATCGCACTGTCCATGCCGGCGAGTCTTGCCGCCGAGAAACCTGCGATAGTTCCTTCCTGCGCAAATGCCACCCCCAGCTGAAATCCCATGACAACAGCCACGATTGCGGCCTTGCTGAAAAATTGAAGTCGCCCGATCATGCGCGTATTCCCTGTATGTTATTAATTAAACCTGAAGGCATCCAGAACGACAGCCTGTTATGCGGTTGCGCCATGTTTTCCCGCGCTAGTCCTCCCACGCCAGCGGACAGCCCGGCATCGACATGCCGGCGCTCGCCACCTCGGCGCACAGGGCCCTAGCATTCGCCTTCTGCCGGTCAAGAATGCGATGTACGTCTGCTATCGGCGTGACCCGCCCGTGAATGGGTACGTCCCGTTCCACGTCCATGCTGCGGTACGTCACGTTGTCGTCGTAGGTGTCTCCCCAGAAATACACCTGCCAATTAAGATCAAACAGGTCACCCTGGATCAGCAGCCTGTGCTCCGGCACGTAGGCCAGCAGGCCATGAGCCATATGGGCATTACTAATGGTGTGGTAGAGCTCTACCGTCAGAAAGTCGTCTGACAGCTGAAGATGGTCCTCCACCGGTCGCAGACTGATCGGGCGCGGGTTGCGGCTAAGGTTGTCGTGGTACATCATCACGGGTCGCTCGCTCAGTTCCCGAAACCAGTCCATGTTGCCCTCCTGGGCGACGATGGTGATGCCTTCGGCGATGGCTTCGCGCAGTCCGCCGGTGTGGTCGAAGTGGTGATGGGAAATGATCAATTGGGTGATCGGCTTGCCGGGCACGGTTTCGTAAGCTGCCTCGATAATTGCGCGCGACCAGGCACGGTTGGTCGGCAGTTCAAACAGGGTGAGGTGATCCTCGAATTCCAGCAGCACCGAGTTAGCGCCGTTATTGCCAATCATGTGCCAGACATGGTCGGCCACCGGTTCGGCAGTAACGGTATAGGAGGCCACCGGCGCGGGAGTGCTGCGTACCGCGGCCGGCGCGGCTAGGTTATCGATGACTGCGTTGACGACGTAACGGTCGATATGCAGGCGCAGCATCACGGTGTCCTTCCAGTCGGAAACGGTATTGATGCTCATCGGCAGCAGCAGGCCGTCCACCGGCAGCCACGCACTGTATTCCGCGCGCTGGGTCATCTCCCCCAGGTTTTCGTGGGGTTCGAGCCAACGCACCCAGTGAGGCAGGCCGGTGTCGCTACTTACCGCCAGGGTGAACATGCGGTCGTCCGCGGTGGTGACGTCCACCAGGGTCAGGTTGTCCTGGCGGCGACGATTGCCCACGGTGCTGCCGGCTTCCAGCGCTTCGCGCACGGCGACTGGCGCAAACGACAGCATGTCCATGCGACGGGTAAGCGCCGTCACGTCGGAAGCGCGCCGCGCCGCACCGTTTCCGGCTAGGTCCCAGGCGATATCACCGTCCAGCGACTGATTGATCGGGAGCCCCTTCATCATGGCCTCGGCCGCGAAGACAAAGGCGCGGTACAGCCGTGCCTGCACACGGGTGCGATCGTTGGCCATGTCGATGACGCGGTGGTAGGCGGTCATGTTGGTCATTTTTTCCGGTGCAGTGGGTTCCGTTGTGACGAGGCTGCCGCCGTCCTGGTAGGCCTCGTGGCCATAGCCGTAAATCTGCAAGGTATCGAGGGATTGGATGGCGTCCACCCCACCCATGGCCTCGGCGGCGTCGACCACCACCTGCCGCGCGTTATTGCCGGTGGCCGCGCAGCCGGTGAGCATAGACAGCGCGAGCAGGTAAATGACGACAACGTGTTGTGAAAATTTCATGGCGGCTTCCCAGTTAGTATTAAAAGTCAGTGATACCTGATGATAGCCCTGAGGGTCTTCTCCGACCTGTGCTACCAGACAGGTCATTCGTCAGGTTTTTCCCATCCCTGCTCGAAGAACTTCTCCCAGTTTTGGGCCCAGGGGCGGCCGAGGAAATCGATATACCCCTCATCGAAAGGCGTCAGTTGTGACGGGCGGCCGTCGGGACCCAGCACGATGCCGTTTTCCACCCGGCATTCCACGAACAGGTAGCGCTGCTGGGGATCGTCGATGCCGGCAGTGTGGTTCCATGGCGTGACGATGCGCAGCGGCTCCACAAAGGCTTCCGGATCATAGAAGATGGCTTCGATGTCCAGGCCTTCACCGTCTTCGGATAGCCTGATGATTTCGATCACTTCCAGTTCGTTGCTGAATTCAAACATCGAGTGGCTGGTGGTCCAGCCCTGCACGTTGGCAGTCCAGGCGATGAGGGTATCACCGTCCCAGAAACCCACCGTTTCACCGTACCACTGGGGAATCAGGGTGGAATGTTCCTGGCCGATCAGCACCTTGCGAATGAAGTTGTCTGCCACGCCGGCCAGGAACTGGACCTGGTTCGGTGTCACTAGCACTTCCATGTCGCGGATGCCCCAGACATACCACCAGCGCATCAGGCCTTCCGGGTAACAGAAGGACGCCATCCACTGCGGCGCATTGTTCACCGCCTCGTGGTAGTTCATCTGGGTCATACGTTCCTGGTATTCAGGTGTCAACAGGGAAATCATGGTGGAAGTCTGCAGAACATTGCCGTTGGTCCACTGGTCCGGGCCCTGGAAAAAGGAGCCGCGGAAATACCAGCCATCCCACTCCGGTAGCGTGGCCCGGGTGTGCGTGTTGTAGCTGCCTTTCGCCTTGGCCTGGGCCAACAGGTCGCGATAGTGGTCTTCCGCAGTGGTGTAGTCATACGGGCTGAAAATGTCCTCCTTACTGATGCCATGAGAGCAATCACCCCAGTGACCGACCCTGTCAGCCACCCACATGTTGGTAAGCTGTGCCGGGGTATTGCAACGGGTATAGCGGGGATCTTCCCAGTACTGGCTATCAAAATAAAAGTTTTCGGTGGTAAACAGATCAACAGGCAAAGGCTCTATACCAGGCGGTGGTTCGGAGCTGTCGTAACGATTGCTTTGGGGTGGTTGTGCCAGCGACTGTATTGAAAACAATACCAGTGGTAAAACAAGGAAAATAGTCCGTTGCATGCAATTCTTCTCAGTTGTTTTCAGACAAATAGACCGTTCCGGTTTCGGGGGTACAGCCCCCTGCCGGCATAGTCATACCGCAATTGATCAGCGGCGCCCCGTTAGGCATGGCACCAAAAGTTTTGCCGTTGCGAAGCGGGTTGAGTTCAACCCGTATGATGGTGCCCATAGGAAAATTATCCGGCGTCACGCCTTGGCGTGCGATGCGGGTTGCCGGGCCCATTTCCGCGCCCCATTGCAGGATATTGCCCTGGTCGTCAGTCATAGGCATGCCACTGTCATCGAGCAACTCAAATATCATCTGGGCATGGTTGGCACCGGGAATATAACGGGTCAGGCGCCCGGTCAGGGTAACCCGCTCATTCTGGTCATACATGGCGAACGAATGATGGGCCTGGGCGGAAATCGGTGCCAAAAAAATCAGAAAAGTGCCAGCGAACACCAGCCAGTGACTGTATTTCATTGGAAATCCTCCTGTAATGAAAAGTGCGCTGCAAATAGGCATAGCAGAGGCGGAAGTCTATGCTGATGCGAATAATTTGTAAAATAGAGTGTCTTAACGAAAACAGCACGAATATTGCTGCTGCCATGATGCTGATTTTTCAGATCAGGAAAAAACTGAAAATGTCTTCTTATACCTATATATAGTAGGACAATATAGACGGGGTAAAAAACGGTAAATCTGGGTAAGAAAGATGACAGAATGTTAGCTGAACTGGAATTTTTCAGCGTGACTCGACTGCGATGCAATACCTGTTTATCCTCAATACCGACAAACTGTCCGTATTTACATTCTGAAAATCCAGCCAGGCTTGTGGTACAGGAAGGCGATGAAATGCCAGCACCTTGATGTTCGTGGTTCATGTCTGAAGATGAAGAAATGATTATTAGAAGACTAATTGTATTGCCCCTAGTGCTTTCCATGATGATTGGCTGGAGTCCTGCCGTTATCAGTGCGGATGAACCACTCCCGAATGGAAATGCCGCTCGCGCAGATCTCGACACCTGGGCCGGGGGCAGTGATCGGGAACTGGATCTCCTTGAACAATACTGCATTGAATGCCACAACTCCTCGGATTGGGCGGGAGAGGTAGCCTTCGACATCTTGTCTCTGCAGGATCTGGATCACGACGCAGCCGTCTGGGAGGAAGCGGTACGAAAGCTTCGCGCGGGGCTAATGCCCCCCCAGGGGAATCCGCGTCCGGCGCGAGCGGTTCTTAATGACATGGTGCAGTGGCTGGGAACAGGCCTGGATCTGGCCTGGGAAATTTCCCCCAATCCGGGTGCGGAACCTGCATCGCGCCTCAATCGTACGGAGTATGCGAACGCAATTAGGGATTTACTGGCGTTTGATGCGAGTGATCTCGTGAGTACGCTTCCAGCTGATGCAACCGCCGGAGGGTTTGACAATATTGCACAGGTCCTGAGCATGTCGCCGACCTTGCTGGAGGGATACCTCTCGGTGGCACGACAGGTCAGCCGGCAAGCTGTGGGCGACATTACCATGGCGCCGACACAGGTCGAGTATTCGGCGGGTGACAGAGATTCCCAGCAAGCTTATGTCGAGGGTCTACCACTGGGTACGCGTGGGGGCATGATAGTCGAGCATTACTTCCCGGTTGATGCTGAGTACGAGTTTCAAGTCGCCGCCAATATCCCAGTCGCCGGTCGGGGCAACGACCAAGGGCGGATGATTTGGTGCGGCGGGCCCGCGATGGAAGTCATGTTCAATGGCGCTCCCTTACCGGTGGAAAACGCCACACATTTTCGGCTTCAAGTACCCGCAGGTTTACATACCATCGCCTTGGCCTTAATTGATGAGCAACGCTGTATCGGTGCCGGTGAGCTCTATCTCGCCGATGCCAATGCGTCAGGTGGTAGTGTCCAGGGTTTGGAAATCGACGGACCGTACAACATAACCGGCCCCGGGGATACGCCCAGCAGAAGGGCAATTTTTAAATGCCAGCCGACACAGAGCGGACAGGAACAGTCCTGTGCCCGGCAGATACTGAGTAATCTCGCTACGCGTGCCTATCGGCGCCCTGTTGATGCCAATGATCCGGAAGTGGATACCTTGATGCGTTTCTTTGCAATGAATCGCAGTGCCGAAGGCGGAGATTTCGAAAGTGGCATCCAGGGTGCACTGACATGGTTGCTGGTAGATCCCAGATTTCTTTATCGGTTCGAGGAAGAGCCTAATAGTGTGGCTATTGGTGATGTATACCAAATAAACAACCTGGAGCTGGCCTCCAGATTGTCTTTTTTCCTTTGGAGCAGTATTCCGGATGATTCCCTGCTGGAATTGGCAGCGCAGGGAATGCTGGATAATGAGGAAGTACTGACGCAAGAAGTGCAACGCATGCTGACGGATCCACGGGCAGAGGCGTTGGTGGAAAACTTTGTCGGCCAGTGGCTGAATTTGCGCGACCTGGAAGAAGCAGCACCTCAGGATTCAGAATTCGATGAAGATTTGCAGATAGCCATGCGGCAGGAGACCCTGCTCTTTTTCCAGAGCCTGGTGCGTGAAGACAGAAATCTCCTGAGCCTTCTGGACTCAAACTATACTTATTTAAACGAACGTCTCGCGAAGCATTACGCAATAGAAAACGTGTGGGGCGGTTACATGCGTAAAGTTGTTCTGCCAGAGGACAGCCCTCGACGGGGACTTCTTGGGCACGGCAGTATTCTGACCGCGACGTCGGTACCTGATCGAACCTCCCCGGTTATTCGAGGGGCGTGGATTGTGGAGAATATGCTGGGTGCCCGCGTGCCAAACCCGCCACCCGGCGTAGAGACAAATCTTGAAGCAGCAGCTGGCCAGGGCGTGCAAGCTGATACCCTGCGGCAACGGTTGGAAATGCATCGTATTGATCCGGCATGTGCTTCTTGCCACAAGATCATGGATCCCGTCGGCTTTGCATTGGAGAACTTCGACCTGGTCGGTCGCTGGCGAACACTCGACAACGGGTTGCCAATCGACACCACATCCGAGATGGTCGATGGTACTTACGTTGATGGCCCCGCTACACTGCGAGCTGCCTTGCTGGCCAGGCCGGATGCCTTCATGGCTTCCATTAGTGAGCGGATGCTCACGTACGCCCTGGGCAGGGAGTTGGAGCACTTTGACGAGCCTGCGGTGCGGCGCATCATGAAACAGGCAGACTCAGAGGGGTTCACAATGACTGCCCTGGTCAAAGCTGTGGTGATGAGTGACCCCTTTCAACAACGCATCAAGCTTGATTCAGTGACCCCAATCACTGCGCAATTATCGTCTCCTCAACAATAGCAGCAGAAAAGATAGAGAACGGAGCAGAACATGTATTTTTTAACCAGGAAACATATATCCCGCCGCAAACTGCTTCGCGGTACCGGTGTTTCACTGGCCCTGCCGTTTCTGGAGTCCATGATTCCCGCCGGGATGGCACTAGCTGCCGAACCGGGTACGCCAGGATCGAGGCTGGCTTGCCTCTATGTACCGCATGGGGCAATCAAGGAAAGCTGGGAGCCATCGGGCGTTGGCGGAAATTTCGAATTCACTCCGACGCTTATGCCCCTGGAGCCATTCCGCGATTACATCAATATCGTCAGCGGTCTGGATTTACCGGTGGCGTATGAAGGGCCTCCCTCGGCCGGTCAGCATCACATACGTTCTTCCCGCTGCTGGCTTACTTGCGTTGCGCCGGGTACTGGCCCGTCACCGACTTCAATGGATCAGTTGGCTGCGGATTACATCGGTCAGGATACGCAGCTACCGTCTCTGGAACTCGCGCTGGAAGCACGTGGTTCAATATCTTATCGGACGCCAAACAATCCGATGCCTGTGCAGATCAATCCACGCGTTGTTTTTGAACGTCTGTTCGGTGACGGCAGTTCACCGCAGGAGCTCGCCGCCCGTCGCGCGCAAACGGAAAGTATCCTGGATGTCGTGCGCCAGGAAATCAATTCGTTGCACAGCGCACTGCCAGCGGGTGATCAAATCCGGATGGAGCAGTACCTGAACGATGTCCAGGAAGTGGAGCGACGTCTGAGCCTTGAGACGAATTCCTTGCCAGCGGATCTGGATTTGCCGGAAAGACCGGCAGGCATTCCGGACAACTTCGAGGATCATGCAAAGATGATGTTTGATCTGATAACACTTTCCTGGCAGGCCGACCTGACTCGTGTATCCACGTTCATGTTGGCGCAGGAGCTGAGCAATCGCGCGTTTCCCCAAAGCGGTGTTAACGAAGGCTTCCATAATTGCTCGCATCATATGGATGTTGCAGAGAATATGAATCGCCTTGCGCAACTGAACGTCTATCATTTAAGAAACACATTGGGCTACTTCACAGAAAGGCTCAATGCCACACCAGACGGTGACGGCACTTTGCTGGATCATTCCCTGGTGCTCTATGGGAGCGGCATGGGAAATTCGCAGGATCACAACCATAGCGAGCTGCCCATCGTGCTTGCGGGTGGGGCATCCGGGAGAGTGGCTGGCGGAAAGCACATACGCATGGACAGCGGCACTCCGATTGCCAATCTACTGGTGACGATGCTCGACAAACTCAATGTGCCTGTCGACGACTTTGCGGACAGCAACGGCATCGTGCCACTTTAGAGAATGGAGACGAAGTGGTAGTGAAAAAATTACCGGGAAAAATTTCATATTACCCACATCAGATGGGCAGGATTCTGGTGATCTGCACGCTCGCACTGATTGTCAGGCCACTGCTTGCCCAACCTCTTGCTGTACCTGGACCTGATCAGGTGCAGGCGTCGCCAGTAGCCGAAGCTGCCCGGCGAGGGGATCGACAGGCAGTGCAGGCCTTGCTGCGGCAAGAGCTGGACGTTAACGGCCTGGGCCGGGACGGGACCCCGGCCTTACACTGGGCAGTACGCGTTGATGACCAGGCACTGGTCGACTTGCTGCTTGCTGCAGGCGCGGACGTCAACAGTGTAAACCGGTATGGACAAGCCCCCATCCATGTTGCCTTGCAGAACCGTCATGTAAGCATGCTACAGCGCTTGCTTGAAGCCGGTGCTGACGCAGAGCTGGCGGATTTAAGTGGTGAGCCACCGCTGCTGCTGGCAACACGACTGGGTGATCCCGACATGGTGGAAGTATTACTGGAGGCGGGAGCGTATATAGATGCCAGGGATCTGAACTATGGGCAAACCGCACTGATGATTGCCGTACGAGAGGAGCATGTCGGGTTGGTGCAACGTTTTCTTGCGGCCGGCGCCGATGTCAACGCACAGAGTCATGCCGGCGAGTTGCACAGAATGGTTCTGCCCAGTGAAGTGCCTGTGGGTACATCTCAGGGGGTGGGTATCAACCGGTCAGGATTACCAGACAGGGGCATGCGTTACCCGATTACTGGCATGAAGACCCCACTTTTATATGCAACCCGTCAGGGCAATCTCGAACTCACACGCAAATTAGTGGAAGCCGGGGCCGACATCGAGGTGACGGATGCCAATGGCATCACGCCGCTTATCAATGCGATTCTGAATCACAGCATCGTAAATGTGAGTCGTTCAGGGCAGAGTGATCACTTGAAGATTGCACAGTATCTGGTCGAGGCTGGTGCCAATGTCAATGCCCAGGACTGGTATGGACAGACGCCTCTTTGGGTCGCCGTGGATACTCGAAACCTGGAATTTGCAGTGACAGAAACGACCAATCGGGTGGACAGAGAAGAGGCATATGCACTGATAGAGTCCCTGCTGGCTGCCGGCGCAGACCCGAATCCGCGCACAAGGGAGTTCCCTCCGGAAAGACGTTTCATCGCTGGTACTGGTTCCAACGGCTGGGTCGACATGACCGGACAGACACCTTTCCTACGCGCCTCAGTTGCGGGTGACCTGCGAGTTTTAAACCTGTTGCTCGACTATGGGGCCGATCCCAATATAACGACATTTGATGGGACCAACGCGTTGATGCTTGCTGCCGGCATTACCTGGGCTGTCGCAGAAACTTTCGATGAAGGAGCTGATGCGTTACTGGAAACTGTGAAGCTGACGCATGCCCTGGGCAACGATATCAACGCCGTAAACTCATTAGGCCTACGCGCGATTCATGGTGCTGCCAATCGGGGATCCAACGATATTATTTCTTATCTTGCTGAAAATGGTGCGCTCCTTGATGTGGTCGACAATGAAGACCGCACTGCCATCAACTGGGCAGAGGGAGAGCTCACAGGTGCACGTGCGCCGACTCGAAAGCCGGATACCATCAACCTGTTACGGTTGTTGCAGTTGCAAAATAATTAGAATAATTAGGGTCAGAGTAAAA
>Ga0255756_1004024_pt1 | contig 14516 bp, 4 predicted proteins | sample 011ome_20_FD_179956 | JGI IMG/M metagenome (GOLD analysis project Ga0255756, IMG submission 179956) | Coastal salt marsh microbial communities from the Groves Creek Marsh, Skidaway Island, Georgia - 011509CT metaG (version 2) | ecosystem: Environmental > Aquatic > Marine > Intertidal zone > Salt...
TTATGTGATTTTATTTTGTCTTCTTCTCTCTTTTCTTCTATCGTCTCGACGCAAGCATCGCTCCTAATACCGCTACGCCGGCCACTACACCCGTAATCCCTATAATGCCATCACGAGCCAAGTATTCCTCGCACGCTTGTCGCAAATTTTGTGCTTGGACGCACGTTGGATCTACGCTCAAACACGTAAACGCGTTGTCTCTGCACGACAAGTAGTCGCACCGGTTGTAATACAATACCGCCTTCAAATAATACCTGTCTCTGTGTGTCAAAACTTCATCCCAATCCAACGTCTCGTCCATCAAAATATTCTCCGCGTGCCTCAAATGTTCTTCTCTTCTACTGTGCGACAGCGCCCACACCAAACGAAACCTCGCGTCGTCCAACTCTTTCTTATATTTCTCCGCGTCTGCCGCCGCGTGCGAGTGCGCGCACAATCTCGCGAACTCGCTCTCCGCCATAATCACATCCTCCGCGGAGCTCACCGGTATTCCTAAACTCGACGCGGACGGGAGAAACAAGCGCTCCGCCTCCGTTTTCGCCTTGTTCGTGAGCGCGGAAATCCTATCGCCGACCGACGCGAAATCCATGTCTCTCTCTCTCTCTCTCTCGATGAGTGTGGATCGAACGAGGCAACTTATTCTTCTTCTGGTGTTGTTTGGGGAAAAAAAAGTACGGGGAATGTGAAAAAAAACGGAAAAAGGTCAAGCTGTCAAAAAAATACAAAAAATGAAAAAAAAGGGAAAAAGGTCAAGCACACAATGGGGAAAAAAACGGCGTAAAATCATCATCATCGTCAGAAAGAGTTTACGCGCGTAGCGCAGCACAGCACACACACAAAAGAAAAAGGAAGAAAAGCAGAGATGCCAGCGACGACTCGACGACAATCCTTGCACTCGCCTCGGTCGAACCCGTCGTCCTCGGTCGTGCGCGAGATGACCCCTTCGCCTCGCTTTAAAGGCGTGGCGAGTGGATTTAACGCGCCTTCGTTTTTTCTCCCCGTCAGCCGCGAGTTGGAACTCGTCGCGTGTTGTTTAGGCGTGTTCGTGTCGTTTAGCTATTTCGCGGTGATGCAGGAGGACGTGTACGAGGCGCAAGGAGAGAAAGGAGAGCGGTTTTCGATGACGTTTTTCGCGCTCGTGTTTGAGCGAGCCGTGAACGCGTTGTGCGCGTTGGTGGCTATTTTCATCTTTGGTGGGAGTGGATATAAGTTGCCCCTGAAGGAAATTTTTCACAGCGGGTCGTCGCAGATGTTGGCGATGGCGGCGTCGAACGAGGCGTTGAGGTACGTAAGTTACCCGACGCAGGTTTTAGGGAAGAGTTGTAAGATGGTTCCGGTCATGCTCGGTGGGTTGTTTTTAGGCGGGAGGAAGTTTTCGAGGTTTCAATATCTCTCGGTCGCGTTTGTTACGTTTGGCGTGTTTTTGTTCAATTACGGCAAAGCGTCGTCGAGCGGCAAAGCGAGCGTCAAGGAGAATTCCACGTACGGTTTGAGTTTAATTTTCTTGTCGCTGGTGTTCGACGCCATCACGGGCGGGTTGCAAGATAAGGTAAAAACGAGCACGAAAGTTTTGAATCCGAGTCATCGAAAAACGGCGAAACCGAGCGCGCACGAGAGCATGTTGTACACGAACCTGTCCGGCGCCATCGTCGCGTTGGTCTTTGCCGTATTCACGGGCCAAGTCACCAGCGGATTCGCGTTTTGCGCGAAATACCCGAAAGTCCTGAAAGCGATCGTGAGTTACTCCTTGGCCTCGGCAGTCGGCCAAAATTTTATATATCACACCATCACGAGCTTCGACGTTTTAGTATTGACCACGGTCACGACGACGAGGAAGATTTTTAGCACCGTCTATTCGGTATTTAGAAACCCAAACCAAACGCTAACGAGCCTTCAATGGACTGGATGTTTCATCGTGTTTGCGTTTTTAGGAATGGAAACCGCGGAGAAAGTCCACAAGAGCAGGCGGGCGGCGTCCGCGAAAGGCCGCGCGAAGCTCGTGTGAGGTGAAACGAATAAATTTTATACGTACGAGTAGCAGAAGAAGAAAGAGGAAGAGAGAAAGAGAAAGATGAAACCATCCATCATTGTTATATTTTATTTTTATTCGTATTCGTCCCTCGTTCTTTTATTATCTGTTTTTCCCGAGTTCTCGGTACAAATTTGATACCCGCCCCCCCACAAAGAATATCGGATACTCAACAGAGCGCGCTCTTAATAGTACGAAGTCGCGCGAATCTCTCCAAATCTTCATAACTCTTCCGGGTACGCGCGCCTGCGCTTTGAAAAGAATAATCGAAGAGCGAGAGAGCGACGAGATCTGGGGAGGATATCTAATAATACGCGCAGCATTCCTGCACCCACACACAAAAATATTCCTCTTCGCCCCTGAAGAAGAACGCTTACGACACACACACGAGCGCGCTCATAATATAGAATGTTGTCGTCGCGCGCGGGTACTTTTGCAGCCACGACGGCGGCGTCTGAGGTGAAGAGCCAATCGTCGGACATCGCGAGAAGCAGAAATAGCAGCGGCGGTTTGAGATGGCGCGGTCTCGCGCGGAGCAGTTCGGCGTCGTTATCGTTACGGAAGAAAATCGTCATCCTCCCCCGCGCTGCCTCGTCAGCGCCATCGCGACGGAGACGACGACGAAACGACCGCGGAACGGCAGGATCGACGATAATAAAAACAGAAATAGCAGTAAAGAACGATAGTGGGAACGTGGCGAGCCGTGCTCGTCGCGTTTTGACGATGAATAAGGCGATATTCGACTCTCGAGACGAGGATAAAGAGATGGACTCTTCTTCTTCTTCTTCTTCTTCTTCGGAGAAAGAGGGGACGAATTTTAGTAGAAGTATTAGCGCGACGCAACAACAACCTTCTTCTTCGCCGACGGCGTTGCTTAAATCTTTAGGCGCGAAAGATATCGTGGACGTGTCTCGAGATTCCATAGACGACGAGGAAGACGAGACGAATTCAAAGACAACGCTCGTTCTGTTTGGAGGCGTTTTGTTGGGGATATTAGCGTGTTCGGTGTACTTCAGAGAGTCGATCACGGAGACTTTGTTTGGGTACGCTTCGTATTTAGACTCGCTCGGTCCAATCAACGGGCCGTTGCTGTTCGCATTTGGATATTTCGTTTTGGAAATGTTCGCGGTGCCGGCGTTTCCGCTGACGATGAGTGCCGGGGCGTTGTTTGGTGCGTTTGAAGGGACGTTCGTTGTGGTGAGTTCCGCAACGGCGGCGGCGGTGGCGTCGTTTCTCATCTCTAGGTACGTGGCCAGAGACGCGGTGAAAAAGTTGGCGAGCGAAAAGTTTGGAGAGCAGTACAGAAAAATCGACGAGGCGATTGGGGAGAACGGCTTCGGCGTGATATTCATGTTACGCTTGAGCCCACTTTTACCGTTTTCTGTGTCAAACTACTTGTACGGGTTGACTTCCGTCTCCGTATTAGAGTACGCTCCGGCGTCCTTCTTAGGCATGATTCCGGGTACGGTGGCGTACGTGGCGAGCGGTGATGTCGCGCGCTCCATTTCCTCCGGTGGAGGCGCCACCGTCCAACAACTCGGTCCAGCGTTTTTGGGTCTCGGATTATCCGCGTTATCCGCGTGGTACGTCGGTAGAATAGCCTCCAAAGCTCTGTGCGAAGACGGCAACGAAGAATTTTGCGAACAACCGAGTTTCGACGAAGACGGAATAAAATCGGAGAGGGAATGAAGAGAATGAAGAAGCTAGCGAGCGAATGAGAGCCAAGAAGTAAAAGAGAGTACCAGGTAATACACACATATAATAATAAAAACTAAACACGGCGAGAGAGAGATTGTAATAAAGAACGAAGAACTTAAAAGCACGAAAAAATTTAGGGTTTGGTAGTAAAAGCAAAAAAAGAGGGAATTCCTTTTTGTTGTCAGCTCTCGTCGTCATTTTTGAACAATCGCGCGCCCTCACACGAGCACATACCACGCACACAGACGCGGGATCAAAGCGCGCGCGAAAATACACGCGCACCACCGACTTCATCGCAAACGAAGAGACACTTGAAAGTTTGAAAAGAACAGAAGCGGTATTATTACGTACAAATAAAAGCTCCGCTACAAAACAATGAATTCCGACCAGGCAGCGGCCTACTTACGCCGAGCGCCTGGAGCCTTGTTTGATGGGAGCGCGGAGCCTCTGAACGGAGGCTACGCACCAATACCAGTCTCGCGTTACGCCGGCGACGAAGAACAAATAACGAAGAAGAAGATATCATGGCGCGTTATCCTAACGGCCATCTTTGCCGTGCTCTTCGCGACGACGTTCGCGTTGAGTTCGTCTTCGGGAAAGAATAGCCGCGTCACGCAGACCGAATTGGACATCGCGTTCGCTCGCTACGGGAGCGAAGAGCCGTCTTTGGTGAACGATCGCAAATATAAAATTGAAGATGATTACGAAGAGTACGATTACGATCATAACAGGCGCAAAGCGGACGCGATGTTCCGCGGCGCGAGAAGCACGAGTCATAAAAAGAACAAGAGCACAAACATGCACGGATCTCCTTTGGAAAGGTTGAATGCGAAACTCGGCGGGATGGTGTGGCCGTTCGATGGACCGAAACCGAGCGGAGGTAAAGAAACCGTGAAAGGATCGTTTCATCACGAGCTGAGTAAGTTAGGCGCTGACGACGGGACAGGCACTTCCTCTGCCACGGGGAGCGATCCAGGAACGGCGAACCACTTGACTCAAGACTCCGATGCAGAAGTAAATGCAGAAGAAGCAGATGAGCAAAAGAAAATGGAAAAACAAATCGAACACGAGGAAGAGGTAAACGCAACCGGTTTAACTGCACCGGCAATAGATGATGATGTAGATATTTACGACCCGGCTTTCCATAATCCACAGAAGGAGTTTTTATCTGCGGAAGGGAGAAAGCGATTGGAGGCGTTTAGAAACCCACCAAACTTGAATGAAACGACGTTAGATACCGGTAGGTTACGTAGGTTAGGTAGGACTTTATATTTAGACGGGAAGCCATGGTTGATGCGCGCTGTGTGTTATTCTCCAGTGCCAGTAGGAGCCGACCCGGATTGGTTTGAACCGTACGGGGATTATTTCACGTCCAATTACGCGGGGATTTTTGAACGAGATATTCCTCTCCTAGCCGACGCCGGCGTGAACGCGATTCGTATTTACACGTTGAAATATTCGCACAGACACACGCAGTTCTTCGATTTATGTCACCAGTATGGGATTGTTATTATCGTTGGTTACGATTTCGAAGACGGGACCAAGTCATTCTTCAACGACGAGGAGTCCATGACGAAAGTACAAAGAAAACTTAGGTCGCAAGTTAGAGCTGCAAAGCACCCAGCCATTGGCGCTTGGATAGTAGGAAACGAGTTGAACGGACCGTGGAATTTGTTCGTCTGCGATAAAGAATTAGCGGAGAATTTTGGCATCAGTGGATGTCAATTCGAAGATTCCATTGAAAAGTTGATGAAATCTGTCAACTTGTTATGTTCAGTGGTACGTTCGGAAGGTGTTTTGTGTGGAACCGCTTTAGCGAACGTGAACTTACCGAAGACAAAACAACACGTTGTCGGTATGCAAATGTGGGGGGCACTAGCATGGATTCGTTATTCCGACGTGTGGATGGACCAGCTTGACTTCTGGGCAGTAAACATGTACACGCGGAGATTTTGGTCGCCACTCACTTTGTTCAAAAAGTATCACTTAGTTTCCAAAAAGCCGTTCATAGTCTCAGAATACGGCGTAGATGCGTATAAATTAGCTCCACAACACGAAGGATGGAACGGCTACGATACGATGGGAGAAGAAGACCAAATTGCCCAAGCCGATTGGACGACATCCATGATTGAAGATTTAGAAAAACATGCGACAACATGCGCAAGTGGTTGTAGCACGCGCTTTGTTACCGGTGGATCCATTATGGCGTGGGTGGATGAGTATTGGAAGGGTAAAGCGGTCACTGCTGTGCCGACCACGGACGAAAGAATTCCGATCATCGAGAAAGTCTGCCCAAGCTTGAAAGAAAAGTTACACTCACCGTGCGGCTACATGTCGCCGACGCAACCAGATTTATACACGTCAGAGGAGTATTTCGGGATGATGGCGGTAGCGAAAAGGTGCAAAGTAAACCATGTCGATTTACTGAGACCAAGAGCGGTTTACTTCATGTTAAAACTCCTCTGGAAAAAAGGAGGTACGTGTACACCATTTTACGGAGGCGAAGAGCTCCAAGCGTATGATCCGCTCAAGTTTCCAAAGTGTGGGGAAGCAATTAATGATGCACACAACGCGTCAGTGCATGCGTTTGCACACACGGAAGCAGAAGCGTGGCATCAAATTAAGTTGAAGCCGGGACAGCAAGTACCGCAGTTTGCATTTTTCGAAAACTTCTCTGCCATTCTGTCGCATCGACCGGGGCTCATTAACCCAACCGCCGTGTCATTGCAGTCTCCGTACTTGTCTTGTCACCATCAAATGTTAGTGCACCAGAAGTCGCCGACTGTATGTCCGGCACCGCCAGCATTCGCGCTCGACGTCGAAGGTTTTATTAAAAAAGAAAACTCAACGTGGACGCAGCCAGGGGATACCTCGTGCCCGGGGTCTGAAGGATACGATTTGAACATGCTTGATCTTCGGTTTCAAACGTGGCTGAAAATCATATTTGTTGGCTACATCATCATTGCTCTCGGTTTGAAGCGAAAACAGTTAGGCAGAATTTGGAGAGATGCATTTCACGCACTGGTGAGAGCGAAGACGCCCGTGTTCTCGTGGTTTTCGAAATCGCACGAACCAGAAGAGATTGAACTCACCAAAAAGGCTGCACAAGCGACGAAGAGCCCTCCATCTTCACAAAGGTTCACCGCTGATTTGTCTACTGAACCGGCAACGACGAGTGGGCAGGATTTAGAAGAATTGGAAGGCGAAGACTTAACGCGACGTGGTCCAGAGCCGACGGGCAAGTCTGAAATTGAACGTGCCGTCACGAAATGGCGAAACAAAGTCTTACCCATCGCGCAAGAACTCGCATCAGTGTTTGGCTTCCAAAGTGCCGGAGACGATAATGTTGGAGCGACCGTCGAAAATGTCGCCGATCGATTAGCTGGACAACTGTGGAACATTGGCTCGACCGAGGAATGCAAAGGCAAGGGCGAAGATTTTATCATTGAACAGAGATATGCAAAATCATTCAGAAACTACGTCAGATGGCGAAACTTTGTAGGTGATCTAGGCATCATGCACTCTGGATCGTTAGAGTCTCAGATGGGGCAGAACAAGCTGAGATCGCTCGTGCTCTTTGAATGCATTGCGGATGAAGCCGCAAACTGCCGCAGCATGCCTGAAATGATTGCATTCCTATTTCATGTGTGTTCTAACGCTATTACTGCTAACGGGAAGCCAGTGAACCCGAAGATCATGAAGTTTGAGAAGGGAGACTTTGTGGAGTCTATCATTACGCCCGTAACGGAATTCATAGCAACGCAAATTCGCTCAGATTTGCGCGTGTACCGCAGACTCGGCTACGACGATGTCAACGAGTGCTACTTGATTCCAAGTAAGTTGAAACGCATGACAACGAACGATACCGGTGATGGTACAACGGTGTCGTACGTTAACTACAGAAACTACATGCGCAGAGCGCGAACTGCAGCTGAAATCGACCAGACGCTAGGCGCAGTCTTTGAAAAGACTCACAACGAGTTTCTTGGATGGAGCATGGTTCTTTTGAATTTCCACAGAATGTTCACATTCATGACGTGCGCATTTGCACTGATGACTATTTACTTGTTTGCAGATTTACAGTGGCAATATTACTCGTACTTGGCGGGCGTCGCGGCTGTATGTGATTTCTTCGTTGAGGCACAAGTTCTCTTTGTGCACCGACGAGAACTCTTCAAGAGTAAGACTATGAGCATTGCAAAACTTGCCATCTCCGCTGCGGCGTTGCTCGTAACTGCTTTGACTGTTTATGGTCTCTTGTCTTTAAACGCTTTTGCACCAATTGGATACTTGTACATGGTGGTTAGTTTGATTGATTTCAGCGGACTCGTTCCGATGGGCGGTCAAAAAGAGTATTTAGGCACGAAAGAAGACGTGAGCACAGATAGAAGTGACAGCTTCCGCTACCGTCTCTTCTGGATCGTTGTGTTGGCAGCTAAGTTCTTCTTCGACTTTGTGTTCGTCCTCATGCCTCTCGAAAAACCAACCAGAGCTATTTTACAGCTCGATTTGTACTGTTGGGGGTACGACTTTGCGGGCGAAGACTGCGATCAGTACGATTACAGCGATATGTTACCAGACTTTATGATTCACATCGTCCGAGTTTTCCGACGACACACATACAAGTACCTCGTCGTCCTGCAAAGATGGCTTCCGAGTATTCTCCTTTACTATGCAGATACCTTCTTCTGGTATCTCATTGGCCTAGGGATCGCCTCAGCTTTTGATCGGTTGCGCTGGAAAGGCGTGGAAGATGGGTGGTCGAAAGTTGTTCGCGAGCTTCCGCTCAAGATTGCCGCGTTTGGAGAGAAGATTTTATCCACTCAGCAGCTCAAGCCAATACCAGCATCGTCGCCTTCGACGCATTTATGCGCGGAAGCTGCTTCAGAGCAATGGAGAGAATTTGCACGCGCATGGAACGCAGTGATTAAATCTTTACGCCAGCGTGATTTATTGAGCGACGAAGAACGCAGCGCGCTTTCATTTGCGCCATTGAATGGAAAAACAGTGAAGAGTTTTCTTGGTGGTGACTCTGACACGTACATGCTATTCCCCACGATGTTGACCGCACCGGTATTTTCAAAAGTTGGCGCAGAGCGCAACGCGAGTATGAAATATGCCTTGTTGGGATCGGTCATGTCCCAAATGATCGATGTCGCGGCGTTCATGTTTGTTTGTATTTTAGGCATCGTAGATTCTAGCAAACGCGCAGAGCTTTGCACTTTGTTGAAATCGATGACGGAATTGATGGGCATTGTTGTGAGGCGAGAATCAACACGCGCACCAAAATGGCTCATTGATATTCGCACGTTGGTTCATGACGGTATCAGGGTAATTCGCAAGGCGCGCGATGATGAAGACGATACCTCCGGCGACTCACTCGTTGAAGCGTGTAAAGTGTTTAAGCAAAACATCCAAAAGTCAATCGAGTTAATTAAGAACGATATCGTCGCGGATGACAACGAAAAGTTATCGGCACCGCACAAAGAAACCAACGTCGTGTTGGGCCAAGTTTGTGATGCGTTGCTGAAGGTGCTTTCAGACTCAGCTAAATTAGAAGACACTTCGCATGTGCGATCGCGGGTGAAACCTGCTCTGTTAACCGCTCCAGGTCGACGTGTTGTGGACGTTCTTAACAGAACTTTCTCCACTGCGAATCCTACGGGGGAACCTGATTGTGCAGAGGCACGAGAAATTTTAAGATTTTTCTTGGAATCTCTTACTGACCCGCAATTGCAGAAAGCCAGAAGTGTTTTACAAACACCGGCATTATCAACGTTGACCCCTATGTACGTCGAAGAAGTCGAATTGACGACGGACGATCTGAGAGAGCAAATCGACGGGGAGAACGTTTCTACATTTCGATTTTTGACCACCATGCTTCCACGGGAATGGGCTAACGTGCTTGAACGAACAAAGTTACATTTGCCGCACCAAAACTACGAAGCATTCCTAGATGAACTCGCGGGCAGACGCGAGACAAACGCGGAAACGGCAGAAGATGTCGCAATTCTTGCGACAATTTCGCGCTGGGCGTCAGATCGAACGCAGACGCTCTCGCGCACCGTGAGAGGCTTCTCCTCTTACGCAGATGCGACTAGAATCTTGGCAAGACTGGAAGGCACAAAAGAAGAAGAGATTGAAGCCCTCGTTCGCTTGAAGTACGAACACGTCTTATCTTGCCAGATGTACGGTGTCAAAGGTTGGGAAGCCAAGGATAAACAAATTATCGAGATGTGCAAGGCACATCCACACACGGTACTCACTCACTATGAGCAGCCCGATTTAGCGGCAAAGAGTATGGAAGACGCAGGGAGCTATTATTACTTATGCCGATCTCGAATTGATTACGAAGAAGATCCTGCCGGTATCATGAAGCTTACACACAGAATCCGCTTGCCTGGAAATCCGATCGTCGGTGAAGGTAAGCCGGAGAATCAAAATCTCGGAATCGTTTACGCCAGGGGTAATTACATGCAAACGATTGATATGAATCAAGATGCGCAATTATCAGAGGGGTTGAAAGTACGAAACCTTATCCGTACTTTCGATGATTCTGATGATACTGTCATCGTTGGTTTTCCTGAGCAAATGATCACTGAACAGAACGGTTCAGTCGCGCAATTTTCTGCCTTGTCTGAACAAGTGTTTGGCACAATGGTTCAGCGGTATATGGCGAAACCGTTGTGCGTTAGGTTCCACTATGGTCACCCGGATGTTTGGGATTTGGCGTGGGTCAGATCAAACGGTGGTGTATCGAAAGCTACTAAATCTTTGCACTTATCGGAAGATATTTTTGGTGGGATGAATGTCGTATTAAGAGGAGGAAAAGTTCGATACGTAGGTTTCAAGATGGTTGGTAAAGCCAGAGAGGTATCCTTTGATGGCGCTAACCAGTTTCATGCGAAGATTGCTACCGGTAACGGTATGCAGCTGATTTCTCGCGACTTCCACAGATTATCGAAGTCTTTTGATTTCTTGAGAGGCCTTTCGTTTTTCCAATCTTCCGCTGGAATTATGTTTACGGAGTTTGTGTTATTTGCGTCCCTTTTTACATTCGTTGTGACCAAACTTATCATAGTCATGGTGCACGTCGAAACGTACTTCAAAGCTGGGGATGCATTCGATAACATCGGATTTCACGAGGAATTGGGTACGCATAATATATATCCATCTCACTGGTTCATTCAAGCTTCTTTTGTTATGGCGTGGCCCGTCATGTTAGAAGGCTGGCTTGACGGGGGCTTCGTGAATATGTTTTCGAAGCTGTATCAGCACACGATAACCGGAAGCTTTATTTTCAACATGTTCATCGCTAAAATAAGAGGCTTTTCAATAGATAGCTCAATCAATACTGGTGAAGCATCTTACATGAAGACCAAGCGTGGCATGACTATGCGCGCTGGGTTCGTCAGTTTGTACTCAAAGTACGCGGAAAGTCACATCAAACCGGCTATCGAAATGGCATGGGTGACGGCTGCCATCATGTCGCTCTCTTCGCTCGGTCCTTTACACGAATTCTTTTCAAGTACTTGGCACGTCTGGTTTGCAGTTTGGAACTTGACCATGGCTCCCTGGTTATTTCATCCACAGACGTTCAAGAGCGGCATGATCAAGTTTGGGATGGCCGAGTGGGTGTGCTGGTTGGATTCTATCCCTCGGGGCGACGACGAGCGCACTGCAACAGAGAAGGTCAACGCCAGGCGCGGTGTTAGGAATAAGCCAACGTGGTGGACATGGCGCGCAGACACGATGCGCAACTGGAGAAAACTCCCGATGTCTGTGAAGTTTTGGCATGTATCATTGAGACTCGTTCCTGGACCTATTATTGTTTCCTTGGCGGCAGCCGCGGCATTGAACGTCGGAGATTCCTCAAATACAACCGCACTGCGTCCAATTATCATCTTGACTGCCGGTGTTGCCGCTGGGTTGTTAGCGGCGGTGTATTACTTTGCCTTATCTCCGCAGTTCTTGTGGCCGCATAGATTAGTGTCTCTCGCGAAGCGATTTGCTGGCAAAGGTACGTTATCTGAAGTGACGAAGCAATCCATCATCTTGATATATGGCTACTTTTTCAAAGTCTTGTGCGTGGTTTTGCATCACTTCCTCTGCCAGAGATTGTTCTCAGCGCAAATGAACCAATGGGATTTCCTCAATGCCGTTGTCTTCGCGATATCTGGCTACACTTTCATCAGCTGCACGTCAGCAGTCTTCAGTCTTATCTCCGATCAGCCTCCAAGAGCTGTTCGAGGACTCATGTTGTCCTTTCGCTCCTACGGTGATTTCATGGCGAGAGAAATCGATATTATCAATGGCACTATTTTACACATTGTCTTGCTCGTCATTGGTTTGTTTCCAATATCATTCGTGCACGCGAGAGCGTTGTTTAATCGCGCGTATGCTGCCGTGTTGACGGTTGAAATGCGCAGACGAGAGATGATTGCATCCATAAACAAATCTGACGTGTCCTCGAGAGCTCGCCAGAGATTCTCTGGATGGAAGATTTTTTTCAGAAAAGTCATCGGCTTGCACGTAAAGTCCATGAAATACAAACGTCCAGCACCGACAGTCTTGCCAGATCTGCCTCGCGATATGACCGTCCCAGGTTCTGGATCGGCCGTGAATCCACGATGTGAAGATATCAAGAAGCGCCTGATGCCGTTATTCGAGCAGCAAGCTACTCTTTTTGGCTTCCAAAAGACATGCCCAGATTCGAGTTTCTCGGAAGCAACGGTTGAAGTGAAATCTAATATGCACAATGCGCTTGAGAATATGTCGCGATGGATAGAAAACACCATTGCCACGTATTCGGACGAAGCCGGCATCGCTGAAGATGGCTTGACTGAGGCGCAATGGGCGGAAGCGATTAACCACTTACATGGTCACATGTTTTTGAACTTCAAACACTGGGTAGATTACACCGGAATGCTGGATCAGGCGCAAGCAAATGCAGACGTTCAAGCGTTCGAGATTGATAATAGCGGCTCAGAGGAAAAGAAATCGCCAATTCTTGCCCTCTTCATGGCACAGCGCAAAAGTAACGAGGTCTTCTTCAACAACGTCAATCGCGAAGAGTTCTTGAAGGTGGAAACAAACGCGAAAGCCCATCATTTGACGATCTGGTTTTTGATTTACGGCGAATCCGCTAACTTGCGTCACATGTCTGAAGTACTCTGTTATCTTTTTCATTGTGCATTGTGTGCGGTGACGCTGGAAAACCGTTCAGAAAGAGATCCGGAGACCAACGCTGAACTCATTTTGGCGCAACCAGTGAAGGGGTCTGGAATGCCTTTCAAGGAATGTGATTACCTCAACAACATTGTCACTCCAATGTACTTATTCATGCGCCGCGAGTTAAAAGAACGCGCAAAAGCTCCGATCGTTGATCGGGTCATGTACGATGACGTCAACGAGTTCTTCTGGGAATATGACAGGTTCAAGGCAGTCATGCCACCTGCGGACGGCCATGCGAATGAGGACGTCGAAAAACGCGAAGCTGAGATGCCAGAGGAGGAAAAGCTGAATCGACAACCCGAATTTATTGGCGTGCCCATGGCAATGCGCGATAATCCTCTTGATCAGCGCATGTACGAACACCTCCGAGCATACATGATGAACAAGGCAAAGCATCCACTCGGGGCCGGTGAGGGGCTGGCGACTACGTTTTTCAAGACGCATCGCGAAGTTGCTGGATGGTTCAGCCTTTACGTCAACTTTAACACAGTCATAGTATTTCACGCCGTGTGTTTCCACATTTCATGCGTTTGTGCCTTCGCTGATGGTTTCGATTGGGGATACGTGTGCACTGCCGCAGTTACGCACGCAGTTTTGAAGCTTATTTGCGAGTTCGCAACACTCTCCTTTCGTAACTTGAAACAGGAGTCCTTCGAAGATTGGTTCGTGATTATCACGAGATCGCTCGCGTTCATCATGATTCCTTTGTTTTACGGGTTGGAAAAATCTTTTCACCCGAATAGCAAAACACCATACTTCCAAGCTTTGGCGGCTGTTTACGCTTTGGCCATGTGCGGCGTCATGACATCAGTGATCAAGAGAGAACCTTACATGGGCGGCAGCGCGCAATTCGCGACACCGTTCCGCGAACGCTGCATTTACTCTATTTTCTGGATATTCGTGTTGGCTACGAAGTTGGCATTTGGTCACTTTCTTTTGATCCCTCCCTTGCGCGAGTCTGTGAATGCGTTACAGCATCCAGATTTGTGCTGGAACAAGGAGTCTGATATATACACCTCGTGTATCAACTTGGATGGCGATGCGTTGAAGAACGCTTTGCACTTCGAAGCGAGAGAAAAGTACTTCTTGCAAGATATCACTAAAGAAGAAGAGTTGTTGGCGGAACAGTTAGACCCGCTCGATTACGACGACGATTACGAGGAAGATAAAACTATGCGCCGTCGTAATTTGTTATCTCCAGCTGCTGACTCCGGAAGTTTTGATCTCTCGGCGAATATCGGCAAGCTTGCTGCCATCTTGGGTGGGGGCGATAACGTCACACCCCTCGCCTCTTTGGGATACATCGGTGAAGAAATTGAAGGCGAAATCCCGTCGAGCTATTACGACGTGCACGCAAGTACTGCTTTAATGTACCTCATGACTGTCATGCGCGTTTTACCGGCTTTGGTGACCTACTTTTGTGATACCTTTGTTTGGTACACGGTGTATGCGACTGCGTTTACGATTGCGCTTCAGTGGTGGGGTAAAATTTCTCACGCGCAAAACTGGAGCTTTTTCTTGCGTAGCTTCTCGACCATCCCATATCTCTTCTGCG
>Ga0255756_1004026_pt1 | contig 14515 bp, 9 predicted proteins | sample 011ome_20_FD_179956 | JGI IMG/M metagenome (GOLD analysis project Ga0255756, IMG submission 179956) | Coastal salt marsh microbial communities from the Groves Creek Marsh, Skidaway Island, Georgia - 011509CT metaG (version 2) | ecosystem: Environmental > Aquatic > Marine > Intertidal zone > Salt...
CGCGCACCGTCTTCGACAGAGAGACAGAGAGAGACAGAGAGAGGAAACGATTGGAAAAAATAAAAGAGAGAGAGCGAGAGAGAGATCTCGCGCTCGTGCGATGCATAAAAACATAGCGTCTAAAAAAGGCGCACCAGAAACAAGATCTTCGCGTCTTTCTTCCACAAACCCAAGGTGGAGAGAATGTCGTAGAACCAATCGAACGGCCACATGATCGCGCGTGTCGTGTCGTGTGGTGGGTTTTTGCGTTTTGCGCGCGCGCGTACGATTTTTGTGGCGCTTTGATTTTTTGTAGTCTCGTCGCGGGGAAATTTCTTCGTCTCTTTGTGTTTAGGGTTTTGGTACGATTTTGGGAAGAGCAAAAAAGCAGAAAAGTAAACTCTTCAGTTACAAAATGCGAGCGGTAACACCCCCCGGGAGTCTACTTCTTCTCGCGAGTCGATGCCACGACTGCCACCACCACCGTGACCACCGACGACGACGACGATTGGGAAACAAAACGAACGCAGTCGCAGGTTTTGGAAAAGGTAAAAGAACGAGAGGAAGAAGAGGTGCTCCGCGCGCGGCTTTGAGCAAAAGAGGAGGAGGAGAAGAAGAAGAAGAATGTTTAACGAGAAAAAAAGATACGGAAAAAAACGACGACGACGACGACGAGAGAAGAAGCGTAACGAGAAGAAGAAGAAGAATAAAGTGCGTGATCGTGCCTGGATTTTTGCGAGGGTTCGAAAGCTACGACGAAATGCGAGAGAACGTGGAGATAGCGGTGAGGGAGCGATTTTATGGCGGCGTTGATGGTGATGATGACTGCGAGATTGAAGTTTGCGTGGCGAAAGTGGAGAAAGCTTTTTGGATTCCGGTTACGTTTCGAGGCGAAAGTTTGAGAAAGATTTTAGACGCGATCGAAGACGCCGTCCTCTGCTCCGCGGGAGGAGACGAGGACGACGAGAAAATTATTCTGATTGGCCACAGCGCGGGTGGATGGATCGCTCGACTGTTTCTAGGCGGGAAATCGATAAAGTACGACGGGAAACTGTACGACGGTTATCGACGGGCGAAAAACGTGGTGGCTTTGGTTACGCTCGGCACGCCACACAATAGCGCAGAGGCGTATCCGTTTGGACGAGTGAAAGAGAAACGAACGAGGTGCGATGATAACAATGACGACGACGAGACGAGTTTACAGGAAACGCGACGATTGTACCCGAACTGCTTCCTAAAAGCTAATGGAATGAAGTACGTCACCGTTCAAGGAACCGGGTTTCGAGGGAGACCGTTCAAGTTCACCGACTTCATTCCATCCTCTTCGACCACCACGGACTGGAAAACATTACTCGGAGAAATCAAGCACGGCATTTCGTACAAGACAGATTGCTTGGATCCTAGCTCCGACGGCGACTCCGTCACTTGCGAGTCCTCGGGTCATGGTTTAGGCTCGGAAGCGGTGCAAGTTTCCATCGAAGGCGTGAAGCACGAGAAGGATGATATTTATCCGTGGTACGGGAGTTTAGATGTCGTTCGGACGTGGATGCGAGCCGTGCTCGAGATGCTCTAGTGTATTAATATGTTAGTAACTTAGCGCAAATAGCGTAGCGTTTATAGTTTCATACAAACAAAAATTCACACGCACTTCATAACAAACACTCTCTTGTCTCTCCATCTTCTCGCGCGACGTTCGCGTCAAAAAAACAAGGCAGATGAGCACGCCTCCGCGAGTGCGCGTGGAAGTCGCCTCTTCGTCGTCATCGAAGAAGAAGAAGAAGAAGAAAAAGCTCGTCCTCGACGTGCCGTCGTCGTGTAAAACTGTCAAAGACTTCATCGAAAAGAAGTTAGTTTCATTAGTTTCCCGAAGACGGGGAAGGAATGTCGAGAAGAAGAGCGAGAAGATTCGATTATCCTTGGAAGGAGGATACGAGTTGCTCGAATCTAGTCCCATGAACATTTTGAGAGACGACGAGCGGGTTTTGGTGCGGTACGGCGAGGAGAGCGACGGCAGCAGCAGCGAGGAGGAGGAAGATGAAGAGGAGGCGATTTTAGATACCAAGACAACTGTAAAAAAAAGGAGCCGAAGCGCGGAACGGAAAGCCAACAAGAGAAGAATCAAAAGAGAAGAGAAGAGAGAAAGTTTACTAGGAAGAGGAGGAATAGCGCAGAAAAAGCGAATAGCAGAACTCGCCGATAGCAAAGGGAGCGATAGTAGAAGCGGCGGCGGTAGTAGCAGCACTAGCAGCAGCGACGAGAGAGAACGAGATAGGAGAGTGAAAGCGATAACCGACGGGGACGGTTTTCCGGACGAGAGGAGAAGATTTGGAGAGAAAGAAGAAGAAGAAGAAGAAGAAGAAGAAGAAGAAGAACCGGAACGGTATGCGATTAGAGCGTTTGAAAAGTCGAGAGCGCAGAAGAGGTTTGGGAAGAACGACGCGTTGGTCGATTGGCCGAAGAACGATAAGGAGTGGCAAAAGATGAAGAGGATGAAACCTGAAGACTACGTCGCGCATAAAGAGAAGCTTGAAGAGCAATTTAGCATTGAGGAGAACGAAAAGTTAGCCGAGGATGACCCGCTCGCCGCGTGGATGCATATTTTTAGGTGCGACGAGGACGTGGACGATATGCTCGCGAAGGAAGAGTTGGAGGAGAAGAAAGCGAAGCTTTTAGGTGAGGAGAGGAAGACGATGCAAAGAGCGAAACGAGTGAAGGACATATCAAATGTTCTTCGCTCGGATATTTTAGCGTACAAAACGTTGACGATTAATGAAACCGACGGCACTCCTGAAGTGTCTACTTGGCTGAGAGGTTCTGTCCAATACGTGGACGTGAAGAATAAAACAATCAAACTTCGTCCGAATCCCGAGGATCGCGCGATTTCTGCCGGACGATTGTGGTTTTCGAAACAGTTACCGGCGCCACCACCTTACCAGTCAAACGGGCTTTTAGAGCTTCCCTTTGACGAATTTGCTGAAATTGCGTGCATTGGTGGACGTTCGATCTGGAACCAGTTAGACGTGACGGCTGAGTTCAGAGACGTGCCGAAAGAGTTGAGAAATGGCGCGGGGGCAATACCACCGTCCGCGCTAGGCGTTCCGCGCGGACACGCACCTAAAGAAACTCAAGAACTCGCAGAGAGGGAAAATAAACAACAGCAATTAGAATGGTGCACGAACGATAAGTGCGCTGGAAAAGAATGGCACTTGAAACGAGACTGTCTCGAAGGCTTATCCGCGGAAGAGTTAGAAGCGAGAGGAATGATTATACTCCGCGACGAGGAAAACACCGCAAACGGCGGATTCCGCTATTTCGTCCGTCCGGAGAACGCGTTCGGTAAAATTCTTAAAGACCATCAAGCTCGGTACCTCTACGAGACGATCGAAAGCGACCCTCGCGCGGAGATGGAAGTGGGCCAAGAAGCCGAAGATACCATCAAACGATTAAACGTGTTGGATGAAACCATTGGACCAATGCGACCGTTATCGCACTTACCTCCAGATTGGCGCGTCAATCCGCATGCACAAGCGCCTTTGCCAACATGGGCGAAAGGTGAAGCCGTACCGTTAGCCTCCGATGCGATCGTTCCCGCGTCCGAAGTCGAAGAAGAAGACGAAGGAGAAAAGAAGAAGAGAAAGACGCCATCCGCACCGCCGAGTAGTCGAAGCAAGCAGAACAACAACGACAACAAGAAAAAGAAGAGGAAATTCTCCAACAAAAGTAGCGGTTTAGGCGTCGCGCTGTCTTTATTCAGAGACACCGGCGACTTGTAATAATATAATAAATAATACACCTATCTGTGCGCGCGAAAGAACAGGAAGAAGAAAAACAGGAAACCTCGTTTTTTTTTGCTTCATTCTGCAAGAGGGCTGCTTGGAACGGTGTGCGCACCTAAAAGAGAGAGAGAGAGAGAGAGAGAGAAGACGACGACGACGAGATGGGCTCGTCTTCGCGCCATCGCGCTCGTCGGTTCGTTCCCAAGCACGACGTCCAAGAGGTCATCGAGAATCTCTCCCACAAAAACTCGCCTCCGATGAAATCAACCTCGTCGTCGTCTCTCGGTAACATCAACAACAACAACGAGAAGACGACGACGGTAAACGCGATCGAAGCGTTCCAAAAGCAACGACAGCGAGAACAAGAGGAGGAAGAAAAGCTTCGAGCTGCCACGCTCGCGGAAGAGATGCCGCGAAGCTCAACGGATGCGAGCAGCACGTCGTCCTCGGAAGCCTTCGGGAAAGATATCGAGGCGGCGTGTGCCAGTCGAATCGAGGCGGAGGAAAGAAAAGCGCTCGCGCCGCTGGAAGCGGGAAAAGGCACCACGTCTGAAGAAGACGCAAATTTACAGAAGATTAAAGAAACGAAACGCAGAAGCGAGAGGTGTTACGGATGCTCCAGTTGCGAATATTACTGCTCGCTGAAAGAGTGCGAGTTCTGCGCGAGCATGTTGGTGTTCGCGTCGTCGCGCGGAGATAGGGGTAGGACCAAAAGACGAGCAACGACAGAAAAGACGAACGGTAAACATCATCGATCGAGTCAACATTACACGTGTTGCGACATCGACCGATTGCGAAAACAAGCGAGAGAAAGAGAAGGAGAAGAGGACGAGAAAGTCTGGTTAGTCGCGCACGGGAACGTGTACGAAGCGTCTGCGTTTGTGCGGTTTCATCCCGCCGGGAGAGCGGTGATGATGAAAGGCGCGGGGAGAGACAACTCAGAGGACTTTGACATGCACTCGAAGAGAGCGAGGGAGGTTTGGAGAGAGCTGCGGGTTGGGGAGTTGGTCCAGTGTCCAGAGAAAGGATTTGGATGTTATCAACCAAAACCCGGTTTTTCGGTGGAGCAGTGTACGATTATGTAGTACTTAGCAGTAAGGTAGGAAGTATAGTTTTTAGATTTTAGAAGACGCTTTAGACAGAGCGGCGCTTATTATTAGTCTTGTAATTTTGCGGAAGTGCGTAGAAATACGACTCGTGAATCAATAACGATAGTGTACAGTATTACTCTTTTTTTTTTCTCCTATGAGATGACTTTTGACATAAATCGCTATGTGTTCTCTTCGCTATTCCAGCGCAGTTGTTGCTATATATTTAGTAGTGATACATTGCTTTCTCTCCATTTTCTTTTACTCACTCCATGCCGACGATTTTCATCTTCTCGACTAAGGATCGCCCAAACGACGCTTGCACGGAGTTCATCGCGCGAGGATTTTCTGCCACAAACTCTCTCAATTTGTTCGTATCCCACACCATGACTTTCGCTCCTTCTTTTTGAACGACGACGGTACCGAAAGCGGCGCCGTGACTCAACGCCATCTCGCCGACAAACTTGCCTCTGCGCAAGATATTCTTACCGGCACTTGACGACGAGGATGCGGTCTTCGTCGTCGTGGCTGCCGTTTTCTCTCGCACGCTCGCCGCAACTGGCATCGCCACATCGTCTAACGTCAACATAGCTGACCCGTCTACAATCGCGTAAATGTTTTTATTCACTTTTCCTTTCACCGCAATCACCTCGCCTTCTTTCAACTCTTTCCACTCGCCCAGTTTTACCAACTCTTTAAAATCACTCGGGTGAATCTGATGCGTCCGGTATGTCTTTGTCGTTTTCTTCGGCGCCGCCGATACTACTTTCTCGCCGCGACTATCTTTCGTCTCTTCCACTTCCGACGACGACATCGTCACAACTTCTTTCTCTTTAACTTTAAAAAAAGCATCGTATACCTCCCTCTCCTCGCTGCTCAAGTCTTTTAAAGATTTTTCGCTGTACTCGTTCAACATCTTTGCTATCCAAATCATGTTCACCCCGACAAACAACACGTTCCATCGAATCGGCAACCACAACGGTTTCTCTCTGAAAAACTGGAAACATATTTGCGCGGTAAAACTCGCCGTGGCTAAACATCGCAACAAGAACGGATCGTCGACAACGTAGGACCATCCGAGCAAGACAAACGCCGAGTGACCGCACAGTTCCGTGAGCGTCATGCCGTTTCGACTGGACGAGGACGTGCACCGCAAGAACGGTATCGTCTTTTGGAAAAACTTCGTCTCGTTTAGCTTCAAATTCGCGATGGAACAAATTTTCGGGAGCAATCGGAATTCTTCTCCGCGCCGTTCTCCGGCGACTGCCGTCGCGTCCGAAGCGAACCTCCTTCTGCCGTTTTGCTGCTGCTGCTGCTGCTGCTGCTGCCGCAGGTTTTCTGAAATCTTTCGACCTCTGAGCTTTTCCTCTTCTCTCCTCACTCGCGCGAGCGCTCCTTCCTCCGTCCGCATCACCGACGAGCGATGCCGTCCTCCTCCACCACCACCACCCGCGCTGCTGCTTTGAAGTCTTCGAAAGCGCGAAGAAGAAGAAGAAAGAGAAGAAGATTTCTGGGTCGTCGTCGTAACGACATCCGAAAAAAAAACGAACCGGCGAGACGAAAAAGAAGAAGATGAAGAAGAAGATGCGAAATCAAACGCTCGCTTCCGTCCTTCCCTCGCCGCCGCTGAAAAAAACATCGTCTCTCTGTCTCTCTCTGTCTCTCTCTCTGTCTCTCTCTGTCTCGCAAAGAGAAAGGAGAAAGGAGAAAGAGACGAGAGATTAATAATAATAAACGATGTGTATATATAAAACGTGTCCGGCTTTTCGAGAGAGAAAAATTAGTATCGAAACGTCGTGTCTCGTTTCGACGCGTAACATCGTAACTACTTTTTTCTGTCGTAGGGTTTAAGGTTTCAATTTTTTTAGAGCCAAGGAGAGGGGAATCCACACACAAACTCTCTCCCACACAAAAAAAAGAAGAAAACTTCTTCCCCAGAGAGAGAGAGAGAGACAGACAGAGACAGAAGGGATGACGACTTCTTCCGTTCTCCTTCGCTGTTCTTCGAGCGGTGGTGGTGGTGGTGGTAGTTTCTCCCCTACTTTCTGTCAGAGAGTGGTGGTTTCGAAACAGCGACGACAGCAACGACAGCAACAACAAATTTCACCGTCGGCGGGTGGGGACAATTATCGCCATCATCAGAGCGAGAGGAGGAGGAGCGAGAAGAAGCGTGTAGTAGCGTGCGCTTTTACTAGGAACAGTGATGACAATAACATCGACGATAACGTTCGAGCGTCGTCGTCGTCTTCAGTATCAGTAGCGAGCAGCAGCACGAGCACGAGCACGAGCGGTGCAATCGTCAGGAGCAGGAGGAGGAGAAGCCAAACGCATCGTCAGAGGAAGAAGAAGACAACGCATCGCAGCGCTGCGTCGGCGTCAAACTTTCGATTTTCCAATTCCTTCGACCCGTCGTCGTCGTCGTATACCAACTACAGCTTCGAGAAGAACGAGAACGGTCCAGACAACAGATCTTCGTCATCGCCCAGTTCTCCGAATAATAAACCGCAGTTGACGCAATCGGAGCTGTGGTGGCGATGCGCGAAGCTGCCGATGTATTCGGTGGCGGTAATTCCAGTCGTGGTGGCCGCCGCATCGGCGAGTTATCTTAACCTGATTGACCCAAAAATTGCTGGAGCGAGCGCGATGAACTTGACGTTACGATTACTCTTGGGCGCGTGTTCGGTGATCGCGTGGTTGAATATATCGAACGACGCGTGGGATTATCAAACTGGAGTGGATAGTGGGAACAGGAAACCGGAATCGATTGTGAATTTATTGAACGGGGACGCGAAGGCGGCGCACGTAACGAGCGCGTTTTTTTTAATCGCCGGGGTGGTGACTTTGTTGCCGCTGTTCGCGAACGCGCCGCTCGTGGCGCCGAGTGCGTTGTTGTTAGCGATTGGGTGTGGGTACGCGTATCAAGCGCCGCCTTTGCGGTTATCATACAAAGGGCTAGGAGAGCCGTTGTGCTTTACCGCGTTTGGCCCTTTGGCGACGAGCGCGTTTTTCGCCGTGTTTGCTGGCGCAAACTTGCCGAGTTTTTTGAACGTGCCGCCGTTGTTGTGGGTCAACGCGTGGATGGTTGGCGTGACGACGAGCATGATTTTATTCGCCAGTCATTTACACCAAAGAGAAGGGGATGAGATTAGCGGTAAGATGTCGCCTTGCGTTCGATTCGGGGTGGATTTTTGCGTCAGCTCGATTCAACACGTCGTTTCCGCCTATTACGCCTTGATTGCGACGTTCGTCTCGTGCGGATGGTTACCCTCCGTCGCCGGAGCGATGATTTTCATCACCTACCCGTTAGCGCGAGCGATGCAAAACTACGCGTTGGATAACATGGAGAACGAAAAGATGCTGTTCAAGACGAAATATTTCGCGGTGAGATGGCACGTGGCTCACGGCGTAGCGTTAGCCTTCGGGTTGTGGTTGAGCAGAAGGTTAGCGGTGCCGTTTTAAAAAAAAGCGAGAAACAGCAGCAGCAGCAGCAGCAGCAGCAGAAATGCTCCTATTTATATACATATAGTAATAAGTAATAATCCAAAAGCCGAGAGAGAGAGAGAGAGAGATGCGAGAGAAGAAGAAAGAGAGAGAAGTGGCGAATGTAAAACTATTGTCAAATCATGAGAGAGAGTTTGAGAGAGTGCGTGTGTGTGTCAGAGAGAGAGGAAGAGAGAGAGAGAGAGAGAATTTAATAATGAGAATAACAAGTGTAAATCTGAGAGCGAGTTTATAGAGAAATCATACATACGCGCGCGCGCGTGCCCGCGCAAACACACGCTTCCCGTAGTGATACACGCCATCTGTGTGAGTGATTTTTTGCCCTTTCGCGGGCAGATTTTTTTCCCGAGAGTAACTGTCAATACAGATCACTCCTCATTACCGCGCGCTTCTTTCTTTCACGCGCATTTTAAAATCAAACGCGAGAAGAGTAAAAGAGAGAGAGAGAGAGAGAGAGAGATCGCACCGGAATTCTCTCTCGTCATGGGGTGCTGTTTCTCGACCGAGCAGCGGCATCGAGATGGCAACGACACCCAGGATCAACAGCAGCGACATTCTCAACGAAGGAATTCGTCGTCCTCTCGTCAACGCAACGCGAGACGAGAAATGGACGGACGGTTTCGTCAGCATCAACACCGAGGACACCGAACGACGATGTCTTCGGAATACGTGTTTGGAGTGAAGAATCCGTTCGCGAAGTTTGTGGGGAAAGAAGAAGACGGAGAGGAAGACTACCCCCCCGCTGGTGGTGGTGGTGGTGATGACGGAGAGACGAGAGAAGAAGAGGAGCTTTCGATGGAGCGAGCGAGCTCGGCGAACACGATCGGTGGAGACGACGAGATAGAGACAGGATCGGACGTAACCGTCTCGAACGGGGAACAGGTGAGACTGTTGAAGAAAGAGAGGAAGCTGAGCGACGATCGGGAGGGCAAGAAGGCAGAATCTTTGTCCGCGGCGTTCATGCGGAGAAGCTTTGGCGTCGGCGCGAGCGGGAGCGTGAATCACAACAACAACAACAAAAATAACAACGAAAAGAAGAAGAATAAACATCGAAGGACGGAATCAGAACCCCCAATGAATGTGATTGGACGCGGTAATAATAATAGTTTCAATAGCAGCGGGAAGGAGCAGCCGAGCGGTGGAAGAACTTCTCGGATAGCCAGGCTGGTATCGACAACCGCGGACGATAGTTATAAAGCCTTTGAAGACGACGGAGAAGACGAGCAACAGGCGCAAATAGAAGAACAGAAGAACAACATTGTCCGGCGAAGTGCAACGATAGCGACCAGTACCAGTACCGCTAAGGCGAGGCACTTCAGGAGTCTTTCCGTGTCGGCGGCGAAATTTGAAAGAGACGGGTCGAACAACAGCAAGGAACCGAACGATTTGCGCGCTTCCATCTTCGAAGCGCTCGAAAAGAGTAACAACAACAACAACAGAGAAGACGTACAACCACAGGAAGACCGTCCAGCGACGCCTTTTGACGACAACAACTGTTGTCCAACGTGTTTCGAGGAGTACCAAGAGGATAATCCGAAAATCACACTAGCGTGCGCACACCATTTCCATCTGGCGTGTATCGTCGAATGGAACGAACGAGGCCACAGCGAATGTCCTACGTGCATGACCGACGTTGGTTTTTACATGGACGACGACGCGTGAGTGAGATGAAAAGAGCGCGCTTCTTCTTTTTTATCCTCGCTCATGTAATTCCAAGGAGTACCAACAGTAGTTTAGCACCACATCCATCATCATTTTATTTTTGTATCTAATAAAAAATACGCGAAATTCGAAGGAATATCTCGCTCGCTTTCTTCAAAACTCGAGCGCGCCGCGTTCAGAACAACGACGATGCTCCTCCCGCTCGGACATTTCGCGACGTTACATCGAACGTCGTCATTTTCTTCTTTATTAACAAAGAGGAAGAAGCATACGAAGAGAATCGTTCTCGGTCGCGCGTCGTCGTCGACGAGAGAAGAAGAAGGAGAAGAAGAAGTTCCCGCTTCGGTGTTGGGACCGTCGCGCGCGAAGATCCACTCCTCCTCGGTGGAGAAAGAGACAATCGCGAACATGGATCCGAGCGAGCGCTTGAAACGATACCAAGAGATCTATGAATATTCGATCCGACACGCAGGCGCGTTCTGGTCGGAGAGAGCCCAAAAGTTCTCTTGGGAAAATCCAGAGTTTTTCAAGCGCAACGAGCACAACGAACGAGAAAATTTCGACGCGAGGAAAGGCGACGTGAACATCGAGTTCTTCAAAGGCGCAAAGACGAATTTAGCGCACAATTGTTTGGATCGAAACATCGAGAATGGGTTGGGAGATGAACCGGCGATTATTTTTGAGTCCGACAAAGGCTTCGAGCAAGAGAAACGGTGCGAAACGCTCACGTATTTGCAGTTGAAAGAGAAGAGCGATAAGTTAGCCAATCACTTGATTTACGTGTGCGACGTAAAGCCCGGAGATGTCGTGGTATGTTACATGCCAATGATTCCAGAGCTCGTGGTGACGATGATGGCTTGCGCGAGGATTGGCGCGGTGCACAACGTTGTTTTTGCCGGATACTCGGCGGAGGCGTTGGCGAAAAGAATCGTAGATAGCGAGGCAAAAGTTTTGGTATCGGCGGCGATGTCGTATCGAGGTGGAAAGGCGATTGAGTTGTTTAAGATTGTCGCTGAAGCGGAGAAGATTTGCGAGATGCAAGGACACAAAATCGAGGAGAGGGTGTGTCACTTTAATTTACCCGGGAGCGAGTCGCACACGGATTGGCCAAAGGAAAAAGCGGAGATATTCGCCGCATTCAAACAACGACACGGAGGTAATGAAATGTCACCCGCTTGGACGGACGCGCCGCATGGCACCATTCGTCCATATTATGGTTTACATCTTTTCAAAAGTAGCAAACTGACGCTAACTTCTACTCATTTTTTCTTTTTCCTATAAAAATACACAGGTTTCAATTTGGCGTTGGACGAGCAAGAGTCGCGACCGCCCCCGGTGACGATTTGGCGAGATGCAGAAGACGCGGCTTTTATTTTGTATACGTCAGGATCGACGGGCGCTCCTAAAGGAGTCGTGCACGTTATTGGCGGTTATATGGTTCACGTTGCGGAGACCATGAAGGAAGCTTTTAACGTAAAAGTTGGCGACGTGACGTTTTGTACTGCCGACATCGGATGGATCACGGGCCACTCGTATCTCGTCTACGGTCCGTTGCTGAACGGCTGCGCCTCGATTTTATATGAAGGTAAACCAGATTACCCGAACGCGAGTCGATTGTGGGAAATTTGCGATAAATATGGCGCTAAAGTTTTATACACCGCGCCAACCGTTATCCGATCTTTGAAGAAACAAGGCGACGAGTGGGTCAAGAAAACGAAACGAGATTCTTTGGAAATCTTAGGGACGGTTGGAGAACCGATCGGGGAATCCGCATGGAAGTGGTTCCACGACATCGTCGGCGAAGGGAAGCTGCCAGTCGTCGATACGTGGTGGCAAACCGAAACCGGCGGACACGTCATCTTGTCTTTACCGAACGTTGGCGAAACAAAACCGGGGCGCGTTGGGCTTCCTTTTTACGGATGTATTCCAAGCATTCTCGATCCGCAAACGGGGAAAGAGTTAGATGGACCAAACGTTGAAGGTCTTCTCGCGTTGAAACCCCCTGCGTTACCGGGGATGTTTCGGGACATTTACAAAAACCACGAACGATACGTGAAGTCGTATTTTCAAGAGATTGACGGCTGCTACGTTTCCGGTGACGGCGCCAGAAGAGATGAGGATGGACAGTACTACATCACCGGGCGTGTCGATGATGTCATTAACGTTTCGGGCCACAGAATCGGTACGGCTGAAGTAGAAAATGCACTCGCTCGTAACATTTTCGTAACCGAAGCCGCAGTCGTTGGCATTCCGTCGGAAATTAAAGGCCAGGAGTTGTTCGCGTTTTGCTCGCTCAAAGAAGATATTCAATTTTTGAAAGAGAAAGAGGAATTGAAATCATCCACGTACACCCCGGAGCAATTGATAATAAAAGATCTCATGAACACGTGCGCAAAAGAAATCGGTTCCTTTGCGAAACCAACCGGTGGTATTTTACTTCTACAACCGGGTACGGGAATTCCAAAGACGCGCTCGGGGAAGCTAGTTCGCAGAGTTTTACGTAAGATTGCGAAAGGTGATTATTTGACTGACTTTGGAGATTTAAGCGCGGTGGCAAATCCAGAATCAATTCAATCCATCATTCAAGCGAAGAAGAAAGCGGACGAAGCGGGAAAGTAGAGAGAGAGAGAGAGAGAGAAAGAGATGAAGCGAATGCGATACATACATACATCAATTTTACTACAAAACACTCACAAATCTATTGCGCCGCTAAACAATCATTTTTTACTATTTTGCATACCTTTGCAAAATGCGCATCGCTGCTTCGTCTACGCGACGCGAAATCTCTTCCTTTGACGAGAACATCAACGCCGCACACAACGCGGTTTGGGAAAGTTTTGTCGTCAAACCGTCGTAAAATGCAAATAATCCGCCTTCGTTGGCGTATAAATCTTTCACACAGTCTAAGATACCTTCGTATTCTTTCCTTTCATTTCCGTCGTCGCCATCAGCCGTGGCGATGTTCTTTTTCGTTCCTAAAACTTCTCTCCTTCCAACCTGTAACCTTGATTTGATCACCAACATCGGGTACGTAGCCAAAGTGGCTCCGATTTTTGCCGTCGCTCCCAAAATGAACGCATCCAACGCACTAATGGTGGTGGCGGTGGCGTTGCCATTCCGCCGATTACTATTGCCTCGTTGTTTCTGCCTCAAAGTCTCGTAGATTGCAAACTGCAACGCCGGATTGGCAACCATAATCAACGATGCGGATAATCCTCCGTAAAATCCAGGGACACCGGAAGTTTCGTACACTTCCTTTGCCAAGGTCCAAAATCCAAGCGCTTTTGCTTCGTCTTCTTTCTTAGCGAGCGTGGCGTCTGCGCTCTTCGAAACTCTGCCCTTCTTACGATTCTTCGCCGCTTTCATCGCCGACCACTTGTGGGCCTCCTCTTCGCTCTCGCTCTCGTCTTCGTCGCTCTCTTCTTGAATACTATTCGACGACTTCCTCTTCGATGCGACTTGCATCTTCGCCACTACCGTCCATATTGGCAGCGTCAACAACACGTTCACGCACCCGGCTAAACTCGCCGTGAATAAACTCTCGAGCGGCGTTAACACGACTTCGCTTCCCATCATCGGTGGCGGCGGCGGCGCTCCATCGCTCCCTCTCCTTTGTTGCTTTTTAATCCGTAAATATTCGCTGTTGAACACCGAAAACCAATAGTAATACACGCCTTGCGAACACACCGTCCCAATCGAGGCTGGTTTCACTCCCACGTAGAGTTTCTTCACCTTTTCCAAAGCGCTCGATTCCTCCTCCTCCTCTTGTTCCTTTTCCTCTCGTTCTCCTTTCGCTGCGGCAGAAGCGCCTCTCGACGTCGTCGTCGTTGTTTTTGCCGGCGTCGACAACAACCGCACTCTCGGTTTCTCTCCGCTCTTTCTCCTCCCCTTCCCGCTTTTATTAAATCGATATTCGCTCTCGCTCGCGTCTATTTCGTCGTCTTCTTCGTCTTCTCCTTCTTTCCCATCGCGACGCGTTTCAGTCGTCGTCGTCGTCGTCCTTCGAACTCCTCCTTCTCCTCCTCCTCCTCCTCCTCCTCCTCGTTTCTTCTTCTCCCGCACGTGCTGCCGCGTGTTTATCGTGATGAGAGGATACGTGGCGAGCAGCGCCAAGACGCCCGCGATGGCGCCGGAGACTCCTTCCACGCGGTTCTGGTAGCTTTGCGAGCGAAGAGTGGACATGTGTTCTGTGGGGAAAAACGAGAGCAGACGAGAATCCGCCACTTTTGTGTTCTTTTTATCCTCTCTCTCTCTCTCTCTCTCTCTCTCGCTCGCTAGAGATGATAGCAGACCTGGAGGACTCCTCCTCCGCGCTCGGCGGCGGCGATTTATTATTGTCGTCTTCCCAGCCGGGTTCACCGACGACGACGATTGGCACTCACAACAACAACACCGGCGACTACCGCAAAGAGTCCGTCCTGAAGATACTCAAAGCACGAATCGGCTGGCTGAGCGCTTTTTTTCTCGGATTAATCTTAGCCGCCGTGGTGGTCGAACGATTCGAGGAAC
>Ga0255756_1004074_pt1 | contig 14405 bp, 11 predicted proteins | sample 011ome_20_FD_179956 | JGI IMG/M metagenome (GOLD analysis project Ga0255756, IMG submission 179956) | Coastal salt marsh microbial communities from the Groves Creek Marsh, Skidaway Island, Georgia - 011509CT metaG (version 2) | ecosystem: Environmental > Aquatic > Marine > Intertidal zone > Salt...
AGCTAAAAAATTCTCTCATTCTCTCTCTCCGCTCTCGCGCTCAGATCGGAGTGACAGATAAACGGCGAGATGACGCACCTCCTCCTCCTCGCGAATCGTTTGAGTAGCGGTGGTAGTACTCGCCACCGCTGCTATCTCTTTGAATAATCCTCTCTAAATATACTTGTCTCGCAACGCGTGCATCTCCGCGATGCTCTGACTGAACGTAGAAGATCGGGTGCCTATAAAACCTTTCATTAACAAGCACGCGGCTTTGTCGACGAAAACATCGTGCGAGTGCTTTAGTTTGTCGTGATGGACCGTGTGTGGGGTTAGCCCGTGACTGAGGAGTTCAGATTTCAACGTCTCCAATCGTTGCTTGTCTTCGTCGGCGACGGGGTCGTTGGTGAGGATTAACACGTCCTTCAAGTTGCCGTGTTCTTCAGCTTTTTCGGACATGATTTTCGCGCCTTGGACTGGGTCGTAGACGTACGGGTCACCTTTACCGACGAAGTCTTCTTGACGCCAGTGCGCGCACAAGGTTTTTTCCGGGTCTATTGGGTGGTCCGCGTTGTATTTCTTGATCGAGTCTCGCGCTTCGTTGAAAAGTTTCTCCTGGTATTGAGGCGGATCGCACATTTTGAAAAGGCCTGGCCACTCTTTGACTTTATCGTCTTGAGGATGCCAATCGAACACGCCGGCGACGTAGACGTACTCGTACCCTTTACTTTCGATTTCCTCTTTATTCAACTGAGCCTGGGTGATGACGCTGTCGAATTCGAGCTTGGGCGTAAACTGCTTGCCTTCCCAATCGCATCCGCCGTTGCCCACTTGGACGCACAAGATTTTCTTTTGCGACGCGTCTTCAATCTTGGCGACCAACTGTTGATGGTGCGACGGATTAGACTCGTTTTCCGTGCTCTCTTCGACGTTCTCTCCGTTATTATTGTGGTCGTTCGTGCCGAAAAATCGTTCCGCAGTAGACAAGCCGTGCGTGTTGACGTTGTGATTCCAGGACGCCAATTCAAACGTGTTCGAACTTTCTTCTTTTTTACAATGATTCACTGTATCTGGAATCATGTAATCTAACAAGTCAACATCCGCGTCGGAGTGGAACAAATGATCGCAGGTTGGAATGACCAGTTTCTTCGCCTTTAACCGATCCGCGATCCATCTTCCTTTATCCATCGTAAACTCGCAATTCGATTCGCCTCCGGCGACGCCGAAGAACACGGTCAATCCAGACGACGATGTTTTCTCATCCGTTCCGTCGTCGTTGTTACTACCACTACTACTACTACTACTACTACTACTACTATCATTCTCCTTCTCAAACTTCTCCACCTCTTCTTCGTACTCTTTACCAACCTCGGTCAACCGATCTCGATCCATCGCTCGCGTTCGAAACTGTTCCATCGCGTTGACGTACGCGCGTTCTTTCTCCTCCAAATGTTTCGTTCCCGCGGTATACATTTTCTTTCCTTCTTCTTTGTCTTCTTTGTCTTCTTCTTCATCGCGCCGATGATGAAGACGCGCGGCGGCTCGCGAAAACAGAGGAGGCAAAAGTTTCTTCTTTTCAAAGTCTTTCTTTTCCTTCGTCTTTACCAACTGAAAATCCAGTTCCGAATCCTCGCTTCTCAGCAACAGATCGCGTCCTCCCCGTCGCGCGCTCCCGAAGCGGTTTTGATTCTTCTTCTCGTGAAAGCTTTTTGCGATGATCGACGACGAAAACGACGAGGAGGAGTAGGAGGCGGCGACGAAAAAGACGACGAAAAAGACGACGAAAACGCGCCGCTTTGACGACGTTGTTTTGCAAAAGCAGCGCGCGACGTTCCTTCGTCTCGTCATCGTTTCGAGATGTGCTTTCGAGAAGAGAACGACGACGCGCGCGAGAGAGAGAGAGGACGAGAGACGCGACAACGCCGCGCTTTAAATAAAGTTTGTGCGAGTGTTTTGCGCGCAACTTCGTCGTCGTCGTCTTCTTTCGCGAAAGACCCGCGCGGCTTTTATTAAACGCAAAGTCTGTTCGTGCGATGCGTTTGACGTCAGAACGTTCGCGCGCGCGCGAAAGAAGAAGAACACCGTTTGAACTTTTGAGCGACCCGACGACGACATAAAGATGCGCGCTTTACTTTCGGTCACCTCTTCGCCTGCGTTTTCTTTACGTTGTGCTCAGAGGAGGTCTTCGTCGTCTGGACGAAAAGGAAAGGCAAACGGGAGGAACGCGAGGACGACGAACGCGGTCTCGGGAAACGACGGATCTTCCCCGTCGTCGTCGACTTTGTCGTCGTCGTCGTCTTCGAAGACGAGAATGACGACGACCACCATTTCACGAGTTTTAGTAGTACCAAACAGAAAACAACAACAACAAAAACAAACACGATATCGATTAAAAGCGACTCGAGACGACGGCGACGACGTTCCGTTCGGGTACACGCGCTTGGACGTCATGCTCATCGGAGGAGGGGTGACTGGTTTAGGGTTTGCAGCCTACTACGGTTTGCAAGAATTCGCCGGGTTCGACGCGCAGTGGGCGGGGAACGTCGTGCAGTTGACGTTCGTCATGTTACTCACGTTGTTGTGGGTTGGGAGTTACATTCAGAGAGTTTTTAATAAGGACATGACGTACGGGAAGCAGTTGAAGGATTACGAAGAGGCGGTGATGCAAAAGAGGTTGGAAGAGATGCCGGAATCCGAACTCATGGCGTTGATGGACGAAAGCGAAAGAGCGAAGAACGAAAAGTGAGACTGGATGATGATGATGATGAGTCTAAGAGAGGGGGGATGAGAGAGAGAGAGAGAGAGAGAAGGAAATAAATAAAATTAAATAAATAGTGTAATCATCATTACGACTCATCACAACACGTGTATGTCATCATCATCGTCATCAGATTGGTTCCTCGTCTTCTTCGCGTATTTGTTTCGTTCTTTTCACCATCTGTTTACCTTTCTCGACATCCAGTCGCAAAACGAAAAACGCCGGAATGATCGTCATGCAGAGAATGTACCAAAACGAGCGCCGCAAGTTGCCGCTGCTGTTGGCCATAATGGAGATGACTAACGGGCCAACCCATGAGCTTCCTTTGTCGGTCAATTCGAAAAAACTGAAAAACTCGCTCTCTCGGTGCGGCGGAATCAATTCGCAAAACAACGTTCTCGAGAAGGATTGAATCGCGCCGAGGTTTAATCCAAACCAAATGGCGAGAAAATACGCCTCCCACGAGTTTCTGAATCCAATCGAATTAGAAACGTAGCCAAGCAAACCCCATATGGGTAACAACGAGATTGAAAATAACGCGGAAACCACCATCGCTTGATTCGAGGCGTTCAATTTACGCTTGATGAGGAGAAAGAGGAAGTTCCCAACCGCGGCGGATAAAGGTGCCAACAACGCGATCAAGAACAAACCCGTCGTCCCCGTGCACATATCTCTCTGAGCGTACAAGACGCCTAAACCAGCGATTGTCGAAAATCCATCGGTGTAAGCGAAATACAAAATCAGAAACGAAAACGTCACGGGAAACTTTGATTTCGCCTCCGCGATGGTTCTCGCGAATCTCCCCAAAGAGTCTTTCATTCTCGCGAGTTCCGAGTTCTCTTGCTGTTCCTGTTTTTCTTCTTCATTTACTTCGTCGTCTCTTAATTTTTCGCAAAAGTACACGCCGAAACCTAACCACCAAGCACCGGCCAAGACGATGCACCAGCGAAACGCCGAAGACGCTTTGTTATCGCTCGCGTCTTCGTCGGAACCACCAGAGAGGAACAAAACGACCAGCGATAACAATAAGCCGAGAACGCCGCTTAAATAACCCGCCGCGTACCCTTTCGTGCTCAATTCGTTTTCGTAATCGTGATCTTCCTCCTTCCCTTCCGATAAAATCGCCTCGCTCTCTTTCGCGAGTATAGGCAAGTAGCTGTTGTAAAAAATAACGGACAGCCCGTACATGGTGTTGCTAAACACCGCTAATATAGCCGCCAACACGTGCTTATACCCCGCGTGTCGTTCGCTGAACGCCGCAAACACGAGCAAACTCGCGCCTCCTAAAACTGTCGTCATCCTCAACCCTTTCTTCCGGTACCCGGTATCCCCTCTCGCCCCGTACAAGGCGAACACGAGCAACTGCGAGACGCAACTGAAACTGATAATCACGAACGCGAACGAGGACGGACGAAACCCGCCGGAAACGCGCACAGTTTCCAAGTCTTCGCAGTTTTCTCGATTCAATCCCGGACCTGTTCGTATCCGATTTCAGAGAGAGAGAGAGAGAGAGAGAGAGAGAGAGAGATGTGAGCGAGAAAGAACACAAAATATCTTTCCTCTGCTCCTTTAGAGCGAGAGAGAGAGAATTCAAAAGAGCATACAAACGCGAGCGGCTGATGCGTTTCTACGCGTTCTAAAAGAGATAAATCGATTCAACGCGACCACAAAACCAAAACGCCTCACCGGAACAGAGCAAATTCCCCTCTCCAACTCGACACTCCAAACATTTCTCGCTGTATTCTACGTCCAAGGTTGAACACATTTTCGGTTTCAGTTTCCCTCGCCACGCTTCACTCTCCGCGTACGCGTTTAACACCAACGGCAAGAACGTCGCGATGGCGACGGTGGCGTAACAGCTGTTCGCGAAATCGTACCCGATCCATGCTTTTCGCTCGCGGGCGAGAGATAGAGATTTATCTTCGTTAGACATCTTTGGTTGTTTCTTTAAAGTGAGTTTTTCTCGGTAACGAACTTTTCTTTGTGAGGGAGGAAAAATGGTAAAAACGCTCTAAACGCTCTCTAAACATTTGACTACAACTTTCTCTCTCTTTCTCTCGCTCTCTAGTTGTTTGAGACTCTTTTGGAGACCAAGACGAACCCGTTTCTGTCCAGAAAAGGGTACTCGCCGACCCAAACGTCCAACTCGGGGACGTACGCCTCCCGAATGGCGACAAAGTTTCGGAACAAATCGTCGTCCGAGGAGACGATGAGTTCGCACGCGTCTCCTATTTGCACGTCGTCGTATCTGCGTTCGTTTGGTATGCGAAAAGAGACTTCGAACGAGGAGATTGGGTCGATGAAATCAATCAAGAGCATCTCGCTCGTCGTTTTTCGAGTATTTCTTCGTCCCCGCGACGATGATTTTTTTCGAGCGTTCTCGAAGGTTTTCGCAACGACCGGGACGACTTCGATGTCTTTCACTCGCGCTCTCCACAATCCGACGAATTCGCCTGCGCGCGCGGCTGCGTTCCTTCTCGCCGCCAACGCGATGGGCGCCCAGAGAAAAAATGTCGCGAACGGCACTTGCAACGCCGTCCCGATTTCAAAATCATTAATAGTCGAACATAAAACGACGCCGAGCAAAGAAATAGCGACGCGTTGCACGGCGGCATCGGTGGTGCCCCAAAAGTATCCGTACTGGTTGGAAGTCGCCGCTATGGGAAGGCACTTTTCCGTTTCGCCGTTGGTGAGTAAAGTCACGTTCGGAAGCGCCGGCGAAGAATACGAAGAAGAAGAAGAAGACGATGACGATGAAGACCGTCGTCGTCGTCGTTCTCGCTCCCGTTGTCCCCGTCGTCCGTCTCCTCTTCCTCGTCGTCGTTCGTCGTAGTCGTCTCTTTCTTCTGTTTCTTCTCTTCTTCCTCTTCCCGTTCCGACATCCTCCTCCTCCTCGATATCGTCCTCAAAGTCCAACGAATTCTTCAATTTTCGCCGCCGCCGTCCAGTTCGCCGCTGCCGTTGAAAACCCCCGTCGTCGTTTTTAAAAGACGACGAGGACGAAGAAAAAGCAGCGCTAAATCTTCTCTCCTCGTCCGTCTCGAACGCCTCCTCGTCTCTGTCGTCCTCTGCTTCTCCATCTGCTTCGTTCACCGCAAAATTGACCATTTTTCTCCCCAACGCGGATGAAGAATTCAAAGAAGAAGAACGACGAGAAAACCTACCCGCGACGCTGCTCCTGCTAGTATTACTGCTGCCGCCACGACGAAGCGTCGTCGTTTTTGTCGTAAAAGTCAGTCTCGTCGAGTTCGTCGTCCTCGCGGAAAGGCTTTTGTTGTTGACGGAGAAAACAACCGCACGATTTTGCGCTGAATTCGTAGGAGTCATACATAACGGAAGCATTTTAAGTGAGGAAATTTTTAACAACTTTAAAGCTTTCGCGACGGATGATTTTGTATGCGAACGATGACGACGTGTTTCTTCTGAGCATTGTTTTGCTTTGTTTTGCGCGTAGTAGTGCTCTGTGTACGCGCGCGTGTGTGCGTGTGTTTTTGTGTTCAAGCGTCAAGTGAAACCTTTAACAACGCTCTCGCGAAGAATCGAGCGGACGTTACTTTTTTGGCGGCTCGCTCCTTTTGGCGGCGATGTTTTGCCGTTTCTTCTGCGACGCTTGCGCGCACGGCAAGTGAAACCCGCACTCTTTAATCGAATAGACATTGATGACGTCATTTTGGCGACCCCGACCTCCTTTTTCTTTCAAATATTCGTATTTACCTTTCGAGTTTTTGACGATCCACGTGATCTCCACTTCGTCTTCGTCTTTCGACTCGATCGACGCGTCGGATTTTTTCAATCGAACGATTTCTCCCCACCACGGGTCCTCGGGATCTCCCGAGTCGATTTCGATGGACATGCCCGGAGCTAAGTGCTCGAGTTCTATTTTCCCGGTAACGACTTCTTCCTCTTCCGTTTCCTTTTTTTTCTTCTCTTTCTTTTGGACTCTTTTCGCCTTCTTCGTCGAGATTTTCGGCTCTTTTGGCTTCTTCTTCTTCTTCTTCTTCTTCGTCGTCGTCGTTTGCTTTTTATCATTACTTTTACTTCCATCTTGTTTTCCAATGTTTTGAACGCCAGGAAACCAGGTCATTGGCTCCGCGTTGTAGGTTGAATGTTGCGGCGTCGCCATCGCCTTCTCCTGCAACTCTTGCCTCTTCCATTCTTTCTCTTTTTCTTCGGTTAAGAGCTCCGCCATGTATCTCTCCGAATCGAACTCGTTCCTCGACTGTAATCTGAGATTTTCGAGGCGTTTCTTTCGAATTTCTACGAGTTCTCTCTTTAACTCGTCTTTACGCGGATTGGTGGGATAGGAATATTGCATTTGACGTCGCAACGCTCTTCTCGCTATCAGCTCTTGCTCCGCCGATTCCCAGCTCGCGCTCTCTTCATTCACGCATTTGATCAAGATAATCAACGCGCGCTTGTAGTTTTCTAAGTTTATCGCGAGAGAAGATAAATCTCGCGCGATAACTGCACTCGCTCTCTCTGCTGGTGTCTCGTGTAGTCTTTCGCTCGGTCCTGGCGCTCTCGTAGTGGGCGAACCAAATTTACGCTTTATATTTTGAACCAGTCGCACCAGATCCTTCGTCTCCTTGTCGTCGTCCTCTTCTTCGATGATTACGACGTCTTCGTCGTCTATTTTCCTCGCTTTTCCTCTTCCATCGTTTTCGGCTTCCTCCTTCTTGTTCTTCTTCTGCTTCTTCTTCTTCTTCTTCTTCTTCTTTGGATCTTCCTTCTCTGCCCACTCGTCGTACATCGGGAACGCCTTCTCTTCTCCTTCAACCGGTAAAGGCCACTTCCGCGTCGCTTGCATCGCGGCGTCTCTAAACACCGCGTCTTCCACCAACGCTTTTTGCAAACCCAAACTCGCGTCGCTCTTCTCCTTCTTCTTCTTCTTCTCTCCTCCATCTCCTTCTCCTCCTCCTCCTTCTTCTTCACCACCTCGACTCTTACCGCCGACGATACCGAACGATTCCTCCCTAAACTTTCTCACTATTTTACGAAACGAGTTTAACCAATTCACCCTCTCCTCCAAAACCCACCGTCGATCGAATCTCGCCTTCGCGTGCAACTCTCTCTCGTACACGTCCTCCTCGTACTCGTCCGTATTCATCGTATCCAACGGGTCTCGATTATACTTGCTCCAAGTGATCGTATTATTAGTAGTAGTCGTACCCAAACAGTTCTCGTGTACTTTCTTCCACGCGACGCCAAACACGATGCGATTGATGACTTCTTTCGAAAACTTCGCGCAGTCTTCGCGCGTCCTTCTCAGCGCCTTCGCATTCTCGTCTTCCTCTTCTTCTTCCTCTTCTCCTGAATATTCGCTCCGCAAATCCTCGTCGTCGTCGTTCTCGTCCTCCGGATCCTCCTCGTTCGAGTTCATCATCCACGCCCGTCCCGGAATCGCTATAAACACTCGTCCCGGCATCGCGTCCTTCTCCTCCTTTTCAGAAACGTAATACGCATCGACCAAAGATTTCCAGCTCAAACGAACGCATTCCCATCGGAACCTGTGTTTGCGCTTCTTTTCTCGAATTTTGCGCGGCGGCGTAAAATTTTCCTCTTCCTCTGTGTCTTCCTCTCCTTCGGTGGATGTTTTTTCCCACGAGGAAGCGGCGATGGATTCTTCCTCTTCCTCTTCCTCTTCCTCCTCTTCCGAGGCGTGTTCGACGCGATCGCGATGATACAGATTGAACACGTTGTTCGACATTCCCGCGTTTTTCCTCGCGACGAAGTATGTTTTTTGTGTGCCTCTTTTGTTGGTTTTCTCTTCGTTCGCGTTCGCTTTCGTTGTTCTTCGCTTTCGCATCGCGTCTGCGCTTTCGGATGCGATTCTTCGTTTCCGGGATGTTTTCGTCGGGGTTTCCTCCTCTTCCTCTTCCCCCTCTTTCTTTTGAACGACAACGATTTGGTCGAGACGACGATGAAACGAAGGATCGCGCGTTTGCTTCGCGTTGGTCCGCATTTGTAAGTCTCGCCTCCCTCGCGCGTACAAATGAAGATGTTCGAGAACGTGGCGGGAAAAGGTCAATTAAAATGTCATCACAACCGCGACGCGCTGCGCGGAACACTTTTGTCGCGACAAAAAGTATTCGATATGCTTCCTCGCGCCTCGAGGCGAGGGCATGCCCTTTTCTGCTTCCATTTTTGCTCCTCCTCGCGTTTTTGCACGAGGACGTCGATGCGTTCGTCGTTGTCCTCGTCGAGAGAAGCGCAAAGAGGAAAGACGCGCAACGACAACGAGACGACGGCGAAGCGATTTCAATCCAATTCTGCGAACGAAAAGGACGGTGCAAAACGTGCGCTCGTGCTCTCGAAGACGCGAACGTTCGCGCGAGAAGACGTGGAGCAATTTGCAAAGATAACCGGCGATTCAAATCCAATTCACGTGAGTCGCACTGCTACTACTGATGATAATAACATCGTGCACGGGGCGTTGTTGGTCTCGATGTTCCCGGCGATAGTGGGAAGCACGTTTCCAGGGGCGAAATATTTGCGCCAAACGGCGATGTTTCGAAACGAGTGCCCGGTCGGCGCGAGAGTGACGGCGACGGTGAGGAAAGTTAAGGAGACGCGAGGTGGTAAGATTGTCGAGTTTGAGACGAAGGTGAGATGCGCGGAGGATGAAGGGAAAGTGTACGTGGACGGCTTCGCGCTGGCGAAAATAGAATAGAACGCAGTACCGGTAGAATGTAATTAGTAGTAGTAGTGTAGTATTATCGTTTCGAAGCCGGTGGTCGTAAGCCGGAGAACATCGAGTCTAAGTGCGCGGTTTGTTTTGCTCCGGGTTCTTTGTTATTATTGACCGCGGTGGCGCGCGCGGTGGCTTGTTTCAATCGCTCCTTGGATTGCGCCCATCGCTCGTCTCGGTTGGCGTGTGAAGACGGAGAAGACGATGATCCCACGCCAGTTCCGGAGAGTAAATTTACGCTTTCTAAGTTACGTCCTCCTGCTCCTCCTCCTCCTCCTCTGTCCTCGTCGTCGTCGATGCTAATTTGTTCTTCTTCCAGGTTTCTGGTAAAAGAGGAGAAATTTTTACTCCCGCGCGCTCTCGCGTTGCTCGGCGACGGTTCGTCGAAGTAATATTCCGGATTGGCGCACCCTAATCGACCGCCTTCGACAATTTCCGCGCGTTCGCGGTCGACTATGGACCTCCCGAGACTGTCGTCTTCCATCTCTTCGTCTTTAGCGGATGCGAAGTGAAACGCGTTTTGGTCGCCGATCATGTTCGAGCCGAACCCGTCGGAGCCGATTGAAGTTCGATGGTGCAAACTGCTTCGACCGCTCGAGCCTCCTCTTAACCGAGCGGGACAGCAACAACACAAAATTTTCCATCCGTAACCGGCAATGCCATCGAACGCATCAAAGGCAATCAACGCGCAATAAATGGCTAAAAATCCAGGAACGATCGTGTTAAACCTCTGCGCGGCTTCCGGAATGTGTTCGGCCATTTTCTTCGCGAACGTCGTCGGAGGCACCGATGGGCGAGACAACACCGGCAACAGCGCTAAGAAGTTATACGCCAACGGCGCGGAGTATCTGCACACCAACGACGCGTTGAATAACAAAGATAAACTGTCCGTTCCGTACGGTACCAACGTGTAAAACGAAAACATCCCCAATCGACCGAGCGATAAGTAGGCGCAAAAACACACGTAAAACAAAGGCACGAAAATTGCCATGTGTAAAGTTAAAACGTTATTCACGTTGCGTTCTACGATGACGCCGAATAAGGAGAGAGTGGCGTGCTCACCTAACGCGTCTCCCGTCCAAATCGTACTCTCGGCTAAAATAATCGCCAACGACAAAAAGGCGAAAGAGAAGGCCAAGACTTTACACGTCATCGGTTCAAACGTGCACCTGTAAAATTTTTCAATCGAGTCTCTTATGCTTCTGATTGATGGCGAGGGCGACGAGGACGACGATACGCCGCCACCGTCTCGTAACGCAGATCCATTCTGTAATAAATCTTGCGAAATTATGCCTCCACTGGCGGATGGAGGTTTGATCAATCTTCCGTGCGCAGATTTACTCGTTTGATACGTCGCTTCGGCTTGGAACGCGTCTTCCACCGCTTCCACGTACTGCGCTCGTGTTCGTCTGTACACTCGCAAAGATCGCTTCAATCGTCTTCTTAACCTCGCTAAGTCTTTCTCTAAATCGTAATCGTAATCTAACATCGCGTCGTCGTCGTCGTCGTCCATCATCACCCCCATCGCGTTCATTTCCCCGTACGACCCTCTTCTACTACTACTCGTTCCTGTTGCATGCATAGGCGACGACGAGGACGGTCCTCCCCCGTTATTATTATTATTATTATTATTATTATCCATTCTCAATGTTTCTGCGTCCGGCACTTCGCTTTCGATGATATCCATCGCCCATCTCAACTCGTGCCTTCTCGGCATCACCCTCGCCGTCGTCGCGACCGCTTTGCACACTTTCTTCAAATCTTCGTGCGCTTCTTGCAAACTCCTAGAAACGTGCGCGACTCTTTTATACGCCCTCGTCGGTCGGTCGTCCAAAAACGATCTCTTATACAACGCTCGCGGTACTTCGACTAATCCGTACCCGACGAGTAAAATACCCGTCGAAATACCCCACGCGTTGGCGACGACGATACCGTACGCGCTCAAACTCGACGCATCCAGCGACCCGAAAAACAGTAACCCAGTCGCGCCGATTGCCAAAATCCCAACTAAAACGAGGTAAAAAACCACGTTTTCTCTCAGCGCGGTCGAACATCTCGACGCGAACGTAAAGTCTCCGCTGTCCTCGTAAATCTGGTGCAACGGTAAAATCACCCACGTGAGTAAAAAAGTCGACCAGTACGTCACCCCCCACATGTGTGTCATCACGTTGCCATCGTCCGTTCGTTCGTGCGCTCCTCCGTTTTCCTCGTTTCCCATTTGTGACAGAGCGTACCCCACGTCCAAGGGGACTAAGGTTAAAATAGAAACGCTCAGAGTCCAGGAGAGAAACACTTGCGCTTTCACCGAGACCGGGTTGTTCCTCTTATCGCTGAAATAGTTCAGCGTACGCAAGACTAAAGCGACGACCAACGCGGACGCGACGAACGCGAACGTGACTCTCATCTTTTACTTTCTCGAGCGCGATGGGTTGGTATTTCTGCGAGTGATGATGCGTTCAGCGCGCGTGATGGAAGACTTTTACGCTGCGCGCGTTTGGAACGAACAAAAGCGTTTTGGAGTGGCGAATGTGCGGCAAAACTTTCCCCTAAGTGATGTGAAGATGTTCTCGCAGAGACGAACAACGACGAGCCCAAAAGGCTTTCGTCGCAACGAGCCGCCTTTCGTAAAAAAACGATCATCTTTTCGTCGCTCTTTTTCCTCCTCTCTGAAGAAGTCTGGAGATGATGGATTTTCCCCGGGGGCGGAACCGTGGGACCCTTCAAAGAACGACGGCGAGTTAGATCCGATTCGGAACGAAGTTCTGTTACGAATCGTCCAATCCGAGATTTCAGACGAGGAGGTGAACAAACTCGTCTGGCGGTGTTTAGGATACGAAATGACGATAGAGCTCGACCCGGAGACGTTAACCGCGACAGAAACGTGGCGAGTATCGAATAAAGTGTTCCCGAACTGGGCGAAACGGTTTCCAGAACCGCCGGATGTGATTGGGGTGACGAGGAAGTATTACCCGGAAATCGACCAACCGGTGAAGGAAGCGTGCGCGAGCTTGACGAGATCGGTCTCGAGCGAATATAAGAACGGGTTGAAAGAACAGTTGAAACCGTTAGGGTGGAAAGGGTTTAAAATGGAAGGGTTGACGCCGAACATGACGAGACGAGCGCAAGCGGCGAATTGGTTGGTGTATTATAGGAGCGAGTTGAGAGGGGTCCCGATCGAGGAGTTGAAGAGGAGACGAGAACTTCGAAGACTGAAAGAGATCGAGGAAGGCGAGGAGAAGAAACCAACCGGTGGGTCCGCGCAATCCGTCGTTTAATAATAATAATAATAATACTAATTTGTTGCGTGCGAGATATAATAATATAAGCATATGCGTTACGTGTAGTAGAGTCTTTGCATGACTGTGACATAACGCAAGAGTTCTCGTTCCTCTCTCTCTTTCTCTCAACAACATCAATAATAATAACGGTACATAAAAATAACCGTCGTCGTCGTCGTCGTCGTCGCATTAAGGGTCGTACACGAACTCGCCGTACTCGCTCAATACCGTCACTTGGCTCTTCCCGCTCTTCTCTTCCACTCGTCCGATAATTTTACTGTCGATGTTAAACTTCTTCCCGCACTCGATCAATCTATTCGCGACGCCGACCGACGGAACGTACACCTCCAGCCTGTGACCGCAGTTGAACACTTTATACATTTCCTTCCAATCCGTGTTTGAGCACTCTTGGATCAACCGAAACAACGGAGGAACGTCGAACATGTCGTCTTTAATAATCTGTAACCCGTCGTCGACAAAGTGTAAAACTTTCGTTTGCGCGCCTCCCGAGCAATGCACCATGCCGTGAATTTCCTCTTTTCGTTTCTCGCCAACTTCGTCCAAAATCGCTCGCACAACCGGCGCGTACGTTCGCGTCGGCGACAGGACGAGTTTTCCAACCGTCATCCCAGTTTCTGGCTCGATATCCGTCAACTGATACTTCCCAGAATACACCAAATCTTCCGGCACGGCTGGATCAAACGTCTCCGGATACTTCTCGCCGACAGATTTCGCAAACACGTCGTGTCTGGCGCTGGTTAACCCATTCGATCCCATCCCGCCATTATACTCCGTCTCGTACGAAGCTTGCCCGTACGAGCTAAACCCGACGATGATATCTCCGGCTTGGATTTTATCGTTCGAAATCACGTCTTCTCTTTTCATCCTCGCGCACACGGTGGAATCGACCACAACCGTTCTCACCAAATCCCCGAGATCTGCGGTTTCTCCTCCCGTGCTCGTAATCCCTACCCCACACTCTCGCATCGTCTTCAACACATCCTCCGTTCCTTCGATCAGATTCGTCAAAACCTCCCCGGTAATCAATCCTTTATTCCTCCCGATGGTCGACGACAACAATATATCGTCCGCGCACCCGATGCACAACAAATCATCCGTATTCATAACCACAGAGTCTTGCGCGATGCCTCTCCACACGTTCAAATCTCCCGTCTCTTTCCAGTACGCGTACGCGAGCGATGATTTCGTCCCCGCGCCGTCCGCGTGGACGCACGTGCAATATTCCGGGTCCATCGCGATATCCTGAACCACTTTACAAAACGCCTTGGGAAACAATCCTTTGCTGACGTTTTTTATCGCTTTGTGCACGTCTTCTTTGGACGCGGAGACTCCTCTCGCCATGTACCGCTCGACTTCTTCGTTTACTCGTTGTTGTTGTTGCTGTTGTTGTTCGGGCGACGACGACGCTCCGACGATGTTTTTGCCGCGGCAACGACGACTGCCGCTTTTCCCACGATGATGATGAAAATCTCGTTCGTCGTTCACGTTTCTCGACGCGAAAACTGCGTTACTCGTATTCCTTCTTCTCGAAAACGAGGACGACTTTGAAGACGAAGACGTAAAACAACAAAGGAGCGACTTTGAGGACGACGAAGAGGAGGAGGATGAAATCATCGTCTGAATCGTCGTCGTCATCTCTCTCTCTCTCTCTCTCTCTTAAACGCGCGCGCGTATTCTTTAT
>Ga0255756_1004078_pt1 | contig 14396 bp, 15 predicted proteins | sample 011ome_20_FD_179956 | JGI IMG/M metagenome (GOLD analysis project Ga0255756, IMG submission 179956) | Coastal salt marsh microbial communities from the Groves Creek Marsh, Skidaway Island, Georgia - 011509CT metaG (version 2) | ecosystem: Environmental > Aquatic > Marine > Intertidal zone > Salt...
CGGTGCAGAGCACGCGGGTCTGCCCTACCTGAATCAGCACCGAGCCTTCGGCATGAGCGGTATAGCCGCGGGTCAAAGAAAGTGGGCGTAATTCATCAGATTGTCGTTGGCTCGGGCGCATGGCGGTTCCTATCGTTTAAACTCGTCGGCATTGTACGATCTTCCAACAGAATTCAGGATGTCCGCATGATTGCCAGCATGACCGGCTTTGCCGCTATCACCCGCCCTATCGCCGGCGGCACACTGACCTTTGAGATTAAAAGCGTCAATTCACGCTTTCTGGATCTGGTTTTCCGTTTTCCCGATGAACTTCGTGAGCTGGAGATGCCGCTGCGCGAGTTGCTGGCCAAACAGCTGTCGCGCGGCAAGGTGGAGTGTCGGGCAGGTTGGTCGATCAACACTGCCGAAACCAACGAAACGCTTGATGCCAATCGTCTGCAGGCGCTACAACGACTAGCGCATGAAGTGCAATCGGTATTCACAGAGAGCCGTGGGTTAAGCACAGCGGATGTGCTGCGCTGGCCGGGCGTGGTGCAGACTGCGGCGCTGGATTGGCCTGCATTGCTGCCGCAATATCAGACGATGGCCGCTGAAGCCATCCAGGGGCTTAAAGAAGCGCGAACCCGCGAAGGAAGCCGTCTGGCCGAGTTGATTCAGGAGCGTACGGCCGCCATGCGGGTGCTCGTGGCCAAGGCTGAGCCGCTGATTCCGGCAGCACAGCAGGCTTTTGCCGACAAAGCCCACGCCAAGCTGATTGAAGTGATTGGCAGCGCTGATGATGAGCGCATTCGTCAGGAATTAACCCTGTATGCGGTGCGCACGGATGTGGCCGAGGAGCTGGGTCGCCTCAAAGTGCATCTGGACGAGGTGGATCGCGTGGTGTCGGCTAACGGCCAGGCCGGTAAACGGCTGGACTTTCTGATGCAGGAACTGAATCGTGAAGCCAATACCCTGGGATCCAAGTCAGTGAGCGCTGAGGTATCGGGCATCGCTATGGAATTAAAGCTCCTGATCGAACAGATCCGCGAACAGGTGCAGAATATTGAGTAATAGGAATCGTAGAGAACGAGATGACCCAGAAACCCAAAACCGTCGGCCCCGGCAGCCTATTTGTAATTGCGGCCCCCTCGGGCGCCGGCAAGACGACGCTGACCCGGTTGGCGTTGGCGCAGAATCCGCGCTTGGCACTATCTATTTCGACCACCACGCGTGCCCCCCGTCCGGGTGAAGAAAACGGGGTGCATTATCACTTTGTGTCGGTAGAGACGTTTCGTCAGATGCAGGCGGCGGGCGACTTTCTGGAATCAGCCGAGGTGCATGGCAACTTTTATGGCACCAGCCGCCAGGGTATCGAAACCCTGCTGGCAGCCGATCGAGATGTGGTCCTGGAAATCGACTGGCAGGGCGCACAACAGGTGCGTAAGGTCTATCCAGAGTCGGTGGGGGTATTTATTCTGCCGCCGTCGTTTGATGTGCTGGAGACCCGTTTGCAGGGGCGCGGCCAGGATTCGGCCGAGGTGATTGCACGCCGGGTCGCCAATGCCCGTGAGGAATTGCAGCATCTGAACGAGTTTCCCTACGTTATAATTAACGAAAATCTGGATGAAGCACTCGCAGAATTGCTCGCCGTTTTTGCGGCGGCACGCGTCAGGCTGGTCAATCAGTCGCAACGCTGTGCAGCGCTGATTGCTTCGTACCTCACTTGCTAAATTGAACGGAAAACACCATGGCACGTATTACAGTTGAAGATTGCCTGAATCGCATCCCTAATCGCTTCGAGATGACACTGGCTGCGACCTATCGCGCCCGTCAACTGGCTAACGGCGCAACACCGCACGTTGAAGCTGAGCTGGATAAGCCAACGGTCATCGCCCTGCGCGAAATCGGTGAAGGCTTTGTCGGTGCTGAGATTCTCAGTCGCGCGCAGGCTTGAGATGATGGCCTAGGCGGAAATTTGAGGGCACACAATGAACACGGAAGCCCGTGCCCCGGTTAATCCCGAGATTCCGCCTGATTTACCGTCGGCCTTAGGGTCGGACGACCCGGCTTATCGGGTTTTTATTGATAGTCTGGATTACTTGTCTCCGGCGGATCTGGCGCGGGTCGAAGAAGCCTTTGTTTTTAGCGAACGCTGCCATCGGGGGCAGGCGCGGATTTCTGGCGAAGCCTACATCACGCATCCACTGGCAGTTGCTGGTGCGCTGGCCGATTGGAAGATGGATGCCGTTGCTATCATGGCAGCGCTGCTCCATGACACGATTGAAGACACGGGCGTTACCAAAGAAGAGTTGGCGCAGCGTTTTGGTAAACCGGTTGCTGAACTGGTTGAAGGTCTTTCCAAACTAGACCGTTTGGAATTTGCCAGCCAGCATGAGGCGCAGGCAGAAAACTTCCGCAAGATGTTGCTGGCGATGGCACGGGATATCCGTGTCATTCTGATCAAGCTCACAGACCGCCTGCACAACATGCAGACGCTCGGCTCCATGCGGCCGGATAAGCGTCGCCGTATCGCACGGGAAACGCTGGAAATTTACGCGCCGATTGCCAATCGACTTGGTCTGAATACCCTGTTCCGCGAGTTACAGGATCTGGCGTTCCAGAATATCTACCCGAATCGTTACGAAGTCCTGGAACGTGCGGTGAAGTCTGTACGCGGCAACCGCAAAGAGATGGTGCAGCGGATTCTGAGCAGCCTTGCGGATAAATTAGCGCAGGCGGGCGTGAAAGCCGAAGTGTTTGGCCGACAGAAAACGCTGTACTCGATTTATCGGAAAATGATTGAAAAACACCTGTCATTTTCGCAGGTGCTCGATCTCTACGGGTTTCGCGTGGTGGTTGAAGACGAAATGAGCTGTTATCGGGCACTAGGCGCGTTGCATGCGCTTTATAAGCCTTTGCCCGGCAAGTTCAAAGATTATCTGGCGATTCCTAAGGTCAATGGTTATCAGTCGTTGCATACAACGCTGATTGGCCCGTACGGTACGCCGATTGAAATACAGATTCGCACGCGGGATATGCACCGCCTGGCGCAAGAGGGCGTGGCGTCACACTGGTTATACAAGGAATCTGGCAAATTCTCAGACGATCTGCACGACAAAACCACTAAGTGGTTAGAGTCGCTGGTTGAAATGCAGTCGATGAGCGGTGATTCGTCTGAATTTTACGAACACGCCAAGGTGGATTTGTTCCCGGATGAGGTCTTTGTCTTTACGCCGAATGGCAAGATTTTGACCTTGCCCCGTGGTGCGACGGCGGTTGATTTTGCCTACGCCGTGCATACCGATATCGGTAATCGTTGTGTCGCCGCCCGCATCAATCGCGAATTTGCCCCGTTGCGCACCGAGCTACAGAATGGCGACCAGATTGAGATTGTGACGGCGGTCATTCCGAATCCCAATCCGGCCTGGTTGAAATTTGTGAAGTCGGGCCGCACACGCAGCAAGATTCGCCACTTCCTTCGTTCGGCGCATCACGACTCATCGGCAGCCCTGGGTAAGCGCATGCTATCCAGTGAGCTGGCGCGTTATGGACAGCGCCTGCAGGATGTGCCGGTCGCTGGCTGGGGACGTGTGCTGGACCGCTCCGGCGCGCAGGCCGAAGGCCACATCCTGAGTGAAATTGGTACTGGGCAGCGGCCTGCCGGTGATGTGGTGGTGGAGCTCTTGGGGTTAGACCCAGCGAAGGCCTTGCCAGCCAGCGGCACCGCGCCCGTATTGATCAATGGATCGGATGGGGTCGCTGTTCACCTCTCTACCTGTTGCCAGCCAATCCCGGGCGACCCGATTGTCGGTTCCCTGGATGCCACGCGCGGTCTGGTGGTGCATACGCATGACTGTCTGCGTATTCGTCGGCATTTGGGCCAGGATGCACAGAAATGGGTGGATGTGGAATGGGCCCCCGAGGTTCATAGCCAATTCGATGTGCGCATTCGGGTCGAAATTCGTAATCAACGCGGTGTGCTGGCCAGAATTTCCAGTGCCATTGCCGAGGCCGATTCCAACATCATGCATATCAGCATGGATGACGCCGGCGGCATGTACACCACGCTCTATTTTACACTGCAGGTGCGGGATCGGAAACACCTGGCCCGTGTTATGCGTGGCATACGACACCTGCCGGAAGTGTCGAGAATTTCACGGATCCGTGACAGCGAAGAGCGCAGCACATGAAGGTAATCGTCATTGGTGCTGGTGTTGTAGGCACCACCACCGCCTGGTACCTCGCCGCCGCTGGACATGACGTCACGGTCATTGATCGGCAGCCGGGTGTGGGGCAGGAAACCAGTTTTGCCAATGGTGGCCAGATCTCGGTATCGCATGCGGAGCCGTGGGCGAATCCACAAGCCATCGGAAAGATTCTGCGTTGGCTTGGCAAAGAAGATGCCCCGCTGTTGTTTCGCTGGCGCCTGGACCCGGAGTTGTTTCGCTGGGGGCTGCGCTTCTTAAGCGAGTGCAAGGCTTCACGCACCAAAGCGAACATACGCGCCATTGTGAACCTGGCCATTGATAGTCGCGCTTGCTTGCAGCAATTGCGTGTGGAAACCGGCATTGCGTACGATCAACAGACTCGCGGCATCCTGCACTTTTATACAGATGCGCAGGAATATAAAGCCGCTGCCATGGCGGCTGATCTGATGCGGGACTTTGGCTTAGACCGTCATCCGGTTGATGCAGCAGCGTGCATACGGATTGAACCGGCATTAAGTGATGCGCGCGCCACGATTGTCGGCGGACATTTCACACCGTCCGACGAATCCGGCGATGCCCATAAATTTACGCGTCATTTAGCGGAACTGGCAAAAGCGCGTGGGGTGCATTTTCAAATCGGCACACCAGTGCTTCGATTGCGCGGGAGCGCTGCCACCATTGAATCCGTGGAACTGTATAACGGTCAGCGTCTGCAGGCGGATGCCTATGTGGTGGCCTGTGGCAGCTTCAGCAACGCACTGCTGTCACCGCTGGGGCTGGGCTTGCCGATCTATCCTGCGAAGGGTTATTCCGCAACCTTTACACTGGCGGATGGCGAGAATTTTGCACCAACGGTGAGTCTAACGGACGATGGCCGCAAGATCGTATTCTCGCGCCTGGGCAATCGGCTGCGCGTCGCCGGCACCGCTGAAATGAATGGCTACGGCATGGGGTTGAATCCCGTACGCTGCGCCGCCATTGCCGAGCGCACGCATCAGCTTTTTCCGCACCTGCGCACAGTGGGTGAGCCGGAATATTGGACGGGGTTAAGGCCGGCTACGCCTTCCAACGTGCCAATTATCGGCAGGGCAAAGCCGTCTAATCTTTATCTCAATACGGGGCACGGCACCTTGGGCTGGACCATGGCCTGCGGTTCCGGCAAAGCGCTGGCCGACATGATGTCGGGTCGCCGTCCGGAAACTGATTTTCCGTTTCTGTATCGGTATTGAATTGAGGCAGCATGTCAGAGGCCATGCTGACCTGGATTGATACCCATGTGCATTGGGATGCGGCCGAGTTTGATCAAGATCGTGAAGCCGCACTCGTAAGGGCAAAACTTGCGGGCGTTACCCACTGTTTGAATCCATCTGTCTCGGTATCTGGGTTTTCACAAATACAAGCGCTCGCGGAGGCATCGCACAGTTGCAATGACTGGCCAACGTTGTTGCCTGCCTATGGTATCCATCCGCTATACGTTGATCAGATTCAGCCAGATGATCTGCAACGATTGGAGGCACAGTTGCGTGCGCATCGTCCGTTTGCGATCGGCGAGATTGGACTGGATGCATACACGGGCGCGCCTGATTTTGCGAAACAGCAGCGCGTGTTTGAAGCGCAACTGCATCTGGCAGCGACTTACCAACTCCCCGTGTTGTTGCATGTTCGGCACGCGGTGGAAGCCGTCATCCAAACGCTGAAACGCGTGCAAAGAAGCGGCCAAAAAATTCCCGGGGGGATTGCGCATGCGTTCAATGGCAGCGCTGTCCAGGCGCAGCAACTGATCGATATGGGGTTCTTGTTGGGCTTCGGTGGGGGTTGTACCTATGAGGGATCGACGCGCATCAGAGCGCTGGCCGCGCAGCTGCCATTAACGGCCATTGTGCTGGAGACAGATGCCCCCGATATGTCGCCCGTCTGGCTGCACGGTCAGCGTAATGAATCGAATCAGTTACCGCTGGTTGCAAAAACGGTCGCAGCACTGCGGCAGATTTCATTGACAGCGTTGTCGGGGGCGACCACAGGCAACGTTGCCCGGTTGCTGGGCAGACTCACAAATGGTGCGTCTGCACGATAAGTTTCTTGTGAAAAAACATCGCCAATTCCTTGGTGGAAATAATGTTTTTGTTGCGATCGCACGGAGTGATGTCCGTTTTTGGTGCGTGCCGGAAGCGCGGTAATCGCACGAAACGGCTTGCCACTAGGGCTTCCAAGCATTGCGGCACTAAAAAATTCACACAGAGACTTGCAAAATCATTCGGGAATCAGGGCATAATGAACTCACGCGACTAACCGCAGCGCGGTTGGTCCTATCGATTTTGTACAAACCATCGGGAGACACCCACATGAATAAAGCTGAACTGATTGAAGTAATCGCTAAAGAAGCCAAGCTGAGCAAGGCTGCTGCACAAGCCGCTCTGGACGCTACTGTTGCTGCCGTTGTTAAGGCTGTAACCAAGGGTGACTCGGTAAGCCTGGTTGGTTTTGGTTCGTTCTCGAGCGGCAAGCGCGCTGCCCGCACTGGTCGTAACCCACAAACTGGTGAAACCATCAAGATTGCTGCTGCCAAGACCGTTAAGTTCTCGGCTGGTAAGGCATTCAAGGATTCCGTGAACAAGCGTAAGTAATTGCGTTTCGCTTCATGAGAACGGCCCGCTTCGGTGGGCCGTTTTTTATTGCGCTGCACTTTGCGTTTCGTCAAACAAAAGAGGAAAATCTTCTTTTGTCTTTGCGCCTGCCTCAGGGCAAAGCCCCCCAATTCAATCCGCCCGGAGAGACTGCTCTTGCCGGGTGATGCTGGAGTAGTTTATGGAGAAGGATCTGCGCGCTGCGGCGCTGGAGTATCACCGTTATCCCACGCATGGGAAAATTTCGGTGACGCCAACGAAAGGCCTGACGAATCAGCGCGACTTGGCTCTGGCTTATTCACCCGGTGTTGCTTTTGCGTGTGAAGAGATCGAAGCGAACCCCGATGAGGCAGATACGCTGACCTCACGCGGCAACCTGGTTGGTGTGGTCACCAACGGCACGGCGGTTCTGGGGCTGGGTAATATTGGTCCATTAGCGTCGAAGCCGGTCATGGAAGGCAAAGGCTGCCTGTTTAAAAAATTCGCCGGTATTGATGTGTTTGATATCGAGCTGGCCGAAAATGATCCGGACAAATTAATCGATATGATCGCTGCGCTTGAGCCAACGCTCGGCGGTGTGAATCTGGAAGATATTAAAGCGCCTGAGTGCTTCTATATCGAGCGCGAGCTGAAGAAGCGTATGAAGATTCCGGTCTTCCATGATGATCAGCACGGAACGGCGATTATTTCTGCAGCGGCCCTTATCAATGGCCTGAAAGTTGTTCAGAAAGATATCGCCCAGGTTCGTGTCGTTGTGTCGGGTGCGGGCGCAGCCGCCATTGCCTGTCTGGATCTGTGGTGCGAGATTGGTGTCAAGCGCGAGCACATCACCGTGTGTGACTCCAAGGGTGTGATCTATGTTGGCCGTGAAGAAAACATGGAGCCGACTAAAGCCAAGTACGCCCAGCAGACCGAGTCGCGGACGTTGAAGGATGCGCTGGTCGGTGCGGATGTGTTCATGGGGCTTTCAGCAGCAGGCGCGCTCAAGGCCGAATGGCTGCCACCGATGAATGCAAACCCGCTCATTTTTGCGTTGGCCAATCCAACGCCAGAAATTATGCCGGAAGAGGCACGCAAGGTGCGCCCGGATGCCATTATTGCCACCGGTCGTTCGGATTATCCGAACCAAGTGAATAACGTCTTGTGCTTCCCGTTTATCTTCCGTGGTGCGTTGGATGTCGGCGCCACCACGATCACCGAAGAAATGAAGCTCGCTTGTGTCTATGCCATTGCCGAGCTGGCACAGGTAGAAGTCTCTGATGAAGTGGCTATGGCGTACGCTGGCCACAACCTGCACTTCGGTCCAGAGTATCTGATTCCCAAACCGTTTGATCCACGTCTGATCACGCGCATCGCCCCTGCGGTGGCTAAAGCGGCGGTTGCCTCGGGTGTAGCCCGCCGTCCGATCGCGGACATGGATGCCTACATTGAGCGCCTCAAAGAATTTGTTTATCACACGGGCATTGGCATGCGTGCCGTGTTTGTGGCCTGTAAAGAAGGTGCACGTCAGCGCATCATTTTTGCCGAAGGTGAAGATGAGCGCGTATTACGCGCCACCCAGATTATTCTGGAAGAGCAATTGGCCACGCCAATTCTGATTGGCCGTCCGGCTGTCGTTGAAAAGCGCCTCGAACGTGCCGGTCTGCGCATCAAACCCGGTGTGGATTTTGAGCTGGTGAATCCAGAAAATGATCCGCGCTACCGCGATTGCTGGACGGCGTATCATAAGCTGATGGCGCGCCGTGGCGTTACGCCTGCGGTGGCCAAGTCGGCCATGCGTCGTGACACAACACTCATGGGCGCCATGCTGATGAAGCTGGGCCACGCTGATGGCGTGATCTGCGGTGTGCTGGGTCAGTACACCGATCACCTGAGCGTCGTCAATGATGTCATTGGTAAGCGCAGTGGGGTGAGTGTGTTTGCCGCCATGAATTACCTGATGTTGCCGGGTCGCTCGCTCTTTATTGCCGATACCCATGTGAACGAAAATCCGAATGCCGAGCAGGTCGCCGAAATCGCCATGCTGGCTGCGGATGAAGTGAAGCGTTTTGGTGTGCATCCGAAAGTGGCCCTGCTCTCCCACTCTAATTTTGGTTCGTCGTCTTCCGAATCGGCGCGCAAGATGAGCCGTGCCGCCGCATTATTGCCTGCGATTTCCTCAGGTGAAATGGATGTCGATGGCGAAATGCACGGAGACTCGGCGCTATCTGAAGAGATCCGTCTGAATGCATACCCTGAGTCGGCGCTGAAGGGTGAAGCCAATGTGCTGGTGATGCCTAATCTGGATGCAGCCAATATCTCGTACAACCTCATCAAGATGATTGGTGGCTCAGGGGTAACGATTGGTCCTATTCTGTTGGGGGCGGCACATCCGGTGCACATCCTCACATCATCTTCGACGGTGCGTCGCATCGTGAACATGACGGCCATGGCCGTGCTGGATGCGCTTAAGATTAAGCGCTAACTTGCCGATAGTTATTAAAGAGAATAAAGTACGCCAACAATTCGCAGCAATGCGAATACCCGCATAACCCAAGGAGATGTTTGTGAAAAAAACGATACTGATTGCGAGCACGGCACTATTATCTGTTTCGGCGTTTGCGAATAACCACATGGAAAAACCAAGCCACCGTGTCACCAGCACGGGCGAGATGGTGACGCTGTGTAAAGACAAGGCCAATGCACAAGTACAGGCTTACTGTAATGGCTTCGGTCAGGGCGTCTATGATTCGTATCTGGTCACGCGTCATCCGAAGGCAGCGCCTTCGAAGATTTGTGTGAAGCAACCTGCCCCACAACGTCAGCAAGTGCTGGATGAGTATGTGGCCTGGGCAGAAGCCAAGCCGCAAATCAAGGATATGCCTGCTGCCGAATCGGCGCTGCGCTTCCTGGCAGAACGCTTCCCTTGCCAAACTGCCAAAGCTGGCAAGTAACCTCATTCCGGAGTACAGACCATGAAAAAAACTTTGATGATTGTTCCCGTTGTTGCCGCGTTTCTGACCGGTTGTTCGGGTATGAGTGATACGCAGCAACGTACGCTGTCGGGCGGTGCCATTGGTGCGGCTGCCGGCGCTGGCATTACCGCGATTGCCGGTGGCAACCCGATCTGGGGTGCTGTGGGTGGTGCGGCCGTTGGTGCCATCGGCGGTTACGCTTATGACGCCTACGAAAAATCGAAGCAGAAAGAATACAACCAGGGCTATCAGGCTGGTAAAGCATCGCAGTAATTGCGTGATTGCTAGAAACAACGAAGGCACCCGCGGGTGCCTTCGTTGTTTGTGCGCTCCGAGACTTAGCCTTTGCGTGTTACCTGGCTGATGTCACGCACGGCACCACGATCTGCAGACGTAGCAAATAGGGCATAGGCCTTCAGTGCCTGCGATACCACACGCTCACGCGCTACCGGCTGCCAGGCTTTAGCGCCACGCGCTTCCATCGCTGCTTTGCGGGCGGCCAGATCGTCTTCGTTGACGTCCAGATGAATGCGGCGATTCGGGATATCAATTTCAATCGTGTCGCCGGTTTCTACCAGGCCAATCAGACCGCCATCCGCCGCTTCAGGCGAAACGTGGCCGATCGATAGGCCCGAAGTGCCACCGGAGAAGCGGCCATCGGTCAGCAAGGCGCAGGCTTTGCCCAGGCCACGCGATTTTAGATACGACGTCGGGTAAAGCATCTCCTGCATGCCCGGGCCACCTTGCGGGCCTTCATAGCGAATCACCACGACATCATTCTCGACAACTTCGCCGGACAGGATGCCTTCGACAGCATCTTCCTGGCTTTCATACACACGGGCTTTACCGGTGAACTGGAGAATGGACTCATCCACACCGGCGGTTTTGACGATGCAGCCGTTCAGTGCGATATTGCCGTGAAGTACGGCTAAGCCACCATCTTGTGAATAAGCGTGGGCGCGGTCACGAATACAACCATTGGCACGATCGGTATCTAGATCATCGTAGCGACGATCTTGTGAGAAGGCCGTTTGCGTTGGGATGCCACCAGGTGAAGCACGGAACAGTGTTTGTACGCGTTCATCGGTGCTGCGCGTGATGTCATATTGATCCATCGCCGCACCCAGTGTCGGTGCGTGCACCGTTGGAGTATCGCGATGAATCACGCCCGCCCGGTCTAGCTCGGCCAAAAGGCCAAGGATGCCGCCGGCACGATGCACGTCTTCAATGTGGTACTTCTCCGTCATGGGCGCCACCTTGCAGAGGCAAGGCACATGGCGGGAAATGCGGTCGATATCCTGCATGGTGAAATCTACGCCGGCTTCCTGTGCGGCGGCCAGAATGTGCAGCACCGTATTGGTTGAGCCACCCATCGATACGTCGAGTGCCATCGCGTTCTCAAAGGCCTTTTTGTTGGCCACGTTGCGCGGCAGTACGGAGGCATCATCCTGCTCGTAGTAGCGTTTGCATAGTTCGACAATGCGCTGACCGGCACCCAGGAATAGTGATTTACGATCTGCGTGTGTGGCTACCAGTGTGCCATTGCCTGGCAGCGATAGACCCAGCGCCTCGGTCAGACAGTTCATTGAGTTGGCGGTAAACATGCCGGAGCAGGAGCCACATGTCGGACACGCCGAACGCTCAATCGCTTCGACTTCTTCGTCGGAGCATTTCGAATCGGCGGCTTTGACCATGGCATCTACCAGATCCAGCGAAATCACCTTGCCACCAATTTTGACCTTGCCGGCTTCCATCGGACCACCCGACACAAAAATCGCCGGGATGTTCAAGCGCAGGGCTGCCATCAGCATGCCCGGAGTGATCTTGTCACAGTTGGAAATACACACCAGCGCATCGGCGCAGTGGGCATTGGCCATGTATTCCACCGAATCAGCGATCAGCTCGCGTGAGGGCAGTGAATACAACATGCCGCCGTGACCCATGGCGATACCGTCATCCACGGCAATGGTGTTGAACTCTTTGGCCACGCCACCAGCTGCTTCAATTTCGCGCGCCACGAGTTGCCCCAGATCTTTAAGATGCACATGGCCCGGTACAAACTGGGTGAAAGAGTTCACCACCGCGATAATCGGCTTGCCGAAGTCGCCATCTTTCATGCCGGTAGCGCGCCAGAGTGAGCGGGCGCCAGCCATGTTGCGGCCATGGGTCGAGGTACGGGAGCGGTAATGCGGCATAACGGATCCTTTGGGAGCAAACAGACAGACCTCGCCTGAGCCGATGGCTCATCGTGGCCTATAATTTCATTATTCTATCGCCACAGCGTGGTTTTGCTGTGAACTTTACAGGTTCCTATGTCTTATCTGATTCACCCCCAGTTTGACCCGGTTGCTATCAGTATTGGTCCGCTATCTGTGCATTGGTACGGATTAATGTACCTGTTGGCGTTTGTGCTGTTTGTCGTGCTCGGCCGCGTACATGCCAAACGCCTGCCCGCCACAGGCTGGAATAACCAGGCCATCGACGATTTGCTGTTTTATGGCGCGCTGGGCGTGGTGCTGGGCGGTCGCCTGGGGTACGTACTGTTTTACAAGCCCGCCTACTTTCTGGGGCATCCGCTGGAAATTCTGGCCCTCTGGCAGGGCGGCATGTCCTTTCACGGTGGTTTGCTGGGCGTATTACTGGCGATGTGGCTTTATGGTCGTAAGCACGGGCGCAGCTTTTTTGAAGTCACCGACTTTATTGCACCACTCGTCCCACTAGGCTTAGCGGCTGGTCGTATGGGCAATTTTATTAATGGCGAACTCGTGGGTCGCGTCACCGACGTGCCCTGGGCGATGATTTTCCCACGAACCGATTATTTTCCGCGCCATCCTTCGCAGCTCTATCAGTTTGCCTGTGAAGGCCTGCTGCTCTTTGCGCTGCTCTGGTGGTATGCCTCGAAGCCGCGTCCGCGCGCGGCGGTTTCGGCTGTCTTTCTGATGGGCTATGGTCTTGCCCGTTTTGTTGCCGAATTTGGCCGAGAACCGGATGATTTTCTCGGGTTGCTGTTTGGCAACCTGTCGATGGGGCAATGGCTCAGCCTGCCCATGATTCTTGCTGGCATCGTGATGTATCGCTATAGCCAGCGCCAACCTGTTTGATGACTAGGAGTAACACGATGACGCGTCCATTCAAAATTCTAGGTGTGCAACAGATCGCCATTGGTGGCCCTTCGAAAGAAAAGCTGCGCACCTTGTGGGTTGATATGCTGGGTCTGGAAATCACCGGCAACTTTGTTTCTGAGCGTGAGAACGTCGATGAAGACATCACCGCCATGGGCAAAGGCCCGTTCAAGGTGGAAGTGGACCTCATGCAGCCGCTGGATCCGGAAAAGAAGCCCGCCGTGCACACCACACCGCTGAACCATATTGGTCTGTGGGTGGATAACCTGCCGGTGGCCGTCGAGTGGCTAACCGCTAATGGTGTGCGTTTTGCCCCGGGTGGCATCCGTAAGGGCGCTGCCGGTTACGACATTACCTTTATGCACCCGAAGGCGAACGATGAATTTCCGATCGCGGGCGAAGGCGTGTTGATCGAGCTGGTGCAGGCGCCGCAGGAAGTGATTGACGCGTTTGCAAAGCTGGCCGGTTGAATGCAGCCACGCGCTAAGCTCTGGGAGCGCCAGTTATCCTGCCGAGGTGCTTACTCGGCAGGGCGATAGACTTGAGTGTCCTGGTTTAAGAGATTTGGGATACTGCCTAGTTTTTTGTAGTCAGATGGCATGGTGATACGGCTGCCTGGACGTGGATTTTCAACCAGCAGTCGATCTCCGGTCAGCAGCACTGCCTCGGGGTGGCAGGCAAGTAACGCCCACAGATGCGCATCGCCACCATCGGGTGGTGTATGAATAGCGTCAGAATCCGGCTCTGACCATTTGGCATTGGCTGTCAATTCGATCAATATCTGGTCAATTTCTGGTTCAGACAAACCATGCCGTTCAGTGAGTGCTGGTCTTAGCAGGACAGCGCGATACTCCGCTAATAGCGCTGGCGATAGTACAAAAATCATTTGAGCCGACAGCATGTCGTTCAGAACTTGGGCCGTTGGACTTTTCTTGTCTTTGCTCAGCAAGCCAGATACGACAATGTTGGTATCAATAATCCACAGTTGCATGCCGGTTACTTTTGTTGTGACTGACGATGTGCGCGTGTTTCTGCAACAGCCAGATCGGTTGCATCAGATTCCGACAAGTAGCTTGCCCGCTGTGATTGCGCGACAAGCTCACGGGCGCTGGACATGGGCTTGATGCCCCGAAACTGTAGGCTCTCTTCGATAATCGTTCCAATCGTCCGCCCCTGACGGGCAGCGGCCTCTTTTAGTGCCTGATGTAGGTTGTCGTCGAGGGTGATGGTTAGTCGTGCCATGATGCACCTTGGTGAGTTGGTGTTAATGCATCATAGCACTATTGTTTTTGTTGGTGAAGCAGCGAGTTTCTGATCACTCGAATTCGATAGTAATCTGAACTACGGTCAGCGATTCACCAGCAGCAGACCTGGCTTTAGCGAGAGCAGGAACATCTAATGTGTAGTAGTCGCGATCTGATCTGACAGTTACCCGATTTGAAGAAGCGATTGTCAGTTCAAGTTCAGCTGTTCAATGTGGCTATTTTATCCTGCCACACCTCCTTTCCA
>Ga0255756_1004095_pt1 | contig 14368 bp, 11 predicted proteins | sample 011ome_20_FD_179956 | JGI IMG/M metagenome (GOLD analysis project Ga0255756, IMG submission 179956) | Coastal salt marsh microbial communities from the Groves Creek Marsh, Skidaway Island, Georgia - 011509CT metaG (version 2) | ecosystem: Environmental > Aquatic > Marine > Intertidal zone > Salt...
CCCGACTCGAAGGCTCTTTTGGTATTTTGCCAAGCGAATACGCGACCCCTCTGGCCCTAGTGCTCACTGAGCTCGTGACGAATGCCGTGGAGCATGGGTTAAAAGAAAAAGACAACGGCGAAGTTGTCATCTCCTCACAGCGAACTGAGGAGACCCTAATCGTCACCGTTCGAGACAACGGTGGCGGTCTCCCCGAGGGCAAAGTGGGAGACGGTTTGGGAACTCAGATTGTGCGGACACTTGTCCAAGGTGAGCTGGGCGGGTCCATCGACTGGCACACATTGAATGGGGAGGGGACCGAGGTCACTATCTCCGTCCCGATGCAGTTTCTGCATGAGAAGGACGTCACAGCGTCCGTGCCGAGCGTTTAGGAGGCGCGACGAGCCCGAGCTGCACGGCGTTTCAGTGCGCGACGCTCGTCCTCGCTCAGACCACCCCACACACCGGAATCCTGATTGGTGTCGAGAGCGTACTGCAAACAGTACTCAGTCACCGGACAATTCGAACATACGGCCTTCGCGCGATCTATTTGTTCGACCGCAGGTCCGGTGTTACCTACCGGGAAGAATAGTTCTGGGTCTACAGTCAAACATGCTGCCCTATCGCGCCAATCCAATTGGATTCTCCTAAAAGTGAACATTGAGCCGAGAACGGGGCAATCGGCAGGCGGTACCAACTCCGATGAGGATGGGAGCAAATGCCAACGGCCCAAAGCCTTCGCTAGCATTGCACATTAGAAACGGGAAATCAATGATCTCTTAGCTGGCCATTTCCAGTACATCCGATGTTGCCTTGCCGCAACAGATACTCTTGCAACGTAACTTACGGCCATCGAGAAAGATTTGGAGCAGGGAGCCTTGGCGGAGTCAGTGGGGCTAGTGCTGGGAACGGCCCAGCTTGCACAACGATACGGAGTTTTGTCCCGCCCGAACGTTTCCCCGCTTAGTCAACAAATTGACTTGATTCGCACGGCGGAGTCTTGCAGGGTTGTGGCAATCGACACTTCGCCAGTTTACGGTGGGGCAGAGAAGGTAATCGGAGCGTCCGGTACACAGCTCGAGGTTCACACTAAATGCCACCCTAAACTTTCGGTCGAGGAGTCTATTAGGATTTCAAAGAATTCACTCCGGCGGGAAACGTTAGACACTGTCTACCTCCATGAGAGTCTCGACAGAAGCGATGAAGTGCGAGTCAAGCTCCAGGATCTGGCAGAACATGTGGGTTATGGTGTACGTGCCGTCGGGGTATCTGTTTATGAAATCGACGAGTTCTTGCTAGCTCTTGACGCACCTGAAATATCTGTGATTCAGGTTCCAATGAGCATTCTAGATCGCAGGTTTGCGGAGACTGGACTCCTTGACCGAGCAGCGAATCTAGGTAAGAAAGTTTTTGCGCGGAGCGTACTCCTACAGGGTTTGTTGGTTGCTGATTCCGGCAAATTACCTATGGCTTTGGCCCCGTTGAGGACCTACCTGGACAAAGTTGAAGCTATTGCAGATCAAAATGGCGTGTCACGCATTTGCCTCGCTTTGTCCTATGTGAAGCGTTTGCCCGGTCTATCGGGGATAATCGTCGGAGCTAGCTCCAAATTTGAGTTGGAAGTTGCGGCGTCTGCATTCCTTTGTTCAATTCGGGAAGAGGTGTTGGACTTGGTTGAGCAGATTGAGCCAGCACCGTGGGATTTGGTCGATCCGAGGAAGTGGTCTCGATAGTGGATGGTGAATCTCCCCAACGGGTAGTTGCCATAGTGCAAGCTCGTCTTGGCTCAGTGAGGCTGCCCGGCAAAGTCCTAGAAACAGTGCTGGAGAAGCCACTTCTTGAGCACTTACTTGACAGAATTTCGCGAGCTAATTCGGTTTCTGAAAGCGTGCTGGCCATTCCTGAATCAACCGTTAACGATGCACTCGAAGTGCTCGCTAGAAAATGTGGTTCGGGGGTCACGCGAGGGAGTGAGCTCGATGTACTTGACAGATTTAGGCAGGCTTGCGAAGAGTTTCCGGCCTCTATCTATCTTAGAATAACGGGCGATTGTCCGATGGTGGATCCTCAAATCATCGACACCGTGGTCAAACACCTGATCGATGAGAAGTTGCAGTACTGCTCAACTGGTTTGTCTTTTCCGGATGGGTACGATGTCGAAGCATTTACGGCGGAGTCGCTTTATGCTGCGGCGGAAGGGGCTCGGGACAACTACGACCGAGAGCATGTAACCCCGTGGATTAAACGTAGATTTGGGGACGAGAGCTCCTACATTGAATTCCGCGAAGACTTGTCACGATTGCGCCTCACGATTGATGAGCCTGAAGATCTCTCCGTGATCTCCGGAATCTTTCGAATTTTTGACAACAATCTATTTGGAATTGAAGATGTTGCAGAGCTAGCCGCAAAGCGTCCAGACCTTTTTGTCGCAAATCAACATCTTGTTCGCAACCGAGGTGCGACGATGGGAACTGGAGAGAAGTTGTGGTCTCGGGCCAAGAGAGTGATACCTGGCGGGACAATGCTTTTGTCAAAAAGGCCTGATCTGTTTCTTCCGGAGGGTTGGCCGTCGTACTTCTCCAGAACCTCAGGATGCCAGGTTTGGGATTTAGATGACCAACCGTTTTGGGATCTTGGCCTGATGGGCGTTGGTACAAACATTCTCGGGTACTCCCACCCTCTAGTCGACCAGGCGGTCAAGTCCGCAGTCGATCGCGGTAACCTCTCGTCGCTCAACGCACCAGAGGAGGTCTTTTTGGCCGAACGGCTTTGCGAGATGCACCCCTGGTCCTCGATGGCTCGATTTACCCGGTCTGGAGGTGAGGCGATGGCTGTCGCCGTGCGAATCGCGCGGGCTGCTTCTGGGAGAAATACCGTTGCCTTCTGTGGTTATCACGGCTGGCACGATTGGTATCTTTCTGCAAACCTCACTTCGCGTGACGCACTGAATTCGCATTTACTTCCAGGCCTCGAAACTGACGGGGTACCGGAATACCTTCGAGGATCTTCAATTCCCTTCTTCTACAATGACATCAATGCACTCAGGAAAATCCTTCGTGAGAATGACATTGGCGCGATTGTAATGGAGGTCGAGCGAAACGTTCCTCCGGCAGAAGGGTTCCTCGAGGAAGTCCGTGAGTTAGCGACTGCTCACTCGGCCGTGCTCGTTTTCGATGAGTGCACATCCGGTTTCCGAGAGACATTCGGAGGACTCCATCTCAAGTACGGAGTGAACCCTGACATTGCGGTCTTCGGCAAAACGCTCGGGAACGGGTATGCCATTAATGCCGTTATCGGGCGTCGCGAGGTGATGGATAGCATGGAACGCTCTTTCGTGTCGTCAACTTTCTGGACGGAGCGGATTGGGTCCGTTGCAGCATTGGCTTCTCTCGACGCAATGAGAGCAGAAAATGCGCCACAGCGTGTGCACGATATCGGCCTGAATGTCCGAAAGAATTGGATCGCGATCGCCTCGAGCCACGGTCTCACGCTTACATGCAATGGGCTTCCCGCTATGAGCACATACACACTCGAAGGCTTTATCGCAGCCGAGGTGAAGACTTTCATAACCGAAAAGATGCTAGCCAGTGGCTATTTGGCCTCTACGGCGTTGTATGCGTCTCTGCCTCACTCCCCAGAAATATTAGCGGCCTACTACGCAGAGCTCTCGCAAGTGTTTGGTGAATTAGCTGATCTAGGCCCGGAGGGCCTCTCCCAAATAATCGGCGGAAAAATTTCCGCTTCGGGATTTGGGCGATTGAACTAGCGCATGAAACTGCTCGAATACCTCCGCCTGGTAAGTCGCTCTGCTCTAGAACGGCCTCTCGGACAAATTCTGCGAGACCAGGTGTTTAGACATGAAGTGGAGCGGGAAGCCAAATTTGTTGCTACACAACGTAAGTTAGCCGGTTTGACAGATGCCGCCGAAAGGATGGTGCTTCAAGAGCTGCGCTCTCGTGTTGAGGAAACCTTCTTTATACTAGGGTCTGGGTCTAGCGTAGAAGACGAGACTAGTCTTCGATTCAGGGTTATTTCGCAAGGGGTGTCGGTCGGAATTAATGCATGGGCAATTCATGACTTTGTTCCGACAATGTACAGTTTCGAGCCAGAGGCCCGCCGGGAGAGCGACCATTTCAAGACACTGAGTATTCTGAATCGTCCCGAGGTGCTTTCCGCAAAGCCTGCAATTTTGATCCTGCGTCCACGGACACCCACTGAGAGCGAACAAATCGGCCAGTTGGTTGAACCGCTAATTTCTCGGACGATGCTTTACGGACGGGTTGCAGTGCCAACAAGGTCCCTTCGCAATCTCCCGCGCGACACAGCGGTATCTCTGAAATTGCTTGCCACCAATCTGTCGCCCGTGGTCACGATGGATTCGGGTGCTTCGATAGTTCGAATGACCTCGCTCGCGCTTCAAATTGGGTTTAGGAAGATCGTTTATGTCGGCGTGGACTTGAATCACACTGAGTATTTTTGGGAGAAGAACCCTTCCTACCTGGAAAGAAGGGGTTTATCGTCCTTTGAAAGCGGCCAAATAGGTCCTCGGCATGAGACGCTCAATCCTGCGGCAAGACCTTTCCCCGTGACTGATGTGATTCGGGGAATAAGAGATGGGCTGAAAGACGAAGGTGTCGTCCAGCTTTATTCGGGCAGTCCAACCTCAGAGCTTGCGAAATTCTTGCCAGTTTTTCGATGGCGATAGCGTAATGAAGTACGCTCACTTTTCATATTTAGCCAATCCTGTATGGAACTAGGCTGTCATTTGTGATTCGAGTCTTGCTAGAACCGTCGTTTGAATGGGAAAACAATTCTCTTTGGCGAGAGGCGCGCTCATCGCTCGCTCAGTCTAGTTCTCTGGAAATTACTGAACCGCCGGTCGGTATCGGATCACATGCCGGTTTCAGAAGATTTGGAGCGGTGGTTTTAGACTCGGAGCTTAGCTTTCAAGAGCCGCCGGTCCCCCCTGACCTGAATCAGTTGACGAGCCATCCTGAATTTGCGCAATTCGAAAAAGTCTTCACGGCCCTCCTTCGGAGGGAAAACAACTATGGGGAGTTACGCGATGTGGACGTGGAGGTACTCCTTTACGGTCTTTTGGTCCACTTCGCAGCGATAGTCAAGGACTGCCGCCCCCATTTAGTTTTATTCCCTGTGACTCCTCATTCAGTCGAGACCTACTCCCTTTGGTTTGTTTCAAGGGCATTGGGCGCGAAAACGCTATGGTTTCAGCCATGCTCAATGGCTCCGGTCATGCTCCCGAGAGAACACTTCACGCGAGCGCTCGAGGTAGAACCTAGATTCGCCACATTGGGGGCGAAGCATGAAGAGGTTGTCGCAGAAATTCTCAAACAAGGTACTCAGAGGGCTCAGAGCTTGGCCGATCCTACCTACATTTCTAGACAGGCTGCGATAGCGAGACTTTCGTTTTCCTTAGCAGGGAAGTTGCGAGCGCTTCGGGCTTCCGTCGGTTGGCTGGTCAAAGAGCGCTACCAATCACGCTTTCTATTTAATCAAGTCGGGTTGGTTCATACCTTAGTTAGGAGGTTCCTTCAGGTTTATCAACCCAGATCAAATTCGAACTTGCTTCGAGATAATGCAGCGCGCTTCTCGAAGTCTCGCAGTTTGGAGAAACCTTTTGCCCTTTTCGCCTTGCACTACGAGCCCGAGCGGACAAGCGTTCCAGAGGGAGGTGACGACGTATCACAGCTTCGGCAGATCCTCAGAGCCCGCGATAGTCTGCCGAAAGGCATGGATTTCTGCGTTAAAGAACACCCTTCTCAACTCTCTCCTGCATTGCAGGGATATAAAGGTCGTTCCCCCCACTTTTACGAACTGTTGGTCTCGCGATTGGGATTAAAGCTCGATGTTGGGACTCAGATGCGGGACCTAGTAAAGTCGGCCAACGTTGTGTTCACCGGCACAGGAAACGTCGCGATTGAAGCAACAATGGCGGGAGTCCCCGTTGTTTACTTCGGGAATCCTTGGTGGGAGGGTATGCCCGGCACGTATCCCTTCTCAAGTTTTTCAAAACGAGGCCTGCCTGAGGCAGGGTTGCAACCGTCAGATTCTCGATCAGTGGAAGCCTTCTTGAAAGCCCGAATCTCAGAAATGATTCCTGGTGGCGCATCCGAATCTGAGACAGAGCTGGCTGCGCGCTTCGGTGTTGATCTTGGTGAGTTCTCCCCAGTTGGAGGGCAAAACGTAGCTCGATTTATAGAGAGTCACTGTAAGAAGGTCGCTGCCAGTCATGATCGACTTGCTTGAGTGATTCGGAAGAGTGAGGTTTGGGAGACTGAATGGAGCGCTGCTCGGCAGACTGCAACAGAGCAACCGCTCTCTAAGCTAGGTGAGGCCGCGGAAAAAGAAAGATCAGAGGCGTCTTTCTAACGCCAATGTCTGCACCGCTACAGTGGCGTAGGCTCAATAGTCTGAGGAAGTCTTGTGCGGACATTGGCCAGTTTCCATGGACTGACTGCGAACATTTCCTCATTGCTCCTGTTTGGATATTTCGGGTATACATCTTTTCATGATCCAGTGGTTCAGACGCTCCACTGATGTTTGCGGATGCATTTCTGGAACCGCATTCCGGTGAAGATCCTCTGCGTAATCTCTCAATGAGGATAGGCTTCGTGCTGCCTCCGAAATTGCGACCTCCCAGGAATCTCTGTTCCAGCACAGCAAACCAGACCGCCGGTGGTGCACAAAAGCTGCGACAGATGCGGAAACATCAGCAATCACAGGAGTTTTGAAGTATGCGAAGGGGTAGATTCTGGCCGCGTTTGTGTTGATTTTGTAGCGTAAGTTAATATCGTCCTCTCTTAGGAGAAGCGGATTATCGCTCGAGAAAAGCTTTCGTCTAAGGCGGTCGCCCGCTTTGACAGATCCGCGGTCGTTTTTTGTCGGCAACAGATTCGGAACGATTCCAAGAGCCGCGGATGCAATTGCTTCCCAAGTACCTGGAGAGGAGAACTGGGTGTGCCTGATGGTTGTTCTAGTGGCCGGAGGCTTCCAGGCTCCCAGCTTTTCGATGTTGTAATGACACTCGAGAACAAATCGAGACGTATTTGCGAGACGCGAATTAACAGTCTCTAGTGCGGCGAGGGTGGTGTCCTCCATCGACATTAGGTGAACTTTGTTCCCGTGGTACGCAACAGTGTTGGGCCTTCGCGGGCGTTGCGGAACATGATCAAGCTCTGGAACCCAATACATCATGAGAGCGTCGACCCCCATTGACTCGAGCTTCACCTTGAGTTCGACCGAGGCAACCAGCGCGAGGTCACAACTTCGCGCTATGTCGATATCCTCCTGGTTTGCAAGTTTAGGGTCAGCCACCAGTATTTTGGCGTTCTTGTGAGCAGTGCGCAGATGGGCCAATTCAGATCTGGTAAGGCTGTCCGTGATCACAGCCATCGATTCTCTTTTCAGGTCGTTGGATGGAAGCTCATGACTCAAGAACACTTGGATTCCCTTCGCCCGAAGACGAGCGACCAACGATTCCCTCAGGAATTCTCCAACCATGCCGGGCCGACGCTGGCGAACCCAAACTGTCGGTCTAGTCAACGAGAATCCTCTCCGGAGAGTGGCTAAATTCTCGTCGCAATGCCGTATGTCCTGGTTTCTGATGAAGAGAGTGTTTCAACTGAATACAGTCCTATCCTGCGGATCTCTTCAACCGCTCTCCAAACGCCGGGGAAGAGTTCCTCTGAAACGTCGTCAAAAACAATTATGTCGCCGACATCTTGCGAAGCGCTGACCCATTCGTACTCTTCCATCACATTCGAGTATTCATGCTGAGCATCGAGAAAAGCAAAACAAACCCTTGCCGTGTTGAGATCATGGAGATTCTGTGAGGTTGGCCCCGTCAGAGGTATGACTCGACTCGATTCAAGTGGCCACTGAGCCCAGATCTCCCGACGAGACACTGGTCTGTCAACCCCATCGATGCAATTGGAGAAAATTTCATCTTCATGGGGCAGGATATCTAGAGTGAAAACTCTCCCAGGCTTACCAGAATCGAGTAGCGCTCGCGCCATTACCAGCGCCGAGAACCCGCGAGCCGTCCCAGTGTCAAGGATATCGAAGCCCTCTTTCTGGTCGATGGTATCTAGCCGATGAGATAGCAATGAGTACAGGAGCCTGCCATGTGACCAATTAGCCTCTGAATCTTTGAGAACTATCTGCGTATGAAGAGCGAGGTGGTCGACCCAGCTTCTCTCTGCTGCAAAGCCGTATTTGCGCTCGAGCTCATCGATTTCGACGGAGGAAACGTCCCGGAATTTCCTAAACCGCTCGACGAAATCATCCTTTGTTGGCGCTTCCCTACTGGACTTCTCTGAGCCTGGATGCATCCACTTGCCGGCCACTTGGCTTAGCAGGCTGAGAAGACTAGGCATAAAGACCAACTTTCGGAGGTTGTTGTTTGTTGGAAGTCACATGCGGTCCAATAATGAAGACTATCCCAGCCGAGCTGTCCAGGCTCGTCCCATCCTAAACCTAAGCATAGAGAGCCTCCGTAGGGTTTGCTGTTTGTTGAAATTTGCTGACTCTAAATGTCATACCAAATGTGCCAAGGCGACAAATCAGAGGCCCGATTGCCAAGGGAGAGTCCGGGCCTCAATCGACCTGCAATTGGCATAGTTCAGTGTCAAGCATCTTCTCGGACAGATCCGTAGGTTCAAACAGATTGAAAATGCGGAGACGTCCGAACTGGAAGGAGATTCTGACCAAAATCGTTGCTCTCACAAAAAACTGGCTCATGGAAATGGTTTCGTATCCTCATCTCAAAGTTAGCTCGAAAGAAATGATTTGGAGCGGGAACTTGCGAGGTCTAGGTTGATGCAGGAGAAAAACAGAAAGTAACTAAGTTTGTAGCGCTGAGCCGGCACGACAGATTTACACCCAGAGTGAGAGGAGACGGTTTGCTTTCGATTGTCCTATCTTATTTCCGCCAAGCTGAAGCGCTCGCTTGGCAGCTCGAGTTTCTGAGGGAATTTCCCAACGACAAATTTCAGTTGGTTCTAGTCGACGATGCCTCCGGAGATGAAGTGGCCCATGAGTTGTTGAGCGCTTCCCCGATCAAGTCGAAACTAATTACAATTCTCGATGAAGTTCCTTGGAACATTCCTGGTTCTCGAAACTGGGGAATGGTCTTTGCCGATGGAGCAGTTTGCCTGCGAACTGACATCGACCACAGACCGACTGAGCGAACAATGGCCTGGTTACTTGGGCTAAATCTTGCCAAAGCCGAAGTTCTTTCCTTCGGAAGAGTTAGCGCCTCTGGAGAGCGCCTTAGCCCCCACACCGACAGTTTTGCCCTGCGGAAAGAGGATTATTGGGAAATTGGCGGATACGATGAAAACCTCTCCGGCGCATACGGTCAGAATGCCAAGGACTTTTTGGCACGAGCCTCTGGAAGGCTCCAAATTCAGGCCGCTCCGTACGATCTTGTCTTGCGTTCTGATTTCATCTCAGAGGGTGGGAGTCGGTCGCTCTCGCGAAACAGGAGGCTTCTGAGAAGACTTAATCGTAAGGGGCGTGGGCGTCGCATTTTGCGATTGGCTACTAACATTTCCGTGCAAGAATTCAACGGCTAGGCCGTAAATATCTCCCGAAGACAGTTCCTAGCATTCTTTTGAAGGCCCGAAGCCTGCGGGGCTGTTCTGTGAGTCTGATGGCAACTTGGATTATTCTCCAGCTACGAGACTGACGAATCGTCTGCAACTCCCTTAACGCGGCAGTTTCGGACTTTCTTAGCCGTGCAATCTCTTGCGCGAGAAGCTTTTCAGTTGACTGTGTCGGGGAGGTTGGCCCCGACTCGGGGAAACGGTACTGCCTGTAGGAAGCACTCTTAGGCACCTTCGAGGCAGGCCACTGGTGAAACTGAGACGAACGATTGTCTAAGTGAACTCGCTTAAATCGAAGATCAGGATGGTTCTTGAGAGCTAACGGTAAAGTGAGCTGGTCTCGCCGAGATGTTCGCAGTGTAAGAAAAAACCAGTCACGCATAGCGTGTTCAAGCGCGGAAACTCCATGACGCCGTGCAAGAATACCCCCCCAGGTTATTGGTCGGCCGAGTTCGTCCCCACAGCTGTCTAGATAAATAGAATAGAGCTCTTCAATTGATGCCGGAGCATCGAGCCGGAGATCCCTGACAGCCTGGAACTCGTCATCCAGAGTCAGGCGGAAGGATTGAAAAGCGGCACCGAAGTCGAATCTGCCTTCTTTCCCAATCAAGAAATCCCAAAGAGCGCGTGGATCAGACTTGAGACGGACGTTTGAGTCGATATATAGCGAGCGGGAGTGATTCGGGAAATAATCGAAGGGCAACATCTTCGGATGACGTGAACTTCGGGGCGAATCGAAGTCCAACACTCTTTTGGCCTCAACAGTCGTCCACCCAGCTGCTTGGACTCCTGGCACATCAGTTACAATCACCCAGTCGACGCCGTCCGTTTTCACCGCGCTGGAGACTTTGCGTCTCTCGCCCATCACGACTGTGTACACAACAAGACGCTCTTGCATGAAAATAGAGACTAGTCGCTTTCCTAGCCAACCTCCCCACGCGCGAGGCGGAATCCCTGTAATTTGGTCCAGAGGTGCAAACAGAAGGCTGATGCGGAGGGTGAGAATTGCCACTAGTTCTCTTGACTCGTTTTGCGATACAGCCTGATTCAGAGTTGGGACTGTTCGAAGAGGATGGGAAATTTCAATCCGGTATTCACCGCTCAAACTCTTGGTTTGAGCACCGCCTCCAGATTTTTGAGAAATTTTGTTTGCCGAGTGTCCTCGGTCAAACGGACAAGAATTTTCGATGGTGTCTATTCGTTGATTCTCGGTTGGCTGAACAAAAGAAGAAGCGACTTCTAAATAGCCTGGCAGGCACTGGAGAGTTGATCGAAGTGATTCCAGGAGAGACACTGGATGGGTGCGTTCGTCGAACATTTGGCGTGAGCGGAGAAACTTTTGATGCTGTCAGGCTGGACTCGGACGACATGATTTCGAGGGATTTTGTTTCCACTCTCAAGCGCTATTCTGGGCAGGGTGATGGGGTAAACCTTCTGCATGGCGTTGAATATGACGTTCTGAAAAAAACCCTAACGCATCGGCTTATTCGAAGTAATCCATTCCTTCTCTTGGCCTCGAAAGGAGACGACCATATCTTCTCGTATCGGAATCATGTCGAAGTCGGCCAGAAGCGGCAGCTCCGTAATGTATTGACCTCAAGACCAATGTATTGCCGAATAATACATGGTCGAAATACGGCTGTTCCTCGCCAAGGCGGAGTTCCCGTGCTTTCACCTCGGCTTTGTGGGATGCGGTTTAGTGGCTCCCAAGCGGTTTTCGACGTGAAAGTTTCGGCTCAAGTCCTGATTTTGGCAACGAGGTTCGGTCAAGTAGTTTTTCGTATCGCCCCACCGCTTGCGCGATTCGTTGAGAGGGTAAAAAGATTTATTGCTGATTTGGCTGGGATTTTTCGAACCAATTCGAGAGATGCACCCTCTTAGTGCCTTAGCCCACAACTGCGAGAATCACGACGGATTGCTAGAACGACGATGAGAGTCGCACTGGTTTTTGCCCTAGGCTTTGAGGATGGATTTAGCAGATCTCAAGCCTCGTTCTCGAGCTGTGACCGATGGCATCGAAGCCACTACTTCGAGAGGCATGCTCCGTGCCGTCGGCATGGGAGACGACGACTGGGACAAGCCCCAGGTCGGGATTGCCAGCTCCTGGAACGAAATAACGCCGTGCAACCTTTCGTTAGGTCGTCTCGCGCAGGGTGCTAAGGAGGGTGTTCACTCTGGTGGCGGATATCCGTTGCAGTTCGGAACAATCTCCGTTTCTGACGGAATTTCCATGGGTCACGAAGGCATGCACTTTTCCCTGGTCAGCCGCGAGGTTATCGCGGATTCAGTGGAGACTGTTATGCAGGCGGAGCGCCTCGATGGCTCTGTGCTGTTGGCGGGGTGTGACAAGTCGATCCCCGGGATGTTGATGGCGGCCGCGCGCCTCGACCTGGCCTCTGTGTTCCTCTATGCCGGATCGATAGCCCCCGGATGGGTGAAGCTCTCTGACGGTACGGAAAAAGAAATCACCATCATCGACTCTTTTGAAGCTGTGGGTGCTGTTCAGGCGGGAAAGATGTCCGTTGAGGACGCGAAGCGCATTGAGTGTGCCTTTGCTCCGGGCGAAGGAACCTGTGGCGGTATGTATACCGCCAACACCATGGCCAGCGTTGCTGAGGCGCTCGGAATGAGCCTCCCTGGCTCAGCAAGCCCGGCCTCAGCAGATCGTCGCCGCGACTATTACGCGCACAAGTCCGGAGAAGCAGTGGTGGGAATGCTGAAGCGAGGTCACACCGCCAGGGACATCCTGACAATGGAAGCGTTTGAGAATGCCATCGCGGTGGGAATGGCATTAGGTGGTTCCACCAACATCGTTCTTCATTTGCTTGCGATCGCCAATGAGGCAGAGGTGCCTCTCACACTTGCGGACTTCAACAGAATTGGGGATAAAGTCCCTCACATCGCTGATGTCAAGCCGTTTGGAAAGTACGTCATGAACGACGTCGATCGCTATGGCGGGCTCCCGGTGCTGATGAAGGCTCTGCTTGATGAGGGACTGCTCCACGGTGATGTGCTCACGGTTACCGGAAAAACAATGGCCGAGAACTTGGCGGAGCTTGACCCTCCAGCGCTTGATGGCAAAGTTTTGCGCTCATTGGACAACCCGTTCCACGCCACGGGAGGAATCACCATATTGCACGGTTCGCTCGCTCCTGAGGGAGCGGTCGTGAAGACCGCGGGTTTTGATTCCGCTGTTTTTGAGGGCCCTGCACGCGTCTTTGAGCGTGAGCGGGAGGCCATGGATGCTCTCGCGGAGGGTCGCATTAACAAGGGCGACATTGTCGTGATTCGCTATGAAGGTCCTAAGGGTGGGCCTGGAATGCGGGAGATGCTCTCCATCACCGCCCGAATAAAGGGTGCGGGATTAGGCAAGGATGTATTACTCTTGACAGACGGTCGATTCTCAGGCGGCACAACCGGGCTGTGTATTGGCCACGTAGCTCCCGAAGCTGTGGATGCAGGACCTATTGCATTCGTAAGGGATGGTGACCTGATTCGGGTTGATATTCCATCCAGGACGCTCGATCTTCTCGTCGATGACGACGAACTGGAAGCACGCCGTGAAGGCTGGGCACCGCTTCCTCCCCGCTACACCCGCGGTGTGCTGGCGAAGTACTCCAAGCTCGTCAAGTCAGCTTCGCTGGGTGCAGTGACCGGGTAACACCGTCGACCTCGACACCCCTACCTAACGAAAAGCAGTGAACACATGAGTGATTCGTCCATGGGCACTCTGGACCAGGAGACGCCAGAGCTGTCTCCTGAAGAACAGCGCAAGGCACAGTTGGCTGCCAAGGCGCCAGTTCTCACGGGCTCCGGAGCGATTCTCAAGAGTCTTGAGTTGCTGGGCATCAAGGACGTCTTCGGCTTGCCCGGTGGAGCCATCATGCCCTTCTATGACGAGCTCATGTCTGCGGACAAGATCCGTCATATCCTTGTACGTCACGAGCAGGGTGCCGGTCACGCTGCGGAAGGCTATGCGGCGTCCTCAGGAAAACTCGGCGTTTGTATTGCCACGTCTGGGCCTGGTGCCACCAACTTGGTGACCGCGATTGCCGATGCCCATATGGACTCAGTCCCCCTGCTTGCTATCACTGGTCAGGTGTTCTCCACTTCCATGGGAACCGATGCGTTCCAAGAAGTGGATATCTCGGGTGTGACAATGCCTATCACGAAGCACTCATTTTTGGTGACGAAGCCCGAAGAAATCCCCGGTGTCATTGCTGCGGCTGTTCACATCGCGACCTCGGGTCGGCCCGGCCCCGTGTTGGTGGACGTCACCAAAGACGCCCAACAGAAATCTGCACCGTTTATCTGGCCGCCGGAGATTGATCTCCCCGGTTATCACCCGGTGACGAAGGCCAACGCGAAGCAAGTCCAGGTCGCAGCACAAATGATTGCGGAAGCATCGAAACCTGTCTTATATGTGGGTGGTGGTCTCATTCGTGCGGGAGCTCACAAGGAGCTCGCAGCGTTTGCTAACAAGGTGGGTGCCCCTGTGGTGACAACCTTGATGGCGAGAGGTGCTTTCCCCGACTCGAGTCCTCTCAACCTCGGTATGCCGGGCATGCACGGGACTGTCCCTGCGGTTCTGTCCTTCCAGGAATCTGACCTGCTGATTGTGCTCGGTGCTCGTTTCGATGACCGGGTGACCGGAAAAGCCAGCGAGTTTGCCCCCAACGCCAAGGTCATCCACGTGGACATCGATCCCGCCGAAATTGGCAAGATTCGACATGCAGAGGTGCCCATTGTGGGTGATGTGAAGG